>Ga0307376_10000194_pt1 | contig 83491 bp, 79 predicted proteins | sample TR2MG_FD_202536 | JGI IMG/M metagenome (GOLD analysis project Ga0307376, IMG submission 202536) | Soil microbial communities from Risofladan, Vaasa, Finland - TR-2 | ecosystem: Environmental > Terrestrial > Soil > Coastal area > Acid sulfate soil | place: Finland: Risofladan, Vaasa | collected...
GCTAGCATTAATCCGGAAAGCGTTAATAATGGAATATCTTTTTTAAATTCTACTTTTTTAAATTCCTTAAGATTTCTTGTAAACACTGCTCCAATAAACATGAAAATAGTAGCAAAGAGAAGACGCCAAAAAGCAATCACTGAAGCATCTGCTGGTTCCAATCCAAACACAACTGCATCTCTTCCTGCATAACGAATGAGAATTGATGCAAAAGAAGTTACTATCATAGCAATTACAATTAAAATATAGACATGTCTAGGAATTCTCTTAGAAGTACTTTTAGCTATTGTTTCTTCTATAGTCTTAGTGTTTTCGTCAAAATTCTCTGTCAAGGGTATCTGTCAATAAAATAAATTTAGAATTTAATAATTTGCTTATGCTATTTGAATAAAATGAGAAAAAGAAAAAAAGTGATTGGTAAAAATCGCAATCTAATTTTCAGTCAATTCCTTGAAAGAAGCTGTCATATCTTTAATATGAGTATTAATTTCTTCAGAAATATCCTTTGTTCTATCAATGGAAATATTAGTTCTTTTACCAAAGCTTTCAATCTGTTTTAGCATAACTTCTTCTAAATCATCCACTGATTTTAGAAACGCTTCAGCTATTTCATAATTACTCTTATTCGATAATTCGAATTGCTTTCTTGCGAAGTGACCTACATCTCTTTTAACTTTTTGGAGAACACGATCAAAACCTCCAAGTAGGTCAGCAATAATTCGATCGGCATTTAAGCCTAATCTGTTGCTCAAAGTTGTTATCTCATCATTCAAATCAGTTAGAAATCTACAAGAAATACTTTCACACGCTTCGATTGTTTTTAATGCTGCTTTCTCTGCTTCCCTAATATCATTCTTTATTGAAATATTCATATCACTGACAGCTTTACCATAAAGTGTGAGATGTTCACGACCAATTTGTCGCAAACCACCTTTATATTTTTCAATATTTTTTGCTTCACTTTCAATACGAGTGAATACTTCATCTGTTAGGCTTTGACGAATTGTTTCAAGGTTTTCAGTATATCTTTCCTCAATACCAAGAACGGCTTGTTCGCCAATAACAACTACCCCTTCAGTTTTTCTTGCAGCTTCAGCTGTAATAATACCAACAGTACCAAAAATAGCTCCTTCAATACTGGAAGTTTGTGTTTCCAAATCCTGAATCGTTCTGTTTGTTAATGAGTCTACAGTATCCTTTATTTGATTGGTTAAGTTTTGATAAAGATTATTTAACTCCTCTTTTGTATTTCTAAGAATTTCAAGTTGTTTATTCAAATCACTTCGTAAAGAATCTGTAAATTTGTCTCTGAATTCATAAGCATTACCAATTTGCTTTTCTTTCAAAGTATCCATTTTCTTATCAAGAATTTCTAACTGATCTTTGTGTAATTCATTAACTTCATTATACATATCAATTGATTCGTCTTGCTGTTTCTCATTTAATTCTTTTAATTGCATTTCTTGTTTATTAATTTCAGCTGCTGCTTGTCCAAAAATTCTTTCTGCTCCTTCCCAAAGATTTGTTCTAACACTTTCTGCTGTTGAATTAACACCATTACTTAAAGAAGAAATTGTTTTTTCAGTAAGGGAAATAATTGATTCTCTGGTTGATTTTTCTTGGTCAATTAAAGAAGCTGAATCTTTAGCAATCGCTTTTTCTATTCGTTCAAAACTTTCTTTTGTTTTGTTTACATAATTCTCTCGGGAACGTTCAAAGGCGTCTTTTAGTGAAAGAATTTCTTTAGAAGTTCTCGTTCCTTTTCTATCAAGGGTATTTTGGAGTACACGAGTAATTTCTTGTCTAGAATTTCTAAAAGAGTCTGCTTCATTAGTAAAGAAACGATCAAAATTAGTACTTACTTTCTGATAGAGTATTTTATAGTCCGATTCAAATTCCTGTAATAATTTTGTTGCAGGAAATCTTGTTTCATCAATTAGTTTGTCTTGCTCTTTTTTAAATTGTACAAGTCTATTATTAATAGTTAGACTATCTTTTTTGAGAGTATCAGCAATTTCATTAAGAGAATTATTTGTTTTCTTACTTATAGTTGTACCAAAATCTTTGAATTCTTTTGAAATATCATTAAAAGTTTGATGAACAATTCGAATTAATCCTTCTGAAGAAGAAACTTCAGTGTTCCTGATTCTATCAACAAGTGTATCCACTTTTTTAGATAAATCGTCAATACTTTGATCTACACTTGTATCTACTTGTTGTTGAACAATCTTTACACTCTCACCACGCCAACGTTCAAGTTTTCTAGTTAAATTAGACACTTCTTTATTCGTGTCTCTCAATTCTTTTTGAAGTTTGGTAGAAAGTTCTTTGAAAATATTCTGTAAATCCCTATCTTTAGTACTAGTACGATTTTTTAGCTGTTCATGATTAATAATGATATCTTTATTTAGTCGTTCTTGTATTCTTTCAAGTTCTTTTTGAAAATTATCTTCTTTTTTCTTAGATTCACCTTGATAATCTTTGATAATTTTTGAAAGGTCCTCATTTAGTGATTGGTCGAATTTTGTTAAAAAGTCTCCTTCTTCCTTTTCAATTCTTTGATTAAGAACGTCCAAATTTTCTAGTAGGGTTTTCACAGGTTCGGTTAGTGACATATTGATAAAACTTACAAGATTCTGAATACCAGTGCCACTATTTTCTACATTATTAAGAAAATCAGTTTCTAACTGAGCAATAAGATCCCCCAAATCCATTTGATATTGGGCTACAGAACGATTGAGAATAACAATAAACTGTTCCATCATTTCGTTGAGAATATCTCTTGTTTTATTGGAAGTATCATGAACAAGAGAATCTTTTTCTTGAGTTAATTTCTCTATTTCTTTAACAAATTTAGTTTCGATAAGATTCATTTCCTCATTGGCTGTGGATAAATTATCAATAGACTGTTCAACCAAAACATCTACTTTATTATCGAATTCCAGTGCAAGCTCTTCAGCTCCTTTGCTAAAGATTGTCAAATGATTTTCCATTAATCCAGATAAGGATTGATGTTGACGATCTAAAGTTTCATTTTGTAAAATTATTGATTCTTTTAATGCTTTGTTAATTTTAGGTCGTAAACTGTCAACAGCTGAAATCATAGGTCTTTTTTGCTCGGTTAGCACTCGAACCATTTCAGTTTGAAAGTTGTTTGAAGCATCTTGGATTGCACTCTTTAAGGAATTAATAGCCTGTTCGATTTGATCATTAATTGGCCTTGTAACTTTTTCAAGATCTGCAATTCCAGAATCAAGTACAGTAAAAATTATGTCCTCAAAAGCTTCTTGTGAATCTTTGAATGCTTCTAAAACTTCATCAAAAGCGTTATTTGCTTTTGTTTCAAAATCAAGAATATCACTTACTCGTGCATCTATAGTGCTTTCTAGTTGTGTTTGAGCATTTGATTGCACCTTTCCCAAATTGGTTCTAAAATTTTGAGAAATAGGTTTAAGACTATTAGTAATATTTCCAGATGTTTCTTCAGTTCTAATAGAAGATTCTTGTACGAATTCATTTGATGTTTTAGCTATTTTATTTAGTTCTTTCAAATCACTTTCTATGGACGCAAGAATACCACTAAAGGAAGCATCGATTACTATTTCCATATCTTTAATATCTTCCTCAGATCGTTCAGTACGTTTTTCTCTTTCACCAGTACTTGCTTCACGTACATTCTTAATAGCTGTTTCAGTAAAATTATGAATAAGCTCAGTAGTTCCTTCTAATTCACTTTTACGAGCATCAAGAGAACTAATTAAAGTTGAAATTACTTCAATGAATTTCATAACTGGAAAAACTGCAACATAACGGTGATCCTCAGAATCACTATCAATAGTGACTACTAATCCACGTTCGATTAATTTTTCTAAAGAAGCAGATACACGTCCTTTAGATAATCCTCCTCGTTGAGAAATTTCAATTACATTTGCAGCACCATAACTCGTTAATGCTTGATAGACTTTTTTCTCATTTGAAGTTAAACGAGGGAGTAATCCAAGGGTTTTCGCATCCTTAACAGACATTTTTAAATCCTCTAAAGTTTCTTTCTCTAAAACGAAAGAATATTTTTTTTGAAACAAATGGAATTGTATACTACATTTAGATTAGGTTTTCCTTAAATGGTTTGTGCAGATGACATAGGAAAAACTTTTTTGAGCTATTTTCTATGAAAAGAAAACATTCAAAAAAGGAAAAATTAAGATGTCAAATGAGTATAAAAGGGCCGGTAGATCAGCCTGGAAGATCGCCTGATTCGCATTCAGGAGGCCGTGGATTCAAATTCCACCCGGTCCACCATTTCTTCGAAGAATTCAAATCTCTAATTGTTATATTATTATTTGATTAAAATGAAAGATTATCTAATTTCTCCTGCCAATACAACTAATTTGAAATCTGTATTAAAACTGCTAAAAGATTTGAATTTACCTACAGAAGGTGTAAAAGAACATTTTAATGATTTCTTAGTAATGAAGGATAATTCTAATCCTAAAGAATCTAATATTATTGGTTGTGTAGGTTTAGAAGTCTATAATAAATTTGGATTACTTAGATCATTAGCAATAGAACCAAAACTACAATCTCAAGGATTAGGCAATATACTTACAGATGCTATTTTAGATTATGCTCGTTCAATAGAACTTCATAAGATTTATCTTTTAACTACAACTGCTGAAAAATTCTTTCTTAAAAAAGGTTTTATGAAAATAAAGAGAGATATTGTTCCTGCAGAAGTTAAGCAATCAATTGAATTCAAATCTCTCTGTCCTGACAGTGCTATTTGTATGGAAATTTTTCTTTAGATTGCTATATTTAATATTTCTCGCTTAATTGTTCGATAAGGAATGATCGAGCACCTATTTTTTTAATGGTCTCACTTGCAACTTTTACTCCAAGTTCAGTTGCTTTGTTTTCATTACCACTTTTCAGAAATTCATGTAAGAATCCTGCACAGAATGCATCTCCCGCACCTGTTGTGTCCAAAACAGAAGTTGGAACAGCTTGTTGGAAATGCTCCTTCCCCTTTGAATTCTTAATCAAAACTCCTTCCTCTCCTAAAGTTAAAACAGCATTTTCTGAATATTCAAGCATTGAGTCAATAATTTCTCTTGGTTCTTCTTTCTGAGTAAACGCTTTTCCTTCAAAAATATTCGAAAAGAGAACATAAGGTGGATATTTTTTCATCATCTTCTGAAGTAGAGGGCGTGTTTTATTAATAATTGAATATGCTGCTAAATCGAAAGTAGTTTTTTTAGAATTTTCTAGGATTTTCCAAATAGCTTCATAGGAATTAGTGATTAAATAACCCTCAATATGTACTAAATCAAAAGATTGAATTAATTTAACATCAACTAATTCAGCTGGAAGGTATTCAGAAGCTCCCCAAAAAACAATAAAAGTGCGATCCTTATCAGGCGTTATTAAAGATAATAATTGTCCTGTAGCATTTTCTTTATCAATAATGCTATAGGGAGTAACTCCTTCATTTTGTAGGATTTGCATGTATAGCTTACCATTATCATCATCACCACATTTGCCACAAAAAGAACTATTTGATCCTAATTTAGCTAAATTTGACATGACATTTGCAGTGCTTCCACCAGAATTTTTGATAATTTCACAATGTTGATTTTTTTTCAATTTGAGAATTAATTCCTTAATTTCTTGAAAACTAACTAATCTATGTTCACCAACATCTATAGTTAATTCTTCTAAAAAACTAAAATCAACATTAACAGTCAGATCCCATAGTACCTGACCAAAACCTAGAATTTTCTGTTTCATTTAAAATCATGCCTTTAATTTACTCTTTTTTATTTTTCAAAAGATAATCTGCTACTTCTTTTGCCCAATCCCCAATAGGAATCTCTGGATCATTAACTAGACGTTCGAGGTATTCTCTCCAGGTTAATTTACCAAAAGCATTTTGCCATTCATTAAATCTTTTTTCTAAGTTCTTTTTAGCAATATTATGCGCATCGCAATAATCTCCCTTTTCAATTGTTGATTGACAAACAAGACATTTTCTCAAATCACTATTCCTCCTCCTCACCAATCACTGCTTCAGCGGATTTGTTATTCTTATAGTTCTGAATTACTTCATCTGGTGTCCCCGGGCAATTTAACCAATTTGGACAAATAGTGAATGGTCTTTTACTTTTTCTACGAATAGTTAACATAGGAAAACCACAATCTTTACACATTTTCTTTGCTGGAGATGCATATCCTTGTTGAGGTATAGGTGCGCTCCAATCACAGAGTTTTTTATAATAACCAGTACAACCTACGAAACGTTTCTTAGTACTAGTAGATCTTGTAATGATTAATTCACCTTGTTTACAAATTGGACATTTACCTAGCATTCTTTGTCTCTGTTTCAAATTTTGTACTTGTTCTTGTAAAGCAGCACCTATAATTTTCTCTTTTTTATGGAAATTTTCGAGAATAACCTTTAATTGTTTAATTGAATCCATTAAGACAATTTCTCGTGCTTTTTCCCCTGTAGTGATATTTTCCATATCCTTTTCCAAATTTCTTGTTAAATCCACTGATATAATATCTGGTGAATTCTTTTCAAGAGTGTCAATTACTGAAAAACCTAAATCCGTAGCATTAATACTCTCATCTTCAATATAACCACGTGAATAGAGAATATCAATAATACTTGCCCTGGTTGATTTAGTACCTAATTCTTCATCTTCCATTTTCTTTAGTAATGAATTTGGATTGTAACGTGCTGGTGGTTGAGTATAGCTTTGTCTATGATCAATACCAATTAATTTTACAACATCACCTACTGCTAAATCAGGTAATTCGACTTCATCAATTTTACCAAATGGCGCATAAAATTCTAACCAACCTTTCTTAAGAACTTTCATACCTCTAAGATAGAAAATATGACCATTAACATTGATATCTAATCTTAATGATTTCTTCATCGCAGGTGAACCAAATATAGCCATATATCTACAAACAATTAGATTGTAGATATTAGCTTGTTCACCACTTAAACTACCAGTTTTTTTGCCTGTGGGATGTATTGGTGGATGTGCGGGATCTTTCTTTTTACCAAATGTAGGTTTGAATTGTCCTGCAGAAATAAGTTTACCAATTCTATTTCTATAAGTAGTATTTTTTCCTAATTCGGTGAGTATTTCTTTATGATTTATTGCTGTAGTAAATTGTTGACTTCCAGTTCTAGGATAGGATATGAGCGCATTTAGATAGAGTGCTTCCGCTGCCCGAAGAGTTCTACTTGGGCTATAACCAAAATAACGATAAGCTTCAGATTGTAATGTTCCCAAGTTAAATGGCAAAGGAGGTTTTTGTATTATATCTCGAGAACTAATATCGGAAACCTTTCCATCATAATTTTTTGTTTCAGAAATTATTTTATCAGCTTCTGCTAATGTTGTGATGAATTTTTTATTATATTCAATTTGAATTTCTTCGCCATCAACAACAATAGATGCTTCTATTGCCCATCGTGGTATTGGCACAAATGTCTGAATATCACGTTCTTTATCTGCTACAAATTTTAATGTAGGACCTTGAACCCTACCTGTAGTAATAAGCTTATATCTCCCCGTTGAATGCTTGATTGCTAACGTTAAAGCTCGGGTAAGATTTATTCCATATAGCCAATCAATTTCATGGCGAGTGAAACCAGCATTAGCTAGATTAATATCTACTGTTGGACTGGGATTTAAAAAGGAGTTGACAATATCAGAATCTGTAAGAGTTGAAAATTTCATTCTCTTAACATTTGTTAGCTCTTGATTGCAAGCATATTTTGCTATGCTTGCTCCAATAACCTCTCCTTCAAGATCATAATCCGTTGCAACAATTACATTATCAATTTCCTTACCATATTTTTTAAAAGCCAATATAAATGGACGAGTGTTATTTTTCTCAAACGCTAAATAAGAAGGAATCCACTTATAACTAAAAGCAGGATAATGCCAACCTCCTGCTGAATCTTCAACAGTAGAGTAAAGATGACCAAGAGCAGGAATTGTGATGATTCTATTCCCTCCTCGAAAACTTTCCCAAACTGGTACCTTTTTGAAGGATGGTGGAGTTGGAATTTTTTTTGGTTTACCATTTTGATCTAAAGCAGTAGCAATCCTTTTTGCAGCAGTTGGCTTTTCTGATATACAAAGATAATCAGTCAATTTTATTCCTTCCAAAGTAAATTTCTACTATATGACATTGTAAGAATTGGAATATAAAAAATTCATACATTAAAGTTAATAATAAACCATTTGTTCATTTATTGAATATTCAACAATTCTTTCTTTAAAATTACATTTTTAAGCAAAATATTATTGACCTTTGATATATTCAATTTTGATTAATAAATGGAGAAATGTAATTTTGACTGATGAAATCAAATATCTTGATTATAAAACTTTGACAAATTTTATGATAGATGTTTTTAAAGGTATAGGAGTTCCAGAAGAAGATGCAAAAATCTGTGCAGATATTTTAATCACTTCTGATTTACGAGGAATAACTTCACATGGAGTTCAGAGGTTGAAAATGTATTATGACCGAGTAAAAGCTGGAATTCAAAAACCTACTACAGAGATTAAAATAGTTAAAGAAAGTTCAACTACAGCAACTTTGGATGCAGGACATGGAATGGGCCATATTGCTTCTTATCGTGCAATGGAAATAGCAATCAAAAAAGCAAAGGAATTTGGAACAGCTGCAGTAGCAGTGGGAAATTCAACTCATTTTGGAATTGCAGGTTATTATCCACTTATGGCAATAAAAGAAGGTATGATTGGAATGGCAGTAACAAATGCAAGACCTTCGATTGCTCCAACATTCGGAATTGAACCAATGATGGGTACCAATCCTTTAACTTTTGGTTTACCAACAGATGAAGAATTTCCATTTGTTTTAGATTGTGCCACTTCAATCACTCAAAGAGGAAAAATAGAGGTTCATTCAAGAACAAATTCTCCCGTTCCAGAAGGATGGGTTATCAATGAGGATGGAAGCTTAGCAACTGATTCAGTACAAATTTTAAAGGATCTTAAGGAAGGAAAAGCTGCTCTTCTACCGTTAGGAGGTGCAGGAGAAACTCTTGGAGGGCACAAAGGGTATGGATATGCTGCTTTAGTTGAAATTCTTTCAGCTGCATTGTCAGATGGACCATTCTTAAAAGATCTAACATTAGATAAGGGTTACAAAATTGGTCATTTCTTCCTAGTAATAGATGTCTCTAAAATAATAGATTTAAAAGTTTTCAAGAAAATATCTGGTGATATCTGTAGATCATTAAGGAATTCAAAGAAAGCTCCAAGTCAAGAGAGAATCTATACTGCAGGTGAAAAGGAATACTATAATGAAAAGAAATTGAAAGAAATTGGTATACCATTAAACAAAAGTCTTCAAAATGATTTGTTGGTAATGCAAAAAGAATTGGAATTATCACAGTATAAATTCCCATTCTAACTCTTTTTTTTTCATTATTAAACAGAGGAATTCATTTGAAAAATTGCTATATTTGTGAAAGAAGTGGTTATGCACAATGCATGATTTGTCGTCAGACAATCTGTAAAATACATGCCGAGGTAGTTAAAGGAAAGGATATTGAAGAGGAAGCGATATGTACAAGTTGTAAGAAAAAGAAGAATATAAAACAAAAAAGATTGTATGGAATTATCTTTTGTTTAGTGCTAGCTTTCATAACAGTAATTATTCTTGTTGCAACAGCTTTAACCTAGATGTGATTGTTTATCAAGAATAAATATTATAATTAAAATTCAATACAAAATATAGGTAGGGGATGCTGATTCTTTTTATTAACCTATATCGTTTTATTTCTATTATTCGCATTCTTGTCTATTTCTCTATTAACTAGATTCTATATCCTACAATTTTCAAGATTTTCCGATTTATCCCCAACCATATTCACTATAGAAAAGCTTTTTTTCTATACACTCAAGAGCTGCTCTGACATACCCAACAGTATTTTCAGGCAAAGAATTTAAACTGAACCATTGAAGATTATCAGCTTTATTAGGTTCTGCAATGATTGGTTCTCCAAACCATTTTTTAGCTTGTAAAAAGAAATCAACTTTCTCAATTAATCCTTGTCTATGCATAACATGAACTACTTTTAGATCATCCAAATTTATTTTCAGACCAGCTTCTTCCTTTGCTTCCCTAATCATAGCTTGTCTAATAGTTTCATTACCATTTATATGACCAGCAATTACGCTATAATTACCATCTTCAAAACCAGTATTGAAGCGTCTTTGCATAAGAATATTATTTTTTTGAAATAAAAGAAGATGCACCGTTGTTCCTATTTTGAAACGTTTTTCCATTTTAGTTACTTTCCAAATTATTAATTGATGAAAAATTACATGCTAATAACTGCTGTTTTTGCTTGCTTACCACTCAAATATTCGATATCAATTCTACCAATCGTTACTCGAGCAACTGATTTCTCAGTGATTTGCTCTCTAATAACTTGGTCTGGATTATCATCAAGTTTAAGGATCATATTGATTAAAGCATTCTTTTTTTCTTCAAAATCAGTCAAGAAAGTTATTTTACCTTTAAATTGAGTTGTTGCATAGAGATGATCACATTTCCCTTGAATATAACCTTGATCAATCAAAGCTTGTCCCCAAACAATATCATTAGCTTTCAAGAAATCAATTTTTTTTCCTTCATTAGCACAATGAAAATAGATGCAATTTTTCTCTGAATCATACCCATGACTTACTGTAACTAAATAAGGTTCGTTATCCTTGCACATAGCAAAAGTAACATGTTCAGCTTTTAGGAGAATTGCTTTCAATTCCTGTTCATTTGTAATAGCTTTTTCTTTTCGTCGAATACCTTTCATAAAATCACAAATGGTTTTCTCTATTCATTCTTTTTTTCTTTTGTGGTAGGAAAATTATGTTGATGTGATAATTCCAAATTAGAGATTATTAGTTTAGGATTTAAATTCCAAAACCGAATGGCTATTTCAATAAATGTTACAATTCCCAATACTCCATAAATTACTCGAGAAATATCAGATAATTCCCAAGCCATTTCGAATTTTGGTGGGTTAATAATATTTATTATTTTAAGAATAGCTGCAACAATCCGTACAATTGTTAATGGAATAAATAAAAATGGTATTATAAGGATATTTGTTTTCCACCCTTCTTTTTTTCTAAGTCTCCAAAAGGTTAGACTTAGTAGAGACAATCCTAAAGTTAGGGGAAGCAATTCAACAAAAGGCATTGCTATTATTATTGATTGATACCAAAGATCCAATCCATAATCTGGAATAGACTCTATTGGTGCTAGACCTGCTACAAGCCAGCCTACCAATACAAGCAAAATTAATGCTATTATTGTCATTAATGATATTACTACACTTTTTACCATTCTTATATTTCTTTTAAGAACTAAGAATTCCTTTATCCCCATTAATCCATAAGATAGCATTATAAAACCTATAATAAGAACAGGAATCTGAATAATAAATAGAATGGAAATCGAAAATACTACTAGCACTTCACTAAAATAGATGCTGAAGATTAATAATAGATATCTAATAATAAAGACAATAGTAGATAAGAAGAGTACAGATTTTAAACGATTTAATTTTTGTAGATCCTTTTTTTGATCAGAAGAATTTGAAGTATTCATTTTTTTGATTCCAATTGTTCTTCTTTTCACTTACTCTAAAAAAATTAAAAATCTATTCCCTCTAAATTACTCCTTTTTCTATCAAAAATTCAGTATTTTACAAAATGCATAGATAAATGATGGAAAGAAAAGTGCTTTTCAATATTTAAGAAATTGTAACTATTTATTACTTAATAAAAAAATTGAGAGAACGGTTAGAGCTTATAGCTCATACCCTTCTCGAAGGCTTTTAGGTTAATATCAATATATTTTGGAGGAAGTATTGCTTTAATCCCTTCAATGATTTCTTCCTTAGTTATTGGTAAAATATCTGAGTTTCCAGTTAGCGCACCAATCAAAATCATATTCATTACTCGACTGTTGCCAAGTTGTAATGCATCCTCTTGTGCTGGAACTAAAAGTACATTTGGTGTAAAACGTTTAATTTCTTTTTCAATTTCTTCTAATGTAGGATATTTTACTTCTCCTTTAGAAACACGGACTTCAAGTGGTTGATATTTCGTAGTGTTTACTACAACAATACCATTTTTCTTTAATTTTGGTAAAGAACGAAGAGATTCAAGAGCTTCCAATGCAATTAAAACGTCTGCTTCACCATCAGCACATTGTGGTGATTCAGTGGGATCATATCCAATAGCTAAATCAGAAACAACAACTCCTCCTCTTTGTGCCAAACCATGAGTTTCCATTGTCATAACAGAGAGATCAGAGAGCTTTGCAGCTGTAGCTAAAACTCGAGTTGTAGATCCAATTCCTTGTCCCCCCATACCAGTAACATGAACTTTTAATTTTCTATCTGTCATTTTTCATCAGCTCCTAAATTCGTATAAATTCCTCCAATTGTTTGATGGGTTTTTCCTTTAGAGGGCAAGTCTGAACACAGCATCCGCATCCAATACATAAATCAGTATTAATTTGTGGTTTTTCATCTTTCTTTTCAATTGCTGGGCATGCAAATTTCGCTAGACAAATTTGGATATTTCTACATACATCATGATCAATATAGTATGGTTTCGCTAATGTTCCAGCTCTAAGTTCCATACGAGAACGCATTAAAGCACAAGGTTCTTCTTGAATAACTACTGCAAATTCATCTTGAGCAAAAGCTTCCTCTAATGCTTCAACTAAAGCTTCAACATTATAAGCAGGTACTCTTCTAATGAATTTTACACCCCAAGCTTTCAAGGTATCATCTATACTAATTGTTTTGGTGTCTTTATATTTGGGTGGTAAAATTGCTCCAAGAGATTTTACACCAGTATTTGGATTTGGTTGGTGACCAGTCATAGCAGTTATACCATTATCCATGACCATTAGTACTGTTTTGTGTTTATTGAAAACAGCATTTACTATTCCAGGCATTGCTGCATGGAAGAAAGTGGAATCTCCTACAAAAGACATTATTGGCGTATCAGGTAATGCTAATTTTAATCCTGCTGCAGCAGGTACCCCACTACCCATACTATAAAGTAAAGTTCCTTGATTATGGGGAGGTAAGTATCCCAAAGAATAACAACCAATATCTGCTGTAGAATAACCCTTTAGCTTATCCATAACAATCTTTGCAGCATGGAATGAAGTTCTATGCCCACACCCAGGACAGAGGACTGGCGAACGTTTAGGTACACTAATTTGGGAACTAACGGGTATAATTGGATTTGGAATATCTAGTAGTTTGGAAAACATTTCAACTAATCGAGCGGTATCATATTCAGAAATCATTAATTCTTCAAAATCATCTTCTTTATTCTTTCCAATGATTTTTACATTTGAAATTCCTTCTTCAAAAAGTGCTGCTTTTATTAGTTCCTCAAAGAATGGATCAAGCTCCTCAAGAATTTTGACTTTTTTGTTTTTCTTAATAAATTCAATTATTTTCTTAATTGGTAGAGGATAAATAATTCCTAATTTGAGAATATTTGCAGAAGCACCAAGAATCCTTAGCGCTGCTTTTGTAGCAGCATATGCATGACCAGAAGTAATTATACCTATTTTTGGTTCCTTTTCTCCCACTTTTTCTTCTCTTAATAAGGTTCCACTCTCTGCTAGCTCCTCCCACTTTTTAAGATTCTGAAGTGATTTAGCTTTTAATGGTTTGAGTGTTGCTGGGAGAGGAACATAGCCTCCTTCTAAATTCGGATCATATCCAGTTTTTTCTCCTAATTTATTTATTGGTCCGTATTCCACTAATCCAGTTTGATGGCAAATTCTTGTTGTCGATCTTATTACAACTGGCATCTTCCATTTTCGTGCATGTTTCATAGCAAAAATAAAATAATCTTTTGCTTCTTGTGCATTTGCTGGTTCGATCATTGGAATATGGCCAATTTTAGCATAATGGCGATTGTCCTGTTCGTTTTGGGATGAATGAGGACCAGGATCATCACCTAAAATTACAACTAATCCACCAGGCATTGTATACATACTTAATTGTACAAAGGAGTCAGAAGCAACATTAAGTCCAACACTTTTCATAAAAACAGTAGAAGGCAACCCACCAATTGCAGCTGAAGAAGCTACTTCTGTAGCTACTTTTTCATTAGTAGAAAACTCAAAATAAATGCCACTTTCTTCAACTATTTCTGCGAGACGAACACCTATTTCACTTGTAGGTGAACCAGGATAAGCTGTTGCAACTTTCACTCCAGCTTCTATCATTCCACGCACATAAGCATCATTTCCTAGGAGGATTTCCTTATGTGGCGCTTCTTTCAGAAGAGGATGTTTTTCAGAAGTCATAATATCAAATTCCTTTTTCAAAATTAATTCTTGCTCTATTTACTTATATGAATAGAAATGAATTCGGCACTTAATATTTTCTGTTTACAAAATCAAGGAAAAAAGGAATATAATTAAGAAAATACTCGACATTCAAATAATCCTTCAGATAATTCGACCATTAGAATTTCATCTCCATCCTGATGCTCATCATAAATAACTCCTAAATCTACATCTATTGTTTCATAGGTATTAGTATTCATAACAGATACATTTGGAGGTTGAATAGCGACAATAATATAATGCAGAAATTGATCCATTTTTTTCAATACTTTCAGAAAATCCGGGTGACTTTCTTTCAATGAAAGGGTTTTTGTCTCCCTAGTTTTCAGATTAAAAATCTCTACTCTCCCATAATTTATCCCAGTTATTTGATGAGGATGACCTTGATATTCAACAACATCTCCAATTTCAAAATAAGGGACTCTTACACAATAAGTGGATTGATAAAGTGGTTTCCCATCTTTCATAGATTTCACTTTAGTACTATATTCTATAGAAGCAGCGAGATGTTCCGCAAGAAAAGTAGCAATTTGTTTGGCAAATTTTTCACTTCCGATATAGAGATCTATTCCTCCCTTTGATTGATCAACTGTTTTTGAAATATAAGCCATTCTGTCTCCTCCTAGTGCTTCTTCTTTTTTCTGTTGGATTAAATTTGAGATTAATAGTTGTTCTTCTTCATTTATTGCTCTTCTATCGCTCCTTACTTGAACAGTGGATTCAAAATATCCTCTTGCGAATTTTGCACATCTTTCGCAAACACCAATATTAATTACTAATTCTAAGCCTATTTCTTGTTGATAAGGAGGAACTTCTTTCTTTGGCGTTCCCTCAAAAATAATTGTTAATGAATGCTTAGAGGTAATTTCAAAAGGAGGATCATCAAAATCAGAAACTACAATTTTTTCTGTTCCATCAATTTTTTTTGCTTTTCTTGTAAATTCATCCAGAAATTCTAGAATAATCTCTTTTGGATTATCAAACACTTCTTTCCAATTTCCGTGATACATTAGATCTCCACAGAGCTTGCATGCTGTAATGTTGAATTTTTTTTCCGGAAAGGAAATTACTAGTGGAAATTCTTGCGAAAAACAACTAAGACAAAATCCATCTACGATTTTCTCTTCGGTTTCACTTTTTCCACATTTACAACATATTTGATCCAAAAGATTGCACCTTGTAAAAATTAAGTCCTAGAAAGAAACTTGGCTTTCCTTATCGAATCCTCAAAACATGACCAACACGTCCATTTTTTGGACAGTCTATCCACATAACTGCAAGATCGCTTACAATACGATTTTCAATAGCTGCGTTAACAATTTCAAAACCTATTAAATTACAACTAGTAGCTCTATTTAGTTCCTCAAGACATTTGTCTAAGGGTACTAGATCACCGCCAAAAAATCGTTCATTTACATATAGCTCTAAATCACCTTCAATTAGAGTTTCACCTAAGATTTTTTCATCACAAGCAGTGACCAGATATTCTTTTTCTGTTTGACGTGCTCGAAGATAGAACATTGGTTCTTTATTTTTTTTCTTCATTTCTATCTCTCATACGAATTATATTTAATAATTATTCTAAACTGATTTTATGCTTGTACGGGCACCACAGGCTTCACAAACAAGAAAGCTTATTCGATCTTCTTTTTTGATTTTGGTATCTGGCTTCTCACATTCGGGGCAAATCACATATTCTTTCAGATAACGATTTACTAAATCAATCATTGTTGTTCTATTATGTTTTCCTGCAAAGACAGCTCTTTGTCCTTCAATATTTGCTGAAGTAGCTAATTCTTTTGTCAGGAACTTTAGAAGATGATTTTCATCGCGCTGTAAAGCACTAACGATTTGATGCCAATTCTTGAAGAATGTTCTATTTCCTTCAATTGATACATCTGGTTTTGGAGGTTCAAAACGTGACTTCTCAAATATTTTTTCTGGCATTTGATCTCGAGCGCGTTTTAACAAATCCTTATAATTCATTTCTGACATGAAGCTACTTCTTTAAGAAGCAAATCTTAAACTTTTTGACCTTTCCTTATTATGCTTTTTGATTCTCTATCCGAAAAAACCAAAAATACTCATAATAATAACTAATCGTGCTTTAAATGAAGATCGAATATGGAATCATCGGCGGATCTGGATTTTATCATCTGTTTTCAGAAGACGAAAAGAAATCAGTAAAAACACCATTTGGAGAAGTAATTGTTAGTATTTCTGCAATTGAAGGAAGAAAAGTAGCTTTTATATCACGCCATAACAGCGACCATAGTATCCCACCTCATCTTGTAAATTATCGTGCAAATATTTTCGCATTTCATTCATTAGGTGTGAGGTATATCATAGCCTCAAGTGCAGTAGGTTCATTAATAAAAACAATTAAACCAGGTGATTTTGTAATACCAGATCAATTTATTGATTTTACAATAGGACGTCCAAAAACTTTCTTTGATGGAAAATTCAAAATTAAATTACATAATGGTCAAATAAGAGACGGTGTTGTTCATATCGATGTAACTCATCCTTATTGTTCTAATATTAGAACTAAAATAATTTCAAATTTACAGAAAACAAATGAAAATGTCCATGAAAAAGGAGTTTACGTTTGCACAGAAGGACCTCGTTTTGAAACACCTGCAGAAATAAAAGCTTTCCAAATCTTAGGTGGAACAATTGTTGGAATGACCTCAGTATCAGAATGTGTTCTTGCTAAAGAATTAGATATTTGTTATGCAAGTGTTTGTTTAGTTACCAATTATGCTTCAGGAATGCAAGCAAAAGTATCAGTAGAAGAAGTATTGGAACTGTTCGAAAAGAAAAAAGTTATTTTGAAAACATTGGTTTTTAATACAATAAAACTAATTGATGCTTCACAAGATGTTTGATTGTAACGAATTATAGTACTTTTAGATAAGCAAGAATTTCAGATACATCATCTTTAAGTAATCGCTAAAAAAAGAGTTACCTTAATGACTTGATTATTTTAATAACACAATAATATCATTTTTATATCAGAATAGTACAAAATACTCCACAAACAGAACCCCTCATTTTGGAAAGTTTATAATAAAATGAGGTTAATTCTAAAGTAAAAAAAAAGCGAGATTGGAAAAATGTATGATCTCATTGCATTAAGAGTAAATTGTCCTATTTGTGATAAATCGCTAGCTGATCCTAATACTTTAGTTGATAATATTCCTGGGGTAAAGCTTAACATTTCATTTGATGAAAGCAAAGGTACTATTCATCTAAGTTCTATCTATGGAAGTTATAATTATACATCTAATTTGAAAATTCCTTTAGGAACGATAGTAAACTTTTCTTGTCCTCATTGTAAAACCAAGATTATATCTAATTTAAAATGCGAAGTATGCTCAGCATTAATGGTTCCTCTAAAAATCGAAGATGGTGGTATAGTTAGAATTTGCTCCCGAGCTGGTTGTAAAAAACACAGTGTAGAATTTGAAAATTTACATCATGCTCTCGAACATTTCTATTCCAGTTTTGATTATGGGGATTTAATTGTAAAACCAAAAGAAGAAGATTCATCAAAAAGTATAACGACTATACCTTCTGAAGATGATGAAGTTGAAATAATCAAATCAGGTTCATATCTCAGAGCATATTGCCCACACTGTGATGAAAGTTTAATTGAGGATCATTCTGTTTTACTGAAAGTGATTGCTCAAAGTGGTGAAGGTGTTCTTATTCTAAGTCCTTATTTGAACGTATTCACAAACAAATCGACTATTGATATAGTTGAAGGAGAAACTGTAAAGGACATTAAATGTCCACATTGTAATACAAGTTTACTAATACCTAAAGAAAAATGTAAAACTTGTAATTCCAGTATAGTGGGCATTCAAGTTGCAGCAGTATCTAAATTAATTGATTTCTATTTCTGTTCTAAAAAAGGATGTCGCTGGCATGGATTAAGTGAAGAGGATATCCGTGATATAATTCTTGAAGATAGCAGGGAGTGGTGAGATGTATCAAATTTTAAATAAACAAGAGATGGCTAAAGGAACAATTGTTAAATTTGACATTAGAGCACCTGAAATTGCAAAAAAGGCTAAACCTGGTCAATTTGTAATTATTCGTCTTTCAGAAACAGGTGAAAGAATCCCCTTAACAATTGCTGATAAGAATAGCTTCGAAGGGTATATCACAATTGTCTTCCAAGTTGTTGGTAAAACCACAGCACTAATGAGATCTCTAAACAAAGGTGATGTAATTAGGGATTTAGTAGGTCCTCTAGGTAAAGCAGCTCATATCTCAAACCTTGGTACAGTAGTAATGGTTGGAGGTGGAACTGGAGTAGCAATCTTACATCATATTACTAAAGCCTTTAAAGAAGCTGGAAATTATGTGATAGGTATTATTGGTGCAAGAGAAAAAGAACTCCTAATTCTTGAAGATGAGATGCGATTAATCTGTGATGAACTTATAGTAACAACCGATGATGGAAGTTATGGAGAACGAGGTTTTGTAACCGGTCCGCTTGAAAAATATTTGCAAGAAAGATATGATATAAAAGAAGTGTATGCTATTGGTCCTATTCCAATGATGAAATTTGTTTGTAATCTTACTAAGAAATACAATGTACCAACAATGGTGAGTTTAAACCCAATTATGATTGATGGAACAGGAATGTGTGGTGGTTGTAGAGTAACTGTAAACAATGAAACAAAATTCTGTTGTGTTGATGGTCCCGACTTCAATGGCCATGAAGTAGATTTCGATGAATTAATTAAAAGAAATAACATGTATCTGAAAGAAGAGAAGGATGCTTTATTATTTTCAATAAGATGATGAGGATTGAATTATGTTAGATTATGATGTAAAGTACTTAAAATATAAAACTTATATGAATAATTATTGCCCTTTTTGTAGAAATAGCTTTAATGTAAAAGAAAAAACACGCGATTACGTAAAATTTATCGGTGTTTACAAAGGCGAGGAATTTGAATTAAAGCTAAGTCCATACTTGGACGTTTTTGAAGTTGAAAGTTCTATTCCCTTGAAAAAAAATGCTATTCTAGATGATTTCAAATGTCCTCATTGTAAAGAAAGTCTTAAGATTCCTGATCAGAAATGTGGAGAATGCGGATCAGGTGTAGTTGAGACTATTATTTCTGCGTTCTCAAAACTGATACCATTTTTTATCTGTTTAAAATATGGTTGTGAATGGCATGGTTTGAGTAAATCTGATGAAAGGAAGATCAAATTAAAAATCCCAAGACAAGAAATGCCTGAACAAGATCAAAAATTACGAGTTCATAATTTTAATGAAGTACCTTATGGTTTAACAACTGAGCTCGCTTTATTAGAAGCAGGAAGATGTTTGCAGTGTAAAAATCCTAAGTGTGTTGAAGGGTGCCCTGTAAATATTGATATTCCAGAATTCGTTCGATTAATTGCAGAAGAGAAAATCTCTGAAGCAACATTGAAAGTAAAAGAAAGAAATCTTTTTCCAGCAATTTGTGGTCGAGTTTGTCCGCAAGAAGCTCAATGTGAATCGCTCTGTATTCTTGGAACTAGGGATGATCCCGTTGCTATAGGTCATTTAGAACGATTTATAGCAGATTTTGAGCGAAGAATGGGTTTAGCGAAAACACCAACAAAAAATCAAAGAATTGATAAAAGAATTGCTATAGTAGGATCAGGTCCTGCAGGTCTAACTGTTGCAGCTGATTTGATTCAATTAGGATACTCAGTGACAGTCTTTGAAGCTCTTCATGAACCAGGAGGAGTTCTAGTTTATGGTATTCCTGAATTCCGTTTACCTAAATCCATAGTTCATTATGAGTTAGATTATTTAAGAAATTTAGGAGTACGAATTGAGACAAATCATGTAATCGGTTATCTTTATTCTATTCAAGAATTACTAGAAAACTATAATGCAATATTCTTAGGGGTAGGAGCTGGGCTTCCACGCTTCATGAACATTCCCGGAGAGAATCTTTGTAATGTCTTTTCTGCAAATGAATTTTTAACTAGAATAAATTTGATGAAAGCATACAAGTTTCCAGAATATGACACACCAATGCCCCACGGAGAAAAAGTAGCTGTGATTGGCGCTGGGAATGTTGCTATGGATAGTGCTAGAAGTGCAATTAGAACAGGCGCAAAAGAAGTGACAGTAATTTACAGAAGATCACGAAAAGAAATGCCTGCAAGACATGAAGAAATTAGACATGCAGAAGAGGAAGGCATTCATTTTAAGCTTTTAACTAATCCGTTAAAATTCATTGGTGATGATAGAAATTGGCTAAAAGGGATTGAATGTATTCGGATGAAATTAGGAGAACCTGATGAATCCGGTAGAAGCAGACCAGTTCCTATTGAAGGATCGAATTTTATTGTAGAATGTGATGTTGCTGTAGTTGCTATTGGTAATGCTCCCAATCCAATATTATTTAATACTACACCTGAATTAGAACGAAATCAATGGGGTTGTATAGCAGTTGATCCTGAAACAATGGAAACTACCATACCAAATGTTTTTGCTGGCGGAGATATTGTAACTGGTGCTGCTACTGTGATTTCTGCTATGGGGCAGGGAAGAATTGCTGCTATAAGCATTCATGAAAGATTATCTGGCAAAACAAAAGCTCCAAAGCCTAAAAAACCTGAAATTGCACCTAAAGCTACTACTACAAAAAAACAAAAGAAGGAATGAAAAAATAGCTTTTAGCTAGATTTAATTACTTTTATCATTTTTTTTATAAAAAAATACCGCATTTGTAAGTAATTATTTTATAGTCAAACCTCCAATATATAGAAAGTAAAAAAATTAATTTAAACCATGGGTGGATGGAGCTATGTACAGCTACATATCATTAAAAGTTGATTGCCCTCATTGTGGGAAATCTCTGATGGATTCTAAAAAATTAATAGATGATATTCCAAGTATAAGAATGAATATCTCTTTGGAAGGCAATAATGGTACAATAAATTTAAGTTCCTTTTATGGAAGTTATCAATATGAAAGTAGTTTGATGATAAAGAATGGAACTGAGTATACCTTTTCTTGTCCTTTTTGTAATGAAAACATCACATCGGATAGCATATGTGATGAATGTTCTTCGCAAATGATACCTTTACATATTCGAGATGGTGGAAAAGTACGGTTTTGTTCTAGAGCAGGATGCAAAAATCATAATGTCCAATTTGAGGATCTTTCGCACATTCATGATTATTTCCACCTTAATATTGGCACGCCAGAAGTTGTGGAGATAAATAACAAAGCGGAAAAGAAAGAACAAAAGGAATTGATTAAGAGTGGAACATTTCTACATATCTATTGTCCTCACTGTGAAAATGGATTAATAGAGAAAAACTCGGTTTTATTCAAAGTTATTAATCAATATGATGAAAGAGGATACCTATTATTAAGTCCGTACTTGAATGTTTTTGCTAATCAATCGACAGTATTCATACCTGAAGGTGCTGTTGCAAAGGATATTTTATGTCCTTTCTGTGATGAAAGTTTGATCGCAAAAAACGTTGTATGCGAAAAATGCAGCGCACCAGCAGTAGAAGTAATTGTAGCAGCTCTTAGACGAATGATTGAATTCTTTTTCTGCACAAAGAAAGGGTGTCACTGGCATAATCTCTGCGATGAGGATTTGCAATACGTAATGCTTGAAGATAGTATCTACTGGTAGTAACTTCCATGATGAAATGAACGTACTGGAGGAAAAATAGGTCTATTATTAATATTACTCAAAAATGACTTTAGAATAAAGAGGATTAAAAATGACTGTAAATGATACGAAAGTAAATTCAATTGAATTCAAACTTTCAAGTACAGCCCTAAAAACAATCGAACAAATTTTAGAAAAATCTAATAGAGATTCAAGAAATCTAATCCAAATTTTACAGGATTTACAAGAAGAATTTCATTATTTGCCAGAAAAAGTCATTTCTCATATTTCTCATGAATTACAGATCTCTGAGCATCATGTTTATGGTGTTGCGACTTTTTATTCACAATTCAAATTCATTGAACCTGGTGAAAATATCGTGAGAGTTTGCATGGGAACTGCTTGTCACGTTCTTGGGTCTCAATCATTATTAGATAAATTAGCTAGAGAACTGAAAATTGAATCTGGTGAAACAACAAAAGATGGGCTTTTTAGCTTAGAAAGTGTTTACTGTTTAGGTTGTTGTGCTTTAGCGCCTGTTATGGTAATCAATGATGAAGTTTTTGGAAATATGACTGCTGCTAAAGTAAATAAAATTCTAAGAAGGTATCGCAGATCAAACAAGAAGAACGCGAATAATATGGAGAGAGAAAAATGAGAGATTTTGATACTATGGTAAAACAAGCAAAAGCTTCTTGGGATTCTTTACTTACTCAAAAGAAACCAGTTATTTATGCTGGAGCAGCTTCTTGTGGTCGTGCTGCAGGAGTTTTGCCTGTAATTGAGAAATTAAAAGAACTTTCTAAAAAAATTCCTTTGGATATTATTGAAGTGGGTTGTATTGGTCCTTGTTATCTTGAACCTATTATTGGCATTCAAAAGAAGGATGCTCCAATAATTCTTTATAGCAATGTTCAACCAATTCAAATTGAAGAAATTGTTGAGAACTATATTCTAAAAGGAGATCCTCAACCAGAAAAAGCAATTGGAACACTAGGAAACGGAACAATAGAAGGAATACCCTCTTTTTGGGATCATCCAATGATTAAAGATCAAGTTCGTGTTGTTTTGAAAAACTGTGGAATAATAAATCCATCGAATATTGATCATTATTTAGCAATGGATGGATACCAAGGTCTAAAAAAAGCACTATCAATGAAACCTGAAGGGGTTATTGATGAAATTCTACAATCAGGTCTGCGAGGAAGAGGAGGGGCAGGATTTCCTACAGGTTTGAAATGGAAATTTACAAGAGCTGAGAAAGAACCCGAGAAATATATCATATGTAATGCTGACGAAGGTGATCCTGGCGCATTTATGAATCGTTCACTAATAGAAGGCGATCCACATGCAGTTCTTGAAGGAATGATAATAGGAGCTTATGCAATAGGTGCAAAATTAGGTTATGTGTATTGTCGAGCTGAATATCCTTTAGCTATTAAACGATTTGAAAAGGCAATTTCAGAAATGCGAGAAAGGGGAATACTTGGCAAGGATATTTTGGGGAGTAAATTTTCCTTCGATATTGAAATAAAGAAGGGTGCTGGAGCATTTGTTTGTGGTGAAGAAACAGCCTTAATAGCCTCAGTAATGGGTGACAGAGGAATGCCTCGTCAAAAGCCTCCTTTTCCATCTCAACAAGGTGTTTGGGATAAACCAACAGCAATTAACAATGTAGAAACTCTAGGAACTGTTCCAATTATCATGAGAAATGGGAAAGATTGGTATTCACAATATGGTACAAAGCAATCTAAAGGAACGAAAACCTTCTCCCTTGTAGGAAAGGTAAAAAGAACAGGTTTAATTGAAGTACCTCTTGGCACATCATTACGAAAAGTAATTTTTGATATTGGAGGAGGTATTGCTGAGGATAAGGTTTTCAAAGCAATACAGGTAGGTGGTCCTTCTGGTGGAACTATTCCTTCAGCATTTATTGATGAACCATTAGATTACGAAGAATTAACAAAACTTGGAGCTATTATGGGTTCTGGGGGAATTGTAGTAATAGATGAAGATACGTGTGTGGTTGATCTAGCAAAATACTTTTTGAAATTCATTGAAGCGGAATCATGTGGAAAATGTGTGCCCTGTAGAATTGGAAACAAACAACTCCTTGATCTTCTTGAGAAAATTGCTAGTGGTAGAGGAACTATTGATGACTTTGAACTATTGGAAGAGTTAGCTCATACAATATCAGAGGGATCTTTATGTGGATTAGGTAAAACTGCTCCTAATCCGGTTATAACTACCCTCACCTATTTTAGAGATGAATATAGAGCACATGTGCTTGAAAAGATTTGTCCGGCAAAAGTTTGCAAAGACCTCTTTTATTACCAAGTTGATCCTGAAACTTGCATTGGGTGTCAAATATGTAAAAGACGTTGTCCAGTTAATGCCATAACTGGAGAGAAGAATGAACCTCATATCATAAATCATGAGATTTGCATCAAATGTGATGTATGTTCAATGAATTGTCCAGCAAAAGCGATAAGAAAAATAGACAAGGTGAAGGTAATTGAGCTTAGTAATTAATGGTAAAAAAATTCCCTATCAGGAAGGAAAAACGATTTTGGATATTGCTCGAGAAAATGATATTTACATTCCAACACTTTGTGCTCATGAGCGTTTACCTTCTTTCGGTGCATGTAGGTTATGTATGGTAAAAGTTCATGGAAGTGCTGGATTCATGAATTCATGCACTACCCAAGTAAAACCAGGTATGGTTATTACTACTGATAGCTTAGAAATCAAGAAATTGAGAAGAGCAATTTTTGAATTAATCCTTTCAGAACATCCAAGCAGCTGTATGATGTGCTCACAAGCAGAGCATTGTGATAAATTCAATTCTGGAATCATGAAAGCAGGAGTAATCACTGGATGTAATACTTGTCCAAATAAAGAAATGTGTGAAGTAAGAAAAATAAGTGAAGATTTAAACTTCAAAAACATTAGATTTCCGTTATTTTACAAAAACATTCCAATAGAAAGGAATGATCCATTTTTTGACAGAGACTATAATCTCTGCATACATTGCGGAAGATGTGTGCGGGTGTGCCAAGATGTGGAAGGTGCAAATATTCTTGTATTCACAAAGCGCGGGCATAGCACAAAAGTAGGAACATCATTTGAAAAACCACATATTGAAACTGATTGTAAATTCTGCGGACAATGTATTGATGTTTGTCCTACAGGTGCTCTCTCAGCAAGAGGTCAAAAATGGTATGAAGATTGTGAACAGCAAGTAAGCACAACTTGTATGTTATGTAACAAAGGTTGTCAATTCCAATTAGATGTCAAATGGGATAGAATTGTAGCAATACGACCTGATCCAGAGTATAAAACGCTTGAGACAGGGATTTGTGTAAAAGGACGATTCTGTTTACCAGTAATGCTAAATAATATGGATCGATTACGATTTCCAAGAATTCTGAGAAATTTCAAACTATATCCTACAAATTGGGATGATGCTGCAATGTATGTAGCAGAAATACTAGAAAGTTATCCACCCTCAAAAATCGCTATTTATTTAACACAATTCCTTACAGATGAAGCAGAATACTTATTCAAGAAATTTGCAGATCAATTGGAAATCACGAATGTTTATACAAAACCAGAAGATTTGAGCAAGATAACAAAAAATGGCATTAAAGTTCTGTACACAACCGAAGGTTTACCTGATTTAGATAAATACAAAACATTAGAGAAAATCATTTTCCAAGAAGTATTTCCAACAAACGGATTTGACAAAGCAGAAGTAATTCTTCCTGCAGCAGCATTTACCGAAGAAAGTGGAACAATAACAACAACAAGAGGATTAATGCATTTACACAAGGTTGTAAAAGCACCTGATCTTGCTCTTGAAGATTGGAAGATAGTACAAAAAATTACACAATATTTGGATCTTTCAGGATTCAAGCATCTTGAAGTGTCAGAAATAAAACACGAAATGGATCGTGTAAAATACATCCCTGAGATTCACCCAGTTGATGAATATTATTTGAAATACCGAGGAACTAAGATTGCTGACAAAGTTCCTGATTTTGCTATTTTGCTACAAGCTAGGCAAGGAAGGGAGAAACCGTGGTGATGGTAAATGTATGAAATAGTAGATAAAATTGAAGAAGTACCAAACATCTACCGGTTAGTGATTCGAGAACCATACATCGCTGAAAAAGCAAAACCAGGTCAATTTGTAATAATTATGCCTGATGAAGTTGGAGAAAGAGTCCCTCTCTCAATCGCTGATGTCGGAAAAGATACCTTTACAGTATTTGTTGTTGAACTTGGAATATCCACTGCTAAAATTGCTGCATTGAAAAAAGGAGACAAAATATACAGTGTCGCAGGCCCATTAGGTATGCCAGCAACAATTGAAAAGTATGGTACAGTAGTGCTTGGTGGAGGATGCTATGGAATAGGAGTCCTTTATCCAATAGCTAAAGCTTTGAAAGCAGCTGGGAATAAAGTAATTACTATAATTGAAGCAAGAAGCTCCTATCTCCTATACTTTAAAGAAGAATTAAAAAAAGTTTCAGATGAATTTTATGTAACAACTTCAGATGGTTCTGAAGGAACAAATGGTCATGTACAAGTGGTATTAGATAAGCTGATCAAAGACGATTATCATTTTGACCATGCGAAATTTATCGGTTGCACATATATGATGATGAATTGCTCTCATATAACCTCTCCATATAGAATTCCTACAACAGTTTCATTAAATACTATAATGCTTGATGGAACCGGTATGTGTGGTTGCTGTCGAGTGTCAGTAGGAGGAGTGACGAAATTTGCATGTGTAGATGGACCTGAATTTGATGGTCATCAAGTAGATTGGGATGAGTTGATGAAGCGGAAATCAGCTTATCTAGAGGAAGAGATGATGTCTTATCAAACAGGACCTCATGTCTGCAAAGCATTACTGGATCAATATTGTGGTGAATGTAAATGAGCGATAAGAAGAAAAAACTACCGCTTAAGAAATCTGAAACAAAGAAAGAATCACCAACAGTAGAGAAAAGTTCATCTGGTGAATCCAAAAAACCTCCAAGACCTCCGCGATCTAAAATGAGTGAACAACCTCCTGAAATTCGTGTTAAAAACTTTGATGAAGTTCCATATGGTTTAACTCCTGAACAAGCTAAGATTGAAGCTTCACGATGCATTCAATGTAAAAGACCAAAATGCATCGAAGGATGTCCCGTACAAGTAAAGATTCCAGAATTTATTCATTTAATTGTTGAAGGGAAATTTATAGAAGCAGCTTGTAAAATTAAGGAAACAAATGTCTTACCTGCAGTGTGTGGTCGGGTTTGCCCACAAGAAACTCAATGTGAACAGACTTGTGTCCTTGCTCGTAGAGGTGAACCTGTAGCAATAGGTTATCTCGAGCGTTTTTGTGCAGATTATGAACGATTGGGTGGACACGTTAAGCTACCAAAGAAAGCAAAGAGTATTGGAAAGAAGGTTGGAATAGTTGGTTCAGGTCCTGCAGGATTAACTGTTGCGGGTGATCTAGCATTATTAGGTTACGATGTAACAATATTCGAAGCATTTCACAAAGGTGGTGGTGTTTTAGTCTACGGTATACCTGAATTCCGTTTACCAAAGGAAATCGTTGAAAAAGAAATAAACTATCTTGAAAGATTAGGTGTAACTGTCAAATACAACAATGTAATTGGATTGTATAGGACAATAGATGAATTATTCAAAAAAGATGGTTTTGATGCAATCTTTGTTGCAGTAGGAGCTGGTTTACCAAGATTCATGAATATGCCTGGTGAAAACCTGATTGGAGTTTATTCAGCAAATGAATATCTTACAAGATCAAATCTAATGAAAGCCTATCTCTTCCCAGACTATAATACACCATTAATTAGAGGCAAGAAAGTTACTGTAGTTGGTGGTGGGAATGTTGCAATGGATTGTGCACGAACTGCTTTAAGACTTGGATCAAATAAAGTTTACTTGGTCTATAGAAGAGCTCGCGAACAAATGCCAGCAAGAGCGGAAGAAGTTCATCATGCAGAAGAAGAAGGAATAGACTTTCGACTTCTCTCAAATCCTGTGGAAATAAAAGGTGATGAAAAAGGAATAGTTCAAAGTATCAAATGTCAAAAATATGAATTAGGAGAACCAGATGATTCAGGAAGAAGAAGACCAGTACCAATTGAAGGAGAATACTTCGAATTTGATACTGACCTTGTGATAATTGCAATTGGTAATAATGCAAATCCGTTAATTCCAAAAACAACTACTGATATTAAGACAAATAAATGGGGCAATATAGAAACAGATGAGTGGGGGAGAACGAGTAAAAAGTATGTTTATGCTGCAGGTGATATCGTAACTGGTGCAGCAACTGTTATCTCTGCGATGGGTGGTGGGCGAAAAGCTGCCATAGCAATTCATAAGGATCTCACAGGGCAAATTGATCCAGAAATACCTACTGCTTGTGAAATGCCTGAAGATTGGCTATAAAAATAACAGCCATTTCACTTATTTTTTCATAAACAATCATAATCTCAAAAAGAAATTTTATAATCAATATATCATAACTCTTTTTGAGAGATTTTAATCCTTCTTTTATAATCTAAGACTCTTTGTGTGTATCCCACACTCCCCGCCACATTTGCTTGTACCAATCCATCTGCCATCTCGTTCAAGTGCTTCATCGCTAACAATTGTGGTACATGGTTCGCACCCTAAGCTTCGAAATCCTTTGGCATAATATGGGTGAACGGGAATTTTATTGATAGCAATATAACGCCAAACATCTAGCTCTGTCCAATTTAATATTGGATTAATTTTCACTAATCCATCTTTCTCCTCAACAAATTGATAATCCTTTCTTGTTCTACCTTCAGTATTTCTCAACCCACAAATCCAAGCATCAAGTTTCTTAACAGCTTCTTTTGTTGGTTCAACTTTAAAAATCTGGCAACATTTATCAGGATTAGTTTTTGGCAAATCTGGATCTGGTTGCTCTTTCGACATGTATTCTTTAATGTTTAAATTATAATACTTGATCATTTGATCTTTATATTCGAATGTTTCTTTCGGTTTGTAAGGGGTCATTATAGTAAAGACTGGAATATCAGATTTTACCTTTAATGCTAAATGTAATAGTACAATACTATCTTTTCCAAAACTGCACGCAACTTCTACCTTCTCTCCATACTTTTCAATTGCCATAGCTATTAATTCTTCAGATTGTTTTATTTTATCAGTTATGATATTTTTATGTGAAGTATAATCATTATTCAATGATTTCATAGTTAGAAACCTTCCTTCTTTCTATTCCTAAATTTTGTATCTTTTACTTTAACAACATCCCCAATGTTTTACTTGCTAAAATATGTTCGAAGCTATTCTTGATAAATGTCATCGAGCTCTTAAATAAACTTTCTATTTTACAGTAAAAAGTTATTCCTAAAAAGAAAATTTATAATTTCAAATTAATGATACTGAATTCATGTCTCGTTTATATTTCTTTAATTGCGAGAAATGCCATAAAATGATTCCGATTTATGAAAACCAAAGCGGATGGTTAGATGAAGCAGGGAATATAGGATATCACTTAAAATTGATAAAAAATGAAGATGAAACCTATTACCAAGAACCAGATGGGAATCCAGTTGGAGATTGGCAATACATCACCATCAATGATGCTATTTGTATGAATTGTAATATAATCTATGGAATTGTAAATAGAAAAATTGAATCTACGTTGAAGAATAAAGCAGAAAAAAAGAGTGAGCAATTTATCATAAATAATGATGACTTAGAATTTATAGAGGGAACTATAGCAGGACATAAAATAATGACTACAAAAAATAAATGCCCAAAATGCCAGGAGAAATTATTAACTGCTTCTGAATTGGTGGAAAAAACTATACTAAGAAAACCTTCTAGGATTCTCGGATTAACACCCAGCGATATTGTAGGGGAAATACACAAATGTCCAATCTGTAAAGATAGTGATTTACTTTTCGATTATGCAATAAGATATCACTAGTAACTGTCTAAAAAGAGGATTGTGGTGTATAATCTTTAATTGATTTCATGAAAAAAATTATGTTTTGAATGAATCATTTTCTGCTAGATTCTTCATAACCATGGTCAATCCAAGCTTGTTTCATATCAGGATTTTTATTGAGGTATTTTTCAACCAAATCATTAGGAGCCTGATTAAAAGGACAGGAAAAGTTAACACAGGTAATACAAATTCTAGTAAATAAGAAAGTAAAACCAAAAATAACACCAATAACAGAAAGACCTAACAGAACAAGTAAAATAATGAATTTTGTTTGTTCAGTTGGAAGAGAAGTGGCAATGATAACAATACTCGGGATTTGAGCTAGGAGAGGAAGAATGCCAAAAAGAATAAATCCTAAAATGAGAAGAATTCGCTCAAATAGATTCATTGGTTCAGGATGGTAACGATAAAATTTAATGAATCCATGATTAGCCAAACAATGAAGGACAATTCCTTTTTCAGAATAATAAGGGCAGTGGCTACATAAAATACGAGTTTCAACAATGAAGAACACTGCAAAATAACCAACAAGTACTCCCAAACGCCACCAACCACTAGTGAAAACTGCTCCCACTATAACAGCACCAAAAGCAATAAGCAAAGCAGGACTCATAGTATAAAGGAAACGCAGAAGATGTCTTCGATCCCAACGACAGTCTAAATTTGCTTTAATAGAACAGTTTTGACAAAGAAACTCATCCTGCCAAGTACAACAAGACTCATAGGTTTTTTCAGAAGGAATATTTTCAGTGATTTTATCAGACACTCCAAAAATAACTCTAATAAGAAATGAAAATCAGATGCTATTAATCTTACTAAAAAAGAGAGATCTAAAAAGAACTTGGCGTACATAAAATCTTTCAATTAATTATAAGTCAATTATTGAGTTTAATGATTTTAATTTAAATAATTAGAAAGGATAAATAGCTTTTTTTTCTAGAAAATTTATTGATTCTTCAATCTTTTTTAAATCAGAAACTTCCAATACAACAACTGGATTTTGGCAATAATTTTTAACTAATGTATTAAATGTTTCCCAATCAATGTTACCTTGGCCTGGAGGATTTTCTTCATCTGTTTCTCCACCATTATCGTTTATATGGATGTAAACTATGTTATCACTTAGAATTTCAAACCATTTTTTCATAGGCACTCTTGAGAAAACATTGCAATGCCCAGTATCAAAACAAACTTTTAATTTTGAAGAATTAACACCAAAAATTACTTCGGCTAACCATTTTGGTGTATAATCCCACATATTCTCAAGTAAAATTGTGAAATTATAATTATCAACTATACCTGACCAAAACTCAATGTGATTCTTAACCCAATTTCTATAATAACTTTCATTTCCCATCATCGGATAATAGTTTGTGTGAAAAACAATGAATTTTGTTTCTAATTTTTGAGCAATTTCTAAACATTGTTGAATTCTTTCAATTGAAACTTGTTTTATCTTACTATCAGGACTGTTTATGTATAAATCAAAAACTGCTCCATGCATCGAATAAAACAGATTTTTATCAACTTCATTTGTTAGATATTCTCTAAGAATTTTTTGATAATTAGTATCAAGTATTTTTGGGAATGCAAAATCAACAATCTCAAAAGCAAAATTTCTTTCATTTATAAGATGAGAGTATTTTGCTAATGAATTATAGGGTTGTATAAGAATTTTTGACATAAATAGAATAACTCATTTGAGTTAAAAAATAATAAGGCAATTATTGCCAACATCCAAATATCTTACAATAATTAACATGAATAACTCAAACAAAATTCATAAGGAATGAAAAAAAAATATTGGTCACTTCTGAGACATACCAACAGAACCAATTCTTTCAGAAACACCCCAATAATGGTTATAACCATAAACCATCATTTGAAGCTTTGTTTCATCAAATTTTCCATCCTTAGTGTAAAGATCTTCATTGAAATGAGAATTAAGAACTTCAGCAAATAAAATGAACATATCTTCCTCAATAATATGTTTGTCAATAACTTTACACTCAAAATTAGCATGACATTCAGAAATTAATGGGACATTCGCTTTAGTACCCTTAAAAACAGTAAAATTAGTAGCTTCAAATTTATCAAGATCTTTACCAGAATTTCTACCAAAGAAATCAACTTCTTTTACAAGATCAATGCTAGGAATATTAACACCAAAAAAACCAGATTCTTTGAAAAGAGAGTATGTATATCTTTTTTCTCGAGTAATTAAAGCAATTTTAGGTGGTTTATGACCAATATTCATAATCCAACATTGAGCATAAGCATTAGCTTTGCCATCCTTATCATAAGCAGAAATTAAAGTGATTGGATGAGGAATTATATATCCTCCATTTGGACCGCTTTCTATTTTTTTCATAGTTTTCATCCAACTTTATTAGAGATGTAGAATTCTCATTCTCATGATACTCCTTTCTTATCTTTATAAGAATTAACATTAATCTAATTTAAAATGGAAAAAGAAACAAAAAAACTAATAATTGATTCATTGAGAAAATTTAAAAAAGAAAACAATTAGCAAAGAAAATAATGTTAGCCATCGTGGCTCAGCCTGGCAGAGCGTCTGACTTGTAATCAGATGGTCGGGGGTTCAAATCCCCCCGATGGCTCCAGTTTCCTTCTTCTAAAATCATTATTGTTAGAGTATTTCGTTAACCTTTATTTACCCATTTTATTATTATAATTCTGGGAAATAATATGTGGAAACCTTCTCCTGAAATTTTATCTGAGCCAGGTATTAAATACCTTGAAATGATAGGTATACGATTAGTTCGTAGTTTTTTCTTTATGAGATTAATCCTAACAATAATAGGAACTGGAATGATTGTTACCAGTATTGTAATCTCTAGCTTAGAACCTATAAGTGGAATTAAAGTGGTCTACTATGTGTTAGGTGGGACTGGTGGATTCTTATTATTGGTAGCTTTACTACAAACAGTTTTTGGAGTGAATAGGTGGTATTTTAATAAAATTCGTGATTTACGAGATAGTGGCGCTACTCGAGAACTTAAAGAATTCGCTTATCGCGGTGGTCTAAAATCTATCTTAGCAATGTATGCTTTAGTAGATCTTGGAGAAATTGATATTCAAACAATGCAAGGTGTTGGTAGGAGTTATTATTCCAAGCAATCTATATATGATGAGTAATTTAAAGTACTGAAATTCTTTGAGTTATCCTTAAACTTTCTTTACAAGAATAAATCGAGCTGTGACTAATTTGATCAATTATGATATAATAGCCTATTTTATTGGATTAAATGCTCTTCTCTATCTATTAATTCATATTCCCATAGATATTATTACTTATACAAATAAAAAAGAACGTTATAAAGTTGGAGCTGAAGAATATCCTGCTTGGTCTGGACAAAACATAATAAAGATAATTACTGTTTTTTCTAGTATCTTGTTTTGGCTATTTTTCATTTGTTGGCCAATACTTCATCTAATTAATGTTGATAATTTTATTATGTTCTTTAATTTTACAATTCCTGTCGTTGGGGAAGTTCTTCAATACATTGGTTTAGTGTTTGTGGTATTTGGATCAATTATAGCAATTATCGGACGGCTCTCAAGGGGAGCAAATGCCATTTCATGGGGTGTGCCAAAAGGACTTACTACAAAGGGAGCTTTCAAGGTGGTTAGACATCCTTTGTATTCATCTTATTGTTTCTATTTCTTAGGTATCCCTTTATCGATGCTCAATTTTCTTTTAATTCCTCTAATAATTGGTATTATTGGTTACTATTTTACAACCAAATACGAAGAAGAGATTTTAGTAAAAGAATTCGGCTATGAATACCAAATTTATCAATCCAAAGTTGGTATGCTATTACCTTTTATCGGAAGAAAAAAATTGGATGAAAAGGAAGATACAAATTAACTTTTTTTCGCAGCAAAAACAATTTTATTTCTTCATTTCTCAGATTTATTCTCTTTTTTCTTTACTAAATAAATTCTTTAAAGAGGAATCTTTTATTATTTTATGAAGGCGCTTTTAGATATTCTTTGTAAAGGATTAAAGAGAAAGGATTTTACAGTTGAGTCGTGCGAACTAGTAGAAAATCCCTTTATGATTCAAGGTATCGTTGCTTTTAAAAAAGGTCTGAATTATTACAGCATTGTTTTTTTCGAAAGTCTTTCTAATTATCCTGATTCATATGTATTAGATAAGACAGATCAAGAAGTTGAAGAGCTATTTGAAACAATTAAAGAAATCACAACTTCAAGCAATTACTCATTGTTAAAATATGGCCTTACTAAGGATTCATCAATGTTTCAAAGAGTGAAAAAAGAAGATAAGATATTTGATATTGCTTTCTTTCTTGATAAAGAAGATGATTTACTAGATTTCGTTTAAAAAAAGAAAAAAAAATTTCACTCAGAACCAATGCTCTGAGTAGCTAATTTATCAATTGATACTGGGATTTCTTCTTTCTTAATTTCAGTTGTGTAGAATCCGTCCTCAGCTGTTTCAATTTCCTTTATTTTTTCTTTGTCTTTTCCATTTGCTTCCTTCATGACTCGAGCGATTTCCTTATCTAAAGCTTTCATCGGAGTAGCAAACCAGAGTATCACTATTACAATTGTTCCTACTCCACTTGCGATGATAAAGATCAATGAAATTCCAATAAATTCAGCAATCAAACCTGATAGGAATTGTCCTAATGGTCTAATTGCAGGAGCAATAGCCATAATTGCTGCAATCGCTCTTCCCATTTTTTCCTTTGGTACCAATAATTGAATACTTGTTATGAACATTACATCTACAACAGAGACTGGGAGTGCAAAAAGGAATAATATTGAACCAATTGCCCAGAATCTTCCACCAAAATCAGTTGGAATAAATGCTAACGCTGCTTGACAAGCATACATAAAAATTACACTTATTATCATAAACAGAACTGGTCTTTTCATTCCTCTTAAGAATGACATGATCAATCCGCCAACTACTATTGCTGCTTGAAACATTCCAACAATTAAAGCATAATCTGCTTCATTTCCCATATGTGTTTTATTTACAAATAATGATAATAATGCCATTAAAGGAGTATTAAAGAAATTAATCAACATTGCTCCGAATAACAATGCAAGCATTCCTTTTGTTCCTCTCAATGCATTTAGTCCATCTAAAACTTGGGTAATAAAAGATTGCTTTTCTTGTTCTTCTTTTTCCTTTTTAGTTACTGAAGGTATTTTTATGAAAATCAATGGTATCATTGCTATTGCAAAAGTTCCTACATCTATCCAAAGAATCATTCCAATATTAATACCTGGTATGGCTAACAATGCTGCTCCTACGACAGGTCCAATTATATTTACTACTCCGCTGAATAAATAACTTAAACCATTTATTCTACTTAATTTATCATTAGGCACCATTGTGGGAGCGACTGCCATTGAAACAGGTTGATGAAATGCTTGAGCAGTACCTCTAACTCCTAGTATTACAAAGATGATCGCTACAGAAATGTTATCTGTTAAGAAAAGGATCGATAATATTACAGTTACCATTGCTTGCAAAGCATCAAATGTAATCAACAATGTTTTTCGATTATATTTATCTGCAAGAACTCCACTTATTGGCGCTGCAATAATATATGGTCCCAACGATACCAGTGATGCAATTCCTAACATTAATTCACTTTGAGTGGTTATTGTCAACCACCAAATTATCGCAAAGGATACTATTGATGATCCTAATAATGATGCTTGTTGTCCGCTAAAATAAAACAAGTATTGTTTGAACTTGCTTTTTCCTTCTATTGCTTCTAAAGTTAATTCTTCTTCTGTATTTTCAATTCCAGATGTTGGCATATTTTATTCCTCCAACAATATCCATAATTTCCCTTACGTCTTGAGGTGTTCTTTTTTGCATTTTTTCCAAATTTTTCATTCGATTCAACATTTAATTTTCCTCCGTTTCAGAACTTATTCCAAAATGGAATTAATTTCTAAATGAAATATATTCAAAATACTATTTAAATATTTCCAAAATGGAATAAATTCTATAATGGAATAATTTTTAAACATTGATTACATTATTATTTATAAGTGAAAAAGAATGAATAAAGATGTAAAAAACTCTGAGAAATATGAGAAGATAAAGAAAAATTTTAGTGAATTAGTCTATGATGAAGTAAAATTTGCTATAGTAACAGCAATTCAATATTATTCTTCATTGAATCTAAAGAAATTATCAGAACTAATTGGAAGACCAGAAACAACAACAATTAGATATGTTAAGAAGTTATTAGAGGATGAATTAATTATTATTGATATTGAAAAAACTGCTACTGATTGGGGGAAATTCTATTGTTTATCTGATTATGCAAATGATTTGATTGTTAAGAGGAATTTAGAAATTGATAATAGAGTCGATTGGGTTCAAAAAGAAGCAAGTAAAATTAATTTTACAAATGAAGAAGAGGTTCGAGATTTCTTTATGCGAGCAATTTTATCAAAAGAGAATCTTGTTTATGATGCACTGAGTGCTCGAAATAATCTATCGTTATCCCATAATATTCAAAAAATGATTGCAAATGAATTTTCTACTCGGATAGAAAACATTAATGATATAATTGAAAAAAAGGGGAAAGAATATCTATTGAACAATGTGACTATTAAACCATCTGATATTGAGGTATACAATATGACTCTAAGAGTTCATTCAATGCAACAACTTCTGAAATTGATTGAAGTTCAATTCAAATCAGTACAAGAAATAGAACGATTGAAACTAGAATTTGAAGAAGAAGCTAAAAAAGATAATATCCCTGAAGATGATCAGCAACTATTCTTTTTCAATAGTTTTTTGGGATCAATGGAATTCAGCTATATAATTAAGAATAAGGATTAAAGTGTCTTTGGTTCTCTATTATTCCAAAAAAACTTTAATATCATTTATTCAAATTTAGATTGTTGATGATATCCTTCGTTATTTTACGATGGATTATTTCCAACTATTACTAACTATTTGGTGTTGCTGATATGAATCTATCAGAAGAATCTATTATAGATGAATCAATTACAGGTAGAAAACAGAATGCTACTGATTCTAATTCCAATTTTGAGGATTTAATACTTCTTGAAAGCAAAATTCCTCGAAAGTTTTCTGCAGGTGAAATTGATAAACTGACTTATGTTTTTGGCATTACTGCTGATCAACAAATCAATTGCGTTCTCAATTTTGATGGTTTCTTTGATATTGAACGGCTTATTCGAGCTGTAACATTGATTTTTTATGCTGAACAGTTCTTGGTTGTCGTTTTGTTGAAATGCCAGAAGAAGCATTTTGGCGACGTCGGGAAGATCTTCACAAACTGGAATTTTGTTCTCTTGAATCCACTACAAATCTAGATGAATCAATTTCCAATTTTCTAACATCACCTTGTGATCCAACCAAAGATATTCCAGTTCAAATTAAAATCTATAGAACTCAGACAGGTGATAATCTCTGCTTAAAGGTCAGTCATGTTGCACTTGATGGAGGAGGAATTCAGGAATATATCTTATTTTTATCTGAAATTTATAATCGTTTGAAGATAGAACCTAATTATCTCCCCGAACCGAATATTGAAAGTGATCGTTCTTTAAAACAAGTCTTTAAGCGTTTGAATTTTTGGAAAAAATTACATGTTATCAGCCAATTACGAATTAGAAAAGCTACTTGGGCATTTCCTTGGAAAAGCTTGAAAGCTAAAACTCGAAAATATTCAATTTACCGGTTTTCTGCTGAGCAATATCATAAGATAAAAGCATTTAGTAAAAAGATGAAAGTAACTGTTACAGATTTGATAGTTACAGCTTATTATAGAGCAATGTTCAAAATAAAGAAAGTACCTGAAAAAAAGACCATGTTAGGTACCTTAACAGCTAATTTAAGAGCTTACATGCCTAGTTATCGAGCAAAATCATTATGTAATCTTACTGCATCCTCTCATCCAAAATTAAGTTATGTTCCAGGAGAATCCTTTGAAACCTCTCTCTTAAGAATACATAAATCTACTCGTAAATTAAAGAAGCAAGGGACTGGATTAGAAGCAGCTTTATTCTGTCGATTATTATTCAGTATGCCATTCCAGAAAGCAAAAGAAACACTTGAAAAAACGATTTATGAACAAATCAAAGCGAATACTACTTACCCAATTATAACCAACATTGGTTTAGTTAAATCAAATGATATTGTTTTTGATGATCTTAAAACAATTGATGCTTTTATGTTGACTCCCTATATGAAAGCACCTGGTTTTCTTATGGGAACAATGACCTTTGAAGAAACACTAATGTTTACTATGGCTTATTTTGAAGAATCATACGACACTTTCCTTGTTGAAAAATTCTTACAATTAATGGGTGAGGAACTAATTACGCATACTTGCAATTAGTTGCTCTTTTTTTCTTTCTTCTGAAAACGTTTAATTAAAATAAGTTCATTTATTTGTCATTCAATGAGTTGTAACTAAATTGACTGATTCAGAAGAAATTCTTGGTAAAGTAATCAAAGCTGTCACAGATGAAAATTATGATGAAGCTATTGAATACTTAACAAACTTTCTGGATTCAAATCCTAAACATGCAAATGCTTGGTTCATGCTAGGTGAAATCTACGTTATACAAGAAGATTACCCAAAAGCACAGGTTTGTTTCATCAAAACGGTAGAAAATAATCCTGAAAAATCTGCAAGAGCTTGGATTCGTCTTGGTGACATCTATATGGAATACCGAAATTTTGAGCAAGCAATTAAGGCTTACACCCAAGCAACCGAAGATGAATCGGATAATTTTCATGCTTGGCAACATTTGGGATTAGTTCATGTTTATGTTGATAAAGATAAAGCCATTGAAATTCTTCACAAAGCATTAGAGTTAAATCCTGAAGATGTATTAACGCTTTCTTCCATTGGTACTCTTTATGATATTCAGAAAAATCACGATAAAGCAATTGAATTTTGTGAAAAGGCTCTAGAATTTGAAACTGAAGATCTTCAAACAATGAGAGTTTTAGGTACCGCTTATTTTAGAAGAGGCGATCGTGAAAAAGGAATAAAAATAATTAGAAAAACACTGGAAATTGATGATTCATTTATTGAAGGATTGATAACTTTGGGTACTTTTCTAAATCAAATGGGTGAAAATGAAGAAGCAGACAAAATTTTGAAAAAAGCTGAAATCTTACGAGGATTATAAGATTCTTCTATAAATTAATAATTGATTCCCTAATAGTTAAAATATGACATACCAAGAAATTGCTAATTCTGTTGTTTTTTCTGAAAACAAATATGGTTCTAATACCGCTTGTATTGCTTTGGAAGAAGAGCTTATTTTTGTCGAAGCTGGATTAAACACTCTTAAAGCAAAAGATTTCAGAATTGCAATGGAGAATAAATTCAAGCGTAAAGCTAGTACATTAATTTTAACTCATGGACATATCGATCATTTTTATGCTATGGATGCTTTTGCAGACATACAAGTCATTGCTGCAAAAGAAGCAAAACCTAAGATAGAACGTTTTGTGAAAGCAGAATTCACAGATGAATTGATAGCAAACTTTGAGCGGGTTTTTCCTACTTTTACTGAAGCTGCAAAAGATGCAAAACTTTTCATGCCAGAAAAATGGATTAATGGCAAAATGTCTATAGGAAAAAATGATGAGATTCAAATTCAAGTAACTGGTGGTCATTCAAATTGCTCTTCATCAATTCATTTTGCTCCAGAAAAAATATTAGCTGCAGGAGATCTTCTCCAAGTTAATGGTTACCCATATTTTGGAGAACCAGATACTGATATTGGAAAATGGACAAATGCAATTAAAACATGGGAGCAAATGGAACTGGATGCTATAATTCCTGGTCATGGATCATTAGTCAAGAAACAATTTCTTACTAAAGTGAGAGTATTCTTTGAAGAAATGGTGGAAGTACTAATAGAACTAAAGAAAGAAAATATTTCTGAAGAAGAAATAGCAAATCATATAAAATTGCCTGTTGGTTACTGGCCTAAAGATGCTATTAGAACACCCTCATATGTTTATAGTATTGTAAGTCTCTATAAAAAACTCTAATGAAATATTTATTCTGTTGTTTTCATATCTACTATTTCTTTTTTTGTTTGAAAATCATTGTCAATTTTTTGCCCTTCATTCGTTGAAAAGCTCCAATCTTCTCCTTTTCCAGTAATTGCTTTAATAACACCTGACCAATGTTTTGGAATAATGGCCAACCACATAGCTAAGGAAAGTAATCCTTGAGTAAGAAAAGCGAAATTTGGTGAACCTGCTGTCCAACTCTCAAGAATAAATATCCAAGGCGGACTAATTGGTATGAAAAAAGCTATTGGAACAAAGAAGAAACCAACTATGACATTAGATAATCTTGAAGGAATTTTAAATCCTTGTATTTGAATAGCAGTAATAATCATATAAGTAAAGTAAACCAAGGGATTCACATAAAGTAAGGTACCCATCAAAACACCTGTGCCACGACCACCTTTGAATTTTAACCAGAAAGAATAATTATGACCTAAGATACAAAAAACAGGACCAAGGATGCCTGCAATTACATGCCAGAGATTAGTACTACTAGTTGAAAAGTAACTCATTGAAAAGATGTGATCAATTAATGCTATTGTTAGAGCTCCTTTAAAAATATCCAAAAAAGTAATTGACAATCCAACAAATGGTCCATAAGTTATCATTGCATTAAATCCTCCGGGATTACCAATATTATAATTACGAAGGTCTTTACCTGTAGCTAATTTACCAATCCAGACAGAAAAGGGAATTGATCCTATAAAATAAGCTCCAATACAAGCAAGAGAAACCCAAAGAATATTGATTAAAGCCATACTATACACTGCCTAATTCCTAAATCATGAGTCATTAATACAACAAATGCAAACGTAATTTTGTTTATCAAAGTTTTTCTAGTAACCAAAATATAGCTTCGATTTTTACAAATTAATTATATCAGTAGATTTTTTTTATAATTTATAGAAAATAGTGTTTAGCTAGATAGAAAAAAAAAATCATTTAAATTCAAAAAAACAAGCGATATCAAAAGGGAAATTTTCTTGGAATTAATTTTGTATTTTAAATGGAAGTAATTTTCTTTAGAGGAATATTATTAACATACTGAAAAGTACATTCCAATAAGTGATTATAATGAAAATTTTAGTAACTAATTCCTATTTTGTTGATTTGCTTAAACAACAAGGTAACTTATTAGCTGATAGAATTGAGTTTGTTGTCCCAAAAGAGAGTTCTGATGAGGAATTAGCACAACTTGCACATGATGTTGAAATAATTGTAGCTACTCGTTTAGCACCAGAAGTTGTTCAAAGTGCTAAAAAACTGAAATTTATACAAAAAACAGGTGCAGGAGTAGATGCAATGCCCTTTAATGTTATACCTGAAAACGTTTTGATGGCAAATACTTCTGGAGCTAACCCAGTTCCTATGGCAGAAGGAGCAATTGCACTTTTAATATCATTAGCAAAGAGAATAACTCAAAGGCACAATTTATTTCCAGATAGAAGCTCTGAAAGAGGAACAGAACTAAGAGGTAAAAAAGTTGGAATAATTGGTTTAGGTAGTATTGGTATTGAGATAGCCAAAAGATTACAAGCATTTGAAATGAGTATATTGGGTATTAAGAGACAACCAACAAAGAATTTGAAGCAACAATTACAGCTAGAATTCTTAGGTGGACCAGATGATCTTGATTACGTTTTAAAGGAATCTGATTTTGTTATAGTAACAGTTCCTCTTACTCCTGTAACAAGAGGAATGATTTCTAAAAAAGAACTATCTTTAATGAAAGAAACAGCCTTTATAATCAATATAGCAAGAGCAGGAATAATCGATGAAGAAGCATTATATAATGCTATTAAAGAAAATAAAATAGCAGGAGCAGGTTTAGATGTTTGGTGGGTACCACACTGGTGGGATCCAAAGTGGAAACCTGAATTAGATAAACCATCACATTTTCCTATTTGGGAACTACCAAATGTAATTGCTACTCCACATAATGTAGGATTTACTGAGAGAACAATTTATTCCGAAAAAACAATTCAAATAATTGTTGAGAATATCAATCTTGTAATAAAAGGAAGACAACCCAAGAATCTTGTTGATAAAGAAAATCAATATTGAAAAGATAAAAAATGAAGGATGATTATGATAGAAGAAAAAAATACTTGGAAAGATATTCTTACAAAGTTCTTGGATGTTTGCTATGAATTATTAAAAGAAAACAACTTTAAGTGGGCAATTATGGGTTCTGTCGCTACCAATTTGCAAGGGTGTGATCTAGAACCAAATGATATAGATATCCTAGTAGAAAAACCTGAAACAGTTTATTTTATTAGTTCTTTATTTAGTGTTTTTTTTGGAGAAAAAAAGAACATAACTCCATTTGATAAAAATGATACTTGGATTTCTTCAAAGGAACAACCAGTATTTAGAGGCAAAGACCAATGGAATTTTAGATGGACTTATGCAAAATGGAAAATTGAAGAATTATTTATTGAAATTACACACAAATTACCACCAGAAAATCACCCTAATAAATTACACAGTATATGGGAATCAGGTCCAAATATTTGGCCATATGTTAAAGATGTTACTTTTGGAAAATATCAAATTCCAGTATTGCCTTTAGAAATTCAACTTGAAACAAATTTTGAGAGAGGCTTTAATGAGAGAGTAAAACAAATAATTGACATCTTTAAGAAACAAGGATATGATCAAAAGCTGATAAAGAAAGCTTTAAAGGAAGAGAATCTTGAGAGATTCAATAGAATGCTATAATAAACAAACTCTCAACTAACGAAAGATTCAAAAAGAAAAAAAGAACAGAAAAAAGTAGACCCAAGAAAAAAATTGGCCGGGTGGTCTAGCACGGTATGATACCTGGTTTGGGATCGGTTAAACGGTTCATTAAACAAACCAGGGATTTGTCCCCCCGACAAAATACCAGGTGGCCGCCGGTTCGAATCCGGCCCCGGCCACCATCTTCCCTATTCTCTAATGTTTTTTATATCCCATTGTTCTTACTCCTTTTTTCCGAAAAATTTTTTGTTAATTCTACCGAGTCAATGAAGTCTTTATTTCATCTATTATTTCTTTTCTGTATTCCTTTTCATCTTCAAGTTGCATTATAAATAGGAATCTCGAGAGAATTCCATCAGAAGCCTTACCTCTAACAAAATTTATTTTTCTTACCAATATTAGGAAAAGATCTAATGTTGCAGTCTTATGAAAGATTGTTGTTAACTTTTGTCACCAGATTTTTTGAAAAGAGTAAACCAAATAAAATATAAAACCCCTTTTCTATTATTTAATTAATTACTAACTATTATATTTATTAGGAGTCAATTACTCGATGTCTAAAGTAGCTATTGTTACCGATGGATCAAGCGATCTTTCGGATGAAATTATTAAAAAATATGATATCTCTGTTGTTCCTCTTAGAATTATTTTTGGTAGTGAAATCTACAAGCTTTGGGGGAGAGATAGATGTGAAATTTCAACTGAAGATTTCCATATTAAGCTTGAAAATATTTCTGAAAAAGACCTCCCAACTTCTTCTGTCCCTTCACCAGGTCTTTTTGTAGAAGCTTTTGAAAATGCTCTAAGTATCTCAGATTCAGTTATTGCTATTTTTGTTGGAGCTAAATTATCTGCTACCGTTGATAGCGCTCAAAAGATTATTCAAAATCATTTCCCTGATAAGGATATTACTGTCTTTGATTCTAAACAAGCTATGATTGGTATAGGAATACAAGTATTAGAAGCTGCAAGAATGGCAAAAGAAGGAAAGACAAAAAAAGAAATTCTTGAAAGATTAACTTACATCCAACCAAGAGTTAACAATGTCTTTGTACTTAAGGATCTTAATTATTTACATAAACAAGGTCGTATTGGTCGCGCCAAAAAAATAATGGCTTCAGCTTTTAACATGTCTCCAGTTGTTTCGTTTGAAGATGGCATAGTAATCCCCCTTGGTGTTATTAGAGGGGAAAAGAATGTTGTTACTCAGATGACGAAATATGGTAAAAAAATTCTCGAAAATACTGAAACAAATGAAGTATTTTTGTACCATGTTAGAAACAAAGGTTTAGCACAAGAAGTTTTCAATGAAATTCAAAAAGCTAATACTCAAAGTAGAGACATTCATTTATACGAAGCTGGGAATATTTGTTGTGTTATTTCAGGTCCTAAATCAGTTTGTCTCTGTTATATTGGCGAGTTTGATAAAAATTGGTTGATGAAGTGAGAGTAGTTTTTTCTTCCACACCTCTCACTATTTATTCAAATTCAAGTTCTTTATTGATTAAATTCAGAAACCTCTCGTCTAATGTATTCCTCTTCATCCATTCTATACTTGATGATTATTTTGTTTTTATTCTGTTTAATTGAGTCATTCATTGTTGTGTCTTGGGACACAATAGTTCGAATCCGAGTCTGACTACCAGTTTTTCAACTTACTAACTATACTTTATCTATTTGCTATTTTTTTTAGTCCAAAAAAATCTTGTAAATACTATTTACCTGTAGGATTAGTTGTTCCTTCTGGCATTAACCGATAGATTAAGACTAAAATTCCTCCTGTGAGAATTATTAATCCTCCAATACCAAAAGCAATTACACTTATTACAATCATTACTATTGCTGTGATTATAAGATCAATTTTTGTTATAACTTCCCATATTTTTTGTGAGAATAGTTTTAATCCAATTACCATTGCTAATGTTCCAAAAACAATGCAGACAATTGAACCTGCTATTTCACTTACAATACCAATATAACCTGCTCCAAAAAACCAATGGATTCTTCCTCCACTAACGCTTACAATAAACATTAGAAGAGCTGTAACTACTGTTAAGATTCCTCCAATAAAACATAGAAGAAATCCATAATCATCTAAAGTTTTGATAGATACTTCCAAGCTTTTCAACTCACTTTTTATAAACATTTATCGAAGGGTGACTCTTCTTAATAAAGTTTACAATTTAATCCTTCATATTAAAAATTTATACAATCGAATTATTCTCTTTAATTCAGAGAATAATATAACTTTAAAGATTCGATACAAACAGAAAATATAAAAACAGATGTTTATCAATTCAATATATATTGAGCGTTCAAATAAATTTGAAGAAAAATATTTTTGTTAATCTTTTATTGATTACTCAAATTTTCAAATAAATCTTAGAAAAATCAAGGTTGTAAAAATGGGCTATAAAAAATGGTTTGCAAAGCACATTCTCAGAGAGAAATCACTATTTCTACTTATGCTACTATTTCTCATGCTATTCATAGGAACAGTTTCATTCACCCCATTATTAATAGGAAATGTATTTGATGAATTGGATAAAGTAGATAGATCATTTATGGCTATCGTATGGACTTCTGTTTATATTGCTATAGCAGGTGTAATTAGGACAGTAGGAGATTATATCCAAAGCTATCTTAACGAAGTTATCGCCCATAAAGTAACCAAGAATGTTACTGAAGAATTTTATGATGATATGTTAGAAAAAAGTCAAGAATTTCATGATCGCGTTAAAGTAGGCGATATAATGGCGAGAGCTACTTATGATACCAGACAAATGAATATTTTTATTTCCCCTGGCTTGAAATTTCTTTTTGAAGCATTCTTTACAGTTGTTTTTTCTGTTTCTCTAATGATTTGGATAAGTCCAAAATTAACACTTCTTTTAGTAGGTGCCCTACCATTTTACCTTATAACAATTTGGGATTACAACAGAAAATTAAGACCCATTTCACAAGCTCAAATGGAACAAAACAGTCTTTTAAATTCCCGTTTGCAAGAAAGTATTACTGGTATAAGAGTTATAAGAGCTTTTGTTAAAGAAAAAGAAGAAATAAGTCAATTTAATAATGAAACTGAGAGATTAAGAGAAATAAATACTAGGCGGGGAGTAATTAGTTCATTATATTTTGCTATTGTAATTACCATTATTTTGACAGCTGTTAGCTTTTTATGGGGTGCTTTTGAAGTTTCAAATGGAAATCTCTCTTTAGGTGATTTGGTTACTTATGTAATGTTAATGATGACTTTAATGATGCCAACTTGGCAATTCGGATGGGCAATCACTCAATTTCAAATTGGTATGGCTGCTTCAAAAAGAATTTACGAAATGAAAGAAAGAAAAGAATACGTTCCAGAATCTCTAAATCCTGTTGATTGGGCAGAAAAACGAGGAAATATTTTATTCAATCATATATCCTTTTCTTACAACGGGGAAAGTAGTAGAAGAAAAGCCTTAAAAGATATCAATTTTGAGGTTCCAGCTGGAGCAAATGTAGCAATAATAGGGAATCCTGGTTCTGGTAAATCAACTCTAATTAAATTACTTATGAGATTATATGATCCTACAGAAGGAACCATCTTGATTGATGGTGTAGATACTCGTGATATGAAACTCTCCAGTCTTAGAGATAATATTGGTGTAATCGAGCAAGAAGTATTTCTTTTTAGTAAAACAATACGAGATAACATTGCTTATGGTAAACCTCACGCAACTCAAGAAGAGATAGAACAAGCAGCAGTATTAGCTCAAGCATATGATTTTATAATGGAATTTGAAAATGGCTTTAACACAATAGTAGGTGAAAGAGGAGTAACATTATCTGGTGGACAAAAACAGAGAATTGCAATAGCTAGAGCGCTATTAGTTAATCCCATTATCTTAGTTTTAGATGATGCTAGTAGTGCTATTGATGCTGAAACAGAAAGGAGAATACAAACAGCAATTGCGAATGTTCTGAAAAATAGAACCACGTTTATTATTACACATCGATTAGCCACAATAAAAAATGCTGATTTAATTATAGTTTTACGAAATGGAATTCTCATGGATTGTGGAATTCATAATGAACTAATTCTAAGAAATATTGATTATCGACGATTATTTGAACGGTTTTCAGAATTACCACCAATGAAAACTTCTGGAGGAATGGCAAATGAGTGAATCTGATAATTATAAAGAATCTTATGATAGGACTTACTCTGATAGGGACTTGATAAAACGTTTCTGGAATTATCTAACTGTTTACAAATGGCCATTAATAATAATAATTCTCGGTATTTTGTTAAATGCAGGAATAAGTATTGTCCCTCCATTAATGGTTCAAAAAGCATTTGATAGATTAGAAGTGAGTGAAGATTGGGCAGTAGTAGCACCATTTGCTATAGCTTATGTTGGTATATCAATTCTTTTATGGATACTTCAAGTAATTCAAGGCATTTTAGTTACAGTTGTTACTCAAAAAATGATAAAAAGAATACAGATGGAAACATATGAAAGTTTACAAATTCATGATTTAGCATTTTTCGATAAACAAGCTACTGGAAAAATTATGTCAAGATTAACAAATGATTCTCAAGAATTGAATGAAATGATAAGTGTGGTTTCGCAATTTATTTCAAATTTTGTAATAGTTTTTTCAGTGTTAGGTATAATGTTTTACGTTAATTGGCGTTTAACGCTTGTAACATTAGGTATGGGACCAATCGTTTTTGCTGTAGGTTTATTTTTCAGAAGATTTATTAGACGAAGAACTGGTCAATGGAGAGCTTCTATTGGGGAAGTAAATGCCTCTTTCCAAGAAAGTGTCTCAGGAATATCTGTAGCAAAAGCTTTCGGAAGAGAAGATAAATCAAAAGAAGAGTTCGAAAAAATTAATGATGCGACTTTCCAACATGCACGGAGAAGAGCGTTAGCAGTTACTGGTATATGGCCAATTATGGATGGAATAAGTCTTTTGGGAGTATTTGGTATTAACCTCTTTGGTAGCTGGTTAGTATTTGAAAATCTAGCTACAGTATCAACCATTTTACTTTTTATTTTACTTCTAAACAGATTTCTTTATCCACTTATGAGAGTAGCTTCGCAAATATCTACAATACAAAGTGGTTTTGCTGCTATGGAGAGAATATTCAGCATAATAGATGCTGAAAAAGTTATAACAAATCCAGAAGATCCCGTGTTTAAAAATATTGATGGTCAAATATCGTTTGAAGATGTTTATCAACAATATGAACCTGAAACACCAGTTCTGAAAAACATCAATCTTATGATTAAATCGGGAGAATCAATAGCAATAGTTGGGCATACAGGAGCAGGAAAAACAACAATAGCTTCTCTATTGATGAGATTTTATGATATCAATGAAGGTTCAATAAAAATCGATGGTGTAGATATTCGAAATTATGATTTACAGCATTTAAGATCGCAAATAGGTCTAGTCAGTCAAGATGTTTTTCTTTTCAGTGGAACTGTTCTAGATAATATTAGATTTGGCAAACCAGATGCAACTCTAGAAGAAGTAGAAAATGTCATCAGAATTGTCTCTGCTCAAGAATTTATTGATGCTTTACCAGATGGTCTAGAAACTGAGTTAGGAGAACGCGGGAAAGGTCTTTCTGCAGGGCAAAGACAAATGATCTCTTTTGCCAGAACACTTCTCACTAATCCTAAGATATTGATATTAGATGAAGCTACAGCTGCTGTTGATGCATATACTGAATCCAAGATTCAAGATGCTCTTGATACGCTTCTAGCTAATAGAACTTCAATTGTCATCGCTCATCGTTTAACTACGATTAAAAACTCTGATAGAATTATAGTGCTCGATCATGGTGAACTTGTTGAAGAAGGTAATCATAAAAGTCTTATGAGTAATGGAGGTTTATACTCAGAACTTTATGAAACCTACTTTAAACATCAATCAGCAGAATGGATATCTGAAATTAGCGAGGTTTTTTCTGAATAATTATAGTTAAGGATATACCATAGTAATTTTTTCCGTTCCATTTAATATATAAGATTCTGATTTTCTATTTTTATTCACTATTACTTTTTTTTAAATATTGATCTTCTAATGTCAGTATATCAATTAATAATACTAATTAATAAAATAGACCAATCATTACTTGAAGTTAAAAAAAAAGGACGAATTATAAATTAGGTTGGAGAGCGAGTAGATTCTTGAAACAAAATTTTATATCATTATTGATAATTTGTGTGTTATTTTCTGTAATCCCTTCTTCTATTTTTGCCACACAATATGACAATTTTGATGATTGTTTTACAGCTCAAAATTTTACCAAAACAATAAATGATTTCCGAACATTACCTAAGTTGGTAGTAGTTAATATTAAAAAATCAAATATTATTTTTAATCAATTTTAAAGAAAATCATCTTCTAAAGAATCTCTTCTAAATCTTCACCCAAATACATTTTGTATCTTAAATAAGTAGTTATTTGATAGATGCGGTATGCAGGCCAAAATAAAAGTAGTCCTCCAATTACAACTAGGATTATTGCAATTGTAGTGGAAATTGTATCTATATTAGTAGCCATTTCAATTATTCCCCAAACAATTCCACCTACAGCAAGAAGAAATGCAACTGCGAAATCTATAAAATATAATACCTTAAGTGGGCTTACTGGTTTTTGGAATTTGGTTTTAGTAGCTCCTTCATTAACTATTATTCGTGTTAAATTTCTTGAAGAACAATGTATACAATATTTAGCTTTCACTGAATTAATATTACCACAATTTGAACATCTTTTTAGGAAATAATCCTTTTTCTTATTGATTTTTATTATTTTAATTAAATCTTCACCACAATTTTTACAATGACCAGAAATATCGTTGCTTTCTTTAATTCCTTCCAATGGATTTCCACACGTGGGACAATATTTGAATTGATCTAAATTTATTTTCTTATAAGAAGAAATGTCTATAGGTTTCCATTTTTCAATTTCTCCTTCTGGTAATTTGTCTGCTTCTGATGCAAGTGCTATGTATTCCCCTTTGATTACATACCCTAGTTCTTCAGCTATAATACTCAATTCTTTTAAAGATAATTGAGTAATTGTTAAAATCCAATTTATTTTTGCTTTTTTTTCTTTTTGAATTAACTCCTTTACCTGAGATATTATTTCATCTGAAAACGAAACCACCATCCCTAAAATCAAATGTATAATTCTTCTATATAAAGGCTTTTTTTCACGAAGAGTTTCCTGCTCATTCTTAGAAGTATTTTTTAGTTCTAAAATATGTTTTAATATATGAATAATGAACCAGCAAAATATTATGATGAAATGGGTGAATCATATATTCATAAAAGCGAAAAAAGTATTTACAATGCATTTTATGATCGCCCTGCTATTTTATCGTTAATCCCTGATATAAAAAACAAACAAGTTTTAGAAGTAGGTTGTGCAGGAGGCGTTCTAACTGAATTGCTCATTAATCAGGGTGCTAATGTATTTGCTATTGATATTAGTGAATCGATGATAGCTCACGCGAAAAAAAGATTGGGTTCCAAAGCAAATTTTTTCGTTGCTGATATCGCTCAACCGATGGATTTTATCAAAACCAGCTCAATTGATATAATAATTGCATCTTTGGTTCTTCATTATATCAATAATTGGTTTCCTGTTTTTGAAGAATTTAGTAGAATTCTAAGAGTAGATGGAATAATTGTTATCTCTGTTCATCATCCTCATGCTGATTGGAAATGGCACAATCGATCTAATTATTTTAAAAAAGAATTATATGAAGAATTTTGGACACACGGAGCAAAACAATACAAAGTAGAATATTATCACCGGACACTAGCAAGTATGTTTGCAATTTTCAGAAAATATGGTTTTTTTGTTGATGTTTTACTAGAACCATTACCTATTCCCGCAGCTAAAAAAGTTAGTCCCAAAGATTATGATAGATTATGTTCAAACCCACACTTTCTATTCTTAAGATTAAAAAAATTAGTGAGAGAATAGACTTTTAGAAATCGTCATCTTCAACTTCTTCTAATAGCTCTATTTCTTCTTCTTCACTAAGAAATCTTTGTCCCCATTTTTTGGTTTTTTCTACTACTGATGAAGCTTTTGTTTTAACTATTTCAATTCCTTTTTTAGCTAAATCAATTGTTTGTTCCTTTGCTGATACAGTTATTTGTGTTGTTGCACTAACACCTTTCTTAGCTAAACTTATGGTTGCATCTCGAGCAAAAAGTTTCCAATTAATATTCCCCGATTTCGCATTAATTACAAAATTCTCTACATCTTCATAAGGTGGCAGAAAATTCAATCGAAATATCTTAGGTTTAAGATAGCTTTTGAAGCGTTTACTTGAATAATTCAATATTATAATTACAACTACCGATAATGCTGCAAATAACATTGTAAGACTGTGTGCTGTTTGAACCACTCCACCTGGAAAACCAACAAAAATAGCTGAAATATTTGCTCTATTAAATCCGATCTGAAGTATAACACTATGATTAGCTAAAGCAAATCCAAGAATCAGCATGATGACTCCTCTGTCGGTTATAAATCGGAAAATATCGCTTATAAAAAATTCCTCTTTTTCAATTGGTTTCTCTTTTTTCCATCTTTTTTTGGTTTCTGTGGGAATTTCCATTTCTTCGAGATCTTCTTGATTAGGTAAGAAGTCTGCATCAAGTTTCTTTACTTTTCTATAATACTTTGAGATGCTATTCAATAGGAAAAAGACTGAAACAAGAATACTAAGCCAGGAAATATAGGTTGTATCTCCTCTTATAAGACGAATTACTAGCTGTACAACATGTGTATTAGTCATCAGATAGAAGAATGGAAGGATTGTATAAAAGACATCATCTTTTCGTGCTAAATACCACATAGCAAAAATAAGGAAACCTCCAATTAAGATTCCAATAATTGCCGTTACAATATATAACCAAGAAGGAGTTATTATCCCTTGATAAAGAATATAACCATTCATTCCTATACAACATAAAATTAATGGAGTTAATATACCACTAAATAAAGCAGCTCCGCCTTCTTTCTTCCCCATAAATAAAATACTACCAGTAACTTTGCTCCCTAAGAGGTTCTTACCAAAGGAAAAGGTAGATACTATCGTAATAAACATCCATAAACAATACAAAACGAAACCAAGAATTGTAACAACAATGAAATTATCTAGAAAATAAAGGCCTGCTGTAATTCCCCCTGCTATAAGGATTACAAATATTATATGTAGAAACATGGGCGTTTTAGTAAAGAAGAATCCGGTTAAAATATAAGCTATTGCGAAAGCAAGTTCAAAATAAAAAATGTAATTAATCATATTTTCTGGAGAAATTCCGAAAATTGTAAGATTAATAGAAGGTATACCTACCAGTGCAGTTATTGTAGTAGCGACTATTATAACCAAGAAAAATATTGTATATATTAGAAATTTCCGAGTAAATAATGCTTTAAATCCTGAAGTAACAACATTTCGTAAATACCTATAAACAGATTTCTCAACGTAACTCATTTCTCTCACACAATACTCTTTTTTACCATTCCTAAATAATAACCTTATCTAATTACTCAAAGCAAGAAATGTTATAATTTAATTAATTCATGTAAATCTTTATGACAATTATAATGATTCTTCAAATCCTTTCTCAAGAATATTAACAATGAACCATTTTTTATTATCTTTAGCAAACTGAATAAAAGAATGATGACTACCTTTTGAACCAGGAAGAATCATATACCACTTTACTTCAACTGACGCTGCAATATTCTCTATCAGTTGAATTCGAATTATTTCGTCAATTTGAAATCTAATTACTTCTTGATCTGGAATTTGTTTTCTTAAACCCTGTATTCCTTCAAGAGCAAATTTTATCATTTCATCTTTATTCATAACCATTAATTCGTTAGTATTTCCTAGACCGAATTTCAATGCTTTTGGGTGCCAAAGATTTTTGAAATTCTCTACATCTCCTTTCTCTAAAATATTAATAAAATCTTCAACTATCTCTTTCAATACAATTTCTTCATCCATAACAACCATTTTTTTCACCAAATATGAGAATTAGCTTTATTTCATTGACGATTATTAATTATAAAAGATATTTCATTAATAGGAATTTCATTTCAATCTAATTTATAAAAGAGATGAAATAGAATTTTTTCTTTGTATCTATTCCAATAATTTTTTCATATTTATTTAAATTCAACGAAATTTTTTTTGATTTATCCTTTAAATGATAAGGATAATAAATTATCACCGTTTTTGTCTATATGGTTATTATGAATTCAATGAAGAATAAAATATGTTTAGTAACAGGAGCAAATTCTGGTGTTGGTAAAGAAACCGCAAAACAGTTAGCAGAACTAGATGCTCATGTTGTTATGGTCGTAAGAAATGAAACAAAAGGTAGACAAGCTTTGGAGGAAATTAAGTCCTCTACTAGGAAAGAATCACTTGAATTAATGATTTGTGATTTCTCTTCTCAAAAATCAATTAGAACTTTTGTTTCATCCTTCTTGAAAAAAAATGATCGATTAGACGTTTTGGTAAATAATCATGGTTTAATGAGTAATAAAAAAATTATAACTGAAGATGGATATGAATCAACTTTTGCAGTTAATCATTTAGGATTCTTTCTTCTTACGAATCTATTACTAGATTTATTAAAGAAAAGTGCTCCCTCGCGAATTATCAATGTTAGCTCTGGTGCTTATGGAGCAGTAAGAAAATGGTCTTTAGATGATTATAATTGGGATGCAAGAAAATTTTCTAGCTTTAGAGCTTATTCTGAATCAAAATTATATAATATTATGTTTACACAAGAGTTAGCTCATCGCTTAAAAGACAGTAAAATTACTGTTAATGCTTATTCTCCTGGTTTTACACGTTCAAATTTCGGTAAAACTAATTTCATTATGAAAGCCTCACTCGTCCTAATGTTTCCTTTTGCAAAGAGTCCAGCGAAAAGCGCTAAAACAGCTATTTATCTTGCATCCTCTTCTGAACTAGAAAATATTTCTGGAAAATTCTTTGAAAGCTCTAAGATAAAGAAAACAAATGAAATGGCTAATGATAAAGATTTTCGAAATGAGTTGTGGGAATTAAGTGAGAAGTTAGTTCAAATTGCTAAATAACAACTTCTCGAATATTTTCTTTATATTTTAACCTAGATATCCCATCAATGCATTTGCTCCTGAAGCTGCCATTACAAGAAATTGAAATATTTTGTAAGCTTCTATGATATTGTTTGCTTCATAGGCTACTCTTAATCCATCTAGTCTTCTAATTGATGGTAACAAATCAGCAACATCAGCAAAAAGACTCGTTCTAAAAGTAATTTCCATTTTCACTGGTTTCTGAGTAATAAGTGGTTTTACTTCTTTTTTATTATATTTAGCTAGTGCTCTCTTTACACCCTCTCTTAGGTCTTTTTCAATTTTAACCATGCTATCACTTCTAGCAGAAAATTGACTTAGTGCTTTTTTCAGTGTTACTTTTTCTACCCAAGGAGTTAAATCTGTAACATCCCCATTTAAGAGTGCTTCATCTCCTGCGATTAAAATTACAGGAACTTTGTATTCTCCCGCAACAAATGCATTTAAAATAAATTCACTTGCTGGAATATCATTTACCTTAACTTGGTGTATGCTACTTCCACTATAGGTGTGATCAAAAGTCGCTTTTTCTGTTCCGAATTTCGCATGATAACCTAAGAAAATAGCTATATCACATTCTTCAACACCAGATACCATACTGATCGGTCTTGGAGTGCCTCTAATTATCTCAACACTTTCTGGTAAATCATCTACTAATAAATTTACCATCGGTCCATGCGAATCCGCAATTATTATTTTCTCAATATTATTTTTTTCAAGTTCAGAAACTACAATATTAGTTATTTTAGTAGCTATTTCTCTCGCTTCTTGGTACAGAGATCCTTTTAGATTTACATGACCTGGAATTACTACAAAAGGTAATCCTTCTAAATCAACTGAAATAAATGCCTTCATTCACTCACCAAATTATAAACTAATAAAAACTGCTTAAAGGTTTTTAGTAAATTTATTTGCAAAAATTCATTAAAATAAAATTTCTATAGGAAAATCTCAAATATGAACCTTAAATTCAAATACATTATAATAGCTGTTTTATTAACAGCCTTGTTTGGTGTTCTTGTAGTATTAACCTGGTTTGATATAGAACAATTTCAGCTTTGGTTAAATATTGATATTGTGTTTTATTCTTCTCTTCCTAAATTCACATTATTTAAAACAATTTATTTTTCAATTGGAATGGTAGCTCTTTTTTACGGTTCTTATCATGTTGGACAAATAATTACTATTAATCGTTCCGCTCACACTTCAAGAAATAATCCTAATAATTTACTTCATGAAGGCTATTACGAGAAAGCTAGGCATCCCATGTATACAATGTTTCTTTTTATGATAAGTGGTTTTATTTTTGCTATGTGTAATTATATAACAATATCAATTGCAGTTGTATTTTTCCTTTTGTTTCTTATATAAGCAATATATGAAGAAAAAAAAATGCTCATTCCAAAATTTGGTGAAAAATATGAAGAATATATGATAGTTGTTAAGAGAAGATTTTTTGATAATTATTCATGGATATTTCTTCTTTCTTTACTTACTTTCTCAATTATTGGAATATTTTTCTAATTGCTAAAATCATTGGTGTAAAACAATATTCTTCGATTCTTATGATTTTTCTTATTCAAGGAGTTCAGATTGAGTCATTTTAAAAATTCTATTATTTAATTTATCAGTTTCTCGAATTAATTTTTTAGCAATTCGTTTTGAGATTCCTAAATTGAGCCGATAAAGATTCTCTTTGGAAATGCTTCCATTAGACCTGCTTGTTTTGATAAAATTAACATTTTCAAGTGTTTTACGTTTATTTTTCCCACTATAAAGAAATGGTCTAACAAAACTAGCAATACCCATATCTGCAAGCAAATCAGCATCCTGTAGGATTTTTAGCTCATCACAACGTATCATTTCAACCTTCCCGGGTCTATCATCATGGTGTTTCACTAAATTTACTACTCTTTCTATGAATTCGTTTTCAAATCCCTGCTCGGTCAAGATTTCTCTTGTAAGATTTGCTCCATAAATGGGATGAGTATCCCATTCTTTTTTGATCTTATTTTCAGTATCTAATTTTGTTTTCCCAATATCATGAAAAATGGCTGCTGTTAAGATGACTTCCTCATTTACTTTCATTTTTGTTTTTTTGATCAATGATTTACATGTTTCAAAAACTCTTAAAGTATAAAACGTTTCATCCCATTGTCCATAATAAAAATGGTTAGTACTAGAATAAAGATCACAAACAATTTCGTATAATTTTTTGTAATCTGGTGGCATTAATCATTCCGCTCTATGTTTATCAAAACTATCTACTAGTTAAGTAGTTTTTTATTATTATTAATCTACCTTTAGAGTTTATTTCTTACAAAAAAAAGTTTTTATAAGATTCGAATGAAATTTTTCTTCTAAAATAGAAATTTTCATATTTATGCCTTATGAAGAAAGCTTATTTATACGAAAACTTTGTTTCAGTATGGTGATATTCTCTTGGAAGAATCTCAAACGGAAACAGAACCTGAAACTGAAGTAACCTCAGAACAAGAAGCAACTTCAGAACAAGAAGCAAAAACAGTTATTATTGAAAAGCATTATTATAAAGAAGAAGAAAAAGAAGAAAGAGCAATAACTAACAAAGTTATTCAAGAAGATTCAGATGGAAAAGAGTATAAAGATAGAATAATTATTCGATCTTATTCTTCTATGATTCTATTAATACCTTCTTTAATTACTGCTTTGGTGTGTGGTTTAGTTCAAATGTTAATGAATAGATACACAACTATTCCACTTGATGACAGAACCCAAGGTTCAGGTTATATGAATATAATTGGGATTGTATTTTTCATTATTTTCGTCTTAAATATTATCCTTATAGCTTTTGACTTTAATCGTGCTAGAACTATTATCATCATTGTCTTAATAATCGCAATTATTGCTATTCTATTATTAGTTAATGCTTATACTGGATTTTTGAGTGGAGCTGGTGATGGTGGTTTACCAACAATGCGAATCTATTTTTCATCACAAGTGTACTTTGGATTAGCAACTTTGATGTTGCTCATTATACTATTTACTTGGTTTGGATCATTGTTTAACTATTATGCTGTTGAAGGTAATGAGCTTTTACACCATAAAGGAATTGGTGGTGGAGTAGAACGTTATCCCGCAGCTGATATGTCGGTTATAAAGGAATATCCTGATATAATTGAATATCTTATTTTCCGTTCTGGAACACTAGTTTTGACTCCTCCTCGTACTGATCGAGCAATTATCTTGAGAAATGTAATAGGCATTAACAAGAAAGTTGATCAAATGAACGAAATCCTTTCTCGGTTGAAAGTAGATGTTAATTAGTTGTTAGTTTTTTTCTAACAACTTTATTTCCTTATTTTTTTATCTTCTTTTTTCTTATTTTATATTAATTATAATTTGTCTGATTTTTTAATAAAAATGAATAGATTTATATATTGATTAGATAAACGTTTTAATATTAACTTTTTAGTGAGTAATTCACTAAATGGTGATAAAAAAACCTTAACTGAAAAATTTCAAAAAAATGAGGTGTAATTAAATTGTCTTGGAGAAGAAAAAAAGACGATGAATATCGTAAATGGAAAGAAATGTTTCCATGGTTGCCATTCGATTTATTTGAAAGTAGTGGTTTCTTTAATGAAGATTTTATGGATCAAATCATGGGTGAACTTGAGAAAATGATGGAAGGTTTTGACCTAAACGATCCTGAAGCTTTCAGAAAAAAAATGGGTCCACTTACCTGGGGATGGAATATAACTATGGGACCTGATGGTAAACCAGTTATCAAAGAGTTTGGTAACATTAAACCTTCAATGAAAGGCGCCCCAGTAGCTTCAAAAGATCGTGAACCTTTAGTTGATGTTTTTATTGAAGATAAATTGGTTCGTTTAATCGTAGAACTTCCAGGTGTTTCAAAAGATGATATTAAAGTTAAAACTACTGAAACAAGGATTTCAATTGATGCTCAAAGTGGAGATAGAAAATACTCCTGTGAAAGAGATTTATCTGTTAAAATTAAACCAAAAACTGCTTCAGCAAAATATAGAAACGGTATTCTTGAGTTTACTGTAGAGCGAAAAGAACCTGTTGCTACAGAGGAAGGTTTTGAAGTAAAGATCGAATAAAATGTTTACTTCATATAATTAAATAATAAAAAAGGTGAAATACTTATGTCAACAACTGACGGAATAGATTCAAACAAAGATGATGGAATAAAATTACGTGTTTCAGATTCACAATATCGTGATGTAGGTAAAGGATTAGCCAGAATTGGTCATGGGATAATGAAACAATTAGGTTTATCTGCTGGAGATATTATAGAAATTGATGGAAAAACACGAACAGCAGCAAAAGTATGGCCAGGTTATCCAGAAGATGAAAGAAAAGGAATTATTCGAATTGATGGTACAATCAGATTAAATGCTGGTGTAAGATTAGATGAAATTGTCTCCATTAAGAAAATCAAACCTCCAACTGGCACTAAAATTATTGTAGCACCCACTCAAGCTATTCGAGGTGATCTTGATGGGAAATTCCTATTGCAAATATTGAATGGTAGACCTGTTTCAGTAGGTGATCAAATTCGAATTCAAATTTTAGGTGGAAATCAAATTGTATTCAAAGTTGCTCGTATTGCTCCCAAACAAGGAAATACGGTAGTTGTTGCGAATACTACTTCAATTGATCTTCGAACTACTCCTGTAAGTGAAACAGATGAAAAGATTGCTCAAATAAGCTATGAGGATATTGGTGGATTAGAAGATGTTATACAAAAATTAAGGGAAATGATTGAACTTCCTCTAAGATATCCTGAAATTTTTGAGAAATTAGGTGTAGAAGCTCCAAAAGGATTGTTAATTTATGGCCCTCCCGGAACAGGAAAAACCATGCTAGCTAAAGCAGTTGCTAATGAAACAGATGCTCATTTTATTCATTTGAGTGGCCCTGAAATCATGTCCAAATTTTATGGAGAAAGTGAAGCAAATATACGTGGTGTTTTCAAAGAAGCAGAAGAGAATGCTCCTTCAATAATTTTCATTGATGAAATAGATGCTATTGCCCCAAAACGGTCCGAAGTAACAGGTGAAGTTGAAAGAAGGGTGGTCGCTCAATTGCTTGCTCTTATGGATGGATTGGAAAGCCGTGGTCAAGTTGTTGTCATTGCTGCTACAAATAGACCCAACTCTATTGATCCTGCATTAAGACGTGGTGGACGTTTTGACCGTGAAATGGAAATCGGTGTTCCGGATATGAAAGGTCGTATTGATATTTTGCAGATTCATACAAGAGGTATGCCTTTAGCAGATGATATCAAACTTGAAAAAATAGCTTCTATCACACATGGTTTCGTTGGAGCTGATATTGCTACTTTAGTTAAAGAAGCAGCTATGAGTGCTTTACGCAAAATATTGCCCAAAATTAATTGGGAAGAAGAAAAAGTCCCCCCAGAGGTTCTTTCAGAAATTGAAGTTCAACAAGATGATTTTGAAAATGCCTTAGCAATGGTTGAACCTTCCGCTTTGCGTGAAGTTTTCGTAGAAAGACCAAACGTAAACTGGAATCAAATAGGTGGATTAGATAGGGCTATACAAGAGCTAAAAGAAGCTGTTGAATGGCCACTGAAATATCCTGAAGTGTTTGAAGCTGCGGGAACAGACCCTCCAAAAGGAATCTTACTTTATGGACCACCAGGAACTGGTAAGACATTACTAGCAAAAGCTGTAGCAACAGAAAGCGAAGCTAATTTCATTAGTATCAAAGGACCAGAAGTAATGAGTAAATGGGTTGGTGAATCAGAAAAAGCTATCAGAGAATTATTCAGAAAAGCAAGACAAGCTTCTCCCTGTATCATCTTTATGGATGAAGTGGATAGTATAACACCCAAGAGAGGTGGAGTAAATGATAGCAATGTAACTGAACGAGTTGTTAGCCAATTATTAACTGAATTGGATGGACTTTCAAAATTAAAGAATGTCGTAGTTATTATGGCTACTAATAGACCCGATATCATAGATCCTGCGGTTATACGAACAGGAAGAACTGATAGATTTATTGGTATTGATATTCCTAATTTAGCAGCACGAAAAGAAATCTTTGATATTCACACAAAGAAGATGCCAATCGCAAGTGATGTAAATCTAGATGAATTAGCGAAAGATACTGAAGGTTTAACTGGTGCAGATATCGCTGCTATTGCAAAAGAAGCAGGAATGTTATCAGTTAGAGAATATCTAAAAAATGTTGAAACTCGAGAAGATGCTATTAAAAAATTAGAGACTAAAGCATTTAAAATTACGCAAAAAATATTAAAAGAAGCCTTAATGAAAATTCATCGTGGTTCGTCAGATGACCTTAAAAAATATCGTGGAATCAATGAACAATTCAAGGAAGGTGCAATTTCATCCTTCCTCTAGAAATTTTTTACAACAATATGACAAAAATGCTAAAAAAAATTATTAATAAAAAGTGATGAAAAATGGCAGATCCTGATCAAATCTTTCTTGCTCTAAAAAGTGAGACAAGAAGAAAAATACTTGCAATGCTTGCTGGAGAGCCTATGTATTTAACTCAACTAGCTTATCAGCTAGATTTAGGACAGCAAGCAATTTTTCGTCATTTACAACTTTTAGAAGAGTCAGGACTCTTAGATTCTGATTTTAAAGATGCAGGACAAGGTGCTCCTCGAAGATATTACCATATTGCAAAAGCTGTACGAGTTGAAGTACAAATCTCCCCTGAAATGTTTGATGTTGGTCTTTTCGATGTTCCTAGAATTGAAATTAAAACACCTAAGGAATTCCCTGAATTAGCTGAAATTGTCAACCAATGTCAAGAATTAATAAAACAACCAAATTCCAAAGAAAAACTTCTAGCTTATAGTGATTTACTTATTAAATTAAGTAAAGAATTAGAAAAAGTCAATGTAGCAAAAGCAATTGCTGAAGCAACTTATTCTCAAATTAGAAAAAGTATTCGTTCTATATCATATGAATTACTTCCACAAAGAATTGATCAAAGAATAATTCAAACATTAACAACTAGAGGAAAAGAGCTAGAAATCAAAGACCTTGCACTTGTACTCAATCTTTCAGAAGAGACTTTAATTGAAAGAATTAAAGAGCTAGAGAAAATAGGAATAATTCAATTTAATAAAAACAAGATTAATCTTTCCTAATCTAAATTCAGCATTAATTTATATTTTATGTATTCAAGAGATGATTTTAAGCGAATTTTTTTTAAATGACTATTCTTTTAATCGCTTTAGTGATTTGCTTTGTCTATTGGAAATATATGGCCATTTATAGTATCACCTATTATTGGATGGTTGATTGGAAGTTTTCCAACAGCCTATATTGTTTCAAAAACAGTCGCCGGCATTGATCCTAGAGAATTTGGTTCTGGTTCTGTTAGCACCCGAAATACTATTCGCGCAGCAGGTTTGTTTCCTTGGGGTGCAATTACCTTTTCTGTTGATATTGTTAAGGGAGTTTTTGCAGCATCTATTGTTGAATATTTAATCGCTCCACTCTCAGATGATCCTCTTATTTTCACAGAATATTATGTTATACTTTGTGCAGTGGCAGCTGTTACAGGTCATTGTTGGATGCCTTATCTAGGTTTTAAAGGAGGCAAAGGACTAGGCACATTCCTCGGTTTATTTTTCTATATTTATTGGCCTACAACTTTCTTCTGGATTATTTTACTCTTTATTATGATTAGGGTAAGTGGTTTTTCCGGAATTGGTGCATGTTGGGCTGCAGTATTCATTTCACCATTTTGGTATTTAATTGATCAAATTTCTGGTATTGGATCAACTGATCTTCCTGCAGCATTTTGGCCTCATGTTTACTTTACAGATGGACAACTAGGATGGCAATTCATACTTCTATATTCCCTAAGTATGTGGTTAGTGCTTACATTAAGACATATTCCAGAATTTAAGAAAATAAAAAGTGGCGAAGCTCAAGCATGGAAAAGCTTGAAGACGACTGAAATGTTGAAATAAAACTTCTCTTATTTAGGAAGAGGAAATTTCTCTTCCTTTTTTACAATACCTTTTTTTATAGAATAAATTAGTTAAAAACTGTAAAAGAAAGGGAAACTTGGAATATAATAATTAAAAAAGGAATTATCACTATATGGAGTAGTATATCATGCCAAAAGAAATGAAATATGGAACAACTAGACGATTTAGTCGAGTAGTATTTCTTTCACTAGTTACTTTAGGAATTTATTACATCCTCTATCAGTTTTGGTTATTCAAAGATTTGGAAGATCATTTCAAGCTTGCATTTACTACTGAATCAAGATCTTATCCTACTACCAATAATCCCACAACAATGTTAATATTCTTGATAGTTTTCCCAATTTATCCAATTTACATTAAATATACACTTCTTCATGATCATATCGAGACTTCTAAAATTAAAACAGAAGATAATTGTGCATTGGGATTAGAAGCAATTTTTTCCTTTACCCTTTTATGTTTATGTACAATCTGTATTTTTCCATTAGTAATAGAATATCGATGGCAAAAAGCATTTAATAATCATATAATTGCTCATGAGCAATAAATAAAATTGAGATGAGAATTATGAGCACAGAAAAAATAGATGATACTTATTCTGAATGTTTTAAAATGTGGTATTCAAGAGTATTAATTACTGCTGCAGATGAAGAGTTAGCTTTAGAAGCTGCTAGAAGTACTATAGGTTTTGCTACGAGTATAATCATGTGTTCAGCAGAAGCAGGCATTGAGAAAATTGTAGATTCATCTGAAACACCTGATGGAAGACCTGGAGTTATTATTCAAATTTGGACTAGGAGAAGCAAACAAATGAAAGATGAGCTTCTCACTCGAATTTCCCAATGTGCTCTAACTGCACCAACTACAAGAATTTTCAATATGCTTCAAGATGGAGAAAAAAGTGAACCTATTGGTAAATTAATATCATATTTTGGTGATGGTTATCAAAAGCAAATTGATGTTTATAATCGAAAAATGTGGGAAATACCTGTTATGGACGGTTTATTCCAAATAGAGGAAACCTTCCATATGGCAAAAGGTATTGCTGGAGGAGTTCTTATAATAATGGGTATCAAAGAATTAGAAACATTAAATGTTGCAAGAGCTGGTATTCAAGCTTTACAGAAATCAGAGGCTAAAGCAATCACTGCTTTTCCAGCTGGTATTTGTAGAGCTGGCTCTAAAATTGGTTCAAAATATTCATTTTTAAATGAATCAACTAATCACAAATTTTGCCCTACACTAAAAGAAGAAGTTTCTGATAGTCTTCTACCTGATAATGCAAATTGTGTTTATGAGATTGTTATAAATGCAATAAATGAAGAAGAATTGAAAAACGCAATGAAAAGTATAATTAATACGATAAAAAATGATGATCGAATCATCAAGATTACCAGCTCAAATTATGAGGGACAATTAGGTTCAATAATGATTCATCTCAAAGAATTAGTGTAGAAACACTATCAGAGGGTATTGTTAATGAATAGTCAAAATGAAGCTACAATAACTACAATGAATGAAGCAGCAATAAATTTGTTCGAAGAAATATTAGAAATAGTTGACGTTTTAAAAGGGGAAGTAATTGAAACAAAAATAGGTTCAATGATTATAGATTTTGGTGTAAATACTCAAGGTGGTTATTTAGCAGGTGAATATATTTCTCAGATTTGCATGGGAGGTTTAGCAGAAGTAACACTTACTCTCAAGGAATATTCTCCTGAGGTAATTTTACCCTCAATTACAGTTTTTACAGATTTTCCAGTTGAAGCAACACTTGGTTCTCAATTTGCTGGTTGGTCAATTAAAAAGGATAATTACCAAGCAATTGCAAGTGGTCCAGCAAGGGTATTAGCTGATAAACCAAAACATATTTTTAAAAAAATCCCAATGGATGAAGAAATTGATGAGGCAGTTATTGTTTTGGAATCGAATGAAATTCCTTCAGACAATATTATCAAGTATATAGCAGAAAAATGTACAATTGATCCAGAAAATCTCTACATTATAGTGGTTCCTACGGCAAGTATTGCCGGCTCTACTCAAATATCTGCTCGTTCAATCGAAACAGCGTTACATAAATTATTTGATTTAGGAATGGATGTCACAAAAATTATTGCTGCCAGTGGTTCCGCACCTATTTCACCTGTATATTATGAAAATTATGAAATTATGTTAGGTAGAACAAATGATATGCTAATTTACGGTTCGAATGTTTTTCTACAAGTTAACACTGGAAATGAAAAGGAGCTTCTTGATTTTTGTAAAAAAGCAATTTCAAATAAATCTCCTAATTACGGTTCATTATTTTATGAAATAGTAAAACAAGCTAAAGGTGATTTTTATAAGATTAATCCTGCAATTTTTGCACCAGCAAAATTAACTGTTAATAATGTTAAATCAGGGAAAACTAATTCATTTGGAAATACTAATATAGAATTAATTGAAAAGAGTATTAATTCATTACCATAGTCAATTTCTATATTTTTTTTATTTTTTTCATCCAGTGGAGTCTAAATGTTGAAAAGTTTTAAGTACTAACGTACAAGAATAATATTTTACTTTAGATAATTATCTATAAAATAAGTGGTCAAAATGAAATCTTTCAAATATCCTAAACCAGATTTTATACCTCCAATATTAAAAGAAAAGGAAATCCGATCTATTATTGAGAATTCAGATAAAAACAAATGGATTCTAATGGTCGCTATTGGTACAAAACCTGATTTTTACAAACAAGCACCTCTAATCTATTGGGCAAACAAAAAGGATATACCTGTTATTTGTGCGACAACAGGTCAACATTATGATGATCTTCTTGGTTATGGAATAAAAGAATTTAAGATGAATCCACTTATTGATTTGCAAATTAAGGGTGATTTATTACAAAAATCAGTTGAGATTTTTTATAAAATAGGTCACATTGGTAAATGGTTGCGAGAGGAATATCCAAATAGATTTTTTTTGCCAATACCTCATGGTGATACTCTTACTGCTGGTATTGTATCTGCAGCTTGGATTTTATCAACTCGTTCCGGAGTAGGTCAAAATGAAGCTGGAATACGAGGTATGCATCCAGTTTCTTTCAAAGAACAAAATCTTTTCACTCAAGAGATTGTTGATGTTAACGACTTCATTCAGAAGCAGTGGAATGGTAAATGGGAAATTAATCGTGCTGAACCATGGCCAGAACAATGGGATACTTTTGTATCTGGTGCTGGTGCTGCCTATCTTTTTGCTCCTCATGAAATTTGTCGTGAAAATCTTTTAAGAGAGGGTTATCCAGAAAATTCGATTCGTGTTGTTGGGAATTCTGTTGTTGATGCTATAGAACTAGTTCCAAAACCAGAAACTTCTGCTTTTGAAGATTTTCCCAGTTTAGAGAATTATGATAATTGGATTCGAGTTGATGTTCACAGAAGAGGTAATTTAACTGAGAAAAGATTCAAAGCAATTGTAAGTGGAGTAATGGAATTAGTGAAAAAAGGTGTTCCAATAACTTGGTGTGAATTAAATGCCACAAAAAGCGCGTTGGAATTTTTTAATTTAAGAAAGAAGATATTACAAGCTGATCAAAAATATGATAATTTTATTTTCACTCCTTTGTGGAAAGAGTATGGACAAGTTATTGAATTTTGGAAAAGCGGTAAATGTTTTGCTGAATTAACAGATTCAGGAAGTATTCAAGAAGAATTAAATGAGATTCAAGATGTACTTTGTTTAACACTACGATTCAATACAGATCGACCAGAATCAGTTTTCGATGCAAAATCTAATGTGTTAGTTCCTCCTGCTTCTTCAGAAAATATCTGTAAAATAGTAGATTTCATTCGTGATGATAATGAAACGATAAAAACCATGAGAACAGCAAAAAGAATTTATGGAGAACGGGTTGGAGAGAAAATCATGGATTGGCTCCTTGAAGAAATGACGAAAAAAATTAAACCTTTTTCATGGGCACATGAAAGAATTTATGGTCAAGATATTGAAGATGATAAGACAGTCGATTTCATGTAAAACTGTCTTCTCTCATTCTTTTTCTAATGTAGATGGTACATAATAGAATTCGCCAATATCTCTTTGAGCTCTATCAAGTCTTGATTGTTTTTTATTCACACGAGGTCTTCCACTTACTTTGTCTCTTCGGAATGTTATGTCAACTTCTTTCAGAAATTTATTCATACCTCGGCGCAAATTCGTAGGTGCTTTAATTTTCCCGCTAATTCCAGGTTCACCTTCAAAAACCATCAAGCTATCACTAAGATAATCAATAAACATTAAATCATGATCTATGATAAATGCTGCTCGTCCACTAGATCTAACAATTTTCTGAATAACTTTTGCTACAACTAAACGCATTTCTGAATCTAGATATGCGCAGGGTTCATCAATGAGATACATATCACAGGATTGTGCAAGAGAACCAGCAATAGCTATTTTTTGAAGTTCACCACCTGAAAGATCTGGAACGTTTCGCATAAGCAGGTCTTCAATATTAAGAGGTCGGATGATTTCAGCTCTTGTCCATGGATCAGTTAGTAAAAATCGGTTAATTGATAAAAAGAATTCTTCAACTGTTCCTTTGAAATCTATAGAAATATATTGTGGTTTATGAGCAATCTTTATCCCAGATTTTTCTTCTTTCTTCTTTTCTATTTCATTCTCTTCCTGTTTTTTAGCTGCTTTCTTTGCATTTTCTAAAATAACTTCACCACTAGTTGGTTCTTCATCGCCAGCAAGAATTTTAGCAAAAGTAGTTTTACCAATACCATTAGGTCCAATAATTCCAATTATTTCAGAATTATGAATTATTCCACCATTTGCTTTAAATTTGAAACCATTGAAATCTTTAGTAAAATTCCCATATTCTAGTGCTATTTTGTGACTTGAACTTCCTTCTGTTGGTGCAGGAATTCGAGAGAATGTAATTGCGTAATCTCTAAAACGCATATTCTCATCTGGAATATATCCTTCAAGAAAAACATTGATACCATCTCTTACTCCTTTTGGATGGGTAACAATACCATAACCACCAGGTGAACCATAATACATACTTATTTGATCACTAATCGCATCACAAACAGCCAAGTCGTGCTCTACATTGAGAATATATTTATTATCCGAGATTAGAGTTCTTATTGCTGTTGCAGCATTCATTCTTTCTTTTACATCTAAGAAACTAGAAGGTTCATCAAAAAGGTAGACATCTGCATCTTTTACAATTGTAGCTGCAATTGCTACTCTTTGAAGCTCTCCTCCACTAAGTACAGTTAATTCTCTTTCCCAAAACTTTTCTAAGTTAAGTAGACTTTTTACTTCTTCTACTTGACCTTTTTCATCCACTTTAGTAATTAGATCTTTCACTACACCAGTAGTTATCTTGGGAAGACCACTAATTTCTTGAGGTTTTATTGCCGCTTTTAATGTTCCCTGATATATTGCTTCAAAATAATTTTGCAATTCTGATCCTCTGAAATTTTCTATTATTTCTTCCCACTCGGGAGGATCATCCCACCGTCCTAAATTAGGTTTTAATTGACCAGAAAGAATCTTTAATGAGGTAGATTTTCCTGCACCATTTTGTCCTATTAAACCGAGAACTTGCCCTATTTTTGGTTTAGGTAGACGATATAATTTGAATCCATTTCGACCAAATCTGTGTACTAAATCTGTTTCAAGTTCATCTGGAAGGTTGATTATTTGTATTGCATGTCTTGGACATTTGCGAATACAGATCCCACAACCTGTACAAAGTAATTCTATAATCTTAGCTTTACCAGTTTGTTCATCAAGATCGACACATTTTTCGTCAGATGTTCGATTTACTGGGCAGAATTTAATACATTCAAGAGCGCATTTCTTTTTATTACATTTAGCTCGCTCTACAATTGCAATTCTCGTCATTTTTCTAACCTATACTAATAAATTCTCAATAAGAAATACTATTACAATTTTCCAATAATTCTCTTTTTCTGAGTGAAGAGTATGAATTTAAAATCTTTTAGATGAATGTTATTCATCAGAGTCTTCCTCCTCCTCTTCCCCCATAATTAAACGTAATTCCTCTAATGTCAATCTTTTACTAGAAGCACTTTTCTCTTTTGAGCTTTCAATTTGTTGCTCTTTCATCTGTTGAGATTTTTCATGTCGTCTTCTAATTTGTTCATCATCAATTAGATCCAATAAATATTGTTTTAATTTAATTTTTTCATAAATCTCTACAATATTTTGATGAGCTGCATCAGCAGCATGTCTTTCATCTAGATATCTTTCGTGTAAATCTCCTCCTCCAGCGCGGGTATTATTTATCTCATCAAATAGCTTTATCATTTTTTCATGATGTTTCTGTCCCTCTTCAGCATTTACTAGTACAATCTCATGTGCTTGGTCATGTTCCTGAGAAAGTTTTTTTGCATGTTCAACAGCCTTTTCTAATTCATCAGAAGAAAAACCTATAAGATGAGCAGTATAGGCTTTTTCATAAAGTTCAGTAATTCTCTTAGTTATTTCAGCATCCTCATTAGACGATAAACTAGAAGTTTGTTGTGTCCATTCCAATTCTCTAATTTCATTTGTTAGTTCGTCGGGCATTACTCCAACTTCATCTTTCATTCGATAATATTTTTCACGAAGATCTTTTACTTTAGCCCAAGCATTTCTAATTTCATCTTTTAATTCCTCTCTTCTCTGTTTATTGATTTTAATTTCTTCATTACATTTATCCCTAAGTTCTTTCTCTTTATTTGCCTGAGTTTGTAATTTGTCAATTATCTCTGCTTTTTCTTCTGAGACATTATTTCTCATAGCTCGATAATGTCTTGCTTGAGAATTATGTTCAGCTCTTTTCTTTTTTAGTTGAGTGATACTGGAAGAGAGTTGTGAAATTTCACTTCTTAAATTATCAGTTGTTTTTTTTATGTTATCTTTACTCATACTTGAAAGTTCATTTTGTAGGTTAATTACTTCTGGATGGTCCTTAAATTGCTCTTCAGGATTCTCATTTTTGGATACTTTAATTTCATCTTCAAAATTATTTTCTTTTTCTTCAGCCATTCTTCTTCACTTATAATTAGAGTTGTTCAATAAAATGTGTTATACCTTTTGTATCAATGCTAAATTTAACTCTTCCCTCAAATTCTCCTGGTTTTCGTGCTTCAAAATTACTCCAACCATAACTAATTAAAATTAATTCATTGTCAGCCCAATAATTCATAATTGCTTTAGCAACTGGATTTACTTGTTCTCTTCTCAAGTAATCATTTCCTTCCTTCTCTTCGTTTTCTTTTCTCATAGTTGCTTGATTAAACATCAAAATAGGGATTGATTTCTCTTTGGCTATTTTTCTAAGTAAAGCTACTTCATAAGCAAGTTTTTCATAAAGCTCTTTACTATCCTTTCTAAAAAGTATCTCTTGACGATAATGATTTGTAATAGTATCGATTATAATTAAACCAATATTTTGTCCTATTAAGTAGAAATCTAATTTTTCGATTAATTCATGCTGCTTATCAAAATCATTAGGCATGTACAATTTAAGATTAGTATTAACTCTAGCAAAATCTTCATTGGAAGATATTTCTTTAATTCTTGTTCCTGTTACTTTTCCTTCTGTATCAATAAATATCACTTTTTTGTTTTTAGAACAAAAACCAACTGAAATCTGTAGAGCAAGAGTTGTTTTTCCGGTTCCCGCTTTACCAAAAATATGGATTAATTGACCTTTTGTTCTTTCAAAATTTAGCTGTTCACTAAAGATTAGCTCTTCTAACTTATTTGAATACACAAAGGATTCATTCAAAGTAAAACATCCATATCTATACAATGGAAAATAAACTTTCTAACCTAAAAATTACTCGCAAATAAATAAAAAAATTAAGGTTAAAAGGTGCTTCCTTTCATTTATAACTGAAAATTGGTGGCATCTTTCTTTTATGTTCTGATCTAGCAATCATTGTCTCTACTTCATTAACAACAATGCCTTCAATATTAAGCTCTGCTATTATCTGTTCTTTTGTAAATCCGATTTCAAATCCATAGAGTATTTTATCTAACATTTCATAAGTAATCCCAATTTCTCCTTCATCTGTTTGACCATCCCAGAATCCAGCAGAAGGTGGTTTTAAAATAATTTCTTCAGGTATTTCAAGATACTTTGCTAATAGTCGTATTTGTGTTTTGTATAAATCTCCACAAGGTTCAAAATCTATTCCGCCATCTCCGTATTTTGTGAGATATCCAACAAGAATCTCAGTTTTATTGCTAGTACCAATAACTAAGTAGTTCATGTGATTTGCATAGGCATAAAGTAGAATCATTCGAAATCTAGCCATAGCATTTCCTACTGCTAATTTATTATTAGCTACATCCTCATCCACTTTATCAACAAAAATATTAACAAAATCAGCTATTGAGATTTTCTTAATTTCGATTTCATATTGTTCTGCTAATTTTCTTGCATCTGTTTCATAAGACGGATCAAGATTAGCACTTGGTAAAATTAGTCCTAAAACTCTATCTTTTCCTAGCGCTCTTATTGCTAATGCTGCTACAACAGATGAATCAATACCACCGCTAAGACCTAAAACAATTCCTTTTGTTTTAGATTTCTCTACATAATCTCTAATAGCTTGTTCTATTATTTTGCATACTTCTTCGCAATCTATATCGAATATTGATTCATTAAAAGTCATAATTACCACCTATCATTAGAATTATTTTGGAATCTTTACTTTTCTTTCTTTAGCAATATTTGAAGCTGTTTCATATCCAGCATCAACATGTCGTGCAATACCAGTACCAGGATCAACTGTTAATACTCTTTGAAGTCTTTTAGCTTTTTCTGATGTTCCATCTGCTACAATAACCATTCCTGCATGTAAAGACTTGCCTATTCCGACACCTCCACCATGGTGGAAAGAAACCCAACTTGCTCCATTCACAGCATTTAATGCAAAATTAAGTAAAGGCCAATCAGCAATAGCGTCACTACCATCTTTCATGCCTTCAGTTTCACGACTAGGTGAAGCAACAGAACCGCAATCTAAGTGATCTCTGCCAATAACAACAGGTGCTGTGACGGTTCCTTCTTTAATTAAATTATTAATAATTAATCCAAATTTAGCACGTTCGCCATAACCTAACCAGCAAATTCTTGTTGGAAGACCCAAGATTGGTACTTTTTCTCTTACACGATCAATCCAACGAATCAAAGGTTTGTCATCAGGGAAAGTTGAAATTAATGCATCATCAATTGCTGCTAAGTCTTTAGGATTACCCGAAAGACATGCCCATCTAAATGGTCCTTTACCTTCACAGAATAGAGGACGAACATATTTCAGTACAAATCCAGGAAAAACATATCCACCTTTTTCATTTCTAACAGAAGAAATACCAATATTTTTCAAATGTTGTCTTAGATTTGCTACATCATCCTTTGTCATATTGTTTGCTGCAGGAGCATTCCCATTTACAATATCAAGTGCTAATTCTACCTGATTTCTAATTGCATTCCCATAATCAAAAACAATAGCTCCTTTTGTTTGCATATCAATCATTGCTTTTACATGAGAAGCCATAGCTTTGAATGATTCACGAACATATTCTCCTTCCCTAATTTTTACGCCATCTTCTAATAATTCAACATAATTTTTATCATATCCAATTGGTACATACTTCTTAACTTCATGTGCGCATGTTTGATCAGTAACAATATCTGGAATAATCCCTCTTTTTACAAGCTCAGGATGAGTTTGAGCTGCATTTCCAACTAAGCCAATTGATAATGGTTCTTTTTTCTTCTTAGCTTCTAAAGCCCATTCAATAGCTTCATCGATGTTGTGTGTCAACCTATCACAATAATTTTCCTCGACTTTTCTAGCAATTTCTGATTCCTTCACTTCTACATCTAAAATAACTGCATCATTTAATGTCCCTGCCATTGGTTGAGCACCTGACATAGCACCCATTCCACCAGTTAGAATTAATTTCCCAGCTAATGAATCAGTTTTGAAATCCATTTTACCTGCTGCTGCAAAACTTTCATATGTTCCTTGTAAAATTCCTTGTGTACCGATATATATCCAACTTCCAGCAGTCATTTGACCATACATCATTAAACCAAGACGATCCAATTCATCAAAATAATCTTGAGTAGCCCAATTGCCTACAAGATTTGAATTGGCTAATATTACTCTTGGAGCTTCTGTATGAGTAGGTGCAATATAGACAGGTTTACCGGATTGAATACAAAGTGTTTCATCAGGTTCTAAATCCTTTAGAGCTCGTATGATTTTATGAAATTCTTTCCAATTTCTTGCTGCTCTCCCAGAGCCTCCATAAACAATTAACTCTTCCCAATTTCGTGCAACTTTTGGATTAAGATTATTCAAAAGCATTCTTAAAGCTGCTTCAGCATCCCAAGTTTTACATTGAAGGAGTTCAGTGCTTTCATCTGCTTCTAATGATTTCTCAGGTTTCATATCCATATACATTGGTCGACCATAAACATCAATTTCTTTTTTCAAGTCAGTCATACTAGCAATCTCCAAATATTATCGATTAAAACTAATGTGATTTTTTAATATTAATTAAATTTAGATTAATAAATATATTATAACTTTTTTCTATTTGGGAAAGGAAGTTTATTAAAAGTATTGTGTATAATGAGAAAACGTAAAGAACTTGGTGAAATTATTTGACGACCAATAATGATTCTTCATTAGAACTAATTCCTGATATTGTTATTCTTCATGCAAATGAATTAGTAACTATGGATTCAAAATACGGTGCTCCAAGAATTGGAAAATCAATGGAAGAATTAGCAATAATACAAGATGGTGCTATTGCAATTAAAGATGGAAAAATAATTTTTGTTGGAACAACAGAGGAATTAAAGAAAAAAATCAATATTAATGATCAGCTCTTACAAATTGATGCAACTAATAAACTCGTCACACCTGGTTTTGTTGATCCTCATGTGCACCTTATTTTTGCCGGCTCTAGAGAAAATGAGCTTTCTTTAAAATTAGCAGGTAAAACTTATTTGGAAATTCTTGAAATGGGTGGTGGTATTCTTAAAACTGTTAGAGAAACAAGGCAAGCTTCAGTGGATGATTTAGTGAAAAATGGAAAGAAAATCCTTGATAAAATGCTTCATTATGGAACAACTACTGTTGAAGCTAAATCAGGCTATGGTCTAAATGTTGAAAGCGAACTAAAATCTTTGAAAGCAATAAAAATTCTTGATAAAGAGCATCCTATTGATTTGATTTCAACATTCTTAGGAGCTCATGCTGTACCACCCGAATATAATAGTCGAACGGATGATTACGTAAATTTAGTCATTAATGAAATGTTACCTAAAATAGCTAAAGAAAATTTAGCTGAATTTTGTGATGTATTTTGTGAGAAAGGGATTTTTTCGATTGATCAGACGAGAAGGATATTATTAGCTGCAGAAAGATATGGTATAAAGAAAATTATCCATATTGATGAAATTGTAGATACAAATGGTGCTAAACTTGCAGCTGAACTAAAAGCCATCCAAACCGGTCATCTACTAAAATCAAATGATGAAGGATTAAAAGAAATGGCAAAAGCTGGAGTAATTGCTACTCTTTTACCAGGAACACCTTTTTGTTTAATGCTTAAAGAATACGCTCCAGCAAGAAAGATGATTGAATTTGGCATTCCAATTGCAATTGCTACTGATCTAAATCCTAACTGCTGGACTGAATCGATGTTAATGGCTATTGTTCTTTCTTGTTACAATATGAAAATGTCCCCTGCGGAAGCACTAACAGCTGCTACAATTAATGCTGCATGTGCCATTCAAAGAGAAAATCAAATTGGTAGTATTGAAGTAGGTAAAAAAGCTGATATTGTGATTTTCGATGTCCCGAATTATTACTTTTTATCCTATCAATTTGGAGTCAATTTAGTTTCTAAAGTAATTAAAAATGGAAAGATTGTAATTGAGAATAACTACTAAAAAAATAGAAAATGTGAGAACTAATACAAACTCACATTTAATTTTTAATCAAAAATCAAAATAATACTCGATTAGATTTTCTTCTTTAAGGTGTTTTGGATTAACCAATTGTAGGTAGTATTCCAATGAATTCAAAGCTGCTTCTAGTGGAATAGGTCCAACTAATTCAGTACCAATAATTGGAACACCATATCTAGCTGCTTCAATGCGTACAAGCTCTAGTTGTCTATACATTGGTGTTTTCTTAAAGTTAACATTGCTAATCCCCACTTGAACGTAATCTTCTCCTTTTATTGCAGTACCCATTGCTTTAATATTAACTAACCCACCGGTTGACAAGTGAATTCTTCTTGCTACACTTTTTGCTATTTTTACATTTGAAGTACCCAAATTAATGTTAAGACAAACCAAAGGCAATCTTGCTCCAGTAACAGTAGCTCCACCTTTTGGATGGAATTCTGAAGGACCAAAATCTGGTTTATGATCAGGATTTGTTTTTATGGTCTCTTTCAAACCTTCATAGTCGCCTACACGTATATTATCAATATTTCTTCTTTCAGGACGAGTGGCAGATTCTTCATAAAAATAAATTGGAACTCCAACATCTGCCATAGCCTTTGCATATTTTCTCGCTAATTCATTACATTCATCAATGGTAATATTCTGTGCAGGTACAAATGGAACCACATCGGTAGCACCTATTCTAGGATGTTGTCCTTTGTGCTTTGTCATATCAATTAATTCCAAAGCTTTCTTTGAAGCAGCAATATTAGCTTGCAGTACAGCTTCTGGTTCACCTACAAAAGTGATAACAGCTCGATTATAATCGGAATCATATTGTATATCAACTATATTTGTTTTAGGAGTTTTTCTTATCTCATCAACAATTGCTTCTACAACTTTTCCATCAGTTCCTTCGCTATAGTTAGGAACAGATTCCACAATACGTCTTTTTTTGTCCAAAATCGGTTAACTCCTTGAGTCATTTAGCACAAAAACAGAACTAATCTTTAATAGATTTTTTTATTATATTGTAATCTTTTATTTTTTCAAAAGTCGTAATCCATACTTTTATAAATTATAATATTTCAAATTACAATCAAGGAGTTTTTTTGGCAAAGAATTGCCGTGTCTCTAACTGTTGTTAATTGAAACACATTTTAGAGATTTACTCAAATTAATCCCCATCTTACATAAAAAGGAAAATTTAAAATCAAAAAATATTAATTGAATAAATCTTAAGATGTGGAAGAAAATTCATTGCCATTAGAACCGAATTTTAAATAAAAAAACATTCGCACAGCGACAAATAAAAAATCTTACGATTAAGAGAGAGAACAAACTATGTTAATTAGTCAAGAAACTTTGAATGAAATAAAGGAAGAGATTCTTAAGAAGACACCTCCTTCTGCAGAAATTTCCGAAATAGAATTCGAAGGACCCGAAGTGGCTGTATATTCAAAAAATCCTCAAATTCTTGTTGATAATGGTGATCTGGTTAAAAACCTCGCTAAAGATTTAAGGAAACGTATTGTAATTCGTTCTGATCCTTCTGTTCGAATGGAACAGAAGAAAGCTGAATCTATTGTTAATGATTTAGTACCTAAAGAGGCGGAAATAACATCAATACAATTTGATCCAAATATTGGAGAAATTTTGATAGAAGCAGTTAAACCAGGATTAGTTATTGGAAAGAATGGTGCCACATTACGAAAAATTACTTCAGAAACTTTCTGGAGACCGAATGTTTCAAGAACTCCTCCATTAGAATCTCGTATTGTAAAAACAGTTCGTAATATTCTTTTTACTGATAGTGAAGAAAGAAAGAAAATTTTAAGAAAAATAGGAAGGAGAATTCACAGAAAACAATTATTTGATACCAATTGGGTTAGAATTACATCTTTAGGTGGGTATCGTGAAGTTGGAAGAAGTTGCACATTATTACGAACACCAGAAAGTAGTATTTTAATTGATTGTGGAGTGAATGTAGGAAGAAACTCTACAAAAGAAATGTTTCCAAGATTAGATTCTTTAGAATTTTCGATAGAAAACTTGGATGCTGTAGTAATCACTCACGCACATCTTGATCATAGTGGCTTTTTACCTTATCTTTTCAAATATGGTTATGAAGGACCTGTTTATACTACTAAAGCTACGAGTAATTTGATGACCCTTCTTCAAATTGATTATTTAGATGTAGCTAAAAAAGAAGGAAAATTAATGCCTTATGAATCAAAGGATGTAAAGCAAACAGTACTTCACACCATACCTTTGAGTTATGGTGAAGTGACTGATATTGCTCCAGATGTCAGATTAACTCTTCATAATGCGGGACATATTTTAGGTTCAGCTATTGTTCATTTGCATATCGGAAATGGTTTGTATAATATGGCAATTGCTCAGGACTTTAAATATCGTCAAACAAACTTACTCGATCCTGCTATTTCTAAATTCCCAAGACTTGAAGCACTTTTTATGGAATCAACTTATGGTAATCCTCAAGACGTTATGCCAACTAATAAGGAAGCTGAAACTCAATTACAAGAAATTATCAATACCACATTAACTCGTGGAGGAAAAGTACTCATCCCAGTACTAGCTGTTGGTCGTGCACAAGAATTACAAATTGTTATTGAATCATTAATGGCTAAGAGTTTAATACCTTCTGTACCAGTTTATTTAGATGGAATGATTTCAGAAGCATCTGCAGTAACAACTTGTCATCCTGAATATCTTAGTAGAAGATTAAGAGAAAAAATATTCCACGTTGGGCAAAATCCATTTCTAGCTGAATGTTTCCATAAAGTTGAAAGTAGAGATGAAAGAGCACAAATTGTTGGTGGAGATCCTGCTATTATATTAGCAACTAGCGGTATGCTTACAGGTGGACCATCAGTTGAGTATTTTGAAAGATTATCTGGTGACAGTAAAAATTCCATTGTATTTGTTTCTTACCAGGGTGAAGGATCGCTTGGAAGAAAAGTACAAAAGAATGTTAATGAGATAACAGTCATGGAAAAAGGTCATACAAAAATGATGCGAATTGATATGGAAGTTCATACTATTATTGGATTTTCAGGTCATAGTGATAGAAAAGAATTGTTGAACTATGCTCGTAAAGTGAATCCTCGTCCTGAAAAACTATTCCTAATTCATGGTGAAAAATCTAAGTGTATTTCATTAGCTTCAACTTTACATAAAATGCTGAAAATTGAAACAAAAGCTCCTGATGTACTTGAAACTATAAGGTTATATTGATTATTCCTCACTCAAAATAACCTTATCTTCAACTTTGTTAGGAGTTCTTAGCGTCATCCCTTCAAATGGATAATTGTTGGAAATTATATTGTGAGGAATATATGCAGAAAATTTTAAGAGTTGATTTTTTTATAACTAATTCCTCTTTTCCAATTTGTAATTTCTGAGAGCTACTTAGAACTAAATACCATTTTTCACCTTCTTTATGATAGTGAAATTGGTTTGGATGTTTATTCTTAGTAAATTCAGATTTGTAGGTATGATTCATATAAACTAAACTAAAATTATTTGAAATATTCATAATTCAAGTTTCCAAATCTCATCATTTACAAAATGAATATTCTTCACTGCTTTACCTTTCTTCATCTCTTTAATTTCTTTTCCGTTGTATAATAATTGACCAACAGCTAATGCTTTGCCAAATTTCTCATCAATTATCATTATAAAATCTCCAGCATTCAATCCTTCTGAAATTTTAGTAATTCCAGGAGCCATTATATCTGCCCCATTTGTTACATATGGTACTGCTCCCATATCAACTGTTATTGTTGGCAATTTTACTAAATCTTTATTTAATGCTTGTAAACTCGGAAGAACTTTTTCTTTGTATTTGAAAGCTAAAACTATCTTATTCTCTGCATATAATTCACTCTCTTCTGTGATGATTAATTCAGCTCCTTTTTGGAATAACCTGTCAACATCTTCACCTACAACCTTTCGAAATTCTTCTTTCATTTCCCGAAAATTACTTTTTCTCATAGCATGTCTTCGAATAATTTCCATTATTGCTAATCCTCACAGAATCTTTTGATTATATTCCTCTTAATCATTATTTATTTTATGTAAAAATTATTATAAGTAAAAAAATAGGAAGAATTTTAATTAATGCAAGTACTTAAATTGCTAACTATCTTATCTAGATTAGATATTAAAGAAAGAATTTAAAAAGCGATATCTATCACAAAAGTATAGATTGTTCTAATCTTGTATCCTTGGAGAATTTAAAAATGAGCAAACAACCAGAAAAGCGATTAAATAAAGATCGACCTATGGATCTACTTTCCATGTCACTAAGCGGAATTGTTTTAGTGAAATTGAAAGGAGGACGCCAATTAAGAGGGAAGTTAAAGAATTATGATGCACACCTCAATTTGACTCTAGAAGACGCTGAGGAAATTATCGAAGATGGAGATAATAATGCTCTTGGAACAATCATCCTACGTGGCGATAATGTAATAATCATAAGTCCACCACCAACTTTAGATAAAAAATAAAAAACATAAGATTACATAATGGTGAAGAACATGACTAAAGGTACTCCAAGCAAAGGTAAAAAAAATCGCACTCCAACACATATGCGCTGTAGAAGATGTGGTAAAAATTCCTATAACATGAAAAAATCTATTTGCGCTAGCTGTGGTTTTGGTGCAACAGCTAAAATCCGCAAACATAGCTGGTAATTTCTATTCTAAATTTTAAAAGATGGCTTTGCATTAGCACAAGTCATCCAAAAACTTTCCAAGTAAATTTTCTATTTTAGTAACAAATTCTTCTTTTGTGATATTTTCATTTAAAATAAAATAATCGGCTTTTGAAATTACATCCCCCAATCCAAATCCTAACTCCCTTTGTTCTCTTTCTTCAAAATCACCTAAAGTACCAAGATCAATTCTTTGTCTTGATTCTACTCTTTCTTTTCTAGTTTTTAAAGTTGATAATATTGCTACTAATCTGACATCTTCAAATTCTTCTTTAATTAGAGCTAATTCAGCAAATGAACGAATACCGTCTATAATGATCATTTTTGGTTGGTCTTTTGTAAATTTTTTTAGAGCAGGTAATGCTTTTGCTGCAATTGCTTGTGGTCCAGATTCATACCGTAATACAATAGATATTTTTCCCATATTTCGACTATTAACTTCCAATCCTCGTTTCTTACATTCTTCAATAATTATATTTCCTAAGCGATATGAAGGAATTTTATACTTCTCTTTCGCTATCTCTGTAAAAACGGATTTTCCTGATCCTTGAGTTCCTGTTACTGCTAAGAATATTGTTTTCATTGATATTCCTCTACCTTATTTCTACACTTATTGTATTTATTTGTATTTTTTTATTTCTAATTCTAATAAGTTTTAAATACTATTGAATTTTTAAAAAATCCATTTCACATAGAAAGATTAATGATTATTGTAAATCTAATCCTTCAAAAGATTAAAAAATCAATAAGTGTGGAAATGGTTCAAAGACAGTAAATTTGTACTCATGTAATAGATGGTAGATGCATATGAAATCAAAGAAAGTTACAATTGCAGTTATGGTTATTTCATTCATAACAATCTTTATGTCATTGAGTTTTGTGAATAATGAAGTTATGTCCTTTAAAGGAGAAAATCCTGTAGTTATTTTTGATATTGGTCATCAACAAATTTTTAATAATACTCACATGCAATCTGCTATTGATTATTTAGAAGAGAAATATGAAGCAAATGTTTTCATTAACGAAGATGAATTTACTCCCACAAATCTTCGAGGAGCGGATTTATTAATATTATTAGCACCCAATTATGAAGCTGTATCTCCTTATACTGATTTAGAGAAATTAGCTGTAAAAGAATACATTGAAAATGAAGACTCAAGTTCTATTCTTTTCTTAGCAAATCCCTATTTCTTTGAACCAGAAATGAGGAATTTATCAAGTAGTATTATCGCTCTAAATTCCATTATGTCTAGTAATTATGGCATTTTGAACTTACAACAAGGAAAAACAGTACTAATGAATGATTTTGATTATCGTTTTGATGATCAACGATTCCTTTACATTGACAATCAAACTATTGATACAACCAATCCAATAATTCAAGGATTTAGTGAAGTTAAAAAAGTAAATGAAATACTTTCATACTCTACTCGCATAAATACTATTTCTGGTGGCGAGAGATTCATTAATACTACTTCTTCTACCTATTACCTTAGTTATCAAAATGACCCAGCTGGAAATCTTGTTTCTGGTTCAGTTCAAAATCACTCAATAATAGTTTCAAATGAAGATGCTAATGGTCGCGCTATTGTTTGTGGATCTGCAATTATGTTTAGTGATATTGCAATTCCTGGAGCAAGTATGTCTTGGTATGAAGCTTATGATAATGCTCAATTATGGGAAAATATGATTGCTTGGTTATTCTACCAGATTCCTATTCAAGAAAAAATTCAACCTATTCCTGAATTTGGGATTTTCACTTTATTTATCTTAGGTATTTTCTTACTCTTTATAGTCGTAGGTGCTGTTTTCTATACTGCTGGGAAAGAAGTGAAAAGAGCAGAAGTTTCTGAAACAATTCAGAAAATGCGAGAAAAAGAGGACAAGAAACATCGAACTGATAAGGAAATAGAAGAAGCCTTCTATGCTGAAGACGAATTAGCTGAAGATGAAGTTGAAATAGTTCGAGAAGAAAAAATTGAAGAAAAAGAAGTGGATATGAAAACTATTTCAGAGGAAGTACGAAAGAAACCTCCCAAAACAAGAACAAGAAGTGAACGAAGAAGAAGAAATTAGTTCACTTTCTATCTCTTTCTTTTTTCTTTTACAAATAAAAATAAAAACAGTGTTTACATTCTTCTAAGTTGAAAATTATGCCACAAAATAAATCGAAAAAATATAATGTAAGTGGAATTATTTTATCAGGTGGTTCTAGTTCACGTTTTCAGCTTGATAATGAACCTTGGCAGGATAAAGCTCTTGTGAGACTTGAACATAATGAGTATCTATTACAAAAGATTCTTTCTACTCTTTCTTCCTTTTGCAATGAAATTATTATTGTGGTGAAAAATAAAGATGCTGAATATCAATATAAAAAATCACTTTCCGATATTAACCCTACTCTGGATTCTCCAGTAAAATTTGTAAAAGATAATCCAACATTTTTATGTTCAGGTCCTTCTCTTGGTATCATTACTGGTCTTAATGCAGCTAAAAATGACTTCGCTGTTATTGCACCAGTTGACATGCCAAATTTATCATCTAAAATTTTTCAAGAGCTACTTTCAAATTTAGATTCTAATTCATTAGCAGTACCTTTTTGGGAATCAACAGGTAAAATTGAACCTCTTGTTTTTGCTATTAAAGTTAAAGAAGCACTTCTTCATGGTTCTATTCTTTCTCTAATTAGAAGAAGTAGAGCGGATGATTTACATAGAGGAATTGAATCTAGTAAATACTTAGTTATCTCTAATTTAATTACCGGGAAATATAAGAGATTATTTGCCAGTATTAATAATAGAATTTCTTTATTTGAAATTTCTAATGGAAATTTAGATTTTCCAGGTGAAATATTCGAAACATCAATATTAATAACTAAAACTAGAAAACATAATACTTTGAAAGAGTTAGAAAAAATTTTGACAAAGTATTCTTTTCTAAAACCATCAGAGAAAACAATAAAAGAAATAATATTTTTAGCTGATCAGCTAGAAGAATTCGAGCATTATTTTTATTCAGGATTAATTCTCTATAATCTACTAGAACTGATTAAAAATTCAGATGAAAAATTAAATGAAAAATATAAGCAAATAATTGCAGAAAATTGTATAAATTCTTTTATTTCAGAAGCAAATTATTGGAACAATAAAGGGATAACATTTCTCGAGTTTCATTCATATTTAGATGCTCGAAGTGCTTCGCGAATTTGTAATAATTTGGAAAAAGTCAAAGAGCTTACTCCTAAAATAAACAATTTAATGGAGAAAATGAATTTGCAGAAAAAAGAACATAAGAATTATGATTTTAATTCTACGTTAAAAAATCGTTTACCAACTTTTTTAGAAAAAGTAAAAGTTATAATTAAAAAATCTGAACAAGCATTTAATGAAAAGTCTCCTCCTCTTAATACTGATTTCTTATGGGACCATTCTTATCGTGTTGGTAAAATCGCTCATAAGTTAGCTCTAAGCGAAGGAGCTAATCCACTAATACCAACGTTGGGTGCATTATTACATGATGCTGGGAAATTTGTATTAGGGAACTATCATCTTGATTCAATTTCAGAAGAAGAACATTCTGCGAATTTAGCACATCAGCTTTTAAAGGATGAAGGATTATCTAAAGATGAAATTCAAGAAGTTTTAGTAGCTATAAGAGGGATATATGATGATTCTCTCGAGTGCAATCAAAATTGTAAAATAATTCATGATGCCGATAGATTGGAAAAATTAGGTCCTTTAGGTATTGCTAATTTCTTCACTAAATCAACGCTGAGAGGAGTTAATTTATCAAGTGCGGTAATTACTTCTCTAAGTAGAGAACTTACTTATGCTTATATGTCACCAAAAACAATGAAAACTGAGTCTGGTAAAAAATTAGCAGAAATTAGAAGTAAAATGACAATTGATTATTTCATTAGCTTGTTAGAAGAATTACGTACATTTGATATTGGTTCATATTCTCTCAAATACTTTTCAGATAAAAAATATGGAGAATTCATATTAGTAATTCCTGAAAAATGTACTAAATGTCAAGGAGAATTTCTAATCGATCTCTCATCAGAAAAAGGGACAAAATGTGAAAAATTAGTAGCAAATTACTCATGTAATACCTGTAATGAAGGATTTAAGGTACAGTTTTGTTTACCACTCATTATATCATAACAAAACATGCTTTCATTTATTCTGCAAAAAATTCATCCAAAGTTAAATCACTGGGATTTTTTCGAATTTTTTCATTTTTCTTTTTTTGATGAAAGAGTGGATCTAATAATTTTCTTCTTCTGGAAGTAATTGTTATCTTGTGTTTATTTATTTGTAATTTTGCACAAACAAATTCTTTTTCACATCCACTCACCCCATAATATTCTTTTGAATCAGTATCGAATCGTAGGAATCTTTCAGGAATATGACAATTGCAGATTTCCACATAATCCGAATCTTGTTTTTCAGCATATCTTCTTATTGATTTATCCCAATTAGACATAATTGTGCGCGCTCACTAAATTAAGTCAATTATCTACTTTATATAAACTGTTTGTAATATTGGTTAAGTATTGGTTATCCTCAATTATTTTTGTAAGAGAAGAGTATTTAATCTTTCGAAGATAAATTA
>Ga0307376_10000199_pt1 | contig 82028 bp, 61 predicted proteins | sample TR2MG_FD_202536 | JGI IMG/M metagenome (GOLD analysis project Ga0307376, IMG submission 202536) | Soil microbial communities from Risofladan, Vaasa, Finland - TR-2 | ecosystem: Environmental > Terrestrial > Soil > Coastal area > Acid sulfate soil | place: Finland: Risofladan, Vaasa | collected...
GCCGTGAGCGGCAGGTCATTTCATGAAGAGGCTCGTGAGGCGCCGCGTCGTCGCCACGAGGCCCAGGACGATCATCACCGCGAAATAGAGGAGGTCCCAGAGCAGGGACAGGGTCGGCCGGCCGAGGGTCAGGCCGCGAATGAGCTCTATGCCGTGCCAGAGGGGGAAGACCTTGACGACCCACTGGATCGCGACCGGGTAGACCGTGATCGGGTAGAAGGTGGCCGAGAACAGGAACATGGGCAGCATGAAGAAGTTGATCCAGTCCATCTGCTGGAAGGTCTTCATGTAGGAGGTCACCGCCATGCCGCAGGCCGCGAAGCCGAAGGCGATGATGAGGGCGGCGGGAACGGCGAGCAGGCCCCAGGGGCTCAGCACGAGTCCGAAGGCGAACATGACGAGCATGAAGGCCAGGGCGTAGACGAGTCCGCGCAGGAGGGCGTAGGCGATCTCGCCGAGGGCGATGTCCAGGGGACCGAGGGAGGTCGCGATCATGCCCTCGTAGAGCCGGCCGAAGCGCATCTTGAAGAAGACGTTCCAGGTGGAGTCGTAGATCGCGCCGTTCATGGCCGAGGTGGCGAGGAGGGCCGGGGCGATGAAGGCGGCGTAGCTCACGCTCTGTCCCCCCGGTCCGCTGACCTTGCCGACCAGGCCCCCCAGCCCCAGCCCGAAGGACAGCAGGTAGAATACCGGCTCGAAGAAGCCCGACACGACGACGAACCAAGCCGAGGCCTTGAGGGCGTACATGGCCCGCAGGATGACCGTGTGCGGCCGGCCCGAATACAGGTTGCTCATCATTTCGAGAGCCTCCTCGCGAAGGACTTCCAGGAGAGGCCGAGGCCGAGGGCGAGCATGATCGAGAGGAAGGCGAGGTGGCCGAACGTGAGCCAGAGCGGCTCCTTCATGCCGAAGGTCGCGACGCGGCCGAGCTGGGTCGCGTGCCAGAGCGGCGAGATCCAGCCTATCCACCGCAGTCCGACGGGCAGACTCTCCAGCGGAAAGAAGGTGCCGGAGAACAGGAACATCGGCGCGATGATGAGACGGTTGATCATGGCGAACCAGCCCTCGTCCTCCTCCAGCCGCGACGCGACCGTCATGATGACCGAGCCGAAGGCGAGTCCGCCCAAGATGGCGGAGGGCACGGCGAGAAAGCCGTAGGCCGAGGGCGAGGCGCCGAAGGCGACCAGGCAGCACCAGAACACGATGACCGTGAACACCACCCTGATCGCCGCGGCGAGGAGCACGCCGCTGGCCACCTGGCGGCCGCTGATCGGCGTCGCGTTCATCGCCCAGAACTCCCTCGTCCACTTGAAGCCGCCCAGGACCGGGAACGAGGTCTCCTCGAAGGCCACCGTCAGCGCGGCGCTCGCCAGGAGAGCCGGCCCCACGAAGGAGAGATAGCTGACGCCGCCCAGGCCGTGGGAGCCCGAGTTCGCGTCAATGTACGAACCGATCCCCACGCCCAGCGCGAAGAGATACATGACGGGATTGAAGACGCTCCCCATGATTATGGAGCTCAGGTAGGCGCGCATGGTCCTCAGGCGGTGCTCGGCGACGAACCAGGTCCCGAAGGCGATGCTCTTCGCGCTTCTGTGCGGCCCGAGATGCGCGGCTGCGCCGGCATGGGCGCGGACTTCGATGCTCATTCGATCAGGCTCCGCCCCGTGAGGCGCAGAAACACGTCCTCGAGGCTCGAGCGCCGCACCAGGGAGGTCACGGGCCGCATGCCGGCCTCGACGATGCGGGCGAGGTCCTCCTCTCCCGAGGCCGTATAGATGAGGATCCGGTCCGGCAGGACCTCGATGCGCTCGCCCATGCCTTGGAGCCTCTCGGCCGCGGCCGCGTTCCTGTCCGAGCCGAAGCGGAGCTCGACGACCTCGCGGCTCGAGTACTCCTGGATGAGGGCTGCTGGCGTTCCCGCCGCCATGATCCTGCCCTTGTCCATGACGATGAGCCGATCGCAGAGCTGCTCGGCCTCGTCCATGTAGTGCGTGGTGATGACGAGGGTGACCCCGGCTTCCTTGAGCCTGAACAGCCGGTCCCAGAGAATGTGCCGCGCCTGGGGATCGAGCCCCGTGGTCGGCTCGTCGAGGAGGAGGATGTCCGGCTCGTTTATGAGCGCCCGGGCGATCGTGAGCCTGCGCTTCATGCCACCCGAAAGGTTGTCGACCTTGGACCGGGCCTTATCGGTGAGTTGCGCGAACTCGATGAGCTCCTCGGCCTTGGTCCGCAGGAACTTCATCGGAAGTCCGAAGTAGCGACCGTAGACGATGAGATTCTCCCGCACCCGGATTTCCACGTCGAGGTTGTCTTGCTGAGGCACGACGCCGAGGTGGCCGCGTATGTCGGGACCGTGCTCGTTGGGATCCCTGTCCAGGATGCGCAGCTCGCCGCCCGAGCGCTTCGAGACGCAGGCGATCATGCGCATCGTCGTCGATTTGCCCGCTCCGTTAGGTCCCAGGAGTCCGAAGGCCTCGCCCTTCCTGACTTCGAAGTCGACCGAGTCGACGGCCTTGAGCTCGCCGAAGGACTTCGTGAGCCCCCGCGCCCGTATCATTACATCATTCGTCGTTTCCACGGGAGTAGAATTCCGGATATCCTGCGTTTTGCCTAGCACCACAACAGGTAAAACTGTTCTCGCCCTTCGGGCGACCGGGGCTGCAGCCCGGCGAGCCGCAGGAAGCGGCGCGGTTCGCAGGCTCGAACCGCCTTGTCCTTCAGGACCTCAGCAGCACGAAAAGAGAACCGAGAATGAGCCCTCCGCCGAAGAGATTCAGGGCCGTGAGCGGTTCGCCGAGGAAGATGGCGGCGGCCGTCACGGTCACCACGGGCTCGAGGGTCGAGATCATCGATGCCTTCGTCGGGCCCACTCGCTCCATGCCCGCGAAGAAGGTGCTCAGGGCCACGATCGTGCAGACGAGGGCTATCGCGACGACCGAGGCGAAGCCGGTCGCGGAATGCGGAGGCTGGAAGCCGCCTGCCGCGGTGAGGCCGCCGAAGACGAGGGCCGCCGCCGACATGATGATCGCCGAAGCCTGGATGGATTGTCCCGGCTTGATGATCCGCGAGCCGGCGACGATGTAGACGGAGTAGATGAGGGCCGCAGCCAAGCCCAGGATCACGCCCCGGTAGTCGCCTTCGCCCCCTATGCCCACGATGAGGGTCGTTCCGGCGAGGGCGAGCGCCAGGGCGAGGGCCTTGGCTCTCGTGATGCGTTCCCGGAAGAGCAGCGCCGAGAGCAGGGTCACGAGCGCGGGATAGACGTAGAGCAGGAGGGCGACGAGCCCGGCCGAGGCGTACTTCAGGGCGGTGAAGTAGCAGAGCGACTGGCCGACATAGCCCAAGGCTCCCATGAGGGCCAGCCCGACGAGGGACTTGCCCCCGGGGAAGCGGAGGCCGCGCATGCGGGCGAAGGCGAGCATGAAGACGGCTCCCACAACGAAGCGCAGGAAGAGCAGGGTGTCTATGCCCGTCCCGTCGGCGTAGGCGAAGCGGGCCAGTATGGGCATGACGCCGAAGGACGCGGCCGAGACGGCGATGAGAGCCGCTCCCGAGAGGCGCTCGTTCATGACGGCTTCAGCTCCTCGATGCCGCGCCTAGACGCCGTCACGGTGCGAGAATTCCCTTTTCGACAGGAGCCTTTCGAGGTAGACGGACTTCATCTGGCGGCTCGCCATCAGCTGCTTGGCCGGCGGCAGTTTCAGGATGACGCCCAGTATCGCTGCCAGCGCCCGGTGGCTCGCCAGGGCCTGGTTGTCGAAAATCAGGTTCTGCAGCTTGCCGCGCTCTATGGCCATGAGCACGGCGCGATGGGCCGAATTGACAGGCGTTATCGTGCGGGTTTCGCGTGCTGAGAGCGAGAGCGCCTTGCCCGGGCAGGCTCGAACGCAGACGCCGCAGCCGAGGCAGATCGCGGGATCGAGCCTGGCCTTCTTGCGCCCGGGCCTACGCGGATCGCCAGCCGAGACGAGGGCCATCGCCTCCACAGGGCAGGCTTCGACGCATTTGCCGCAGCCGGTACAGGTCTCGGCGGCCACGGCGGGCATGAAGTTGGTCGTCGCAATCGGGTTGAGGACTGCGAAGCGCTTCGCTGCCAGGAGGGCTTCGCAGCAGCAGCCGCAGCAATTGCAGATGAAGGCGGGCTCCTCTCTGACATTCTCGCCGAACTGAACGAGTCCATGGCCCACGGCGAGTTCGAGAAGATCCAGGCATTCCGCTTCGTCGACCTCGCGCGCTATGCCGTGCCTGATCAGGGAGTCGGCGGTGCCGCCGAAGGTCATGCAGATGTTCATGGGAGCGTCGCAGGCCCGGTCGAGGTGGCTCATCTTGTGCCTGCAATAGCAGTCGCCTATGCCGCGATGCGCGGTCGATCGTATGACCTCGCTGGCGCGCTCGTAGTCGAGCACCCGCAGGGTCCGGTCGCCGGTTTCGAGCGCCTTCTCGTTCACGAAGACGCGGCCGAGCTGGGTCTCTCCTCCGGCGAAGAGATTCCGGATGAAATCCTCTTCGACATTGAGATACCGGTAATAGAGTTCCGCCAGGACTTTCTGGTCGTGATTGCGCCCGATGCGCATCATCGAAAACTCGAAGAAGCCGGCCATGGGCGGGGGCATGACGAAGAACCGGCCCTCCTCGGACTCGATGTCGACGAGCATCCCCCGAGAGGCCAGGGCATCGAGAATGCCGAGGGTCTCGGCCTCGCCTTTCTTCCAGACCCGCGCCGCCGTGCCGGCGGTGAAGGGCTTTATGGGGAGGAGCGCCGCCAGCTCCGCCTCTTTTTCCGAGAAGAGCAGCTTGAGGATATCGAAGAGGAGCTTGCCGGGCGGAGCGCCCTGCGGGAACAGATTGATGCGATCGGCCAGGCTGCTGTAGGCGTTCTTGATCGTGGCGTGCGCCAAGGCTTCCCCCTTTCGGATCCTGACGGGTGAACTATACCTATCGTACCATGAGTGTCCGACTGCCGCATACAACTGGAAAAGGATCGGGATCGGCATCGATTTTTCCCGTCTGCGCCGCCCTTCCGGAATGTTCGGGAGCGGGCTCCGGAACGCGGTTTCTCGCTTGATATCCGGCCGCGCGAGCGTTAGGCTTATCCCATACTTGAATGGTGGGAATCCCAGTGGATACAAGTACAAATGTCGGGGAATTGCTGCGATCGATGACCTCCGGGCAAGCCTCGGCTGAAGGCATCGTCGAGGACTCGCTGGAGCTGGCCGAGCCCGAGCTGCCCGCCCCGAATCCTCCCGAGTCTTCCTCGAGCACGGATTCGATATTCTCCCAGGTCATCGGCCAGATCGTCCAAGGCCATCACATCAATCTCGGCGACGGCGGCGACGGCGCCCTCAGTCTCGAGATCCTGCTCGAGAACTGCAAGGATGCGGTCCTCCTGCTCGAAACCGAGGGGGCGATCACCGAGGCGAATCCCGTGTTCTGCTCCACCTACGGCTATCCGCGAGCCGATCTGGTGGGTTCCTCGATCCTTTCGCTGGTGCACGAGAGCGAGCGGGATCTCCTCATCGACAAGCTCCGCCAATTCGCCTCGAAGGAGGCTGACGATCGCCCCGCGAGGGCGGACGATGTCATCGTGTTCCATGGCCTCGCCAAGAACAGGGCCATTCTCACGAAGAACTGCCTCGTCTCGCCTCTGTACGTGGGCAAAAAGCGCCGCATCCTGGCGATTTTCCGCGACCGCTTCCTCGACGAGGAACGCTTCGAGGAACTAAAGCTCAAGGAAGAGCACTATCTCGCCCTCGCCGAAACCATCAACGAGGCGATCTTCCGCCTGGACGAGGATTTCATGATCCTTTTCGCCAACGCGGGCGTCAAGAACGTGTTCGGCTTCGACAAGGAGGAGCTGGTCGGCCAGCCCATGACGCGGCTTTTTCCCGAGGAGGTGTTCCGCCACCACAAGCCGGAGTTCAGGAAATATTTCCATATCGACGACCAGGATAGATCGACCCTCGGCCTCAGGCGGACCATCGAGCTCCTCGGCGCCACGAAGAACCGAGGCGTCGCCCCCATGGAGATGTCCTTCGGCAATTCGAAGGAGCTGCGGGGCCGGACTCTCACCTGCATCATCAGGGACATCTCGCAGCGGAAGACCCTCGAGCGCAAGCTGCACCACCTCGCTTTCCACGACAAGCTCACCGGCCTCGGAAACCGCGACCTCCTGAACGAGGATCTCCGCGAACTCCTCCAGCCCGAGGCCGTCGAGCGCGGGGAACGCGCGGCCATAGTCCTCCTCGACGTCAGCGACTTCAAGCACATCAACGATACGCTCGGCCACATGGTCGGCGATGAAATCCTCGTCGAGCTGGCGAGGCGGACCCGCTTCAGCCTGCGCGAGAAGGACACGGCCTACCGCTACGCGGGCGACAAATTCGTCGCGCTCCTGCGCTCGCTCAAGCATCAGCAGGACCCGGCGCTCGTCGCCAGCCGGCTCCTGGATTCGATCAGGATGCCCGTCGAGCTCCACGTCAAGACGGGCGCGAGGAGGCGCGTCGAGCTCGGGGCGAGCATCGGGATCGCCGTCCTGCCCGATCACGGCCTGACGATCGAGGCCTTGGTGAAGAACGCCGAGATCGCCATGTATTTCGCCAAGGAATCGGGGAAGAACCGCTTCGTCATCTACAACGAATCGCTCAAGCCCAAGTCCACCGAACGCTGGCTCCTGGAGCAGGAAATGCGGGACGCGGTGGTCAAGGGCGAGTTCGTGCTCCACTACCAGCCCATCGTGACCCCCGACGGGAGGATCCTCGGCTGCGAGGCCCTCGTTCGCTGGATGCGCGACGGCGCCATCGTCATGCCTTCGAGCATCTTCATCCCCGTCGCCGAGGAGAACGGCGTCATCCTCGCCATCGGCGCGTGGATTCTGAGGCGGGCCCTCATCGACCTCCGGCACTTGAGCGGACGCGGCTATCGCGGCATCTATTTCAGCATCAACGTCTCGACCCGCCAATTCGAGCAGCCCGACTTCGTGAAGTCGGTCGCCGCCGCGATCGACGACGCGGGCGTGGACGCGAAGCTCGTGAACCTGGAGCTCACCGAGACTACGCTCATGTCTCATCCGGAGGACGCGATCCTGAAGATCAACGCCCTCAAGCGCCGCTACCCCGGGATCCGGGTGACGATAGACGACTTCGGCACCGGCTATTCCTCGCTCGCCTATCTGGCGCGCCTGCCGATCGATTGCCTCAAGGTCGACATCTCCTTCGTCCGCGCCCTCGATTCGGAGCAGAACAGGAAGGTCGTCAACGCGATACTCAACCTGGCCGACACGCTCCGCATCGAGGTCATAATCGAAGGCATCGATTCGAAGGAGCACTACGACTATTTCAAGACGCGGGACTGCTACGGCATGCAGGGTTTCCTGTTCATGAAGGCCGTGCCGCTCGATGATTTCGAGAGCAAGCTCGATTCGATCCGCCTGGAGTCGAAAGCCTCCCAAGGCAGGGCGGCTTCGCCATGACCCGGATGCCGATACCCGCGCGGTACCGATGTTTCGTATAACGCGCACGAATATCGGCCCCTTTTCGGCGTATCGCCTCTCTTCCGGACAGGGCGACGAGCTGCTCGTCCTCCAGCTGGGCGGCACCGTGCGCGACCTCGCCCTGTGCCCCGGAGGCGGCGGCCCGGGCCGGCGCCTCCTGTCGCGCTGCGGGAGCGCCGACATCGCCGAGGACCCGCTGTTCCGCGGTCGCCTGCTCTTCCCCTTCAACGACCGCATTCCCGGCGGCCGCTATGTCTTCGAGGGCGTGGAGCACCGGCTCCGCATCAACTCGGCCGAGGACGGCTCGGCCATCCACGGCTTTCTCTACCGCCGCACGATGGAGTGCCTGGGCGAGGAGGCCGGCGCGGAAAGCGCCCGCCTCGTGTTGCGCGACAGGATCCGGCCCGGCGAGGAGCCGGGCTATCCCTTCGCGCTTTCCCTGCGGGTCGAATACGAGCTGGGCCGAGGACGGGCCGCGCTATCCTTCGTCGTCCGCAACGAGGGAAAGGGCAGGGCGCCCTTCGCCCTCGGCTGGCACCCCTATTTCGACCTCGCCTCCGGGGCGGAGGAACTCGTGCTCGAGCATGGCGGCGAGCGCTACGTGCCGGTGGACGCGAGCCTCATGCCTCTGGGCGCCCTGGAGGATACGGCGGGCGGCCCCTACGACTTCCGCTCGGGCCGCCGTCTGGGGAGGCGGAACCTCGACCTGGCCCTCACCGCGCCTCCCGACGGGCGGCTCCTGCTTTCCCGACCCGGCGGAGCCGCCATCGAACTCCACGCCGACCGGGAGCTTTTCCCCTTCACCCAGCTTTTCGTGCCGCCGGAAAGGGACTCGCTCGCCGTCGAGCCGATAAGCTCGCCCACGAACGCCTTCAACCGAAGCGAACTCGGCCTGCAGGTTCTCGCGCCGGGCGAGGAGCGGCGCGGCCGCATAACGCTTGAAAGGAAACGCTAGGCCGTGTACGACTGCGTGATCCCGGCGGCCGGAGCCTCGTCCAGGATGGGCGCCTTCAAGCCGCTCCTGCCCTTCGGCCCGGCCAGCGTCGTCGAGGCCACCGTGGGCTCGGCCCTCGCAGCCGGCTGCCGCGTCGTTCTCGTCGTCGGATACCGCGGCGCGGAGCTGGCCTCGCTCTTCGCCGGCCGGCCCGGCGTGCTCGTGGCCGAGAATCCCGACTGGGAGCGCGGCATGCTCGGCTCGCTCCAGACCGGTTTGAAATGCGTCGCGAGTCCCTGCTTCTTCACCATACCCGCCGACATGCCCCTCGTTCCCCCCGCCGTCTACGGCCTGCTGCTCCGCGCGCGCGAAGCCGGCCCCGCGGCGGAAGCCTCGGAGCCGGCCGCCTACTTCGCCTCCCGCGGGGGGAGGGCGGGCCACCCCGTCCTCATCCCCTCGTCCTGGATAGCTGAGATGCTCAGGCTGCCGCCCGGCGGGCGGATGCGCAGCTATCTCGAAAGGCGCCGCATGGTCTTGGTCGAGGCGGGGACGGACGCGGTCTTCGCCGACCTGGATGGGCCGGAGGAATACCGCCGGGCGATCGATGGGCTCGGGCCGCCAGCCTAGAATGACGGCCGGCGGCTAGGCAGGACCGATCCGAGAAGACGCCGATAATCGAAGGCCAGAGCCCATTCTCAAAGTCTACGAGACGTTCGCCACGATTCTTGCGGACAGGGAAGCCTTGGCTCTGGAGCGACGGATGAGCTCGGGCGCCATGATGGCTATGATGAGGATGAAGCCGTCGGCGATATTCATCACCTGGCCCGGTATGTTGACGAGGCCCATGCCGAACTGGAGGAATCCGAGGAGGAAGACGCCCAGGATCACGCCCCATATCTTGCCCTTTCCGCCGGTGATCGCCACGCCGCCGAGGACGACCGTCGTGATGACATCGAGCTCCCAGCCGGTGGCGATGTTCGGCCTCGTGCTCCCCACCCGGGAAGTGAGGAGGATCGAGGCTATGCCGGCCGCGAGACCGTTCAGCGTGAAGGCCATGAGGCGGTAACGGTCGACGTTCACGCCCGAGAAGCGGGTGGTCGTCTGGTTGTTGCCGAGCGCGTATACGCGCCTTCCGAACGAGGTCCGGTGGAGAAGGAATCCCGTTCCGGCCGCGAGGACCGCGAAGAGGACGAGCTCGAAAGGAACATGCGTGCCCGGAATGTATCCTTGGCCGAAGTAGGCGAAGGACTGAGGATACACGGTATAGGCGTGGTCGCCGAGGATGACGGAAGCGATCCCGCGGTAGAGCGACAGCGTGCCGATCGTCACGGCGATGGAGGGAATGGCGAAGCGCGTGATGAGAAAGCCGTTGAACCACCCCAGGGCCGAACCCGAGACGAGGCCTATGAGGATCAGCGCGGGAGCCTGAGCGCCCGCGGCCGAGGCCATCCCCATGAACACCGAGGTCAAAGCCAGGTTGGAGGCGACGGAAATGTCGATATCGCCGCAGATGATGACCAGCATCATCGGCAGGGCCATGATCGCTTTCTCCATGAAATTGAAGGTGGAGTCGAGCAGATTGGTGGCGTTGAGGAAATACGGGGAAATGAACGAGTTGACCAGGAACACGGCCACCAGGAGATAGACGAGGAGCATCTCCCACTGGGTGGCCCGGTTCCGCAAATTATGGGTATGCGACGCGGCGACCCCGTCTCGGGATCCGCCTGAGCGGCCGGATGCCGCCTTTTCGGTCTCCGAATTCCGCCCGGTCATCAGAGCACCCTCCTTTTGAGCATACTGGCCTGCGCGCGCCGATCGAGCACGGTGTTGACGATGATCGCCAGCAGTATGACGAAGCCTTGGATCGCCACCTGCCAGAACGGAGATATCCGAATCATGGTGAGGGCGTTCTTCACGATCCCGAGGAAGACCGAGCCGAGGAGCACGCCGGCTATGGTGCCGGAGCCTCCCATGATGTTGACTCCGCCGACGACGCATGCGGCGACCGTCTGCAGTTCGAGCCCCGAGGCGGAATCGTTCGCCGCCGAGGCGTAGAAGGCGACCCAGAGATAGCCGGCGAGTCCGCTCAGTATCCCGGAGAGGGCGAAGACCCGGAAGTTGGTCTTCTTGACGTCGATGCCGACGTACTGGGCGGCGAGCGGGTTGCCGCCTACTCCGTAGATGTCCCTGCCCGAGCGCGTCAGATGCAGGAAGACGGCGAAAATGACGAAGACGAGGAGGGCGATGCTGATCATGTTCGAGATGCCGAAGAAGGAGGCTTGCGGAAAATTGCGGAAGGAAGCCGTCATCTGATCGGCGCTCACCCAGGTCCCCCCCGACAGCACGATGACAAAGCCCCGGTAAATGCTCAGGGTGCCCAGCGTCGCGATGATCGGCGGGATGTTGAGGCCCGAGACGAGAAGGCCGTTGAAGGAACCGAGGACGAAGCCGATGGCCATCGCCACAAGGATTATGACGGCCAGAGGGGTGTCGGGATGCGCTTTGTCGAGCAGGGCCACGCTCATCCCCGTGAAGCCCATGATCGAGGCGACCGAGAGATCTATTCCCCCGGTCAGGATGACGAGGAGCTGTCCGATGCTCACGACGAGGAGAATGGAGCTGTCCTTGAAGATGAACGCGAAGTTCCCGGGAGTGAAGAAGTCGTGGGTCCGGAAGGTCACCGCAGCCACGACTATGGCGATGATGACGAAGAGACTCGTCTCCCGCCGTTTGAGCAGGTCTTTCATTGGGGGGGCCTCTCTCCTCCATGCCCTGCCGTCGTGGCGGTCGCGGCCAGCATCACCTTCTCGGGGCTGGCATCGGCTCGACTTATTCGGGCGGTGATTCGTCCTTCGTGCATGACGATGACGGTGTCGGACATGCCGAGGATCTCGGGCAGCTCCGACGAGACGAGAATTACTGCGATGTTCCGTGCGGCCAGCTCGGAGATGAACTTGTGGACCGCCACCTTCGTGCCGACGTCGATGCCCTTGGTCGGCTCGTCCAGCACGAGCACGCGCGGATTCGTGGCGAGCCATTTCGCGATGACGACTTTCTGCTGGTTCCCGCCCGAAAGGCTGTTGACGGGCGCCTCCCAACCGGCGCTCTTGATCTGGAGCATGTCTCCGTAGCGCTCGGTGATCTCGTTCTCGGCCCCCCTGCGGAGTATCCGGTGCCTGGCGAGGTTGGTTATGATCGGGAGCGTCATGTTCTCCCGGATATTCATGGTGAGGATCGCGCCCTGGAGCTGGCGATCCTCCGGAACGAGGGCTATGCCATGGCGCATCGCGTCGGCCGGATTCCGAATCTCGACCTTCCTGCCTCCGATGCTGATCTCCCCGCCGTCGGCTCGATCGATGCCGAAGATGACCCGCATCACCTCGGAGCGTCCCGCCCCGACCAGGCCGAAGAAGCCGAGTATCTCCCCTTGCCGCAGTTCGAACGAGATGTCCTTGAAGATGCCGTTTCGCGTCAGCCCGTCCACCTTGAGGGCGACCGGACCGGGCACGACCTCCGTCTTTTCGTACATCTGGTCGAGGCTTCGGCCCACCATCAGGCGGACAATCTGGTCGACCGTGCTCGTCGCGACCTTGCCCTCTCCGACCCAGCTGCCGTCGCGCAGGACGGTGTAGGAGTCGGCTATATCGTAGATCTCCTCGAACTTGTGCGAGATGAAGATCACGGCCTTGCCGTCCGCGATGAGCTGCCGCACGATCTTATAGAGATGCTCGACTTCCCGCAGCGTCAGGGCGGAGGTGGGTTCGTCCATAATGACGATTTTCGTGTTGATCGACAGCGCTTTGACGATCTCCACCATCTGGCGTTCGGCGAAGCTCAAGGCCTTTACCTTGGCCTTCGGGTCGATCGTGATATCGAGGCTCTCCAGAAGCTCGCGTGTCCGCTGTTCCATGGATTGCCATCCCACTAAACCACGGCTCGTGAGATGGTGTCCCATGAAGATGTTCTCGGTCACGGTGAGCTCGGGAAACATCGTGGCTTCCTGATGAATGGCGGAAATGCCCGCGAGTTGCGACTCGTGCGGCGACTTGAACGCCACCCGATTCCCTTCAAGGAAAATTTCCCCCTCGGACGCGGAGAAAACGCCAGAGAGTATCTTGACCAGCGTGGACTTTCCGGCGCCGTTTTCCCCGATGAGCGCGTGCACTTCGCCTGCTCGTATGCTCATCGACACGTTATCGAGCGCTTTGATCCCGGGAAATCTCTTGCTGATGCCGTTCAGACGTAACAGTGGCTCTTCCACCTGTTCCTCGCATCTTCTGGAAAAGATTGGTAGCCGCATCGGTGGCGGTTGTGTTGAGGTGCGAGCGGGCCGTCGTGTGTGACGGGGCTAGCCCATGCCTGCCCGGGAAAACCGTGGCCGGAATTCGGCCGCGATTTCCCGGACAGGCTCATGCGGTTTCGAGGACTGCGGCCCTCAGGCCACTGCCCCTAGTAGATGGCTGCGAACTTGTCGATGTTGCTCTTGTCGAAGACATAGGGCTTGCCCATCACCACGACGTTGCTGTCGCCGACGGTGAGGCTGCCCATCTTCCCGACCGTGAAGGACTGGCCCGGGCTCACCGAGCTCACGTTGCCCTTGACGAGGAGATAGGCGATGTAGGTCGCCGTGTAGCCGAGGTCGACCGGATTCCAGAGCTCCATCTCCTGGCAGGTCCCGTCGGCGATATACTGCTTCATCTGCGAGGGCAGGCCCAGGCCGGTGAGCTGGACTTTTCCGGCGAGCCCGGCGTCCTCGATGGCCTTGGCCGTGGCCGCTATGCCGACGGTCGTCGGAGAGATGATCCCCTTGAGGTTCGGATAGGACTTGAAGAGTCCGGTGGCCTCGCGGTAGCTCTTGTCGGCGAGATCGTCGCCATAGACCACCGCGTCGAGCTTCATGTTCGCGTACTTCGGATCCTGGAGCTCCTTCTTCATGTAGTCGATCCAGGTGTTCTGATTCGTCGCCTGGGCGGTGGCGCTCAGGATCGCGATCTCTCCCTGATAGTTGAGCATCTTGCCGAGGATCTGGATCTCGGAGCGGCCGATAAGCTCGTCGTTGGAGGCGGCGAGATGGAGGAGGCGTCCCGCGGGCGCGATGCCGGAGTCGAAGGAGATGACCTTGATGCCGGCGGCCATGGCCTTCTTGCAGATGGGCACGAGGGCGTCGGTGTCGTTGGCCGAGATCTCGATGGCGTTCACGTGCTGGGCGATGAGCGAATCGATGAGGGCGATCTGCCCCTCAGGGGTCGGAGTGCTCGGGCCCTGGTAGATGAGTTCGACGTTGCCGAGCTCCTTGGCCGCCTGCTCTCCACCCTGGTGGGCGGCGTCGAAGAACGTGTTGCCGAGACTCTTCACGACCATCGCGATCCTGATCTTGCCGCCAGTCGCCTGGCCTTCCTGCTGCCCAGCCGCGAAAGCGAACGAAGCGGCAAAGAGCCCCGTGACGAAAACCATGAAGATTGCAGTGCGTCTCTTCATAACACTCTCCTTTGAACGATATTTGAAAAAAAAAAACTAACCACCTGAAATCGTATGCCCTCGGTCGGAAGATGTCAACGGCATCCGCGGACGGGGACTTGGCAGGATCTGCGCATATCCATAAGGGCGCGGTATTCCTTGCGGGATGAGCGGGCGAAGCTCCCGCAGGCCATCTTGATGCTCTCCCTTCCGCACCATAGAATCCCTTCGGGAGGCACCCGACGGAAAACCATAAGAGTTTTTTCCGCTACCTGACCTACAGCGAAGAAGACGAAAAATGGAGGATCGTCTGCACCGACGCGGGGCGGGCGGAAATCGGTCCCGAATCGGTCTACCCTCCCGATCCGGATTCCCACCCCCGCAGATTCAAGCCGGTGGCCACGGGGCGGATTCTCAAAGAGTATCAGATTGTCTACATCACCAAGGGTGCGGGAAGCTTCGAGAGCGAGGGGCGCCGCCACCGAGTAGAGGCAGGTTCGGTCCTGTTCCTCTTTCCCGGGGTGCGGCATGTCTACAAGCCCGATTTCGAAATCGGCTGGACGGAGTACTGGGTCGGATGCAAGGGCGCCTACGCCGACAATCTCGTGGCCCAAAACTTCATCTCGCCGGCACGACCCGTCATGCACATCGGCCTGGACAACCGCATCCTCGATCTTTTCGCCAGGATTCTCGATCTGGTTCGCGACCAGGAGCCGCTCTACCAGATACGGGCCGGATCTCTCATACTCGCCCTGGTCGCCGAAATCCTCTCCCGCGTCAGGAAAGCTTCCCAGTCTTCGCATTCCGAACGGCTCGTTCAGAAGGTGAAATTCCACATGGAAGAGAACATCTACGGCGAGATCAACATTCCCGGCATCTGCGAAGCCCTGAAGGTGAGTCCCTCCCATCTCAACGAAGTGTTCAAGTCCTACACCGCGATGACTCCCTACCAGTATTTCATCAGCATCAAGCTCCAGAAAGCCAAGGAAATGCTCGAAGGCGGAGAGTCGATCATCAAGGCGATCGCCTATCGTCTGGGCTTCAAGGATGAATATTACTTCTCCAGGCTCTTCAAGCGCAAAACCGGCGTCTCGCCCTCGAAGTGGAATGCCAGCCTCACGGAACACGGTGCGGCCGTTCATGGTTATAATGCGATCGCTGATCTGATCGACGACGTCCGGGACGGCGCATAGAACGCTCGCATTCATTCCGCAATGGCGCGAACCAGGCGAGTGCGATGTCCCGCCGCGACCGGATGTCCATCCTTCCCTGGTTCTTCGAAAGAGCAAGCCGGATTCCCGATATCGATCGAGCCGATCCCGGGAATCCGCCGCGTCGGAAAGCGGCATCGCGTTCCGTCCCGCTTCATGAAAGCCGTACACGAAGCCGACGGACAAGGTCGAGCCGAATGACTCTCCGTCTGCAGGATCCTTGCAGACTGAGTATCAGGCCGCTTTGGCGAATCGTGAATGGACAATTCAATTCGGAGGATGCAGTAAACCGTTCCGACCGATTAATAAATCGTCATTATCGCGATTGCGTTGTTGCATCGATCCCGATGGCGGCGCTAGACTTTGGACGGCATCATAAATTCACGAGCGACACGGGAATGGCGCGGCCCTTCCCTGCCGCTAAGAAGGCGAACGATATGGCAGATTCAGACGGCATGATCCGCAAGGCTTTCGACCTCGCCCGCGAGCGCTACGGGGAGCTGGGCCTGGATGTCGAGACGGCGATGAGCAAGGTCGACGCGTTGCCTGTTTCGCTGCACTGCTGGCAGGGCGACGACGTGGGCGGTTTCGAGCGTCCCGGGGCCGTGCTCGCCGGCGGCGGCATACAGACCACGGGCAATTATCCCGGCAAGGCGCGCGATGTCTCAGAGCTCAGGAGCGACATCGAGGAAGTGCTGACCCTCGTGCCGGGCGTCAAGCGGCTTTCCCTGCACGCGTCCTACGGCGACTTCGGCGGCAAATCCATTGAGCGCGACGCCGTCGAGGTCGGCCATTTCTCGGAATGGATATCCTGGGCGCGCGGGAAAAAGCTCGATCTCGATTTCAACGCGACCCTCTTCTCCCATCCGCTCGCGGCCGACGGCTACACGCTCTCCCATCGCGACCAGGCGGTGCGCTCCTTCTGGATCGAGCACGTCAGGCGTTCCAGGGCGATCGCCGCGGCTTTCGGCCGCGCCCAGGGCCGTCCCTGCGTCAACAACACCTGGATCCCCGACGGCGCCAAGGACAGTCCCGTGGACCGCCAAGGCTGCCGCGCCCGCCTCATCGAATCGCTCGACGCGGTCTTCGCGGCTAGCTATCCCGACACCGAGCTCGAAGACTCGGTCGAAGGCAAGCTCTTCGGCATAGGCTCCGAATCGTTCGTGGTCGGCTCGCACGAGTTCTATCTCGGCTACGCGGCGACGCGGAAGCTCTTCGTCACCCTCGACATGGGCCATTACCACCCGACCGAGAACGTCGCCGACAAGGTGAGCGCCATCCTGCCCTTCGTGCGCGGCATCCTCGTACATGTCAGCCGGGGCGTGCGCTGGGACTCGGATCATGTGGCCGTCCAGTCCGACGAGCTGGCCGATATGGCCCGCGAGATCCTGCGTTCGGGACAGCTGTCGCGAATCAGGGTGGCGCTCGACTATTTCGACGCCTCCATCAACCGCATCGGCGCCTGGGCCGTCGGCGCGCGCTCGACGAGGCGCGCCTTCCTCGCGGCGGCGCTCGAGCCGCGCGAAGCTCTCTTGGCCGCCGACGCCGCCGACGACGGTTTCGCGCGGCTCGCGCTGCTCGAGGAAGCCAAGTGCCTGCCGTGGAACGCCGTGTGGGACGAGTACTGCCGCCGATCCGGCGCACCGACCGACCGCGAGCTCGTCGAGGCAGTCCGCGCCTACGAACGCGGCGTCCTCTCCCAGCGGAGCTAGGGAGCGAACATGGGCAAGCTCGACATTCTCGTGGAAATTTCGCAGCGCTACGGGGCCGATCCCGATTGGGTGCTCGCCGGCGGCGGCAACACTTCGTTCAAGGACGCGGACACGCTGTACGTGAAAGCCTCGGGCTTCCCGCTCGGCCAGATCGGCGTGGACGGTTTCTGCGCGATGGACCGTAAGGCCCTGGACGCGATCTGGACGCGAGCCTATCCGGCCGAGCGCGAGGCGAGGGAAGCCGCGGTGCTCCAGGATCTCCTCGCCGCCAGGCAGTCGGGCGAGCACCGGCGGCCTTCGGTCGAGACGCTCATGCACGGCTTTTTCCCGCAAGCCTATGTCGTGCATACGCATCCCGCCATCGTGAACGGCCTCACCTGCGGCCGCGACGGAGAAAAGGCGTTCCGGAGGCTGTTCGCCGACGAGGCCATCTGGGTGCCCTTCGTCGATCCGGGCTATGTGCTGGCTCGGGAGGTGCGATCGAGGGTGGAGGCTTTCCGCGCGAGCGCGGGCGCCATGCCCGCGATAATGCTCATGCAGAATCACGGTCTCCTCGTGGCCGGGGAGACCCGCGCCGAGATCGAGGAGCGCTCGGCCTCGGTTGTTTCGCGCATCGCCTCGGAACTGCCGCGGTCGCCGGACTTCTCGGCTCGGGCCGTCGACCCGCAAAGAGTGACGGAAATTGCGTCGCGCATCTCCTCGCTGGCCCCCCCGGACCGGGCGCTTTGCTTCCGTCGCGACGCGGAGCTGCTGCGCTTCGCGGCCTCCGATCAGGCCTTCGCGCCTCTGGCCGAGGCGTTCAGTCCCGACCATATCGTGTATGCGGGTCACGAGTTCCTGCGCCTCGATTCGCCGGAGGGGCTCGAGGCGGGATGGCGGCTGTTCTCGGAGCGAAACGGCGTTCCGCCCAGGATCGTGCTCGTGAGGGATCTGGGCGTCTTCTCCTGCGCCACGGGACAGCAGGCGGCCGAGCGGGCCATGGACCTCTTCGTCGACGCCTGCAAGATCGCCGTCTATAGCGAGAGCTTCGGAGGCGCGCGGCACATGACGAAGGACCAGATCGACTTCATCCGGAACTGGGAGGTTGAGCGCTACCGTTCGCGCGTGACCGCCGAGAGCTGAGCGGTCGTCGGAGGCGCGCACGGCTGGCATGCGTGCGCGGCCGGGAGCGACAAAAGAAAGGGGCTGCACCGAAGTGCAGCCCCTTTCCTTTCGGCTATCCCCCGGCTGGCGATCGGCCCGCCGGGGAAGTCCGCGCTCAGGGCATCGGCCCTACGCGGGAATCCGCATCTTGTAGAAGCTCCTCCACACGAAGTAGAGGGCGGCCGCGAAGAAGACGATGCCGATGTAGGGGGCCACGTTGCGGAAGGCCGCCGAGATGGAGATCTCCATCGCGAGGAGTCCGAACAGGGTGGTGAACTTGATGATCGGGTTCATGGCCACCGAGGAGGTGTCCTTGAAGGGGTCGCCCACCGTGTCGCCGATGATGGTGGCGTCGTGGAGAGCGGAGCCCTTGCCCTCGCCCTTGGCCTTGAGGGTCTTGTCGGTCTCGACGATCTTCTTGGCGTTGTCCCAGCAGCCGCCGGCGTTGGCCATGAAGACTGCCTGGAAGAGGCCGAATACCGCGATGCCGATCAGGTAGCTCACGAAGAAGGAAATCGGCCTCAGGAGGGCCTGGTCTCCGCCGTCCATGTAGCCGGCGGGGGCCGAGAAGAAGGCGAAGCCGAGCGCGAAGGAGAAGATCGCGAGGAAGATGTTGTACATGCCCTTCTGCGCGTAGACGGTGCAGATGCGGACGACTTCCTGCGAATCCTTGTCGCTCGCGGATTCCATCGACTTGGTGTTGAAGTTCTTCTTGATGAACTCGACCGCGCTGTAGGCGCCGGTGGTCACCGCCTGCATGGAGGCTCCGGAGAACCAGTAGATCACCGCGCCGCCGGCGATGAAGCCGAGGAGGGAGAAGGGGTTCAGGATGTTCAGGATCATCTCGGGCTGGATGCCGAAAGTCTTGCCGATGAGCAGGATGAGCGAGAAGATCATCGTGGTGGCTCCGACCACGGCCGTGCCGATCAGCACGGGCTTGGCGCTCGCCTTGAAGGTGTTGCCCGCTCCGTCGTTTTCCTCGAGGAATTCCTTGGCCACTTCGAAGTTCGGCTTGAAATGGAACTCATCCTCGATTTCCTTGGCGATGTTCGGGATCTGCTCGATGCGCGACAGCTCGTAGACGGACTGCGCGTTGTCGGTGACGGGGCCGTAGGAGTCGACGGCGATGGTCACGGGGCCCATGCCGAGGAAGCCGAAGGCCACGAGGCCGAAGGCGAAGACCGCGGGGTAGACCATGATGCCGGAAATGAAGGTGCTGGCGAAATAGGCTATGCCCATGAGCAGGATGATGACGAGCCCGATCCAGAAGGCGGAGAAGTTGCCGGAGACGAGGCCCGAGAGGATGGTGAGGGAGGCGCCGCCCTCGCGGGAGGCGGTGACGACTTCCTTCGTATGCTTGGACTTCACCGAGGTGAAAATCTTGGTGAACTCGGGGATCAGGGCCGCGCCGATCGTGCCGCAGCTGATGATGATCGAGAGGATGAGCCAGAGGCCGTTCGGGAGGCTGCCGAGCTGCCAGTAGGTCACGCCGAAGGTCATCAGGATCGAGAGGATCGACGAGATCCAGATGAGGTTCGAGAGCGGCCGCTCGAAGTCGAGCTTGTCCCGCTTGCCGAAGACGGCCTTGGTGATGGCCTTGTTGATCCAGTACGCTATGACCGAGGTGACGATCATGAGGACGCGCATCACGAAGATCCAGGTGAGGAGCGTCAGCTGATCGACGGCCTGGCCCACGCCGAGGAGGATGAAGGTGATGAGGGCCACGCCCGTCACGCCGTAGGTCTCGAAGCCGTCGGCCGTGGGTCCGACCGAGTCGCCGGCGTTGTCGCCGGTGCAATCGGCGATGACGCCCGGGTTGCGCGGATCGTCTTCCTCGACCTTGAACACGATCTTCATGAGGTCCGAGCCGATGTCGGCTATCTTCGTGAAGATGCCGCCCGCGACGCGCAGCGCGCTGGCCCCGAGGGACTCGCCGATCGCGAAGCCCAGGAAGCAGTAGCCCGCGATGTTGCCGGGCACGAACATCATGATGGAGAGCATCATGATGAGCTCGATGGACACGAGCATCACGCCGATGGACATCCCCGACTGGAGGGGGATGTTGAGGACGGGAAGCGGCTTGCCCTCGAGCGAGGCGAAGGAGGTCCTGGCGTTGGCGAAGGTGTTCATGCGGATGCCGTACCAGGCGACTCCGTAGGAGCCGAGGATGCCGAGGATCGAGAAGACGAGGATCGTCACCACGTCTCCGGCCGGCTCGGCCTTGAGGAAGGCGAAATAGCCGATCAGGCAGATCGCGATGAAGACCCAGAGCACGACGAGGAACCTGCCCTGCTGGACGAGGTAGGCCTTGCAGGTGCCGAAGATCTTCTCGCCGACCGCCTTCATCGAGTCGTGGACCTTGTAGCCCTTGACCTGGAGGAACTGGATGAGACCGAAAACGAGCCCCAGCACGCAGATGCCGAGGCCTATCATCAGCAATGTCCAGGGCGTGCCTGAGATCGCCGGGACTTTGAGGTCTGCCTCGCTCGCCATGAGCGGCAATCCGGTTGCTGCGATGGCGAGTATAGAGGCAGCCCGCGCAAATGCGGAACGCTTCATCGAAACCTCCTATGTTTATGGAGCGATGGGAATGGATAATTCCGGATCGACAGTACTGCAACATCAAATCGAGTGTCAACAATAACGGAAGGAAGGCGCGCGGCCGTGCGATGGCCGGGGGGGAATTCGCCCCGCGCGAGGGCCCCGGCTAAGGCAAGATGCGCGATCTTTTTTGACGCCGGCCCGAGGCTGCGGGGATATGGTCAGGCCGCCTGCGGCCGGAGCTCACGCCTCGCGTATCGAACGGCGCGGAAGCCGTGCTGGCTCAGAACTCCTCGAAGTCGGCATCGACCTCGTCGCTTTGCGGGTCCTCGAGCCTGGGCGTGATTCCCCTTGCGCGCTCGCGCGTTCTTTGCGCCTTGGCCTGCGATGGAGTTCCCGAACCCGCCCGGATGCTCTCATTCCTTCGGATATGCGAAATTTCGATTCTCTTCCGCGGCGCCGCGATAGGCTCGCGCGCACGGGACGGAGGAGGAATGTCGCGATCGATTGTGAAGAATTCCAGGGAGTCCTGCATCTGCTCGGCCTGGCCGCTGAATTCCTCGGCGGTGGAGGCCAGCTCCTCCGACGCGGACGCGTTCTGCTGTATCGATTGGTCGAGCTGGAGAATGGCCTTGCTGATCTGCTCGGCCCCGTTCTTCTGCTCGGCGCTTCCCATGGCGATTTCCTGCACGAGGTCGGCGGTCTTCCTGATCTCGGGAACGATCTGAAGAAGAAGCGCGCCGGCCTTCTCCGCGATCTCGACGCTCGACTTGGCCAGCTCGCTGATCTCTCCCGCCGCGACCCTCGAGCGCTCGGCCAGCTTGCGAACCTCGGAGGCGACGACCGCGAAGCCGCGGCCATGCTCTCCCGCCCGGGCGGCCTCGATGGCCGCGTTGAGCGCCAACAAGTTGGTCTGCCGGGCTATCTCCTCGATGATGGAAACCTTGCCGGCTATTTCCTTCATGGCCTGCACCGTCTGCGAAACGGCCTGGCCTCCTTCCTGCGCGCCCTGGGCCGCCTTGACCGAGATTTGCCCGGTCTGGAGCGCGTTGTCGGCGTTCTGGCTGATGTTCGCGCTCATCTCCTCTATCGCCGAAGAGAGTTCCTCCGCGGCCGAGGCCTGCTCCGAGGCGCCCTCGGACAGCTGCTGGGTCGTGGAGCTGATCTGCTGGCTGCCGGAGGATACGTTCGCGGCAGCGTTCTGGATGCTCGCAACGATCTCGCGGAGGTGGGTCGCCATGCTCGCGAAACCCGCCGCCAGCTTGCCGATGGAATCGCTGCGGGCCAGGTAGGCCGCGTCGATCTCCTCGGTGAGGTTCCCCTCGGCTATCTCGCCCAGGCTGTCCACCATCGCCATCAGGACCGTGTTGTCGGTGATGATCTCGAAGCCGCCGGAGGGCTTGCCCTGCTGATCGAAGAGGGCGCCGCAGCTCGCGCGCACGGGAATCGAGGAGCCGTCCCGCCGCAGAGCGGTCGTCTCGGCGACGATCGTCGTGCCCGAGCGGATGCAGTTCCTGATCGTGCAATCCGCGGTGCCGCAGACGGGCGTCCGGCAGATTTCGGCGCAGGTCATCTTGCCCACGACTTCGTCGCGGCTGTAGCCCAGGACGCCGAGGGCCGCGTCGTTGATGTTCTGGACGACGAGATCGAGGTCGGTGCGGAAGGCGGCGTCCGCCATGTTGGCGAGGAAGCCCTCGTCGAGCTTGTCTATGGAGGAGAGCACCTCGAATCCGCCCGTGACCTTCCCTGACTCGTCGGCGAGATAGCCGCAGCTGGCCCGCACGGGAATCATCGCATTGTCCTTGCTTCTCGCCACGGTGGTGACGACCACGGTGGATTTCTCCTTCATGGCCCTCTTGATGGTGCAGGCCGAGGTGGTGCAGGCCGGGGTGCGGCACAGCTCGGCGCAGCTCATCTTGCCGATCACTTCCTCGCGGGCGTATCCGAGGGCCTTGAGGGCCGCATCGTTGATGTTCTGCACGACGAGATCGCGGTCCGTCCTGAAGGCCCCGTCCGCGAGATTGCCGAGAAAGCTGTCGTCCGCGCGACGGAGGTCGGAGAGAGTGGCCCAGAAACCGATGGCCCGGCCCTTGGGGTCGAAGACGGCGCTGCCGTGGACCTTGAGGGGAATGAGCTCACCGCCGCGCTTTTCGGCGATCAGGCTTTCGCCGACGGCGCCGCGAGCCTCGACGCTGGCTTTCATGAGGCAGCGCTCGGTGCCGCAGAGAGGAGTCCGGCACAGCTCGGCGCAGGTTTTCCTGCCCACGACATCGGGGGCGGCGAGGCCGAAAGTTTCGAGCGCCTGCTTGTTGATGTAGCGGACCACGAACTGCGCGTCCGTCAGGAAAAAGGGTTCCGCCTGGCCGTCCAAAAACGGTCTTGCCGATTTGATGAGAGCTTTTACATTCATTCTGTTCCTCCTGCGCCGGCAGGAGCCTCTGGGAGGAAAGATTTTTCTTTTCGCGACAGAAGCGCGGCCGAACACCGAAAAGATCAAGCGCAACAATTATTGGCAGCTCAAACCGTTGTGCAGTCGGAGCGGGGAGATGATTGTCGTGTCGCTTTGCGACACTCCGGCAAGACACGGACGCGTTTTGCCGGAGCCGCCGTCGATCTTCAAACTATTCTACACCGCCTCGCGGGGATGTCAATGCCGAGAACAACGGCTTGATATGCCGCTCGAGGATGTTCGTCCTCACTTCTCCGGCGATGACATCCTCGTGGCGGTCGAGGGCATCGAGGTAGCGTTTTCCCATATCGCCCGCCACCTTGAATGCGACGTGGAAGAACTGGCGCAGATTCCTGTCGAAGCCGTCCGCGTGGCGGACGGCGCCCGCCAGACGCTTCCCTTCCCAGCTCGCGAGCTCGGCGGGCGGAGGCAGCGCGGCGCGATCGATATCGACCACCGTGGCATAGGGCGCCACGAGTTCGTCGAACCGCGGGTAGGCTTGGGCGTACAGTTCCTTCGCGAGCGCCAGGCCCTCGCCCCCGGCCTCGGCGAGACCGATGATTTCCTCGAGCCAGGTCGTGCCGGCGGTCTTGAGGTGAAGGCCGGCGCCGCGCTTGGCGATGACCCGGGAGATGGGAGCGTAGAGCGAGAACTTGTCGCTGCCCGAATGGACCGAGAGCTTCAGGTCGCGGGGGAGTCCGAACTCTTTCGCGGCGAAGGACGTGACGCAGACGAGACGGTCGAACTCCTCCTCGAAGAGCGCGACGTCGCCCACGTAATCGACTCCCTTGTTGAACCTGCCGGGGAACTTTGGAGCGATGGTGGAGGCGCGCACGCCTTCCTCGGCGAGGGCCGCGACGATGAAGAACAGCTCGAGGGGAGTCTGCGGCGTATCGGTCTCGTCCATCGAGACTTCGGCGATGAAAGCGTCGGCGCCTTTCGATTCGAGCACGCGCCGGTACACCTTGCCCGCCTCGCGGGCGGCGAGCAGGTAGCGGGCGGCTATCGCCTCGATTTCGCCGGACTTCGGGCGAAGGACGCCTTCCAGTCCCGGCACCGCGATGCCGTCGCGGTATCGCGACATCCTGCGCGCGAAGGCGTCGAGATCTTCGGCGCTCGCCGCTTTCCCGATAAAATCGGCTACGTCGATCGTGAAGAAATCGCAGGGCTCGATGAAGCTCTCCACCGTGGCGAGGCCGACGTGGTCGGCGTCGACGTAGTAGGATCCTTTCCAGCCGAGCGCGCGCACGGCCTCGTCGGCCTCGCGGCGCGCGTCGGCGGGCGAAGTGCCGATGAGGCGGTGCTCGCGAAAGGACTTGTTCCAGACCGGAGCGATATTCATTCCCGCGGCCCTGGCCTCGACGAAGGCCGAGAGCTGCGCCCGGCCCTGACGGCCGAACCTGTCGCCTATGCCCATGCTGTACTTTTCGAGGTTCATGCTCGGACTCTCCTTCCTTGTGTTTCAGGCGGCGCTCGCGCGCTTTAGTCCGGAAGCGGCTCGGCCGTCCAGAGCCCCGCCGCCGGATTCGAGATGAAGAACACTCTCTCCCCGTCATCGAGGACGTTCCATCCCGGAACGAGATGGTCGGGCGCATAACGCGCCATAGCTTCGGCCAGGGGCGCCCAGCGGTAGCCCGCCGATTCCGTCTCCTCCCGCCCGAGGCGGCCGGGGCAGTAGGTTATCGTGAAGCGGCCCTCGGAGGATCCGTGGATGAGGTGGGCGGCCGCCGAGAGATTGTCGGCGAGCTCGGCGTCGCGCTCCACGGCCCGAAGCGTGGCCTCGGTGCCGCGGTAGCCCCATTTGCGGATGAGCGAATCGATGGTTCCGTCCTCGCCGAACCGGGACACTCCCGGGGCGAGGACGACCAGTTCTCCCCCGTCGGCCAGGGCCATGCGCGTGCGGTAGACACTCTTGTTGCCGAGCCAGGTCGAGCGGAACTCGCGCTCGGGCAGGAGGACGACCGCCTTCCTCACCCGCTCGCCGACGCAATGCACGTTGAGCGCTCTCGACAGCCTGGCCGCCTCCTCGAAGGGCTCGCGCCCCTGGCCGACGAATAGACCGCGGAGGGCGTCGTCGTCGCAGCGCGGGCTTTCCGCGGAGGTCTCGTCCGAGCAGCCCTCCTCGACGGGGCCTACGACCGTCTGGGCGTACAGCACGGGCAGGGAGGAAGCGAACTCGCGCGAGGCGTAGTCGAAGAGGGCGCGCACGGGCGTGTCGGTCCGGCCCATCATGCGCTCCATCCCGTAGACCGCGCCCAGGTAGTGGCTGCGGTGGATGGCCTCGCTGCCTCCCGCTCCGACGAAAAGATTCTTGGCGTGGTTGGCCATCCCCGCCACCTCGTGCGGCACGACCTGGCCGATCGAGACCACGAGATCGTGGCGGCCCGCGGCGATGAGCCTGTTGAGCTGGACGGGCCAGGAGAAATCCAGGCGCCCTTCGGAGAGCTCGCGCACGTAGCTGCTCGGCACTTCCCCGACCTGCACGACATCGCGGCGCCAGTCGTGTTCGCGGAAGAGCCGGTGCGGCACGCCCGGATAGTATTCGTCCAGCTCGGCAGGGGTCATGGGCACATGGGTCCCGAGGGCCGGCATGACATCGACGAGGGCCTCGCCGTAATATTCGTACAGAAGCCGCAGGATGAGTCCGGAGCGCGAGCGCGAGCGCGTGCCGTCGGGAGGCAGGGCCAGGACGCGCCGTCGCGGGCCGAGCGCCTCGAGGGCTTCGAAGAGGCAGGCCCGGACTGCCTCAGCCCCGATGCCGGCTCCCCGCGCCGGATCTACGATTGAATGAATCACCTTCATTCTCCTTAGGGCGATGCAAGTATACTTATTTATCATTTCGAAAAAAGAAATAATACGGAATAATAACCCTGGAGCGAGCTCCTGTCAATGAATTACTGTATCCGAGCTCGAGACCAGTGGAATGAAGTTTGTGGACGGCATCGCCGCTCGTGTCGCCCGACCTTTTATGGCGTCGGGTCGGGCATCCTGGTTCTTCTACAAGCTTCATGACACCATCGGCGAACAGCCTCCCTGGTCGCCGACAATCCAGGGGCGCTGTACCCTGCGACAGTGAAGAAAAAGTTTGACAGGTTGAAAAACCGGTCCTATACTGCGCGAATGCTTTCGGATGATTTCATTATTCGAAAGACTATAGAGGAGGCGTCGATGAAGCGACGTATCGGTTACTCGCAGATCCTGTTCGCTGCTTTTGCGATTTTCGGACTCGTGGGGCTGAGCGCCCAGGTCAGCTCGCTAAGGATCGCCAAGCCTGTGAAGCTGAGTATCATCGATGTCGCGGGCAATCTCCAGCTGTCCAAGCCCGCCATCGAGGAGTTCAAGGCCGCCAATCCCAACCTCGTTTCGGACATCGAGTACATCCAGCTCACCGCACCCGAGCTTCCCTCCAAGATCAAGGCTCAGCAGATGGCCGGCAACGTCGACACCACGCTCGTGCTCACGGGCTACGACGCCATGGCTTCGGGAGTGGACCAGGGCATCTATGAGAAGATCATGCCCAAATATGCGGCGGATTTCAAAGGTCTGCTGAGCCATTACGTGCCGGGCGCCAAGGCCGCCTACGATCTCTTCGACGGCTACGGCATCACCTTCACCTTCTGCCCCGGCGGCCCCATGCTAACCTACAATCCGGACAAGGTGCCCAATCCGCCCAGGACCGCCGCAGAGCTTCTCGCCTGGGCGAAGGCCAATCCCGGAAAGTTCATCTACGCCCGTCCCGCCAACTCGGGCCCGGGCCGCGCCTTTCTCATGGGCCTGCCCTACATTCTCGGCGACAAGAATCCGAAGGATCCCAGGACCTGGGACAAGACCTGGGCCTTCCTCGAAGAGCTCGGCAAGTACATCGACTACTATCCCTCGGGCACCGGCATCACCTTCAAGGAGCTGGCCGAAGGCACCCGCTGGATGGTCGCGAGCCATCTGGGCTGGGACATGAACGAGCGCATCCTGGGAACGATTCCGTCTAACTTCAAGGGCTATCTGCTCGACCACACGACCTGGGTGACCGACGCCCATTTCATGGCCGTGCCCAAGGGCCTCGACAAGGATAGGCTGGCCGTGACCCTCGAACTCATGAAGTGGCTCATGTCGCCCAAGGCCCAGGCCGTGACCTACGACGACGGCTATTTCTATCCCGGCCCCGCGATCAAGGGCGTGCCTCTCAGCATGGCGCCGGAGAAGAGCCAGCTCAGGATCCGCCCGGCCATGAGACCCGAGTACGACAAGGCCGTGGCCGATCTGCCGTCCACCACCCAGCTCGATCCGACCGCCATGGTGACGGCCTTCGACATGTGGGACAAGCTCGTGGGCTCCCAGAGCCACTAGAATCGCAAACGGGAAGGGCGCGATCGCCGAGAGACGGGTTTAGCCTAGGCCGAGCCCGTCGCTTGACGATCGTTGCCGTCGCGTAGCGGCGGTTGCGCCCTCCCGACAGGCGCGGAGAACCCATGAAAGACTTCAAGCATATTTCCGTCAGGCGGATGACCAAGCGCTTCGGCGAAAAAACCGCTCTCCACGAGTTCTCGCTCGACTTCGACAAGGGCGAGTTCGTGACCTTCCTCGGACCGTCGGGATGCGGCAAATCGACGGCCCTCAATTGCATAACCGGTCTCATCCCGATCTCGAGCGGCGAGATCTACATAGACGACGAATGCATAGACGATTCCAGGGACAAGATCGCTCCCGAGAAGCGCGAGTTCGGCATGGTGTTCCAGAACTACGCCCTGTTCCCCCACCTGAGCGTCTTCGACAATGTCGCCTTCGGCCTGCGGCTCCGCAAGCACACCAAGAAGAGCGTCAGGGAAAAGGTCGATACCGCGCTCAGGCTCGTCCATCTCGAGGGCTACGGCTCCAAGTTCCCCGCGCAGATGTCCGGCGGCGAGCAGCAGCGCGTGGCCATAGCGCGCTGCATCGTCCTCGAGCCGAGGCTGCTCCTGCTCGACGAGCCCCTGTCCAACCTGGACGCCAAGCTGCGGGTGGAGCTGCGCTACGAACTCAAGGCGCTCCACGAGCGGCTGCGCGTCACCACCATCTACGTGACCCACGACCAGACCGAGGCGCTCGCCCTCTCCGACCGCATCGTCGTCATGCGCGCCGGGAAGATCCAGCAGGTCGGCACGCCCGAGGAAGTGTTCTCCGACCCGGCCAATCTCTTCGTCGCCGACTTCATGGGTTTCAAGAACATGTGGAAGGCGAAGCTCGAGTCGCTCTCGCAGTCGCCCGGCCATCTCGACGCGGTCGTGAAGACCGCGGGCGGAAGCCTGCGCGCCCGTCTTCGCTATCCCGAAGGGGACCCGCGGCGCTCCGCCCTGGTGGCGGCCCATGCCTCGGGCAAGCCCGTCGTCACCGCGATCAGGCCCGAGGACATACTGCTGCGCGCGCAGGAAGGCATGAACACCCTCGGCTGCACGGCCACCTTGGTCGAATACCAGGGCCAGCAGAGTCAGGTGAGCGCATGCTTCGACGCCTCCGGGCCCGAAGGCGCGGCGGACCGGATCGACTTCAGGAGCGCCGAACGCGTCGAAGAGGGACGCGGCCTCCAGCTCGGCGTGGCCCCCGACAGGCTGCTCCTGTTCCCGGAGCTGGAAACGGCGGCGACGACAGTCGAGGAAGGTTCGCCGTGAGCTCCGCGTCCAAGAGCGGCACCAAGGTCCTCCTGGCTCCCGCCATAGCCTTCCTCGTCCTGCTCTTCCTCTATCCCTTCGCCTACGGCCTGTACCTCAGCTTCACCAAGGCGGACGGCGCGGCCACCTTCTCCAACTACCTGCGCTTCTTCAAGGATCCCTGGGACTTCCGCACGATCTGGACGACCCTCTGGATCTCGGTCCCCATCACCTTCATCAACGTGGGCCTCGCCATACCCTTCGCCTACTACATGCGTCGGGGAATGAAGGGCGAAAAGACTATAACTTTCTTTCTCATCGTCCCCATCACCCTCGGCGCCGTGCTCATTTCCGAGGGCATGCTGAGCTACATGGGGCCGCGCGGCTGGCTCAACCAGTTCCTGATGGCCATCGGCCTGGTGCGCGAGCCCGTGCGCTTCACCCACAACTACCTCGGCGTCGTCATCTCGCTGGGGCTCTCGGGCTTCCCCTACGCGTTCCTCATGCTCCTGGGCTACGTGTCGGGCATCAATCCCGACCTCGAAAAGGCCGGCCAGATGCTCGGCGCCTCCAGGCTCCAGACTTTCTGGAAGATACTCTTCCCGCTCATGGTGCCGGGCATCGCGATAGCGTTCTGCCTCAACTTCGTCATGGCCTTCTCGGTCTTCCCTTCGGCGGTCCTGCTCGGCCAGCCTTCGGGACCCACCCGGGTCATCGCCATCGCGGCCTACCAGTGGGCCTTCGAAAAATTCAACTTCAACGCCGCCTCGGCGATTTCCATGATCATGGCGGCTATAGAGCTCATCGTCATCACCCTCGTTCTCGTGTGGCGGGGCCGGATGTACAAGGGTGCGTCGATTGTGGGAAAGGGGTGAGCGATATGCGGTCGAAGCTCAAGCTGTCGAATGTCCTGTTCGCCGCGGCGATGGTCGTCTACGTGGCCAACGTCCTCGGCATTCTCTTCACGGTCATCCTGAACTCGATCTCGAAAGACTGGTTCAGGGGAGTCTTCCCCAGGATCTTCACGGGCGATTGGTACCGCTACGTCTCGCGCGATCACGACATCGGCAATCTGATGTTCGTCACGTTCACGGTCGCGATACTGGACGTGGTCATCGCCCTCATCATCTCCTTCCCGGCGGCCTACGCGCTCGCCCGCAAGGAGTTCCGCGGCAAGGGGCTCCTGCTCTCGCTCTTCCTCCTGCCGATGATCGTGCCGCCCATGGCCTACGGCATTCCTCTGGCCATGCTCTGCTACAAGTTCCACCTCGCCGCGCGGCTTTCGGGCGTGATACTGGTCAACCTCGTGCCCATCGTGCCCTTCATGATCCTCATCCTCATGCCCTTCATCGAGCAGGTGGGCACGAACCTCGAGTCGGCCGCCGTGATGCTCGGCGCCAGGCGTACGACCATTTTCCGGAAGATTCTCGTGCCCCTCACCGTACCGGGCATTCTCACGGCCGGCATTCTCTCGATCGTCAAGACGATATCGATGTTCGATCTGACCTACCTCGTGGCCGGAGGCAACACGCAGACCATCGTCGTCGCCCTGTACGCCGACGCCTACGCCGCGGGAGCCCGGCCGCCCCAGGCGGTCGACGCCTTGGCCGTGATCTACTTCCTGACGGCCATGATCTGTCTCCTCGTCGCTCTCAAGTTCGTGAGCCCGACGCAGATGGTCTTCAAGCTGAAATGATGCCTTTCTGCCACGAATCCGCGGCGACCTGCGCCCGGCGGCGCGGTCGCCTGCCGCCAGCGGCCTCGCTCTGCGCCGGGAGCGTTCCTCCCGCGGGGACGGCCTGAGCCATGGCCCATAGCCCCCGCGTCGAGTCGATCCTCGCGATCATCTCGCGCAAGCGCAACGTCTCGGTGCTCGAATTGAAGGAGAGGCTGGGTGTCTCCGAGGTGACGATCCGCAAGGACCTGGATTACCTCGAGAGCGAGGGCATCATCGTGCGCACCCACGGGGGCGCCACCATGGCCGAGGACCAGCGCGTCATGCGCCCCGTGGGCATGCGCGAGGGGCTGCGTCAGGACGAGAAGAACGCGATCGCCCGCGTCGCCCGGGAGTACATCGCCGAGGGAGAGACCATCTTCCTGGACGCGGGCACGACCTGCCGTGCCATAGCGCACGAGATTCGCGGCATGAGTCTCCAGGTGGTCACCACATCCTTCGACGTGATCGAGGAACTGGCCAACGCCGAGGGGATCGCGCTGTTCTGCCCCGGCGGCAGCCTGCGCCGCGAGTCGCGCTGCTTCATCGGTCCGGCGGCCATCGAGGCCATGGAAAACATCCAGGTCCAGAGCTGCTTCCTCGGGGCGACGGGCTTCACGAGCGGCGGGAATTTCGCGACCCAGAACGCCAACGAGGCGCAGATCAAGCGTCAGGTGCTCAAGATGTCCAAACGCCGGATCATCGCCGCGGACTCGAGCAAGTACGGCGTCAATGCGTTCTCGATTTACGCGAGGCCCGGCGACGTCGATCTGCTCATCACGGATTCGGGCTTCGCCGATTCGGGGCAGCTGCTTTCGCTCGGCATCGAGGTGCTGCTGGCCCCGCTGGGAGAGACCTAAGAGTGCGGCTCGGCAACTTTCTCCTGGCCCAGTCGGGCGGACCGACCGCCGTCCTGAACGCCAGCGCGGCGGGAGCCGCCCTGGCCGCCCTGAGCCTGCGCGGGGTGGGCGACGTCTGGGCCGCCCGGGAGGGGCTCCTGGGGCTGTTCGACGACGATCTGATCGATCTCAGGGCCGAGGGCCGAAAGAGCCTTCGCGCCCTCTCCCGCGTCCCCGGCGCGGCCTTCGGATCGTGCCGACGGGGCCTCCTCGACGAGCTCGACCGCGAGCGCGCTCTCGCGGAACTCAAGCGGCGCGATGTGCGACTCTTCCTCTACATCGGCGGCAACGACTCCATGCGGACCGCCGCCGATATCGACACCCTCGCGGCCGACTCGGGCTACGAGCTCGTCGTGGTGGGCGTTCCCAAGACCATCGACAACGACCTCCTGGCCACGGACCACTGCCCCGGCTACGGCAGCGCGGCCAAGTATATCGCGACGACGGTGATGGAGGCCGGCCTCGACACCGAGGCCCTGTCGAGCTCCGACCGCGTCAACGTGATCGAGACCATGGGCCGGGACTCGGGCTGGCTCGCCGCCGCCTCGACCTTGGGCAGGCGGGAGCGGGACGAGGCGCCGAACCTGGTGCTCCTGCCCGAGTCCGCCTTCGACGAGGAGCGCTTCTGCTCCGCCGTGGAGTCCTCGCTCGGCCGCCTGGGGCGCTGCGTCGTGGCTGTGGCCGAGGGCGTCAAGCGGGCCGACGGCTCCTATCTGAGCGCCCAGGGCGGGCCCTTCGGCGCCGATCACTTCGGCAATGTGCAGCTCGGGGGCGCCGCCCTCGCCGTGAAGGCCATCGTCGAGTCACGGCTGGGAGCCAAGACGAGGTATTCCATGCCTTCGACCGCGCAACGCGTCGCGGGGCACTGGGCCTCGGGGCGCGACCTTGCGGAGGCCGCAGCCGCGGGAAGGGCGGCGGTGAGAATGGCGGCCGGGGGCGAGGGCGGAAGGATGGTCACCCTGGAGCGTCTCTCAGACTCGCCCTATCGCTGCGGCACGGGGAGCGTCGCCTTGAGCGCGGTCGCCGGCAGGACCAGGACCTTCCCGGCCGAATGGCTGAGCGAAAGCGGCATGGACGTCACCGAAGCCTTCGCGGCCTACGCATTGCCCCTGCTCGCGGGCGAGTCCCGCCCGAGGCTGCGCGACGGACTCCCCGAGTATCCGCGGCTGAAATCGAGGCAGTCCGGCGGGGCGCCTCGGCTCGATGCCTCGTGAAGGCTTTTTAGCGAAAGGAGTTCGCAAGATGAGTTATATAGAGGACCTGTTCGGGCTGAAGGACCGCGTGGTCGTGGTGACGGGAGCCGGAGGCGCGATAGCCGGCGTCATGGCCGAGGCCTACCTGCGCGCCGGAGCCAAGGTGGCCCTGTGGCTGCACCGGCCGGAAGACCTCGCCGCGGCCCGCGAGCGCTTCCTGCCCTTCGCCGCGAAGAGCGATTCGCTCTTCGTCGCAGCCTGCGACACGGGCGAGCGCGTCCGCGTCGAGGCCGCCTACGACGAGACCCAGGCCGCCCTGGGCCATCCCGAGGTGCTGGTCAACGCGGTCGGAGGCAATCGCGGCAAGACGTCCTTCGTGGAGGCCGAGCTCCGGGCCTTCGAGGACATTCTCAAGCTCAACCTGCTCGCCGGCCTCGTCGTGCCCACGCAGGTCTTCGCCTCCCGCTGGATCGCGGCCGGACTGCGCCATCGCTCCGTCATCAACATGGCCTCGATGGGGTCCTACGTCCCGCTCTCGGGCGTCTGGGCCTACGACGCCGCCAAGGCCGGGGTGCTCAACCTGACCGTCGCCTGCGCCAAGGAATTCGGCTCGGCCGGCATCCGGGTGAACGCGATCGCGCCCGGCTTCTTCCTCGGGCAGCAGAACTATTCGCTGCTCATAGCCGACCGCGCGACGGGCGAGCTCACCCCGCGCGGGAAGGACGTCGTGGCGCGCACACCCTTCGGCCGCTTCGGCGACCTGGACGAGCTGCGCGGCGCGGCCCTCTTCCTCGCGAGCGAAACCGCCTCGGGCTTCGTCACGGGTATTTCGATTCCTGTCGACGGGGGCTTCCTCGCCGACAACATCTGAAAGGCGCACTATGAAGGCATTCCTCGATTCCGACTTTCTCCTCTCGACGAAGACCTCGGTCCGACTCTATCGCGAGCACGCGGAGAGCGCGCCGATCCACGATTTCCACTGCCATCTCGATCCCCGCGCCATCGCCGAGAACCGCGGCTTCGCGAATCTGGCCGAAGCCTGGCTGGCGGGCGACCACTACAAATGGCGCGCCATGCGGGCCTCCGGCGTGCCCGAGGCCCTCATCACGGGAGAGTCCTCGCCCAAGGAGAAGTTCGACGCCTGGGCGCGCACGATGCCGCTGCTCGCCGGCAATCCGCTCTTCCACTGGTCGCATCTCGAGCTGCTGCGCTATTTCGGCATCCGCGGCGTCACGCTCTCGCCCAGGTCCGCCGACGAGATCTGGAGCGAGGCCAATCGGCTCCTCGCCTCGGAGAGCTTCCGCGTCCGCGGCCTCCTCGCCTCTCGGGGCGTGAAGACCGTCTGCAGCACCGACGATCCGGCGGATTCCCTCGCCTGGCACCAGGCGATCGCGGCCGAGAAAGGCATGGGCTTCTCCGTGCGGCCGACCCTCAGGCCCGACAAGCTTTTCGCCCTCTCCGATCCGGCCGCCTTCCGCGCCTACCTCGGGCGCCTCGGCGCGGCGGCGGGGGTCGTGATCGAGTCCTGGGAAAGCCTCCTGGGCGCCCTCGATGCGAGGATCGACTTCTTCGACTCCCTGGGCTGCCGCGCCTCGGACCACGCCCTCGCGGACACCGAGTTTCTCGATGGCGGGCCTGAGGACGGCGACAGGATCCTGCGCGAAGTCCTTTCGGGCGGGAGCGCGGGGAACGAGGATCGCATCCGCTTCCGTTCAGCCCTCCTCGTCGAGCTCGGCAGACGGTACGCGCGCAAGGGCTGGGTCATGCAGCTCCACGTCGGGGCCGCGCGCAATCTCAATTCGCGCGCCTTCGCGAAGCTCGGTCCGGACACGGGCTACGACGCGATCGGAAAAAGCCTGGATCCCGCGGGCCTGGCCTCCCTCCTCGACGCTCTCGACCGCGGCGAGTCGCTGCCGAAGACGATACTGTTCTGTCTCAATCCGGGCGACACCGAAGTCCTCGCCGCCCTGGCCGGCGTGTTCTCGTCCTCCTCGCCCGGCAGGGTGCAGCTCGGGGCGGCCTGGTGGTTCCTCGACCGCAAGCAGGGCATGGAGCGCCAGCTCGAGGTCCTCTCCTCCTACGGAGTCCTGGGCAGCTTCGTGGGCATGCTCACCGATTCGCGCAGCTTCCTGTCCTTCCCTCGGCATGAGTATTTTAGGCGCATACTCTGCGACCTGCTCGGCCGCTGGGTGGAGGAGGGCGAGCTGCCCGACGACGAGAGCCTCCTGGGGCCGCTGGTCGAGGGGGTCTGCCATCTCAACGCGCAGAGGTATTTCGGCTTCTGAAGGGAGGTCCGCGACGAGAGCGGCGGAAAGCAACGACGAGCTCGTGCAGATCGTCAAATACCGGGCCGCCTCCTATCTGGGCGGCGGCGAACGGGACGCGCGCGTGCTCGACGCGATGCGCGCCGTCGACCGCGCCCGGTTCCTTCCCCATGAATACCTGTGGGCGGCCTATCTGGACGAGAGCGTGGACATCGGCTGCGGGCAGACCTGCTCGCAGCCTTCCATGACGGCTTTCATGCTCGACAAGCTCTCGCTCCGGCCCGGGCTGCGCATGCTCGAGGTCGGCGCCGGCTCGGGCTACGCCGCGGCCCTCGCCGCCCTGCTCTGCCGCCCGGGCGGCCGCGTGATCGCGGTCGAGATCATCCCCGAACTGGCCGCCCGGGCCCGGGCCAACTGCGCCTCGGCCGGGCCTCGCTACGGCCCGCCGCTCTCCGACGACATCGACTTCGTCGCGGCCGACGGCTCCGCGGGCCTGGGCGAGCGTGGCCCCTTCGACCGCATCCTCGTCTCGGCGGGAGTCCGGCGTTCCCGGCGCCGCCCAGGCTTCCGCGAGGAGCCGCTCCTCGACCAGCTCGGCCCCGAAGGCATTCTCGTCTATCCCGAGGAGCGCGGAAACCTGTACAGGCTCGTGCGGCGCGGCGACACCCTGCTGCGGGACAGGTGGAGCGGCGTGGCCTTCGTGCCGCTGCGGGGCCGCAACGCCTAATCCCCGCGGCCCAGGCCCAGATCACCGTACAGGCGCTCCATGAAGGGCCCGAGGTTCCGGAAATGGTCGCCCTTCCAATAGGCCTTGCCGCAGGCTTCGCAGAGGAAGAAATCGGCGTAGCGCCGGGCGACTATGGCAGGCACCAGGGGGCGGATCTCCTCCGGCGAGACGCGCCGCAGGAGCGCGCCGCAGGCGGCGCAGCGGCTGAAGGGGCGGCAGCGATCGGCGAGGCCGAAGCGCCGCGACACCTCCAGGAGCTGCGCGTAGGGATCGGGCGAGAGGATGAGCATGGCCCGGTTCGGGGAGGCGTGGAGTTCCCGCATGAAGAGAAGCGCGCGCTTTCTCGTGAGCACGATGCGATCCTCGGCGAGCGCTGTCCCGATGAGGTCCGCGGTTTCCCGCTCGTTCTTCCAGGCCGTGTCGAAGCCGAGCAGCCTGAGCATGCGGGAAAGGACGCCGAGGTGCAGGTCGAGGACGAAGCGCGGCTCGGAGTCGAGAGCTATCGGCTCCGGAAGCGGGAGGAGGAGGACGGACGAGTCGTCAGGAGGCGGCAGTTCAAGAGGCCAGGCCGCGCCGTCGATCAGGGCCGATCCGACCTCGAAGCGCGGGATGCCGACGCTTTCGGCGAGGTGCCCGAGGCTTTGGTCGGCCCGGAAGCGACAAAGAAAACTTAACTCAGCTGACGCATGGTCAGGTCGTCTGTTGCGCGACTGGCCGCTCCGCGCCATGAGGGCGAGACGGCCGCGGACCAGGATGCGCGTGCGCCGCTGGGCGAGCCCTTCTTCGTCCGACGAAGGCATGGAAGGCCGTCAACCCGCCGCGATGACCGCGTAGGCTCGTTCCTTCTCGTGGGGATAGAGGTCCGCAGGCATCCTTTCCTTGCCGAGAGCGTTGACGACCATGTACCGAGCGCAGTTCAGGTTGTTGTCCCTGCAATACTTGGCCTTGAGCTCATCGACCTTTTCAGGCACATTTCCCAACTTGTCGTTGTAGAAGGGACATTTCTCGATGAACTCGCACTCGCCCATACTCTTCCTCGCTCTCCGGTAGCTACGGTTTTGGGATAATCAGGCTGGCGCAGCAAATCAAATCGATACTATTTCCGCCGGCTTCGCTTGTCAATCGCGCATCTGGAATGGCGCGGCGCAGGGCTCTCGGAGTTTTGGCGTTAGGTTCGGCGCGAATCGCGTAGTCCCGGTCCGCGATTCGCGCCGATGGCTGGAAGAGCTCCGTCCGAAGTCGGCTTTTCAGGAATGCACTGCCCTGACAGAGCCTCGCTCGAGCAGCTTCGCGAGCGCTGCGGCCGGATCCTTCTGCTTTCCGAGAAGGATCATGGCGGCGATGATGTAGGGCTTGTAGCTCGCCTCGCGGTAGGTGTCGTCGCGGTAGCGCTCGAAGACGCTCGCGGCCACCTCGCCCGCGGCGCAGGACACGTCGGTGATGTCCGCGGGCAGGCAGTGCATGTAGAGGGCCCTGCCGGACTTCGTGAGCTTCATCTTCTCCTCGGTGCACTCCCAGTCCTTGAACTTGGCGTTGTTGGCCAGGGCGCTCTTCTCGAGCTCCTTGAGGCCCGCCTGGTCTCCGGCGTGCAGGAGGGGCACGCGCCTCTGCATGACGTCGTAGGGCGCCCAGCTCTTCGGGTAGACGATGTCGGCGTTCTTGAAGGCCTCGTCCATCGAGTAGACGTGCGAGAAGGAGCCGCCCGACTCCTTGGCCTGCCTGCTCGCGAGCTCGACCACCTCGGGGATGAGATCGTAGCCGGCGGGGTGGGCGAGGACGATGTCCATGCCCAGGCGGCTCGCGAGGCCGATGATGCCCTGGGGCACGGAGAGCGGCTTGCCGTAGGAGGGAGAGTAGGCCCAGCTCATGGCGATCTTCTTGCCCTTGAGCTTGTCGAGGCCGCCGAAATGGTGGGCGAGGTGGAGGAAGTCGGCCATGGACTGGGTGGGGTGGTCGATGTCCGACTGGAGGTTGACGACGGTCGGCCTGTCGGGCAGGACGCCTGCCGCGACGCCGTCGTCGAGAGCCTTGCCCACTTCGCGCTGGTACTTGTCGCCTTCGCCCAGGTACATGTCGTCGCGGATGCCGATAGCCTCCGAGAGGAAGCTGATCATGTTGGCGGTTTCGCGCACCGTCTCGCCGTGGGCGATCTGGCTCTTGCCCTCGTCGAGGTCCTGCACGTAGAGGCCGAGGAGATCGCAGGCGCTGGCGAAGGAGAAGCGCGTGCGCGTGGAGTTGTCGCGGAAGTTGGAGACGGCTATCCCCGAGTCCCAGAGCCGCGGGGAGATGTTCGACTCGCGCATGGCCCGCAGGACATCGGCCACGATGAAGGTGGCGTCGAGCTCGTCGCGGCTCTTTTCCCAGGTGAGGAGAAAATCCTTGCGGTACATGCCGGTCTTCTTGCCCTTGAGGCCCTCGATCAGCTTCGCTATCTCGTTCTTGGTCATTCCATTCCTCCGGTATCCTTGTCATACGGCGCCCTACGGCGCCTCGTGCGCACAACGTGCTTTATCTTCGATCGCGCATCCGTCGGTCGCGCATCCGTCGGTCGCGGGCCTGCGGCAAGCGGCGCCGCGCGGCCCCTGGCCTCTTCTCTGCCGCTCTAGCGGGCCCTCAGAGCCGCCCCAGGGCGCGCAGGATGCGTTCGGGGGTGAAGGGCCACTCGCGCACCCAGACTCCGACCGCGTCGTGGATCGCTATGGCTATGGCGGGCGCGGCGCCGTTGAGCGAGATCTCCGACACGCTCTTGCCGCCGAAGGGACCCACCTCGTCGGCGACGGGCACGAGCTCCACGGTGAAGTCCTCGGGCACTTCGGCGATGGTCGGGATCTTGTAGTCGGCGAAGTTCGGGTTCACGCAAAGCCCCCGGTCGTCGTAGAGCATCTCTTCGTAGAGCGAGTGCCCGACGGCCTTCATGACCCCGCCGTAGATCTGGCCCATGGCCAGGGCGGGATTGATCGGCGTGCCGCAGTCCTGATAGGCGTGGTAGCGCAGGAGCCTGACGTCGCCCGTGCGGCGGTTGACCGCGGCCTCCACGAAATGCGCCCCGTAGGGGAAGGCCGCGTGGTCCGACTTGAAGGAGCCGAAGCCGGCCAGATCGCCGTGCCCCTCGCCCTCGACCGAGATCTGCGCCAGGGCGGCGAAGCTGATCTCGCCCTTCTTGCCCTTCACGAGTCCGCGGTGGACGACCTCGAGGTCCGCCGGGTCCTCGCCCAAAATGACGGCCGCGGCGGCGATGATCTTGCTCCGCAGGTCCTCGGCCGCCTTCACCGCGGCGTTGCCCGAGAAGAAGGTGCCCGAGGAGGCGTAGGCGCCCTTGTCGAAGGGGGTCACGTCCGTATCGCCCGAGATCACCGCCACGTCTTCCATTTCGAGGCCGAGTATCTCGGCGGCCGACTTGGCGGTGAGCGTGTCGAGGCCCGTGCCGAGATCGGCGCCGCCGGAGAGCATGAGCACCGTGCCGTCGGAAAGCAGCCGCACCTCGGCGTTGGCCGCGTCGAGCCCGGGCAGGCCCGAGCCCTGCTGGATGATGACCGCTCCCCTGCCCACGGCCCAGTCGCCTCCTGTGCCGACGGCCCAGGATCCAGGGGAATTCCTGTCACGCGAATTCGACTCTGTCGAATTCGCGGCCGGGCGCGCTAGCGCGCTCGGCGAGTCCCAGGCGAAGGCCTTCTTGCCGCGCGCGATCATCTCGCCGAGGCCGCATTCGCCCAACGTGACGGCGGCGCCCGGCCGACCCTCGCCGAGGCTCCGGAGGATCTCGATGCGCGCGCCCGAGCGCACGCGGTTGCGCTCGATGAGCTCGAGCTGGTCCAGCTTGAGCTCGCCGGCCAGCTCGGCCAGGGCCGTCTGGAGGGCGAAGGAGCCCTTGGGAGCGCCGTAGCCCTGGTAGGCCCCGGCGGGCGAGAGGTTGGTGTAGTAGGACTTGACCTCGAAGCGCGCGTTGTCGCACAGGAGCAGCGGCAGGCTCTTCGAGATCGCGTTCATCGGCACCGTGAGGCAGTGCTGGCCGTAGGGGCCCGTGTCCGCGTCGAGTTTCATCAGGATGGCCGTGAGCTTGCCGTCGCGCTTGGCTCCGAGCTTGACGGTGATCTCCATGCCGTGCCGGGTGCGGCTCGCGATGAACTCGTCCTCGCGAGTTATGCGATAGAATACCGGCCTGCCCGTCGTCCAGGCCAGGTAGCCCGCGACGTCCTCGACCACGATGTCCTGCTTGGCGCCGAAGCCGCCCCCGACCCGCTCCTTGATGACGCGGACCTTGTTCTCGCTGATGCCGATGGCCCGCGCCACGATGCGCCTGACATGCCAGGGGACCTGGGTCGAGGCGTGCAGGACGAGCCGGCCGCCGTCGAGCTTGGCGTAGACCACGTGGGGCTCCATGGGCGTGCACTGCACGCGGTTGGCCTTGTAGCTGCGCTCGACCACGAGGTCGGCTTCGGCGAAGCCGGCTTCGACGTCGCCAATCCCGTCGGCCGCGCTCGCGGCCAGGTTGCGGTGCGGGTCCGAATGCAGGGGAAACTGGTAGACGACGGGATCGTCGCGGCCGTCGCCCTCGACGCTCGCGCCCTCGGGCGGTCCGCCCGCGACGTAGGACACCGCGCCCGAGTGGATGACGGGAGCGCCCGGAGCCTTGGCTTCCGCGATGGAGAGGACGGGCTTCAGGATCTCGTACTCGACCTTGATGGCGGCCGCGGCGGCCTCGGCCTCCTCGGGACTCTCGGCGAGCACGGCGGCCACGCGGTCGCCCACGTGGCGGACTTTCTTCGGAAACATGCGCTGGTCGTAGGGCGAAGGCTCGGGGAAGCCCTGGCCAGCGGTGGTGTACATTTTCTCGGGGCAGTTGAGGTGGGTGAGGATGGCGACGACGCCGCTCATCGCCTCCGCCTCGGAGGTGTCGATGGACGTGATCCAGGCGTGCGCGTGCGGGCTGCCGAGCATCTTGAGGTGGCAGGCGCCCGAGTCGAGTCGGTCCTCCACGAAGGCGCGCTCGCCCCTCGCGAGGCCCGCGGCGTCGACCTTCTCGCGGTCCTTGCCCACGTGCCTGAGGTCGGGACGGAACTCTGGGGCGGCCGCCTCGGAGTAGGAGGGGTCGGAGAGCCGCTTCGAGGCGATGCGCACGGCGTTGTAGAACTGCTCGTAGCCCGTGCAGCGGCAGAGAGTGCCTGCCAGGGCGTCGCGCACCTCGGCGTCGGAGGGCGCCGCCGAGCGCTCCAGGAGCTCGTGCACGGCGAGGGTCACCGCGGGCGTGCAGTAGCCGCACTGGACGCAGGCCGCGTCCACGAGGGCGCGTTGCACGACGGAGAGCTTGCGGTCCTTGGAGAAGTGCTCGACCGTGAACACCTCGCGCCCCTCGACCTGGACGGCGAGGATCTGGCAGGAGTTGACCGTCGCGCGGTCTAGGATGACCGAGCACAGGCCGCAGGAGCCCGAGCCGTCGCAGCCGTTGCGGACGGACACGATGCCCTTGCGCCTGAGCGCGTCGCGGAGGCTCTCGCCCGGCTCGCAGTCCCAGGTCACGGTCCTGCCGTTGAGTCTGAAGTTCACCTTCATCGCGGGCCTACCTTTCCGGCGAGGGCTTCGGCCACGGCCTGGGCGAGGAGCGCCGCTCCCCTCACTTTCCTGAAAGCGGCGGACACGACCGGCTGCTCGGCCGGGACGAGGAGGCCCGCGGCCGCCTCTTCGATTCGGTTTCGCACATCGTCGATCGGCCGGCCCGCCGTCGAAAAGCCTTCGAAACGCCTTTCCAGCTCGCCCAGGCGCCTGGCCTCGCCCGCTATGCCGCCCATCGCGATCTTCACATCCTTCATGGCCGGGCCTTCGACCGTGAAGGAGACCGCCGCCACGAGCACGGCCGCGTCGTTGGCGGTCCTGGCCCAGCGGGCGTAGCCATGGCGGCGCGAGGGCCGCTCGGGAATGCTGACCGAGAGGATGAGCCCCGAAGGCGCGGCGAGATAGGAGGCGAGCTCGGCCTCCGAACGGGAGTCCGAGCCGCGCTCTCCGGCGATGGCGAGCCGGGCGTCCAGCACGAGGAGGGCGGGGATGAGGGCCGAGCACGGACGGTTCGCCGCGATGTTGCCGCCGACCGTGGCCCGGTTGCGGACATTGCGGCTGCCGATGCCGAGCGCCGCTTCGCGGAGCATGGGCGGCGCGGCCTCGGACTCGGCGAGGTCCTGGAAGGTGACGCCCGCGCCGATCTCGATGCGGCCGTCGCGGCGCTCGATGCCCCGACCGAGAATCGGGCCGACGTCCACGACGGAAGCGGGCTTGCCGGCGTAATCCCCCGCGAGGAGGATCGTTCCGCCGGCGAGCCACACGGCGCCGGGATCCTCCTTCGCCAATTTCAGGGCTTGGCCGAGATCGGGCGGCCGGACGTAGCGTTGGACGGTTTTCATCGCGTCACTCCCGCCTTTTCGAGGAGTCGTTTGGATACCCTGTCGGCATTCATGCGCAGTTCCTCCTCGTCGGCGCCGACGAGGCGCCGGCTCTCCACCGCGAGCTTGCCGTCGACGATGACGTGGTCGGCCCCGTGGTCGTAGCCGCAGAAGAGGAGGGCCGCGGCCGGATCCGAGAGCGAGCCCGCGTATTCCAGTTTCATGACGTCGAAGAGGGCTATGTCGGCTATCCAGCCCTCCTCGATCCTGCCCAGCTTTTCGTAACCCAGGATTCTGGCTCCGCCCTCGGTGGCTATGCCGAGGACCTCGCGCGCAGTGATGCCGGCCGAGCCGTAGCGCACGCGCTGCAGCAGGAGGGCCTGCCGGGCCTCGCCGAGCATGTCCGAGGAGTCGTTCGAGGCCGAGCCGTCGACGGCCAGGCCCACCCGCACGCCCCGGTCGATCATCTCGCGCACGCGGGCTACGCCCGAGCCGAGGCGCATGTTCGAGGAGGGGCAGTGGGCCACGCCGGTGCCGGTGCGCGCGAGAATGTCGAGCTCCTCGTCGTCGAAGTGGATGCCGTGGGCGTACCAGACGTCCTGGCCGACGAAGCCGCAGTCCTCCATGAGCCTGAGCGGCCTGCGGCCGTACATGGAGATGCAGAACTCGTCCTCGTCGGCGGTCTCGGCGAGGTGGGTGTGCAGGCGCACCCCGTAGCGGCGCGCGAGCTCGGCCGAATCGCGCATCGAGCGCTCCGAGACGGAGAAGGGCGAGCAGGGCGCCAGGGCCACCTTGCGCATGGCGTCGGGAGCGGGGTTGTGATATTTTTGTATCGTGGCTTCGCACTCGGCCAGGATGCGGTCCTCGTCCTGGACCGTCGAGTCCGGCGGCAGTCCGCCGTCCTTCTTGGAGCGCGACATGGAGCCGCGCGTCGGCGCGAAGCGCATGCCGAGCTCGGAGGCCGCGGCGAACTGCAGGCCTGGCAGGTCGTCCTTGAAGCCCTTCGGATAGAGGTAGTGGTGGTCGGAGGAGAGGGTGCAGCCGGTCTTGAGAAGCTCGGCCATCGCGAGGCGGCTGGACCAGTAAACGGCCTCCTCGTCGAGGCCCTTCCAGACCTCGTAGAGGTACACGAGCCAGTCGAAGAGCTTGGCGTCCTGCACGGCCGCGAGATTGCGCGTGAGGGTCTGGTAGAAGTGGTGGTGCGTGTTGACGAGGCCGGGCATCACCACGTGCCGCGAGGCGTCGATCACCTTCGCTCCCGCGGGAGCGGCGAGACTCTTCCCTATCCGCGTTATGCGGTTTCCTTCGATGAGGATATCCACGCTCCGTAGGCCGTCCGGGCCGCTTCCGCCCGACGATCCGCCCCCGGCGCCGCCTGCGGCTCCGGCTCCGGCCGCTTCGCCTCCCCCGCGCGCGCTCGCGTCGGCGGAAGGCCCGAGCGCGCCGGACGACAGGACGTAGAAGCAATCCTTGAGGAGAATCACCTCCGAACCTCCGCGTTGAAGTCCTCGATCATGGCGTCGAGCTGCCCGACCTGGGAGCGCAGGCCGCCCCAGTAGTTCCGGTAGTCGTCCCACTGGGCTCGCAGCTCGGGCAGTTCCTTGCCGAGCTGCTCGATCCAGGTGAAGTACTTGAGATTGTGGACCCGCCTCTTGTCGACCTGGCTGAGTTCGAGGAGGTGATCGACGCCGATGCCCTGCAGGCGATCGTAGTCGCGGTCGGCCTGCCGCTGGTCGTACTTTCCGCGTTCCGCGGTGAGTTCCAGGAGCCTGGAGCCGTACATGGCCATGGAATCGGTGAACATGGTGAAGACGACATCGTTCTCGCCGAGCTCGTAGTACTTGGCGAACTTGACGGCCCCGATGAGGTTGCCCACGCCCGAGATGCCGATCCAGTCGAGCTTGGCCATGGTCTCGGCGTCGACCCCGCTCTCGGCGAGGAGCTTGCGGCCGGCCTCTTCGTTGAACAGGCGGATGAAGCGCATGGGCAGCTCGTCGTCCACGCCGATCGCCGCGTCGGTCTCGCGCAGGTTGTGGATCCAGGGCACGTGCTTGTCGCCGATGCCCTCGATGCGGTGATCGCCGTAGCCGTTCTCGAGGATGGTGGGACACTGGAGCGCCTCGGCCACCGCGACCTTGGCTCCGGGGAATTTCTCGCGGAGGTAGGAGCCCGACCCGAGGGTGCCGGCCGAGCCCGAGGACAGGACCGCGCCGGCGACCTGGTCGCCCTTCCGCGCGATCGCGCGGAAGACCTCTTCCATGGCGGGACCGGTGACCGCGTAGTGCCAGAGGTGGTTGGGCAGCTGGTCGAACTGGTTGAAGATGACGGCGTCGGGCCGGGTGGCCTCGAGCTCGATGCACTTGTCGAAGATCTCCTTGACGTTCGACTCGCAGCCGGGCGTGGCGATGACTTCCTCGGCCATGGTCTTGAGCCAGTCGAAGCGCTCCTTAGACATGCCGGCGGGAAGGATGGCGATGCTGGGGCAGGAGAGGAGCCGCGAGATGTAGGCGCCGCCGCGGCAGTAGTTGCCGGTGCTCGGCCAGACGGCCTTCTTGGTGGTCGGGTCGAAGCGGCCGGTGACGAGCTCGGGCAGGAGGCAGGAGAGCGCCGCTCCCACCTTGTGCGCTCCGGTCGGGAACCACTTGCCGACCAGGCCCACGATGCGCGCCTTGGTGCCGGTGATCGCGCGGGGAATCTCGAGGTAGTTCACCCCGCCGAACCGGCCGCCGCGCTCCTTGGGCTCGTTGTGCCAGGTTACGCGGAACAGATTCCGCGAGTGGACGTCCCAGAGGCCGATGCCCGAGAGCTCCTTCTTGACGGATTCGGGCACCGTGGAGGGATCGCGCATCTGCGCGTAGGTGGGCAGGAGGATGCCCTTTTCCCGGCATCTCTGGATATTCTTCTTGCGCTGGTTCTCGTCGATCTTGAGGTCTATCATGCGTTCCGCCTTTCATGGTGAAGCCTGGGAAAATGCGATGCCGCGCGCCGCGCCTGAGGCGCTCCGGGCGGGAATATCCGTTCCTGCGAGTTCACAGTTCCACTCCGACGGCGCGCGCGGCCGACTTGAGGTCCTTCAATCCCGAGCCGGTGACGAGGAGCACGACGATCGAGTTCCTGTCCAGTCGATCGCGCACCTTGAGAAAGCCCGCGAGGGCCGCGCTGGAGGAGGGCTCGGCGAAGAGTCCCGCTTTCGAGGAGAGCATGCGCTGGGCCGCCAGGAGCTCCTCGTCGGAGACCACCGCCGCCGCGCCGCCGTGGCGCTTGAGCTTCGAGAGCGAGTAGGCGCCGTTGCGCGGCACGTCGACGCTGATGGAGTCGGCTATCGTGTCGCTCGGCACGGGCGGCCCGAAGCCGCCCGACTCCAGGGCGCGGGCGAGGGCGCTGGAGCCCTGCGCCTGGCAGGCCCAGACCCGCGGCATTCGATCGATGCGTCCGAGCCTCATCAGGTCCTCGAAGCCCTTGTAGACGCCCGAGAGGATGACGCCGTCGCCCGCCGGCACGAAGATCTCGAGGGCCGGAAGCCCCGCCGGCGCGACCTGCCCGGACGCCCCGCGGGGCGCCGCGGCTCCGGACGGACCGGCCGGCTCGGTCGCGCCGAGCTCGGCTCCCAGGCCGGCCTTCCGCAGGTCGGCCAGGATCTCGAAAGAGACCGTCTTCTTGCCCTCGATCGTGAGCGGATTGTAGCCCGTGTTGCGCGAGAGCACGCCCGTGGCTTTCGAGTAGGCGAGCGACTCCTCGAAGGCCTGGTCGTAGTTGCCGTCGACCTGCCTGAGCTCGGCGCCGTACTGCAGCACCTGGAGCCGCTTGGCGGCGGGGGCCGCCTTGGGCAGGAAGACGGTGATCCCGAGCCCCGCCGCCGCCCCGATGCCCGACATCGAGGAGGCCGCGTTGCCCGTGGAGGCCAGGGCTATCTCGCGGATGCCGTGCTTGAGCGCGAAGGCCGCCACCAGGGCGCTCGCCCTATCCTTGAAACTGCCCGTGGGCTCGCAGGTGTCGTCCTTGAGGAAGAGCCGGGGAAAGCCCAGCTCCTCGCGCAGCCGCGCCGGAGCCCAGAGCGGAGTATCCCCGACCGGGACGGGCGCGAAGTACTTCTCCTCGACCGGCAGGGGAATCCCCTCGGGGCCGAGCTCGCGGGCGACCGCCGCGTCCTCGTCGAGCCAGACGCACTCGAGCACGCCCTCAAGGGGCTTCTCGGGTTTTTGCTTGGCCGCGCACGGGTCGCAGAGGTAGCGGCCCGGCTCGATGGGATATTCCGCGCCGCAGCTCGGGCAGCGGTAGCTCCATCTCATGCGCGCGACTCCAGGAGGTAGGGCAGCTCCGCGTAGAAGGCTGCGCACTTCTCCAGGTCGTCCACCCTCGTGATCTCGTTCGGCGCGTGGGCCTGGGCCTCGTCGCCGGGACCGAAGCCGATCGAGGGCACCTTGTAGCGTCCGCAGACCGCGACGCCGTTCGTCGAGAAGGTCCACTTGTCGACGGTGGGGGCGGCGCCGAAGAGGGCCTTGTGCGCCTCCACGCCGGACTGCACGAGGGGCGAGTCCGCGGGGATCTTCCACGTGGGGAAATAGAGCTCCTGGGCGTGGACCGTGCCCTTCCAGCTCGGCTTGTCGTAGTTCGGGACGCTCACTTCGACGTTCTCGACGCCGGCGGCGGCGATGGCCTTGCGGACCTGCTCGACGGCGAGCTCCATGGTCTCGCCCCAGGTGAGGCGCCGGTCCATGTAGATCATGCCCTCGTCGGGCACGGCGCAGAGGCTCGGGCCGCGGACGTCGATCCTGGACACGGTTATAGTGCCTTTACCGAGGAAGCCGTCGTCGTCGCTCTTCAGCTCGGTATTGAGCTTCTCGATGGCCAGGGCCGCCCTGGCGGCCATGTAGGCCGCGCTCTTGCCGCGCTCGGGGGCCGAGCCGTGGCAGGAGACGCCCTTGAAGCGCGCCTCGATCTCCATGCGTCCGCGATGGCCCCGGTAGAGCCGGCAGCTCGTGGGCTCGGTGGAGACGAAGAAGTCGGGCTTGAAGCCTTCCTTCTCGATGAGGTACTTCCAGCACAGCCCGTCGCAGTCCTCCTCCATCACCGTGAAGGAGAACCAGACTGAAAATTGACCTTTGTAGTCGAGCTCGTGGAGGATGCGGCCCGCGGTGATCATGCTCGCCGCGCCGCCGAGCTGGTCGGAGGAGCCGCGGCCGTGCACCAGGCCGTCCTTGACGAGGCCCGAGAAGGGGTCGAGCTTCCACTGCGACCTGTCGCCCGTGTCGACGGTGTCGATGTGGGCGTCGAAGACGAGCTTCTTGGGGCCGGAACCCACGCGGGCGAGGAGGTTGCCGAGCCCGTCGATCTTCACTTCGTCGAAGCCTGCCTCTTCGCAGAGCTTCTTCAAAAGGGCGATCCGGTCCTTTTCGGTGCCCGACAGGGCGGGGACCTTGATGATCTTCGAAAGATTCTCGGCGGTGGCGTCGCGATAGGCCTTGGCCTTCTCGAGCACCTTCTGCGCGTTCATGCTCATGCTTACCTCTCTTCCATGCGTTTCCACAGGCGAAGCGACTCCCGCCTCGCCGTCTCGGCGATCTTGGCCGCGTCGAAGACCGCCTCTCTATCCTTGACGACGAACTCGCCGTCGACCATGACCGACCGCACCGAGCGCGAGGAGAGGCCGAAGGCCAGGTGCCCGGCTATGTTGCCCCCGACGAGCGGCGTGGGAGGGTCGTAGTCCCAGAGGACGAGGTCGGCCTTCGCGCCCGCGATCACCCGCCCGAAGGCCGCTCCCAGGTAGCGCTCCATGAGCCTGTTGCCGCGGTCGAGGACCTTGAGGAAGTCGCCCGGCCACCAGGGGCCGCCCGCCTCGCGATGCCTGAAACAGGCGAACTTGAACTCCTCGAGCATGTCGGCGCTCATCCCGTCCGTGCCGAGGACGACATTGGCGAAGCGCGGCAGGAGATTGTTGTAGCCCACCGAATTGTTCATGTTGCTGCGCGCGTTGTGCGCCAGGAAGGTGTTCGTCGCGTTGAGGATCTCGACCTCGCCCTCGCTGAGCCAGACGCCGTGGCCCACGATGGACTTGGGCCCCAGGAGGCCGGCCTTCTCGAAGCGGGCGGCGAGGTCCGCGCCGAAGCGGTAGCGGGAATCCACGGCGTCGAACTTGTCCTCGCCCAGGTGGATGTGCAGGCCTCGGCCCGTGGACTTGACCGCGTCGGCCAGCTCGCCCAGGGTCTCCTCGCCCACGGTGAAGCCGGCGTGGGCGCCGATGGCGCCGTCCACGAGGGGGCGCTCGCCGCGCTTCTTCGCCTCGTCGATCTCTTTAGCGAAGCGGACATTCTCGCGGACTCCGGCGCGGGCGCCGCCGAGGCCGTTGCGGTCGGTGGTCTCGTAGCACAGGAGACCGCGGATGCCGACCTCCTCGTAGGCCTTGCGGAGCACCGAGAGGCTGCCGTCGATCGCCTCGGGGCCGGCGTGGTGGTCGACGAGGCTCGTGACGCCGGAGAAGGCCGCGTCGGCGCAGCCGGCGAGCGCGCTCGCCTCGAGGATGGGCAGGTCGATCGCGCGGTCGAGCCGCCACCAGAGGTGCCGAAGCTGCTGGGCGAAGTCCTTGGAAGGAGCGATGTCGACCATCATGCCGCGGGCCAGGGCGGAATAGAGGTGCGTGTGCCCGCATACCAGGCCCGGCGAGAGATAGGAGCCGCGGACGCGCGTCGCGCCCGGGTACTTGGCCGCGAGGCCCGTCCCCGTCTCGACGATGCTGCCCGGCTCTGCCGGACCGGCCTTACCGCCGCCCAGGGCGAGCTCGCCGCGCCCCGCGACCACGACGTCCATGGGCTCGGAGACCGCGGGCGGCTCGAAGGATATGACCCGGACCTGTTCGAATACGATCATGCCTGTCCTCCCGATAGATAGCTGTGCCTGTCGCGGACCGTCTTCGCGAGAGCGGCCATGGGCGAAGCGTCGCGCTCGAGCTCGCCCGCCGCCAGCTCCTCGACGGGGCCGTCGGGCTGAGCGCGCAGGAAGACGCGGCCGTCGGTAGCCGCGGCGGCGCCGGTCGAGCCGGCGCCGGCCTTGCCCGCAAAGCTCGCGTCGGCGCGACCCGCGAAGGCGAAGCCCGCGTTGTGCGACGCAGTCAGCTTCTCCGGCGACGAGAAGAGCGTGGGCTTGTCGTGATAGGGCTCGCCCTCGTAGGGGCAGAAGATGCCGCAGTTGCCGCACTCGTTGCACAGGTCGTCTACGTGCAGGATCTGGATCGACTGGGCCAGTCCGGCCTCGTCCGCCGCGAAGGGAAGGGCGACATTGGCGCGGTTCGGGCAGACCTCGACGCAGCGGAGGCAGGCCGAGTCGCACTCGAGGCAGCGCTCGGCCTCCCGCGCGACGAAGCCGGGATCGCGGGGCGCGAGCGGAGACAGGAGCCGGCCCCGCGCGGCGAGCTTGGCGGCTTTCGCGGGCGGCGGGGCGTAGGAGGAGACCGGCGGCTCGATGCCGGCGGCGCGGAGCATGGCGTAGGCCGCCCGCCGCCCCTCGGCCGAGGCCGCGATGATCGAGGCGGGGCCGCTCGCCGCGTCCCCGCCGACGTACACGCCGTTCGGCGCGGCCTGGGTCCCGGCATCGTGGACCGGCCTGCCGTCGGCACCGACGGCGAGGCCGAAGCGCGCCAAGAGCTCGCGGTCGGGCGCCTCGCCCACCGCGGCGACGAGGAGCTCGCAGTCGACCTTCAGGGTCCTGGCCGAAGGCTTGGGCGCGCGCCGGCCCGAGGCGTCGCGCTCGCCGAGCTCCATGAGCCTGAGCTCGAGCTTGCCCGGCTCGGCGCGCTCGGGCAGGCTCAGCTCGAGGAGGACTGATTCGGCGCTCACGGCTCCGCCAGAGCCCGCGGTCGTGTTTCCGGCCTGGCCCTCGGCCTTGCCGCGCGCGTTGAGCGCGGCGCCCTCGGCGAGCGCGTTGCCGAGCTCTTCCTTGTCGGCGGGCATCTCGGCGAGGCTCCTGCGGTAGGAAAGCCGCACCGAGCGCAGGCCTGGAAGCCGCGAAGCCATGCGCACCGCGTCCATGGCCGTGTTGCCGCCCCCGGCGACCACGATGTGCCGGGCGAAGGCGTAGCGGGCCGGATCGGAAGCGCTGGCGGCGAGGAACTCGAGGGCGTCGACGACCTCGATGCCCGAGCCCGAGAGCCTGAGCTCGCGCGGACTCGGGGCGCCGACGGCCACGAAGACCTGGGTGTAGCCCTGGGCCTTGAGCTCGTCGAGGCCGCGGACCTCGGTCCCGAAGCGGAACTCGACGCCGAGGGCGCGGATTCTTTCGATGTCCTTGGCGATCTCCTCGCGCGGAATCCTGAAGTGCGGAATGACGTTGGCCGGCACTCCTCCGGGCGCGGCCGCCTTGTCGAAGACCGTCACCTCGACGCCGGCGAGCGCGAGGTGATGGGCGCAGGAGAGGCCGGCGGGGCCGGCGCCGACGACCGCCGCCTTGCCCTTGAAGGCCGCGTTGCGCGACGCCTTCACGGGCGGGATGGACGCCGCTCGGGCGCAGGCGAGCTTGACGCCGCGGATCTCCACGCTGCCCTCGTAGTCGTTGCGGTTGCAGGCATCCTGGCAGACGTGGTCGCAGAGCGTGCCGGTGATGTAGGGCAGGGGATTGTCCGCGAGGATGGCCGCGAGGGCCTCGCGGGACGCACCCGAGGCGGAGAGCCTGATGTATTCGGGCGCCTTCTGGCCCACGGGGCAGGCCTCGACGCAGGGCGCCGCGAAGCAGTCGAACTGAGGCAGCCTGCGATCGATGCGGCCGGCTCCCGACTTCCATTCCTTGCGGTATTCGGGGCGCTCCAGGGCCGAGGCGGCCAGCTTCGAGAGCGCCGCGGCGTCCGCCTTGTCGCTCGAGCCCCGGATCGCGGCGACCGCCTCTTTCGCTGTCGAGGCGAACCTGAGGTACCCGCCCGGCTTCAGGATGTCCGTGGCCACGGTCAAGGGACCCATGCCCGCGGCCACGAGCTCGGAGGCGTTGAGCGCCCAGACGCCGCCGCAGTAGGAGAAGCGTTGTGCGGAACCGGGCAGGGCGGCGGCGAGCTCGGCGGCGAGCCGCACCGTGAGGGGGAAGAGGGCCCGGCCCGACATGTAGCGCTCGCCGCCGGGGAGGAAGCCGCCGTCGTTGACATTGGCGAGGGTGTTGGAGAGCTTGATGCCGAAGGCCCTGCCGTCGGCCTCGGCCTTGGCCGCCAGGGACTCGATGATCTTGAGGGCGTCCGCGAACTGCAGATCGTGCTCGAAGGTCTCGCGCTTGAGACCGATCTCCTTCCAGCCGGTCCGGTCCAGGATCTCGCGGGCCGTGTCGTAGCCCAGGAGCGTCGGATTGAGCTTGACGAAGGTGTCGAAGCCCTTCTCCTCGATGAGATAGGCCCCGATGCGCTCGATCTCGTCGGGCGGGCAGCCGTGCATGGTCGAAAGGGTGGCCGAGTGGATGGGCGAGGAGGGAAAGTCGGCGAGGAGGGAGCGGGCCTTGCTCTTCGCTTCGGCTCCGAAGGCGGCCGCGAACTCGGTTCCTTCGACGAAGCGTCCCAGCTCGTCGAGCGAGGCCTTCCAGAAGGGCGATCGGCCGGGTCTGCGCATGCCCTCGATGTAGGCGTCGACCTTGGGCGTCATGATGCCTTCGAGGGTGTAGCCCACGGACATGTTGAAGATGAAGGAGCGCGGCGAGGAGGAGAAGATCGAGCCGAGGAGGTTGATCGCGATCCAGCCGCGCAGGTACTCCTCGCGGGCGGCGGCGAGCGAAAGCTCGGTGGACCACTCGGTGTTGTGCCCCTCGTCCCTCGCCTCGATGCAGGGCTTCTCGATGTCGAGGCTGTCGTTCTGCTGGACGGTCTTGAGCTCGAAGACCCGGGCGCCGGCGAGATAGGCGGCCACGAGGTTGGGCGCGATCTGGCTGTGCGGACCGGCGGCCGGCCCCACGGGCAGGCTCACGCGGTATCCCATGATGTCCATGCCGGGACTCGAGGCCTCGAGCGCGAAGGACTCGCGGAAGAGGCGCTCCGGAATCTCGTAGATCGTGCCCTTCGCGCGGAACTCGCCCGCTATGCGCCCGAGCAGAGCGCCCAGGCTCGTCGTTTCCATGATCTTGCTCACCGGTACCCCCACGCGAGAAATTTTCCGCTGCCCGGTTCCGCGACGATGCCCGGGCCGTCGGATATACGGTTGTGCGTAACTGAATCGCCGCCGAAGACGCCCGCGTCGAAGACGCGACGCCCCCTGACATAGGTGGCGACCACGCCGCCTTTAAGGCTCATCCCCTCGAAGGGCGTGATCTTTCCCTTGGAGAGGAGCTTCGATCCTTCCACGCGCCAGGTGGCCGAGGGATCGACGAGGACGAGGTCGGCGTCCTTGCCCAGGGCCAGCGAGCCCTTGCGCGCCCAAAGCCCATAGCGCCGCGCCGCCGCGCCTGAGATCGCGTCAAGAAAGCGGCTCAGGGAGAGCCGCCCGGCGAACAGGCCCTCGGAGAGGAGGTAGGGGAAGAGGGTGCCGGTGCCCGGGATGCCGCCGTAGGCGGTGAGCACGTTACCCGTGTTCTTCTCGGACTCGGGCGAGGGCGCGTGGTCGCTCGTGACGAAGTCGATCGCGCCGTCGGCCAGGAGCCGCCAGAGCGCTTCCCGTTCGCCGCGGCCCTTGACCACGGGGGCCGTCTTGAGGGCGGCGCCCTTCTCGGCGAAGTCCTCGGAGGAGAAGGCGAGGTAGTGGGAGCAGGTCTCGCAGCTCGCTCCGCCGCGGTGCAGGAGTTCGGCGGCGGCGGCCGTGCCCACGTGCACGACATGGAGGCTCGACTCGCGGCCCCGCGCCAGAGCGAGCGCGGAGGCGCAGGCGACGAGCTCGGCCGCCTCAGGCCTGCTCTCGACGTAGTCCGACCACTCGGGCGCGGCGCTTCCGCGGGCGGCCGCGAGCCGGGCGCTCGCCGCGGTCACGTAGTCCAGGTCCTCGGCGTGCAGGAGTACGGGGCGGCCGAGCCGCTCGCCCTCGGCCAGGATGCGGCCGAAGTCGTCGTGGGTCACGGCCGTGAAGGTATCCATGCCCGAGATGAAGTAGCACTTGAAGCCCACGACTCCGGCCGCCGCGAGTTCGGCCATCGCGCCCGGCGCGGCGCCCGGCGCGGCGCCCGGCGCGGCGCGGCGCCGGCCGCCGCCCAGGCTCGCCTCGACGCCGCGGCCCGAGACACCGCCGTAGAGGGCGTAGTCGACCACCGCCTTCGACGAGATCGCGGCTAGCTTGTTCCGCAGCGCGGCGAGGTCGGTCACCGGCGGCAGGGAGGTGCAGGGCATGTCGATCACGGTCGTGACCCCGCCCTTGGCCGCCTCCATCGTGCCGTGGAGGAAGTCCTCGCGCTGCGTGAAGCCGGGCTCGTCGAAGTGGACATGCGGGTCTATGGCGCCGGGGAGCACCAGGAGCCCCGAGGCGTCGACGACTTCCTCGCCCGCCTCGGGCGCGAGACTGTCACCGCTCGGGTCGTCGGAGGCGAGGACGATGTCGGCTATCCTCTCGCCGGCCACGCGCAGCGAGGCGCGGACGAAATCCTGCCTGCCGGGCAGGGCCGCGAGGCCGTTGCGGACGATCATGGCCGCACTCCTTGGATGTAGTCCAGGACCTTCTCGGGCGTCAGGGGCAGGTCGTAGAGGCCCCGGTCCTCCTCGCCAGCGGCGCGGCGCGCGGCGCCGAGCGCATCCAGCACGGCGAAGTATCCCGCCATGCCGTACAGCAGCGGCGGCTCGCCTATGGCCTTCGAGCGCATGACCGCCTTGGGATTGGGCGCGTCCTTCAGGAACTCGATCTCCATGGAGGGCATGAAATGTACGTCGGGCAGCTTGTAGGTCGAGAGCGTGTCCGACATGAGCGAGCCCCGCTCGTCGTAGCGCAGGTCCTCGAGCAGCGACCAGCCGAGCCCCTGGGCGAAGGCGCCTTCGATCTGTCCCCGGTCGACGGCCGGGTCGAGGCTTTCGCCCGCGTCGTGGACGATGAAGGCCCGGTCGAGCCGGTACGAGCCGCGGAGCACGTCGACGGTGGCGGTCACCGCGGCGCAGCCGTAGACGTGGTAGGCGAAGGGGCTGCCGCGCTCGGCCTTCATGTCGTAGCTGAGGCCGGGCGTGGCGTAGAAGCCGTGGGCGGACAGGTCGACGCGATTGAGGTGCGCCTGGTCCACGAGCTTGTCCCAGCCGAGCTCGGTGAGCTCGCAGCCGCGCATGACGCTGCCGTTCTCGATGCGCAGATCGACGGCGTCCGCCCCGAGCATCCCGGCGGCGACCTTGAGCAGCCGGCCGCGGATCTCCTCGCAGGCGGCCAGGGCTGCCATGCCGTTGATGTCGGAACCCGTGCTCGCGGCGGTCGGGTAGGTGTTGGCCACGGTGCTCGTGCGCGTCGCCTCGACCTTGACGCGCGACTCGCCCACGCCGAGGCTGCGCGCCACGACGACCTGGATCTTGCGCGCGACCTGCTGGCCCATCTCGGTGGCGCCCGTGGCCACCGACACGGAGCCGTCGCGGTAGACGTGCACGAGGGCCCCGCCCTGGTTCATGACGAACTTCGTGAAGGAAATCCCGAAGGCTATCGGCAGGATGGCCGCGCCCCGCTTTTCGAGGCGGTGGGACGCGTTGAACGACTCCATTTCCCGCCTGAGTTCCTTCCAGCGCGAGGTCTCGAGCGCCCGGTCCACGCAGCGTTCGGCGCGGCAGAGCTCGGCGCTCTGGCCGTAGTGGAACGAGTCGCCCTCGCGCAGGAGATTCCGGCGGCGCAGCTCGATCGGGTCCCAGCCGCCCTGCCGGGCCGCCGCGTCCATGGCGCACTCCATCACGAAGACGCCCTGGGGCGCGCCGAAGCCGCGGAAGGCGGTGAAGGGCGGCAGGTTGGTGCGGCAGGAGTAGCCGGTCACGCGCACGTTGGGCACGCGGTAGGCGTTCGTGGCGTGGAAGAGCGTGCGCGAGAGGATGGCGGGCGAGAGGTCGCAGCAGGCGCCCGAGTTCTGGTAGTAGTCGGCCTCGAAGGCGAGGATCTTGCCCTCGGCGTCGAGCCCGATCCTGAAGTCGCTCGAGTAGGGGTGCCGCTTGCCGGTCCAGCGCATGTCCTCGCGCCGGCCCAGGTAGACCTTCACGGTCTTGCCCGTGAGGGCGGCGCCGAGGGCCGCGAGCGCCGCCCACTGGGCGCCCTGCTCTTCCTTCCCGCCGAAGGCTCCGCCCATGCGCCTGGTCTCGACTTCGATGTCGTTCATCTCGCGGCCGAGCACGCGGGCCACGGCGTGCTGCACTCCCGTCGGGGACTGGGTGCCCGAGAGGACGAAGATGCGGCTGCCTTCGCGGGGTTCGGCCACGGCGCCCTGGGTCTCGAGGTAGACGTGCTCCTGGCCGCCCGAATCGACCCGTCCCTTGACGACGACCGCGCAGCGGCCGAAGGCCGACTCGGGATCGCCCATCTTCATGGTGCGCGGGGGGATGACGAAGCGCTTGCGGCGCGGATCGGAGTCGGCCAGGTCGGAGGGGGAGGGCGGCAGCGGATCGTGGCCGCCCCGGGCCTCGCGCGATGCGATCTCGGCCACCTCGCGCGCGTCCAGGACCGGCGGCAGCTCCTCGAAGCTGATCTTCACGAGCTCGGCGGCGCGCCGGGCCAGGGAGCGGTCAGCGCCCAGGACGAGGGCGAGGCACTGCCCCTGGTATTCCCATTCGTCGCCGACGAGCAGGGGGCTGTCGGCCACGTCCTCGCCCAGCTCGTTCACGCCGGGGATGTCGGCCGCGGTGAACACCCGCACCGAGGGGTCCAGGGCCAGGGCGGCCGAGACGTCGATGCCGAGAAGCCGCCCGCGCGCGCAGGGGGAAACCTTGGGCGTCGCGAAGAGGGAGCCGCGCGGCTCGGGCAGATCGTCCAGGTAGCGGGTGGCGCCGGCCACGTTGAGTTCGGATTCGCGTATCGCGTTCATGGCAGCAGCTCCTCCTCGAGATGAGCCTCGGGGAAGCATCGGATGAAGTGCGCGAGCACGAGACGCTCGAGCACGCGTCTTCGATAGTCGGCCGAGCCGCGCACGTCGCCGATCGGGCTCACCTCGGTCACCGCCATGGCCGCGGCCTCCCTGACCAGGGCAGCCTCGGGCTTCTTGCCCGAGAGGAAGGCCGAGGTCTTTTCCAGAAGGAGGGGCGTGGGCGCCACGCCGCCCGCCGAGATGCGCGCGCTCGAAATCCTGCCGCCCTCCAGCTCGAAGGCGCAGGCGGTATTGACCGCCGCAATGTCGAGATTGGCCCGCTTGGAAGCCTTTTCGAAGTTGAAGCGCCGCTCCCGGCCGGCGATCGGCAGAGCGAAGTAGGCTATGAATTCGCCCGGCCCGAGGTCGAGGCGCTTGTAGCCGAGAAAGAGCCGCTCGAGCCGGAGCTCGCGGCGCGAGCCGTCCGCGGCCTCGAGTCCGGCCGAGGCGCCGAGAGCCAGGAGCATGGAGCTGAGGTCGGCCACGGGCGAGGCGTTCGCGACATTGCCGCCCAAGGTCGCGCGATTGCGCACGAGTATGCTCGCCAGCTTGGATTCGTGGCCCTCGATGCCCGGAACGGCGGCGCGGACCTCGGGGTCGGCGAAGAAGTCGGTCCAGCTGAGGGCGGCTCCGACCTCAAGCCTCTCGGAGCCGTCCACGACGAGGCGCTTGACCTGCCGCAGCTCGGCCTTTCGGTCGACGAGGCTTAAGCGAGGATACTCGCCGCCCGCAGCGTCGCGCAGGGCCTCGGGATCGGGATTGCGGACGAAGAAGTCCGTGCCCCCGCCGAGAGACAGGGCGGCGGCTCCCGCGCCCTCCTGGGCGGCCGCCGCGCCGCTCGCCCCGATCGAGCCCGCGGCGCCTTCGAGCAGCTCCCCGCGGAGAAAAGCCCCCAGCGAGGGCGGCACGACCTGGGCCGCCTCGAGGGCGGCCACGCGCTGCCTGAAGTCTGCAGGCAGGCCGGCGAAGCGCTCGATCAGCCGCTCGGCGGCGCGAACTATGGCCGCGTAGCCCGTGCAGCGGCAGAGATTGCCCTCGACGGCGGCCACGGCTCCCTCGACGGTCAAGGGCGGACCGGCCAGGAGGAAGGAGGTCAGCGCCACGACGAAGCCGGGCGAACAGAAGCCGCATTGGCTGGCGTTCTCGCCCAGAATGGCCTGCATGACCGGGTTGATGCCGTCGCTCGAGGCGGAGGAAAGTCCCTCGATGGTCACGATGTGGCTGCCCTCGGCCTCGCCGAGCGCGAGAAGGCAGGAGGGAACCGCGCGATAGCGTTCGCCCCCCGGCAGTCTCTCGCCGAGCAGCACGGCGCAGGCGCCGCAGTCTCCTTCGCGGCAGCCTTCCTTGGTGCCCGGCAGCTCCAGTTCCTTGCGTATGAAATCCAGAGCCAGCGAGCCCGCCCATGCTTCGGTCTCGACGATGCGCTCATTGATCAGAAATCGCAGTTTTCTCGTCATTGTCTCCACACGACATCCTTTCCGGGTCCTAGGAATGGAGCAGCCCTACCTGGAGCTCGAAGCCTTCCTCCCCGCGGTACCATTCCCGGATGAGCAGCAGAGGGCGCCTGAGCGAATCGTGGTAGCGGCCTTCCACGCGCAGCAAGGGAGCCCCCTCATTCGTGTCCAGGCGTCTGGCCAGGTCTCCGTCGGCCAGGGCGGCCATGAAACGGATTTCGCCTTCTTTCGCCTTGCGCTCGTGATAGAGTTCGAGAAAGTGCTGCGAGGGCAGCTCCCCTTCCGAGCGCGGGATGTTGGGCGCGAGGCCTTCGAGGTCGATCAGGCTCTCGATCAATCCGATCGGGCGCTCGTCGGCGAACAGCAATCTGCGGATGGCGAAAAGATTCGATCCTGCGGCGAGAGCCAGCTTGGCGCTCTCCTCCGCGGTCGCGGCGCGGGGCCCCATCTCGAAGACTTGCAGGGAGGGCTTCCTGCCGCTCTGGAGAATCTGCCGCTCTATGTCCCAGTCCTTGCCCGTGCGCAGGGTGAGCTGAAAGGAGCGGAGGCAGCTGTAGGTGCCGTCGCCGTGGCGGCGGCGAATGTAGCCTTCGGCCGCCAGGCTGGCCAGGGCGCTGCGCAGCGAGCTGCGGCTGATCTGCAGCTCTTCGGCGAGCTGGGCTTCGGAGGGCATGCGCTGATCGGGCGGATAGATTCCCCGGCGTATGCGCTCGCGCAGGATATCGGTGGCCTGGTCTGCGACCGGCTTGGAACGGATGACGGAGATCGAATCGGCCATACGAAAAGATCACCACCTTTAACGACTTGGCAGTCGTCATACCAATTATAACACGACCTTGCGCGTCGCGCAAGGAAAATTACGCCGTTCGGCAATCACACGCCGGTGTTGCGAAGCGTGCGGACGGCACAGCCTATGGCTTGTCCTGCGCTCTAGTCCGCGAAGAGATCGATGGGCGAGAAGCGATCGACATCGATGAGGCCCTTGTCGGTGATCTTGAGGCGCGGGATCACGGGCAGGGCCATGAACGAGAGGGTCATGAGGGGGGTGCTGTTCGAGAGCCCTTCGCGGATGAATAGCTCCTCGAAGGCGCGCAGGCGCTCGACCACGAAAAGGGCGTCGCGGTCGCTCATGAGGCCCGCCACGGGAAGGGGCAGGTCGAGGATCACCTCGTCGCCTATGGCGAACACGAGGCCTCCCTTCATCTTGTTGAGGTGGCGGGCCGCCTTGAATATGGAGCGGTCGTCCACGCCGGCGACGATCATGTTGTGCGAATCGTGGCTGACGGTGCCCCCCACCGCGCCGCGCTTCAGGCCCAGGCCCGAGATGAAGCCCTTGCCGATATTGCCCGAGCCCGTGTGCCGCTCGATGACGAAGATCTTGACGATGTCGCGGCCGGTATCCGAGATGCAGAGTCCCTCCTCGACCTTGGGCGCGACGAGAAGCTCGTCCGTGATGATGGAGCCCTGCTTGGCCCCGATGACCCGGATGCGCCGCTCTCCGCCCGCGGGCAGGGGAATGCGGAAGTCCTCTTCGGTGAGCCACTTCACGTTGACCGAGTCGCGGGCCGGCGGACGGGCCGCGGGGGACTCGACCACCAGCCGGCCGTCCTCGGCCACAAGAAGGCCGTCCTTGAAGACCATCTTGGCCCGGAAGTCGGCCAAGGACTCGAAGACAACGAAGTCGGCCTTGAAGCCCGGGGCCACGGCCCCCGAGCCGGGGATGTTGAACCAGCGGGCTGGGTTGGCGCAGGCTATGCGGAAGGCGTCCAGGGGAGCGACACCCCCCGCGAGGAGAAGGCGGAGAGCGTGGTCCATGTGCCCCTCGTCGACGAGATCGTTCGGGTGCCGGTCGTCCGAGCAGATGAGGAAGCGGGCGGCGGTCTCCGGCGTGATGGCCGGAAGGAGCTTGCGCAGGTCCTTGGCCGTCGAGGCCTCGCGCAGCATGATGTACATGCCCTTGCCCAGCTTCTCCAGGGCCTCGGCGGGGGTGGTGCACTCGTGATCCGAGCCGATGCCCGCGGCGATGTAGGCCGAGAGCGCCCCGCCGGAGAGGCCGGGGGCGTGGCCGTCGACGCTTTTGCCCGCGTCGCGGAAGAGGGCGATCTTGTCCAGCAGGTGCTGGTCCTTGTAGAGGACGCCGGGGTAGTTCATCACCTCGCCCAGGCCGAGCACCCGCGGCTCGCGCAGGAAGGGGTACATGTCCGAGGCGTAGAGAGCCGCCCCCGCCGTGTCGAAGCCCGTCGCGGGCACGCAGGAAGGGACCATGAAATACACGTCTATGGGGAGGTTCTCGCTCGAGGCGAGCATGTAGCGCATGCCGTCGTAGCCGAGGACGTTGGCGATCTCGTGCGGGTCGGCCACGACCGCCGTGGTGCCCATCGGGGCGACGATGCGCGCGTACTCGGGCGGGGAGAGCATCGAGGACTCGATGTGGACGTGGGAGTCGACGAGGCCGGGGGCGAGGAACATGCCCTTGAGGTCGAGGGTGCGGTCGGCGCGCAGGCCGTCGTCGACGCCCGCCACGCGCCCGCGCCGGATCGAGACGGTGACGTTCTTGCGGATCTCGCCGCGCAGAAGGTCGAGGAGGCTGCAGTTGGCGAGATTGAGGTCGCAGGGCACGGCGCCCCGCGCCGCGTCTATCAAGTCCGAACCGGTCATTGCGTCTCCCTTGTCCGATCAGTTAAGCGCGGCGAAGGGAGAATGTCAAACCGATTTTGCGGACTGCGGCTCACCTGCTCCGGAGCGCCACGTCGGTCCAGAGGTTCGCCGAGCCGCAGTTCGGGATGGACTGGACCTTGCCGAGCCAGCTCTCGGCCTCGGCCTTGATCGAATAAGGGCCCACCCGGACGCGATACCAGCTCGTGCCGGCAAGGTTCTTGACGGTGATGAGCGAGGCTATGCCCTTGTTCGCCAGCTCGTGCTTCAGTCCATCGGCCCGGTCCCGGCTCGTGAAGCTCGCGGCCTGGATCCAGTATTCGGTCACGCGCCGGGGGGCGGCCGCCTTGGCTCGCTCTCGGTACGAGGCTTCTTGCGCGGAGCCGCCGCGGGCCGTCGCGACGCGGGCCGCCGCGACGCGTTCGCCGCCCTGCCGCACCGAGGCGCTCGGCCGCGGAGCCTCCGCGCTCGGCTGGGCCGCCGCCTGGCTCTGGCCGCCGAGGCTTCCCTGGGCCGCGGCGAGCGAGGCCTCGGGTCCCGCCGAGGCGCCGCCGCCCGATGCCGTGGCCGAGCCCGCCTGCTGCCCGGCGGCGCCCGGGGTCCCGCCGAGACTGGCGGGCTTGTCGCCGTAGACCACGATCACGTTGCCGCCCGGATTGCTTTGGTCCGAGGGCGGGGGGGGCGGCGGCGTCATGAGAAAGTCCTGGGGATCGGCGGCCTTGGGAGCCGCGGTGTTGCCCACGCTGGCGGGCGCCGAGAGGCTTCCCCCGGTCTTCTTGGGCGCGAATAGGAAGAACCCCGTCGCCGCGAGAACGAGGACGAATATGGTGACCGACAGGGCGATCCAGAGCAGCTTCTTGCGTTCCGCGGACATCGTAAAGACCCTCCCAGAGCCGCTTTGCCCCGCGCCGGGGCGCGGGGACTGGCGACTCTCATCTTGCTACTCTATCGGCAAAGTCGGGAGGTCGATCAAGTGATTTCTAGTCCTTCTCGAAGGGCGTCCCCAGGGCTGCGGGCGGCGTGACGTTCATCGCCCGCAGCACCTTGCTCAGGTCTCGCCGCACCGATTCGGGCATGCGCGCCAGCGTGCGCTCGACCCAGTCGGCCTGGCCGATGTTGACGAGGAGGAGGGTGAGTATCATGAGGGGGAAGGGGGCCACCTGGAGTACCTGCGAGGGCACGCCGGGAAGGCTGGGCTGGAGCACCAGGCCGAACCACTGGAGGAAGGCGAAGAGGTAGGCTCCCAGGGCAGCGCGGAAGGGACTCCAGCCGCCGAAGATCGTGATGGCGAGCACGATCCAGCCTATGCCGTCGAGGCCCGAGATCGTGCCCTTCCAGCCGGCCTTGACCGAGAGCGAGTAGATCGGGCCGGCCAGGCCCGCCACGGCCCCTCCAAGCGCGGCGTAGAAGTAGCGGAGCCGCCCTACGTTCGCCCCGCGCACGTAGGCTGCCGCGGGCTTTTCGCCTATGCCGCGGAGCATGAGACCAGGCCTCGTCCGGAAGATGAAGAACCAGGCCAGGAAGATGAGGATGAAGCTCAGGTAGGTCATCGGGTCCTGGGTGAAGAGGAGGGGGCCGAGCAGGGGCAGGCGCTCCAGCCCCGGAATGGGCAGGAGGGAGACCCGCGGTCCCATCTGGCCCATGATCGGGTTGCCGAGGAAATAGGAGAGGTCGCGGCAGAGGAGGGCGAGCACGAAGCCCACCGCCACCTGCGACTGCTTGAGCGTGATGCTCGAGAAGGCCACGACCGTGGCGACCAGGGCGCCGATCCCGGCTCCCGCGAGGAAGCCCAGGACGAGGCTGTGGGTCGAAAGGCTCACCGCGAATCCGCCCATGGCGCTCAGGAGGATGGTGCCGTTCATGGAGAGGTTGATGATGCCCGCCCGCTCGGAGATCGTCTCTCCGGTGACGCCGAAAATGACGGGACCCGCCGCCGCGAGCACTCCGGCCAGACTGCGCAGTACTTCGTTTTCGGTCATGACGCCACCTGCGATTTCTTGAGTACGCGCTGCCTGAGGCCTTGGCCCAGGAGCACGAAGAGGACCAGGGTGCCCTGGAGCACCCCCGCGAGCGAGGAGTCCAGCCTGAGGACGATCGGCAGCTGGATCGAGCCTACGTTGAGTGCGGCGAAGAAGAGGGCCACGGGGGCCGCGAAGGCTGCCTTGTAGTTGATGAGCATGGCCACCATCAGGCCGAGGTAGCCGTAGCCCGAGGAGATCGAGGGGATGAGCCGGTGATAGACCGCGGTGACCTGGACCGCCCCCGCGACGCCCGCGAAGAGGCCGCAGAGCGCGAAGCTGGCCATCATGTGCTGCCAGGTCGGGATGCCGAGGATGTAGGCGGCCTTCGCGTTCTTGCCCACCGCCTTGAGCCTCAGGCCGAAGTAGGTGCCCTGGATCATCAGGTAGACGATGACGATCGCCGCGACGGCTATGATCACCGTCGGCACGCTCAGCATGGACTGGGGCGTGACGGTGGGCATCCAGAGCCTCTGGTCGAAGGGCAGGGTGCCCGACATCGAGGCCACGCCGGGGCGCTTCCAGGGCCCGAAGATGAGCCAGATGTTGAGCGCGGTGGCCACGAAGTTGAGCCCCAGGCCGCCGAAGATCTCGTTGACGCCGCCGAAGGTCTTGAGGGCCCCGGCGAGCATGGCCCAGAGCGAGCCTCCCGCCATGCCGGCGACGAAGGCCAGGATGAGGACCAGGGTCGGGCTCATGCCGCTCGAGCCGTAGACGCGGAGCGCCCAGGTCGCGAAGATGCCGCCCAGGATGATCTGCCCCTCGATGCCGATGTTCCAGAGTCCCACCGTGAAGGTCAGGAGGAGGCCCGAGGTGACGAGCAGCAGGGGCACCCAGGCGACGAGGACGTTCGAGGTCACGTCCCAGCTGCCGAAGGCGCCCTGGACGATGTTGACGAAGGCGGCCAGCGGCGGGGCTTTGGCCGCGATGAGCACCACCGTGGTGACGAGGAGGGCCAGGACCACCGCCCCGATCTGGAACAGGACCCTCCGCGCGGGCGTGTCACGCATTGGCCGCCTCCTTGGGCAGATTCTCCCAGAGCTTGCCGCCGATGAGGGCGCCGAGCCGCTCGACCGAGAGACTCTCGGCGCGCAGCGGGGGCGACACCTGTCCCGCGAAGAACACGAGGACGCGATCGCTGTACTGGAGGATTTCGTCCAGGTCGGACGAGATGAAGACAATCGCCGTGCCTTGGTCGCAGCGCTCCTTGAGCTTGCTCCAGATGTAGATGGTCGACTCGATGTCCAGGCCGCGCGTGGGGTGCTCGACCAGGATGAGCGAGAGCTGCCGTCGCATGAGCGCCAGGAGGGCGCGCTGCTGGTTCCCGCCGGAAAGGGCCTCGACGACGCTCTCCGGCGTACCCTTGATGTTGAAGAGCGAAATTCGCTCCCGCGCCAGGGCTTCGGCCTTTTTCCGGTCTATGAAGAAGCCGCCCAGGCCTTCGGACAGGACGAAATGCTCGGTGAGCGTGAGTCCGGGCACCAGCCCCTGCTCCAGGCGAGCCGCCGGCAGGTAGGCCACGCCCCGTTTCTTGAAATCGAGGTGGGAGCGGCCGGTCATGTCGCGCTCGTCCTCGTCGAGGCAGAAGGAGCCGCCCACGGGCTGGGTCAGGCCCGCGCAGGCTCCGAGGAAGAGCGACTGGCCCGAGCCTTCCATGCCGGCGAGGCCTATCACCTCGCCCGCGCGGACGTTGAGATCGACTCCGCGGATCTGGAGACGCACGCCCTCGATCGAAACCGACTTGACCGACAGGACCTTCCCTCCCGGCCGGGCGGTTTTCTTCGGGGCCAAGGGCACTTCCTTGCCGAACATCATCTCGACAAGCCGCTGGGTGTCGAAGGGAGGCTCGGCGCCGCCGACGAGCTCGCCCTGGCGGAGGACGGCCGCCTCGGTGCAGAGGAACTCGACGTCCTCGAGCTTGTGGGAAACGAACAGTACGGTCATTCCCTCCGCCGCGAGTTTTTTGAGTGTGGCGAAGAGCTTCTCTTTCTGCGGAAGACTGATGCCCGTCGTGGGCTCGTCGAAGATGAGGATCCGGGCGCCCAGCCACAATAGCCGGAGAATCTCCAGCTGCTGGCGCTCGCCGACGGTCAGGGAGTCGACATAGGCCTCGGGATCGAGCGCGAAGCCGAATTGCCCGGCCAGCTCGCGGAACTCGCGCGCCGCTTTCCGGTGATTGGGAAAGAGGCCGCCTTCGCGTCCCAGGATGAAGTCGTCCAGAAGCCTCATGGGAGGGAAGTCGAGGGGGTCCTGGTGGAGCATTCCGATGCCGTGCCGGATGGCGTCGGCAGGGGAGTGTATCTGGACCGCCTTCCCGTCGAGCAGGATTTCGCCCGAGTCGGGCGTATAGAAGCCGGAGAGTATCTTCATCAGGGTGCTCTTCCCGGCGCCGTTCTCCCCCAGAATGCCCTGGATGCTGGCGGGGGGGATCTTCAGCGAGATCGCCGCGTTGGCGCGGACCTTGCCGAACGTCTTATTGATATCGCGCAACTCGACCAGCATTCGCTCTTCCTTTCGCTGACCTCAAGTTCGAGATTGCAGGGCGATTTCGGTGATGGCGGTTGGGGAAAGAGCCCGGGCGGAATCCAGGGCGCGGCCAACCTACCGCGCAGGAAAGAACCGCAGAGGCGCCGGGGCGGGGTGGGCCAGGGCGTGCGAGACGCGACTATACCCTCCCGGGCGAGCATTCAGCTTCCTCGCCCGGCGCCTTTGCGCCTGTTTTCTCGATTGTCCGCCGTGCGGGCGCGGCAGCCAGGTCCGCGGCCAGGGATCGGATCCATGGCGCGGACCTGAAGCCGGAGCGCCGCTTACTTCGAGACGCTCTGCCCTTCCATCCCCTTCAGGAGCTGGGGCAGGTACCAGATCTGCTGGTCGGTGGCCTTCTGGCCCTTCTTCAGGTACTCTTTCCCGTCCTGGAGGTAGAGCGGGCCTTCCCAGAGATCGAGACCCTTGGCCATCTGGCCGACGAAGCGGTCCACGTCCTCGGAGACTTCCTTGGTGAGGGTGCCCTTGTTGAAGCCCACGGCCGACTTATCGGGGTCGTTGATGTTCTTCCAGTACGGGCCGTTCCACTCGAAGTGGTTCACCCAGGTGCCGTCCATGGCGGCCTTGGCCGCGTTCACGTAGGCGGGGCCCCAGTTGAAGTAGGGCACGCCGAGCGAGACGCCCTTGCCCTCTTCGATGGCGTTCTTGTAGTCGTAGGGGATGGCCCAGACCTTCTTGCCCTGGGCGCTGAACTTCGCGGCCTCGGCCACCGCCTCGGTGGTGTCGATGCCGGAGATCACGACGTCGTAGCCGGAGTTGAAGAAGTCGTCGGCGACCTGGGTGGGATCGGAGGTGACGCCGGGAATGTTGAACCAGAAGCCGATCCAGGTGACCTTGAACTTGAGGGAGTCGGCGCTTCTGTGGCGATAGTGGACCCAGGCGTAGCGGGCGCCGAGGTAGGCCGAGGCGGCCAGGCGGCGGGTCTCGTCGTTGATGAGCGGCCCGAGGAAGCCGATCTTCCCGGTCTTGGTGGTCATGGCGGCGGCGAAACCGGCGACCATCTTCATGTACTCGACCTTGCCCATGATGTTGATCATGTTGGGCATGGGCTGGTAGTTCTTGCCGTCCTTCCACTGCTGATCGCCGGAGGTGAGGATGACGAAGATGTCCGGATGGGCCTTGGCGAACTTGATGGCCTCGTCGGTCATGTCGTCGGAGCTGAAGATGACCATCTTCGCGCCCTGAGCGACCAGGCTTTCGCCCAGCTGGGACACGGTCGTACCGGGTCGGTCGGCCGAGTTCGCCTTGTCGATGTAGACGAGCTTCGTGCCGGGCACCTTGGCGAGGACGTACTGAAGGCCGTCGTAGTTGGCCTGGCTCCAGCCGTGGTCGTTGTAGGGGCCGACCATGACGAGGCCGATCGTGAGATTCGGCCCCGCGGCGGGCGGGGCACTCTGAGCGAAGACGCCAACGGCGGCCGTCAGAGTGAGCAGCAGGACGAGCACCATCGTTTTCCGCATAGTCCTTCTCCTTAAGTCCGTGCTCAGGTGTCGCTGCGTCCGGAGGCGCTGGCGGATATGGCACGGCTTTCTGTCGAATTTGGATTATAACCCAGATTCGTAGGACGACAAGCCTTTTTTTGAGGCGATCCAAAACTAGCGCTTCAGGCTCCGCTGTCGGGCGGCTGCTCGGGGATCAAAGACGGGAAAAGAACTTAGCTCAGCTCCAGTCTGCCCAAGGGGAGTCGCGCGGCCCTCTCCCGGGCCTCGGAAAGCCCCCGCTCGAGGGCCGACTCCAGCTCTTCCCGGCTGCCGCGGTTGTCCACGAAGACCACGGGACGGCCTGTCGAGGCCCGGCGCCGCCACAGGCCCCGCTGGCGCTCGATTCTGCGCAGGGCGACCGGGAGAGCGGCCCCGTCCCGCGCCTGGGCCCGCTTCAGGCGCAGCGCCAGGGGGGCGCGAAGCTCGATGATCGCGTCGCAGAGCGCGGCCTGGGGCGCGACATAGAGGAGGGCCGCGTTCAGACAGACGAGCGGCTCCCGGCCATCGCCGGAGGCCTTGGCCGCGAGCTCGGCCAAAAGCTCGTCGATCATGCGCACAGCCAGGGGATGGACTATGGCTTCCTGGTCGGCCAGGGCCCGCTTGTCCGCAAAGACGATGGCCGCCAGCGCCTTCCGGTCCACCTTCCCGTCGGCGCCGAGGATCGAGGCTCCGAAGCGCGCTGCGATGGCATCCGCGGCCCGGTCGATGGCCGCGTGGCCGAGCTTGTCTACGTCGATGCAGTTCCAGCCCCGGCCTTCGAGGATGGCCGCGGCGGCGTTCTTGCCGGCGCAGTAGCCGCCGGTCAGTCCGAGCAGCATGGCTAGTGCAAGTCTCCCCAGCGCTTGCCGGTCTCCACGCTCACGCGCAGGGGAAGGCTCAGCCCGGCCGCCGCCTCCATCTCGGCCTTGACGAGGGCGGCCACGGCCGAGGCCTCGGCTTCCGGAGCCTCGACGATCAGCTCGTCGTGGACCTGCAGCAGGAGCTGCGCCCGGGGATGGGCGGCGCGCAGGGCCGAGTCGACGCGGAGCATGGCGAGCTTGACGATGTCTGCGGCGCTGCCCTGGATGGGCGTGTTGACGGCGACGCGCTCGGCCGCCTGCTTCTCGGTCTTGTTGCCCGAGTTGATGGCGAGGATGGGCCGCCTGCGGCCGAGCATGGTCGTGGAATAGCCCGTGCGCTCGGTCTCCTCGACCGTACGCCTGATGAATTCGAGGACGCCCGCGTAGGTCGTGAAGTAGGCGTCGATGAAGCTCTGCGCCTCGCCGCGCGGGATGCCGAGCTCGTTCGAGAGCCGGAAGGCGCTCATGCCGTAGATGACGCCGAAGTTGATGGTCTTGGCCGCGCGCCGCTGCTCGGGGCTGACCTCGGCCTCGGACACGCCGAACAGCAGGGCCGCCGTGCGGCGGTGCACGTCGACGCCCTCCTTGAAGGCCGCGAGGAGCCCCGGATCCTGCGAAAGGTGGGCGAGGACGACGAGCTCGATCTGGGAATAGTCGGCGGACACGAGGAGATTCCCCGGCTCGGCCGAGAAGGCGGCCCTGATCCTGCGCCCCTCCTCCTCGCGGATCGGGATGTTCTGCAGGTTGGGGTCGCGGCTGGAGAGCCTGCCGGTGGCCGCGCCCGTCTGGCTGTAGTGCGTGTGGATGCGGCTCTCCTTCTCGGCGAGGGTCGCGAGCGACTCGACATAGGTGCTCTTGAGCTTGGCCAGGGCCCGGTGCCTCAGGATCTGCGCCGGCACGGGATCCAGGGGCGCGAGCTCCTCGAGCACCGAGGTGTCGGTGGAGAAGCCCGTCTTGGTCTTCTTGCCGTGGGGCAGCTTGCGGTCGATGAACAGGACCTCCTGGAGCTGCTTGGTCGAGGCTATGTTGAACTCCTTGCCGCAGAGCTTCCAGATGCTCTCCTGGATCGATTCGAGCTCGGCGTCGAGCTCGACCCCGTAGGCCCGCAGCTCGGCGGCCTCGACGCGGATGCCCCGCTCCTCCATGGCGGCGAGGATGGGCAGGAGGGGCATTTCCACTTCGCGATAGAGCTTGGTCAGGCCGGCCGCATCGAGCTCCGGCTCCATGAGGAGGTGGAGGCGCAGGGTGAGGTCGGCGTCCTCGGCCGCGTAGGCCGTGGCGCGTTCCAGGGGCACCATGGCGAAGGTCGCGCCCTTGGGCACGACCTCGTCGAACTCTATGCCGCGGTAGCCGAGCCGGCGCTCCGAGAGGGCGCCCAGGGCGAGGGAGGGGGCCTCGGCGTCGAGGAGCCAGGCGGCTACCAGGGTGTCGCGGAGCGTGCAGCGCATCGGGGCGCCGAAGCGCCGCATGATGTGGTGGTCGAACTTGACGTTGTGCCCCACGAGGATGGCGCCGGCGGAGAAGAGCCGTCCGAGCTGGGCGCGAGCGGCTTCGGCGCTCACGCAGGGCGAGTCGGGAGAGGAGAGCGGCACGTAGCAGGCCCGTCGCGGCTCGCAGGAGAGCGAAAAGCCGATCGGAGCGGCCGAGAGCTCGTCGAGGCCGTCGGTCTCGCAGTCGAAGGCGAAGGTCCCGGCCGCGAGGCAGCGGTCCACCCAGGCGGCGAGAGCCGCCTCGTCGGTGACGCTCTCGTAGCTGCCTGGGCCGAGGAGCTCGGGCGGGGCGGGCTTCGACGGCCCGCGGCCCGCGGCGGCTCCGCCCGCCGCTCCGCCCGATCGCCCCGCCGCGGGAGCCGTTTCGCCTCCCTGGACGGCCGCGGGTCCGGCGGCTGCGGCCGCGAACAGATCTTCACCGGCCGCGTTCGCCCTCGACACCAGGCTCTTCATGCCCTCGCGGAGGAAGATGGGATTGGCGGCGGCCCGGTCGAGGCCGTCGAGGTTGAGTTCGTCGAGATCGGCGCAGCCCAGGGGCGCCTGCACGTCGAGCGTGATGAGGCTCCGCGACAGCATGGCGCTCTCCCTGCCGGCCTCGAGCTTCGCGCGGAGCGAATCGGGCTTGACCTCGGCCAGGCGAGCGTAGATCGCGTCGAGGCTCCCGAACTCGGTGAGGAGCTTCAGGGCGGTCTTGTCGCCTATCCCCGCCACGCCGGGCACGTTGTCGGAGGCGTCGCCCGTGAGGGAGAGGTAGTCCAGGATGCGCTCCGGGGGCACTCCCCACTCGGCGGCCACGTCCTCGGCGCCGTAGGGGCGATAGGCGAAACTCGAATCGGGGCGGAGCGCCTTCACCGTGCCGCCGACGAGCTGGAGGAGGTCCTTGTCGCCCGAGACCACCCAGCACTCCCTGTCCTCGGCCCGGCAGCGGGTGGCGGCCGCGGCTATGAGATCGTCGGCCTCCCAGCCCTCGGCGCGGAGCATGGGCACCTTGAGCGCCGCGAGTCCCTCCTCCACGAGAGGGATCTGGGCGTGGAGGTCCTCGGGGGTCTTTTGCCTCGTGGCCTTGTACTCGGGATACATCTCGTGGCGGAAGGTCTTGGCCCGGGAATCGAAGACTGCGGCGAAGGCCCCGGGGTTCCGTCCGTCGAAGAGCGCGAAAAGGAAACGGAAGAAACCGAAGGCCGCCGAGACGTTGGCGCCGGATGGATTGCGCAAGGGGCGGTTCATCAGGGCGAAATAGGATCTGTAGATGATGGCGTAGGAATCCAGAAGGTAGAGCGGCCGTTTCATATATGACAGAATAGAGGCAAAACGCCCGTCCAGCAAGGAGGGTGCTTTCGGCTTCGGGCTAGCCTTCTATGTTGAGCAGCCCGCCCTCTCCGCCAGAAGCGTAGACGGACCTGCGGCCAGCGAGGGGGTTGCGGAATCCGGCTATCTCCCCGCGGAGAATCTCCATCCGCTGCTTGAGGAGGCGGCGGTTCTCCGCGTTGCGCGCGGAGACCTCGGTCTTGAGTCCGACCAGGGCGCTTTTCATGCCGTTGACGTCTTCGACGCCGGCGGAAGGGTAGGCCGCCTTGTACAGGTCCTCGAGCGGGTCGATGACTTTCTGGAAGGTGAAGATCTCGGAGACTATCTGCGATTCGAGATCGACGTGGGCGACGAGCTTGTCCACGTCGCCCGACTCGATGTCCGTCTTCTCGTGGTCGAGTATGACGAGGTAGCGCTCGAATTTCTCGCGCTGCTGGGCGAGCAGTTCCCTGAATCTCCGCAGCACGGCGACGCGATGCTCGAGGCCTTCCGTATTTCCGCGTTCGGCCGCGGCGCCGGGATAGTTGCCCATCGTCGCGCCTAGCCCGCTATGTTGACGCCCATGGAGGCCGCGGGGCCGCTCTGCGTCTTGCTCGCGGCTTCCGCCCAGGCCGAGCGCAGTTCGGCGAGCATGGCCCTGACCGCCTTGACGCGCGTGACGTCCTTGGCGATGTTCGCTTCGAGTATCTCGTGGCCGAACCACACGTACAGCGAGAAGAGGTTCTGGGCGATGTCGCCGCCCGCTTCGAAATCGAGCGAGGCCATGAGCTCGGTGACGATGTCCTGGGTCTTGCCGAGGGCGGCGTTGATGCGCTCGATGCTCTCCGGCCCGGGTTTGCCTTCCTCTCCGAGCAGGTTCACCGCGATGTCGCACTGCTTGACTGCCTCGTCGTAGAGCATCACGAGGAGCTGTCCGGGGCTCGCTGTCTTGACCCGAGTTTCACGATACGCGGCAAGCGGATTGGCGTTCATTCCTGTCTACCCCTCCCCAACGGTCTGACTCGATTTTCGGCCGATCGGGCGGCGTCCTTGATCGGAAAGAGCATTCCGCTAGTCGTCGGATACGACGCCCGTGGCGACCCAGGTCTCGATGCGCTGGTAGGCCGCGTTGATCTGCGCCGAGATCTCGGTGGAGCGGCGCAGCTGCTCGGGCGTGGCCGAGTTCCTGTCGGGATGATTCTGCATGAGAAGCTTCTTGTAGGCCGACTTCACCTGCGGGAAGGGCGCGCCGTAGGCCAGCCCGAGGGTCCTGTAGGCCGCCGCGAGCTTGGGATTCGGCCCCGGGCTCGGTCCCGGGCGGAATTGGGCACCGGAACGGCTCTGCGCGTATTCCTCGCGGCGGGCTCTTTCCCGGGACTCCCGGCGCTCGCGTTCCTCCGTGGCCGTGCGGCTGGAGTTCAGAAAATCGTCGAGCTCGTCCATCGCCGAGTCGAAATCGGGATCGCCCGAACGGCGGCCGGCGCTCGCCCCGAGGCTTTCCCCCGTCCCGGCCACCCAGGACTTGAATAGTCGTTCGAATCTGTCGAAAATCTGGTCCACGATTTCCTCTTCCGCCACCATACTGTAGCCGAACGGATCGATCGTATCAACATAGCGAGGACGGTGCATGAGCGTCACTCCCCGTGTCGTCGTCGTGGGCGGCATCAACATGGATATCCAGGGTCGAAGCGCGGCCGTCTTCCGGCCGGGCGACTCGAACCCCGGCGCCTCCTCGATGAGTCCCGGCGGCGTGGGGCGGAACATAGCCGAAAACCTCGTGCGCCTGGGCCTCGACGTGGAGCTCTTGACCGTCCTCGGCGGCGACACGCTGTCGCGCGAGCTGGAAGCCTCCTGCGATCGCCTGGGCATAGGGCTCTCCGCCGCCCTCAGGCTGCCGGGCGAGACCGCTTCCCAGTACATTTGCCTCCTCGACGCTGACGGCAGCCTCCTGGGCGCGGTGGCCGCCATGGACGGCTTCGACCTGCTCGGGCCCCGGGTCCTGGCCGAGCGGGCCGGCTTACTGGACGACGCAGCCCTCATCGTCGTCGACGCCAACATCCCGGCCTCGGCCATAGGCTGGCTCGCGGAGCGCTACGGAGATCGGACCCGGAGCGGCGGCCGCCCGGCCCTCGTCCTCGACACGGTTTCGGCGGCCAAGGCCGCCCGGGCCAAGCCCTTCCTAGGCTCCTTCGCCTTCGCCAAGCCCAACCGCGCCGAGGCTTCGGTCCTCGCGGGCCTGGATATCCCGGCCTCAGCGGCGGCCGGCCCGGCCGCTCAGGCCGGCCCGGCCGCCGCCACCGGCGCCCGAGCTGTCGCCGAGGCCAAGCTCGGCACAACCGACGCGCCGCTCGGCGCCGCCGATCCGCGGGCCCTCGCCGGCCGACTGCGGAGCGCCGGGCTCCGCGAAGTCTTCATCTCCCTCGGGGAAGAGGGGATGTACTACGAGGGACTCGACCCGGCGGGCGCGGAGCGGCGCGGCTTCGTGCGGCGCGGCTTCGTGCGGCCGCCGCGGCCCCTTCCCGCCGGCCTCGAGCCGGTCAATGTCTCGGGCGCGGGCGACGCGGCCTGCGCGGCCCTGGCCTGGGGCTACCTGCGCGGCGATCCGCCCGAAGAGCGGGCGCGCCGCGCCCTCGCGGCCGCCATGGCCACTGCCGCCTCGATGCTCACCGTGAGTCCCGATCTCGCGCCGGACCGTCTCATCGAACTTGCCAAAGGAGTAGCCCATGAACCAGTACCTTGACCTTTCGCCGGAGGTGGCCGCCGCCCTGCGCGAGAAGCGGCCCGTCGTCGCCCTCGAATCGACGATCATCTCCCACGGCATGCCCTATCCGCAGAACGTCGAGACTGCGCTCCGCGTCGAGGAGGCGGTCCGCCGCGCCGGCGCCGTGCCGGCCACCGTCGCCGTCCTGGGCGGCAGGCTTCGCGCGGGCCTCGAAGGCGCCCAGATCGAGGCGCTCGGCCGCGCCGGGCTGTCCGTCGCCAAGGCGAGCCGCCGCGACCTGCCTCGCCTCGTCGCCGAGGGCCGCGACGGCGCGACCACCGTGGCCGCCACCATGATCGTCGCCGCCCTCGCCGGCATCCGCGTCTTCGCCACCGGCGGCATCGGCGGCGTGCACCGCGGCGCCGAGCGCAGCTGGGACGTGTCTGCCGACCTCGAGGAGCTCGCCGCCACCGAGGTGACGGTCGTCTGCGCCGGGGCCAAGGCCATCCTCGACCTGCCCATGACCCTGGAGTATCTGGAAACCAAGGGCGTGCCCGTCGTCGGCTACGGCACGGACGAGCTGCCCGCCTTCTACACGAGCTCCTCGGGCCTGCGCCTGGAAGAGCGGGCCGACAGCCCCGAGTACGTCGCTCGCCTCATGAAGGCCAAGTGGGGACTCGGCCTCGGCGGCGGCATCGTCGTCGCCAATCCCGTGCCCGAGCGCTACTCGATGGAGAAGTCGCGCATCGACGCGGCCATCGAGCGGGCTCTCGCTGCGGCGGCGGCCGAGAAGGTGCACGGCAAGGAGGTGACGCCCTTCCTCCTCGCCAAGGTGAAGGAGCTGACCGGCGGCGACAGCCTCGAGGCGAACATCGCCCTGGTGCTCAACAACGCCGAGCTGGCCGCCCGCATCGCCGCGGCCTTCGCCGCGCTCCGCGGGTGAATCAGGGCCGGCGGGCCTCGACGGCGTTTCCGAGGCTCCTGATGGCCGCCGCGCAGGCCTCGGAGGCCGCGGAGAAGGCTCCCCGGTCGAGGCTGTCGATGGCGGCCTTCTCCTCGCCGGCCCGGATGAGGTCCAGCACCTCTCCCACGACCTCGTGGAAGCGGCGATGCTCGTCCCGGAGCGCCTCGAACTCCGGCAGGTCGGCGAACCGGCTTCCCTCGGCTTTCATCCACTCGCCGAGCTCGCACTTGTCGTCGGCCGCGGCCGTGCCGCGGTCGAGGGTGCCGCCGTTGCTGAGGCTGACGAGGAGCCGCGCCTTCCAGTTGACGTGGGCGCGCAGGGCCCGGTCCACGATGCTCGACTCGCCGCCGCGCCTCATGTCGGCGGCCGTCTCGCCCAGCCGGAAATACGAGGCCATTTCGAGGGAGTGCGCGGATTGGCGGGAGAGCAGCGACGCGGTCGAGGAAAGCTCCTCCGCGGCCGCGGCGTTCTGCTGGATGACCTGGTCGAGCTGGGACAAGGCCGCGTTGATCTGCGCCGCGCCCGAGTCCTGCTCGCGGCTCGCGGCGACGATCTCCTGCACCAGGGCGGCCGTCCGGCCTATCGCCGGCACGATCTGGCCTATGATCGCCCTCGTGTTCTCCGCCGCCGCGACGGTGCGCGACGAGAGCTGCGAGATCTCCCCGGCCGCCGCCTGACTCCGCTCCGATAGCCTGCGGACCTCGCTGGCCACGACCGCGAAGCCTCTGCCGGCCTCTCCCGCCCGCGCCGCTTCGATGGCGGCGTTGAGCGCGAGCAGATTGGTCTGCCGGGCTATCTCCTCGACGATGCCGATCCTGGCGGCGATCTCCTTCATCGCCTCGACCGCCTCCCCGACCACGGCTCCGCCTTGCTCGGCCCGTTCCGAGGCGTTCCTGGCGATCTCCTCGGTGGCCGCGGCGTTCTCGGCGTTCTGCCGGATGTTCGAAGCCATTTCCTCCATGGAACTCGCGAGCTCTTCCATCGATGCAGCCTGCTCCGAGGCTCCCTGGCTCAGGGCCTCGGCCGCCCGGGAGACTTGATCCGAGCCCGCGGCCGCGTCGCCGGAGGCATCCTGGACTGCGCCGATCAGATCCCTCAGGCGGACCCGGAGTTCTCCGACGGCCTTGGCGATGCCCGTGGCGGAGGCGGCCACCTTTTCCGCCAGCGTGAGATCCCCGCGGGCGAGCGACTCGGCCTCGGCCCCGATGCGCAGGGGCTCTCCGCCGACCGAGCGGAGGACGCCCCGCGTGATCGCGAAGCCCAAGGCGGTGGAGAGGAGGATTCCGGCCGCGACGATGAAGAGCATGGAGAAGACCGCCGAGGAAGCGAGGCGGCTGGTATCGGCGGTGAGGCCGCGCGCCGAGTCCGAGGTCGCGGAATTGATCCGGAGCAGGAGCGGATCGATCGCGTCCGCGCCGCGCTGCAGCTCGCCGCCGAGCAGGGCGGCGCCGCGCTCCACGTCTCTCCGCAGGGACAAGGACAGGAGCGGCTCGGCGTTCGCGAGGAAATCCGCGAGATTCGCCTTGAGCGAGCCGAAGGCCTCGGCGTTGGCGATCGCGACGCCGCCCGAGCCGAAAGTTTCGAGGGCCTGCGTCATATCGCTCGCCAGGAGACGGCACTTTTCCGCTTCCTGGCGAGCCTCCGCATCCGTCACGACGACGAGCGCGATCCTGTGGAGGTGGAGCCTGATGCGCTGGAAGCGGTCGTTGATGGTGACGAGCTGGTCGAGGGGGGCGACCGCGCCGGAGTACAGGGACGCGTTCGCCCGCGAAACCTGTCCGAGCCGGACGACCCCGAGCAGCCCCACGATGACCGAAACGAGAGCCGCAGCGACGAAGGCGAGCGAGAGCTGGGTGCGCAGCTTCATATACCTACCTCCCATGGCGAAAGGCGGCCTGGCGCGAATCCTTCTCCGGGCGGCAGCCTCGCCGCGAAATCGCCGCTACCTAAGTCTAGGTCGGCGCACGCTCCTTTACAAGGAAGGCCCGGCCCGCGGCGGGCGGCCGCGCCACTCGCCTTTTCACGCGGGCCCCGCTGTGCTAGGATCGCGGACACGATGGCACGCACGAAATCTCAGGACTACGACGAATCCAAGATCAAGACCTTGAGCTCGCTCGAACACATCAGGCTGCGCACGGGCATGTACATTGGCCGCCTCGGCGACGGCTCCAATCCCGACGACGGCATCTACGTTCTCCTCAAGGAAGTCATCGACAACTCCGTCGACGAGTTCATCATGGGCGCCGGAGAGAGGATCGCCGTCACGATCGCGGAGCCGGCGGGCGGCGCGGACTGGCTCGTCTCGATCCGCGACCGCGGGCGGGGAATCCCCCTGGGCAAGGTCGTCGAGGCCGTGTCAGTCATCAACACGGGAGCCAAGTACAACGACGAGGTCTTCCAGTTCTCCGTCGGCCTCAACGGCGTGGGCACCAAGGCGGTCAACGCCCTCTCGTCGCGCTTCCGCGTCGTCGCCTACCGCGAGGGGCGTTTTTTCGAGGCGGTTTTCGAGAAGGGCGTGCTCCGCTCCAAGCGCGAGGGCGAAGCCCGGCGGGAAGGCACGGGCACCCTGGTCGAGTTCACGCCCGACCGCGAGATCTTCGGCGACTACTCCTTCAACCCCGAGTTCGTCGAGAAACGCATCTGGAACTACGCCTACCTCAACTCCGGGCTCGTCCTCGCCCTCAACGGCACCGACTACTCCTCGAAGAACGGCCTGTACGACCTGCTGTACTCCGAGGTCGGCGACGCCACGTTGTACGACATAGGATACTGGCGGGGCGACAAGATCGAGTTCGCCTTCACCCACACCAACGACTACGGCGAGGAGTACTTCTCCTTCGTGAACGGCCAGTACACCTCCGACGGCGGCTCGCACCTCTCGGCCTTCCGCGAGGGCTTCCTCAAGTCGGTGAACGAGTTCTTCCAGACCCAGTACAAGGGCGAGGACATCCGCGAGGGCGTGGCGGCCGCGGTGTCGGTTAAGCTCAAGAACCCGGTGTTCGAGAGCCAGACGAAGAACAAGCTCGGCAACACCGACCTCAAGCCCTGGATCCTCCAGGAGGTGAAGCGAGGCGTCGACGAGTTCCTGCGCAAGAATCCCCAGGCGGCCAAGCGCCTCCAGGAGAAGATCGCCGCGAACGAGAAGCTCCGCACCGAACTCAACATCGTCAAGAAGGAGGCCAAGGAGGCCGCCCGCAAGATCGAGCTCAGGATACCGAACCTGAAGGACTGCAAGCTCCATCTCGGCGACGGTCCCAAGGGCGAGGAGTCCACGATCTTCCTCACCGAGGGCCTCTCGGCCGCCGGCTCGATGGTGAGTTCGCGCAACGTCTACACCCAGGCCATCTTCAGCCTCCGCGGCAAGCCCGAGAACATGCACGCGCGCAAGCGCACCGCCATCTACAAGAACGAGGAACTCTACAACATGATGATGGCGCTCGGCATCGAGAACGACATCGACGGACTGCGCTACGGCAAGATCGTGGTGGCCACCGACGCCGACTACGACGGCTTCCACATCCGCAACCTCCTCTTGACCTTCTTCCTCACCTTCTTCGAGGAGCTCATCGTGCAGGGCCGCGCCTACATCCTCGAGACGCCGCTGTTCCGCGTGCGCACGAAGAAGGAGACGCGCTACTCCTACTCCGCCAAGGAGCGCGACGAGGCGGTGAAGGCCCTCGGCCAGGGCTCCGAGGTCACCCGCTTCAAGGGCCTCGGGGAGATCAGCCCGAGCGAGTTCGGGCAGTTCATCGGCGAGGACATGCGTCTCGTGCGGGTGGACGTGCAGACGCTCAAGGCCGTGCCCGAAGTGCTCGAGTTCTACATGGGCAAGAACACGCCGCAGCGCCGCGAGTACATCATGCAGAACCTAGTGACCGACCTGTAAGGAACCGAGCATGGCATACGTCAAGAAGATCTTCGACCAGAATTACCTCTACTACGCCTCCTACGTCATCAAGGACCGGGCGATCCCCGACCTCGAAGACGGCCTCAAGCCCGTCCAGCGGCGCATCCTGCACTCGCTCTTCGAGCTGGACGACGGCAAGTTCCACAAGGTCGCGAACGTGGTCGGGCACTGCATGAAGTACCACCCCCACGGCGACCAGTCCATCTACTCGGCCCTCGTCGTGCTCGCCAACAAGGAACTGTTCATCGACAAGCAGGGCAACTTCGGCAACATCGCCACCGGCGACGAGGCCTCGGCCGCGCGCTACATCGAATGCCGCGCCAGGCCGCTGGCGCGCGAGCTGCTGTACAATCCCAAGATCACGGACTATGCCGAGTCCTACGACGGGCGCAACAAGGAGCCGATCGTCTTCCCGGCCAAGATCCCCGTCGTCCTGGCCCTGGGCGCCGAGGGCATCGCGGTCGGCATGAGCACGAAGATCCTGCCCCACAATCCGGTCGAGGTCATCCGCGCAGAGATCGCGGCGCTCAAGGGCAAGAAGTTCAAGCTCGAGCCCGACTTCCCCACGGGCGGCCTCTGCGACGCCTCGGCCTACGCCGACGGAGCCGGCAAGGTGCGGGTGCGGGCCAAGCTCGACCTCTCCGACGAGAAGCGCATAGTCATCCGCGAGCTGCCTTTCGGCAGCACGACCGACAGCCTCATCTCGAGCGTCGAATCTGCGGCCAAGGCGGGCAGGATCAAGATCGCCTCGATCTCCGACTTCACCACCGACAAGGTCGAGATCGAGATCAAGCTGCAGCGGGGCGTGTACGCCAAGGACATCGTCGACGCCCTCTACGCGTTCACCGAGTGCGAGCAATCGATATCGTGCAACCTTCTCGTCATCAAGGACGAAATGCCCGTCGTCACGACCGTCGGCGAGGTCGTGAGGCACCACGCCGCGCGCCTCCTCGACATCCTGAAGCGCGAGCTCGAACTCGAGGTCGGCGAGCTCCTCGACGAGCTGCACGCGCGCACCCTGGAGCGGATCTTCATCGAGGAGCGGGTCTACAAGGGCATCGAGAAGATGAAGACCCAGGAGAGCGTGCGCACGGCGGTGCTGGCGGGGCTGGAGGGCTTCAAGAAGGAGATCAGGCGCCAGGTGACCGACGAGGACGTCGAGCGCCTCCTCAAGATTCCCATCCGCCGGATATCCCTGTACGACATCAACCGCGCCAAGGATGAGATGGACGCCATCAAGGCCAAGCTCGCCCAGGCGCGCAAGCACCTGGCCGCCCTCGTAGACTACGCGATATCGTTCCTGGAGCAGGTGGCGGGCAAGCTCGCGAAGGATTGGCCGCGCAAGACCGAACTGGCCTCCTTCTCGCAGGTCGACGTCAAGGAAGCGGCCCGCCGCGACCTGCCGCTGCGCTACGACCAGGCGAGCGGCTACCTGGGCACCGCCGTCTCCGGCGGCGAGACGCTCTTCACCGTCTCGTCCTACGACAAGATCCTCGTCATACGCCGCAACGGGGTCTACACCGCCCTCACCGTGCCCGAAAAGCTTTTCGTCGACCAGGGCATGCTCTACTGCGGATCGGCGGACAAGGAAGAGCTCGCCAAGACGCTCTTCACCATCGTCTACAAGGACGCCGGGAGCGGCTTCGCCCACATCAAGCGTTGCCGCATCGAGACCTACGTCACGAACCGCGACTACATGCTCATTCCGGACGGGGCGCAGATACTCTTCTTCACGACCCAGGGCGAGGCCGAGTTCACCCTCAAGTACGCTCCCAAGCCCCGCATGAAAATCAAGGAAGAGTCTTTCAAGGCGGGCGATTTCGAGGAGAAGGGGCTCAAGGCCCAGGGCGTCCGCCTGGCCGCCAAGGAGTCGCTCTCCGTCCTGCCGGGACGCACCGCCGCCGGCTCGCGGGCAGCCGCCGCCCGCGACACCGAGTTGTTCGACGCCAAGGCGGACCGTACGGGCTCCCAGTCCCGGCTCAAGAAGGCTGGAGCTAAGGGCAGGCAGGAGAGCAAGACTCCTCCCCGCGGGCTCAAGGCCCGGGCCGAGGACCTGGTGCGCACGGGCGGCGCGGCGAAGGCCGCCCCGAAAACCAGGGCCGCGTCTTCGGCCAAGGCCGGAACGGAGAAAAACGCCGCGGCGAGAAAAGGCGCCGCATCCAAGACCAGGAAGGCATCGACGAAAAAGAGCTAGCGCTTCTGCCTGCCTTTTCATAGCACTACCGAGGAGAGGCGCGCAGATGCGTGGCCTTGCTCCGGCATGGCATCGATCTCGCCTTTTTGCCCGAATTCGGATATAATGCTTGCATGTCTGCCTCATTCCTGTCGATAGTTGTCGCCGAGGAGTCAAGGTGAAGCAGCTTCACCTGAGTCCCGAGCAGAGGCGCTACCTCGTCGAGCGCTACGGCTTCGACGAGCGCGAACTCGATCTCCTCCTCGGCGATTTGTGGTCCTTCACGAGCGAAGATCCCGAAGCCTACGTGACGAGACGGCACCGCGAACTGCAGCGCGAGGGCTGGCCCAACGAGGCGATCTTCAAGCGCGTGGCGGAGGAACTGGGCTCGGGGCGCTTCGCGTCGCCCGGCCGTACGATCCGCCAGATCCGGCGGATGATCTACGGTTAGGGAGAGGCCGAGCGCGGCTTCCTACGGCTATCGATCGGAAAGGCAGGCAATCATGTGCGGAATCATCGGCTACACGGGGCCCCGCAAGGCCCTCCCCATCCTCATGCAGGGCCTCAGGCTCCTCGAATACCGCGGCTACGACTCCTCCGGCGTCGCCCTCGCCGGCGAGGGGGGCATCAGGACCTTCAAGAAGGCCGGCAAGCTGGAGAAGCTCGAAGAGGCGCTCCCCGCCAGCTCGGCGGCCAAGGCGGGCATCGGCCACACGCGATGGGCGACGCACGGGGTCGTCTCCGACGAGAACGCCCACCCGCACCAGGGACCGGCCGGGAAGGTGGCCGTGGTACACAACGGCATCGTCGACAACTGGGTCGAGCTCAAGCGCGAGCTCGAAGCCCAGGGCGCGGTCTTCGCGAGCGGCACGGACTCCGAGGTCATAGCCCACCTGGTGGAGCGCCAGCTCAAGGATCGCGAGCCGGCCGAGGCGGTGGCGGCCGCCTTGTCGGAGATCGAGGGCACCTACGGCATCGCCTGCGTCTTCGCCGACAAGCCCGGCCTCATCGTGGCCGCGCGCAACGGGAGCCCCCTCGCCGTGGGCATCGGCGACGGCGAGACCTTCGTCGCCTCGGACCCTTCGGCCTTCAGCGCCCACACGCGCCAGGCGGTCTTCCTCCACGACGGCGAGCTCGTGCTGCTCGAGCCCAAGCGCTGGGAGACGAGGACGCTGCGCGGCGAGAAGGTCGACAAGCGCCCCGAGACGATACCCGAGAGCGTGGGACAGGCCGACAAGGGCGTGCATCCCGACTTTTTCCTCAAGGAAGTGTACGAGCAGCCCCAGGCCGTCTCCCGCGCCCTGGGCAACGGAGGACGCCTCGTGCGCGATTTCGGGGCGGCCAAGCTGGGCGGCCTCGACCTCGAGCCCCGCGATCTGCACAGCATCTCCGAGGTCGTGTTCATCGCCATGGGCTCGGCCCTCCACGCCGCCATGGTCGGCAAGGCGATGGTGGAGGCCTGGGCGCGCATTCCGGCCCGGGCCGAGGACGCGAGCGAGTACCGCTCCGGCGTGCCGCTCGTGAAGTCCGACGCCCTCTACGTCGCCGTGAGCCAGTCGGGCGAGACGGCGGACACGATAGCCGCCATCAAGGAGATCCAGGTCAAGGGCGGCCGGACGATCGGCATCGTCAACGCCGTAGGCTCGACCCTGGCGCGGCTCTGCGGCTCGGGCGCCTACGTCCACGCCGGGCCCGAACTCTCGGTCGCAGCCTCGAAGTCCTACACCTCGCAGATCGTCGCCTGCGCCCTCCTGGCGCTATCGCTCGGCCGGGCGCGCCACCTTTCGCTCGCCGAGGGGCGCGAGCTCGTGGACCAGCTGGCCGCGCTTCCGGAGAAGCTCGAGGCTGCCCTGGTCCTGCGGCCGCGGATGGAGGAGATCGCCCGATCGCTCAAGGGAGCCTCCAGCGTCATGTTCCTGGGCCGCGGCTTCATGCTTCCCGCGGCCATGGAAGGAGCGCTCAAGCTGAAAGAGCTCTCCTATATCCACGCCGAGGGCTTCTCCGGCGGAGCCCTCAAGCACGGCCCCCTGGCCCTCGTCGGCCCCGAGGTGCCCACCTTCGCCCTCCTGGCCGCGGGCGAGTGCTTCGGCAAGACCCTCTCGAACATGTCCGAAGTGCGGGCGCGCGGGGGCAGGGTGATCGCCATCGTCAACGGCGAGGAGGCGCGCGCGCGCGAGGCGGCCGACGAGGTCGTCGTCGTGCCGTCCAGCATCGAGGCCCTGGCCCCGGTCATCGAGGCCGTGCCACTCCAGCTCCTGGCCCGCGCGGCCGCGAGCGAGCTCGGACGGGACGTGGATCGCCCGCGCAACCTCGCCAAGAGCGTCACCACGGAGTAGACCGATCCCGAGCGGCACACCCTGGGGAACCGTGCATTTCCGACCGCGCCGCTCTTGACTTTTTCGCGCGCGCAGGATATTTATACTCTGCTTTCGCAAGAGAGCGATCCCCTGTAGCTCAGCTGGCAGAGCAAGTGGCTGTTAACCACTGGGTCCCTGGTTCGAACCCGGGCGGGGGAGCCTAAAAAACCGCGATCACCGCAAGGTGGTCGCGGTTTTTTATTCTTCGCCCGGGTTCGAAGGGTTCGAGCGCGGAGCGAGAGCGCCGGAAGCGCGACAGGAGGTCGCGCGCCAGCGAGAACCCCGGCCCGGAGCGGCGAGGCAGGAAGCCGAACCGCGCAGGGCGAACCCGGTGGGACAGCATGGGAGCCAAGAAGAAGTATCCGGAACCGTATCGCCGGTCGGACAGCAAGATCTACTACTTCATCTACCTTGGAAAGGATGGCAGGCGCCGCAAGGTGTGCACCGGCCTCACGGCCAAGGAGGAGACCCGGCACTTCATCCGCT
>Ga0307376_10000203_pt1 | contig 80942 bp, 96 predicted proteins | sample TR2MG_FD_202536 | JGI IMG/M metagenome (GOLD analysis project Ga0307376, IMG submission 202536) | Soil microbial communities from Risofladan, Vaasa, Finland - TR-2 | ecosystem: Environmental > Terrestrial > Soil > Coastal area > Acid sulfate soil | place: Finland: Risofladan, Vaasa | collected...
AAAAGAGCTGCCCATAACCATTAAGATACTTGAACCGGCAAAACAGGATAAACAGAAATTGAATTACGTGAAGAATTTAGGCTAAGGGAGCCTGCTCCCCGATTTTAAATGCAACTAATGTTATATGTACAAACATCACTGATGCCCTTTCTCTACTTATTAATCCAAAAAGACTATCAGCGACTTTACGAAATTAAATCACAATCTGGAAACTCCTGATATTTTCCATGCAAAAACATCAAGATTACACCAGGCATGGTGGATCTATGACATAAACTTTATACCAACGTTTTAGTCTATTAAAACCGGCGATATCTTGAAAAAACAAGGGAGGTATTGCCGGAAACAACTGAAATTAATGAGATTTTCGACTCTATCAACGTTCACCTTATTAATTGCGATTAATAGCATTCCCATGGCAGATTTTATACATATGCAGAATAATGGTCGGGATTTACCAATTCGCGGTATTTGAGAACAATTTTCTTAAAATCTTCCCATGTATCGCGTTTTAACGAAGGGTCACGCAATAGGGCAGCAGGGTGATAAACCGGCATTGCCAGCCTGTTTTGCCAGTTAATCCAGTTTCCATGTTCACGTGTTATCCTGAGTTCTGGCCCTATCATATATTTTAATGCCGTGGCCCCAAGCAGTATTAATATTTTTGGATTTGCCAGTTCAATCTGTTTTAACAGCCAGGGCATACAAACAGCAGCTTCCTGTGGTGTGGGCACCCGGTTGTCGGGTGGCCTGCATTTAACAATGTTACTGATAAATACATGTTCTTCGCGTGTAAAGCCACAGGCAGCCAATATCTTGTCGAGCAACTGACCCGATTTACCCACGAAAGGCCTTCCCTGCAAATCTTCGTCCCTGCCGGGGGCTTCACCAATGATAAATATCCCGCCATTGGGGTTCCCTTCTCCGAAGATGACATGGCTGCGTGTTTCAGCCAGTTCACCTTTTGTGCACTTAAGAACTTCTTTCTTTAATAATTCTATTTTTGTATCCATTAGGATAAGATAAAATCTATTTGACCTTCCCTTGATTTTTTACTGAATTAATAGCTTTATTTATGGATTCTTCATCTCCGAGATAGTCTTTAGATTTAACTTTAAGGTTTTCATCCAAATCATAAACCAGAGGGATTCCTGTTGGAATATTTATTTTCAATATTTCTTCATCCGACAAATTGTCCAAATACTTAACCAAAGCCCTTAAGCTATTTCCATGTGCCACAATTAGAACTTTTCGCTGATCGAGTATAGCCGGTTTAATAGTTTCGTGCCAATAGGGTAAAAATCGGTCGACAGTATCTTTTAAACATTCTGTTGCGGGTAACAATTCTTTGTTTAATTTATTGTACTTCAATTCGTTGGATGGGTGTCTTTCATCTTTAATATCCAATTCTGGAGGTCTTACATCATAACTTCTGCGCCAGAGTAACACTTGCTCTTCGCCATATTTTTGAGCAGTTTCGGCTTTGTTTAATCCTTGTAAGTCGCCATAGCTTTTTTCATTTAGCCTCCATGAACGATACACAGGAACCCATGCAAGGTTCATTTCATCCATTACGTTCCAAAGGGTATGGATGGCCCTTTTCAATACCGAAGTGTAAACTAAGTCGAAGGTGAAACCTTCTGCTTTAAGAAGTTTGCCTGCATTTTTAGCTTCTTCTATTCCTTTTTCCGTCAAATCAATGTCTGTCCAACCTGTAAAGCGGTTTTCCTTGTTCCATTGACTTTCTCCGTGTCGTAATATAACCAGTTTCATTTTCTATCTATTTTAAATTGAAATTATTTATGTTTTAATTCATAAAAGACACCGCGCGCAAGGTTAACCGATTCAATTTTATTATTCGCTTCCAAAGCACCTAAATATTTGTTTATTTCATTAATATGAATACCCAGAAAACGATGTAAATCATCAAGCGTGCATGGGCGACGGGCTATTGTTTCTAAAATGGCAGTTTCAATGTCGCTACTATATGATTCAATAGATGTTCGTTCGTGAGCTGATGCAATGATTTCGACATTTGGCAAGTTCCAATAATCAATAATTTCCTGCATTTCATTTTTTGATAAAGGAACCAGTCCCGCTACTGTTCCCGGACGATCCAGGGTGTTTAATTGAATACTATCGGGATTGATTCTCAGAATTGCATTTTTAAACAAATCCAATTCTTCTTTTGAATCGTTATAATCTTTCAATAAGAATATTTCTAACCAAATATTTTCTTTATATTCTTTCCTCAAATCAACCAACCCCTGAATATAAGTGTCTATTTTAAGGTTTGAATCTGGTCGGTCAATTTTTTCAAAGGACGACTGACTTGCAGCATCTAAAGAAGGTAAAATGACATCGGCTTGTAATAGTTCGGTTCTTAATTTCTTATCAAATAATAAGGTCCCGTTTGTTAAAACTGCGGTTTTTACCTCAGGATAATCTTTCTTGATGAAATTCAACACATCTCCTATCCGACTATTGAGCGTTGGTTCTCCCGAGCCTGAAAATGTAATGTAATCGATTTTGGGATCATTGCTCATAAATTGCTTTAATTCAGCAATGACCTGGCCGTATTTTACATACTCCATTCTATCAATAGTAAGTTTAGTGGTGTTACCTACTTCGCAGTAAACACAGTTTAATGAACAAACTTTTTTAGGTATCAAATCAATTCCTAACGACATGCCCAATCTGCGCGAGGGAACAGGTCCGAAAAGATGCTTATACATAATTTAAATCTTTTTATTCAAAAACATTCCCTCCTTTATCCCTTATAAAAAGAAGATCTGGTTTGTCATTACATTGTATTCTTGATACGGGCTCACCCAATATAAGAAAAAAGTTTTTTATTAGCTGAAGAAAACCAATATTAAAGTACTTTTGAAAGACATGGATTTTTTAATAAAAATGATAAAAATTGATATTCCCGGATATAAAATAATTATTGCAAAACATCTGGTTCTGGATTATAACGGGACAATTGCAATTGATGGTCTGATTATGAAGGATGTGCCTGAACTGGGCCGGAAAATCCGATGCATTTAAAGAATCGCAGCAGACAACCATGACAACACTGAAAAAAGGAAATCATTTAAGAATAAATAAATACTCGAATTAAAGTTACGATATATTCTGATTAACGCTGTCTGTGCCAAAATCTAAAAAGATAAGCTCAGCCGCAGGTAAATATTGCGTCCGGGCTCAACACTGATGCCTCCCCTATTGGTAGCAAGATGATTTGTATAGCTTCGGTCAGTTATGTTATCAATGCCGGCAAATATCTGCAATTTGGTTTGACCAAGGCTGATATTAGCAGAACTTATAGCAATATCACATCTTGTATATCCACCCGTTTCTTTTTCGCCTTCGGCAACCTTATCCTGCCGGGCTGCACCAATTACTGTCACCGTTGCCGAACCGATTCCGTGGTAGGTGTAACGCATGCCCAATCGTCCGTTAAGAGGCGGCATTTGAGGCAGGTTGGAATCGGCCTCAGTGTCCTTTCCCCTAACATAAGCTCCCGATGCGAACAAAACAAGGTCTGAGAATACGTTGTACTGCAATCCAAAATCGACTCCGTAGAGTAAAGCCTTACTAACATTTGCGTTGATAAGTGCAGGAACAGTATCAGTTGTGCCCTGCGATGCTCCTGTATTGAGGGTATAGACAAATTCTCCCGGCGTTCCGACAATCATGTTTGAAATCCGGTTGATAAAGGCATCTATCTGAAAGTTAAACTTTGGTTTCCAAATTCTCAAACCCAGATCAGTGGAATAACCACTTTCGGGATGAAGGTTCGGATTACCCAGACGAACATAATTCCCCAAATCGATGTATTTAAAACGTTCTTCAAGTGATGGGGCTCTGAATGAACGTGCCAGATTAAGAGACAGGTCTATATCTTTAAATAGTTTATATAAAATACCAGAATTTGCGCTCCACGACGTGCTGCTCTCGTTCCCCTTCTCAAAGGTTATTCGCTGGTTTGGCGGAGTATCATTTCGAACCCCGTTAACAATAAGGTAATCTATGTCAAAATCTTCATCGTTTTTAACCCGGATAACATCCACACGTCCTCCGACAATAAGGGTTAGCTTATCATTGATCAAATGGGTCTCATCCTGAATGAATATCCCTGCGCTGCTAAAGGATGACTCAGGTATCGGAGTCTCGCCGCGTACAAGGTTATTTGTTTTAACGACCACACCCGCGGTATCTAAGACCTCAGACTTAATAATCTTTGTACGCTCTGTTGTTAGCTTACGTGACCATATATCAACACCTGCAATCAGTGTATTTTTTCCAGTGAAGTTCCAGGTGCTTTGCAGCTGGGCCCCATGAGTCAGATGATTCCCGACGGGAGATACCAACTCAGGTGTAATACGCTGTGCCCCTGTAGGCAGAGGAGTTAGCGTTACTGTATTGGGAATCATGGCTACATCACGCTGGATGTATTGGGTAAAGTAGCTTAATTTTAACAGGGCAAGCTTGTCGGTAATATCACTAATCTCATAGCTTGCAGAGAACAAGTGCCTGCTGATATTAGTGTAAGTGGCCTCAGCAGGACCAGGAAATGCTGCACCTCCGGGGATACCAACATTAGTGGACCAGTTGTTTTGATATTGAACCTTGAACAGATGATTGGCAAATGGCTTAATTCCAACCTTTGCCATTACATTGTTAGTTGTAAACTGGCTGTTTGGTAAAATGCCCTCAGGTGTACGGATATCGTCGGCGTTAGTATGAGTACCGCTTATCCTAAGGTACCATTTATCTGAACCGGTATTTATATCTGCATGGCCGGTAAAGAGCTCATTGGCTGAGGCATAACCCGAAATGACATTACCCGACAGGTAAGGTTTGCCGACAAAATGCCCATCTTTGGTTATTATGTTAACAATTCCGCCCATGGCACCTGTGCCATAAAGAGAAGACTGCGCACCCTTAACCACTTCGACACGTTCGATATCATTCACATCTACCATGCTCAGCGATGCAGTTAAATCGTTGGCGGTTTCTACCCTGTTGCCATCAATCAGAGTAACAAGCCGATTTTCGCTTAATCCACGAATATTGATGCTGGTGGCCCACACACCATCGCTGCTCATGGCAATACCGGGCTCGGTGGCCAAAACATTGGAAAGGCTCAGCGCTGAAAGTTTTTGAAAACTATTCGATCCCACAACTGCCAGAGGAATAGGTAATTCCTTTATTCTGCGGTTAATCCTGAGGCTCGATACTTCTACCTCACCCAGCGTTATCACATTCTCAATCGTTTTCTTGCTCACTGAATCGCGGACTGTTCCCTGAAAACGAAAAACCTGTCCATCTGAACTCAATGAGAAAACTACTGCACATATAGCAGTCAAAAGCCAAAATCTATTCATTTTGCATATTCTTTAAAAGTATCGATTTTACCTGAGTACCCTTTAAACGGCCTAATTTGCCGGTAAGGGAACCAATCTGATCGGTGGTACCTTCAAGAACAAGAGAAATTACGCTTTGACCATTGCTGCGGGGCAGCCCCTGGCGTCCAATGATAATCTGAGAATGCTTTGAGATGATTTCGTTCAGCAACTGAACGTTTTCACGGTTCTCAACCTGAATTAATGCGACTCCTACTCTCTTTTCCATCAGAATACCTCCGGATTAGACTTATTATTGTATCTGTAAAACCTTGATTGAGATAATATCCCAAATCGCAGTATAAGCACAGATTTTTTGTTATTAATGTTACAAAATTAGAGGTTTATTTAGAAATATCATTATTGTCCGACTAAAATGATGAGAAAATTCTCTGAATTAGATAGTTTTGTAGAAAGAATTGAAAACATGCTCAGGAAATCTTTATTAGTGTTGGCATTAGCATTTTTGCTGAATGGGTGCAGGAATTCAACTCCAAATGCTGATAGTACAAGTATTTATACTATTGCCACTCTGAAAGGGCCTTCGTCAATGGGTATGATAAGGCTGATTGACAGCCTGAGCCAGGGAAATGGGCACAGCGTACAGGTAAAGATTCTGAACGAACCCATACAGGTTCGGAAAATGATGATAGATGGCTCTGCCGATTTTGCCATTCTCCCCACTACCATGGCTGCAATAGTATACAATAAGGGCCTGGAATACCAGTTAATTGGCATTCCGGTATGGGGCACCCTTTACCTGTTTGGAAGTGATACAACCATTACCCGATGGGAAGATCTCAGGGGGAAACGGGTGAATGTAATGGCCAAGGGTATGACTCCCGATGTACTTTTCCGCTACCTGCTTCAAAAAAACGGCATAAATCCTGATAGAGATATCACCCTTGATTACAGTTTCCCGACCCATATCGATCTGGCCAACGCCGTCGCCGCCGGGCAGACTGATCTCGGGGTGATCTCCGAGCCTTTGGCCAGCATGGTGATACAGAGGAATAAGGCTGTACGGCGAATATTCGATCTAAACGATGAGTGGAGCAAGTACGAGGGTATTCCTATTGCAGAGACGGCGTTTATGGCCAGGAAGAGCGTAATAAAAAATAACCGGAAAATGGTAGAAAAACTGATTTCAGGCTACGAAGCATCAACTAAATGGGTAAATAAAAACCCCGATAGCGCAGCTATGCTGATTGTTAAATACAATATTTTGCCCAATTACAATGTTGCCCTGAATGCCATTCCGCGATCAAATCTTAAATTTATTCGTGCAAAAGGCATTAGACTGCAAATAGAGGAGTACCTCAACGTTTTTTACCAGATGAACCCGGATATTATTGGAGGAAAAATACCTGATGAAGATTTCTTTTACCAGTAAACAATATGTGAGCCTCGCTTCGGTAATCTTTATGCTGGCCATTTGGAAAATTCTATCCATGCATTTCGATTCCGATTTTGTTCTTCCTTCCCCCGAAAAGACGTTTATAACGACACTGAGCCTTTTTGGAGACAGTCATTTTTTGGCAATAGTCGGCTCTACTATATCACGCGGCCTGATTGGGTTTGTTTTGTCGGGCATTTTGGGTGTAGGGTTAGGTATTATTGCCGGAATTAATCCTCATTTTAATGCATTTCTGCGACCCATGCTGGTAACCATTCGATCCACACCAGTAATTGCACTTATTCTTCTGGCACTTATTTGGTTAAATCCCGGTTCAGTGCCTGTTTTCATCGCAATGCTCACCATGTTCCCATTCATTTGCACCAATGTAATAGACGGGATTAAAAGCGTTGATCCTGACCTTGTAGAGATGGCCACGTTTTACAGGATCGGCAGGAACAGAATTATCAGGGAGCTATATATCCCTGCTATATTGCCATTCATTATAAGTGGTGCATCAAGCGCTATGGGCATCGGGTGGCGGGCTATAATCACAGGCGAGGTGCTTAGCCAGCCAAGATATGGGATTGGCACACTAATGCAAGCTGCACAGACATTTTTAAATGTAGATGCTGTAATTGCATGGACCATTTTGGCTGTGCTTATTAGTTACGGATTCGAAAAGGTAATCCGATGGAGTGAGCTAAAACTTATTATCTGGAGATTCTGACTATGAGCTTAGAGATTAAGGGTCTATACAAAGATTTTGATGAGATTTCACTTTACAGGAATTTCTGCATCGATTTTCCTGAAGGAACAATTACCTGTATTCTGGGCCCGTCGGGATGTGGAAAAACAACACTGCTGAATATTATTGGCAATATTATTAAACCCGATAGTGGTACCCTTATCGGATTCGATAAGAAAGTTACTTCGTATATCTTTCAGGATCCCAGGCTGCTCCCCTGGAAAACCGTTAAGGGAAATATCGAATTTGCTTTAAGTAAAGATTTGCCCGTAGAGGAGCGGGAAAAATTGACTGACCGCTTTATCCGGCTTGTGGAGCTCGATGCATTTGCCGGCTACTACCCCTCGAAATTAAGCGGCGGAATGCGCCAGAGGGTTTCCATCGCACGGGCATTCGCCTGCCCTTCTGATATAATATTGATGGATGAGCCGCTTAAAGGCCTGGATATTAAACTTAAATTAAACCTTATAGGAACCTTTTCACGGATTTGGCAGGCCGATAAACGAACTGTAATTTTTGTAACCCACGATGTGGACGAGTCTCTTTTACTCGGCAACGAGATAGTAGTTTTAAGCCAGGCGCCCGTTCAGATCATCGTACGTCAAAAAGTTGAAATCCCAATAGCAAATCGTTCACTCGATTCCAATTATTTGAAAGAGTTAAAACAGATATTGCTAAATGCTTTAGGCAAATAGACTTTTGACAGATGTATATGACAATAATAAACTGGGACAACAGGTTAGTTGTGATAACCGGAGCCAGAGGTATCGGAAAAACCACCTTGCTACTACAGTACATCAGGGAAAATTTAATCCACAGATCGGCTTCCCCCGAAAGTACTCCGGCAGCCACGCCCAGCATAAGCGAGAAGATAATGATTGAACATTGATATATTCAATCACCAGCATCATGATAAACACAAAGCCTGATATCATGACGGATTGCAAAAACATTTTATAAATTGCTTCCATATTATACCTTTTGAGCTTTTATTACAACAAAACTTCCTTGTTCATATCCGGTTAATGCATCCTGAACTTTATTTATTTCTTCAATTTTCCCGAAAACAGTTTGCCAGGTGTTGCTTATTTTAAAACCTGTTTCCTTTAATACCCTGTAAATTTCATCTGTTCCGTAAAAAGTGGCCTTTTTATAAAATATACTTCCTTCTCTGTGTTCCAAATAAATTTTTCCTATCGGGCTGTCTTTATCTACAAATCCAATAATGAACAGGCCGTCGCGTTTTAAAATACGGTTTACTTCCTGAAAAGATTTATGAAGATCATCAACAAAACAAATTGTTGTAATCATTACTGCCCCATTTTTACTATTATCAGTGTATGGGAGCTTTTCAGCAACGGCATCTATAACTTTAATGCCTCTTTTTACGGCTTTTTCGCGCATGGCTTCCGAAGGCTCAATGCCCTCTTTTATGCCTAATGGTTCGGCAAAAATACCGCTTCCAATACCAATTTCAACAATATCTCTGTTATTCGGTAATGCTTTTTTTATGGCGTTCAACTCCGATTGGAAAGCAAACTTATTAATGACAAACCAATTATCATATTCATCTGAATAATTATCAAAAGGTTCTGTTTTAGCCATAATTTTTTTTATTTTTTTCGTCAGAAGTAGCCATTCGTCCCGCTCGCAATGCTTGTTGCATAAAACAAGGAATACAATCAAGATATATTTTCATTATTCGCCTTCTTTTAATTCAAAAATATTCCCTTCTTTATCTTTAACAAACAGGATGTCGTTTTTATCGTTAAGCTTAAATCTTATTATCGGATATCCGCTTTACTCACATTTAGCAGCAATACTTTCACGGTTTATTATTTCAAAACAGATATGAGCAAAATTCTGATTCGTATTTACAGAATGAATAAATAATTCAAGAAGGATGTCTTCTCTTTTATACAAAAAAACTTTTCGTTGTTTTTTTACTCCAAAAATTTTATCAGCCAACTCAATGGGCATATTAAATTGGTATTCAAAATGGAACCCGAGAATATTTTGATAAAAATCAACTAATTCCTCTTCGCTTTGGATATTTAGTGCCACATGATTTAATTTCATTTCTGTTTTTTCTTAATCTGTTTGTAATACGATAGCAATCCCTCATATTAATAAAATTGAGAAAAGTACTTAATAACATGAAAAATAGAAGGCAATAATTCTTTAATTTTGGGGACGCTTTTCATTCAACAATTCTTCCCGGATCATAGTATGTCCGCAATCAGGGCATTTAAGTGTAGTACATTTAACACCCTGTTGATGTTGAACTTTAGCGCCACATTTAGCGCACACACAATATCCGCCAACACTATATCCGCCACCTTTGTTTCTTCCCCGGCCACCTCCCGATCCAAGACCTTTACCCTGACCGGATCCATTGCCACTTCTTGATTTTGTCATTTTTTTTAAATTTTAAAGTACTTTATTTAATGAATACATATCTATTTTATTTTTCCCTGATGGGGTTTTTTAATGTGGCTTTTGTAAGTCTTTCTAATTTTTTAGTTAAAAATCCATCCAGGGCTTCCTGAGCTACTAAATTTCTTCCTAAATATACTTCCGCCTTCATCTCGTTTAAGATATTAAAGGCATTTGGTCCTGTATTACCAATAATAAAATATAAAACACCCTCATTAACCAAATCAATTAATCCCAAATGATTATCATTATGCCCGGGATTGATTCTGGCTTCTGTTTCTTTTGTTTCATTGTTATAGATTAAATAATAAGGGGCTTCGCCAAATCTTTTAGCGATTTTGCTTTCTAAGGTATTTCCTTCTGTTGCTAATAACACTTTCATCTTTTTGTTTTAAATAACATGAATACTGTTATAATGATCTTTTATGATTGAATGAAATGCTTATTACGCGATAGTAATTTCTTTGCATAAATATACATTCTGAATTTCATTAAGTATTTTTATTCCTTCGTCCATTGGTTTTTGGAAAACTTTCCTGCCGGAGATTAAGCCCATTCCCCCTGCTCTTTTATTAATAACTGCTGTTTTAATAATCTCCTGTAAATCATTTTTACCGGAAGAAGCTCCGCCAGAATTAATCAGGCCAACTCTTCCCATGTAGCAATTCATTACCTGATAACGAGTTAAATCAATTGGATGGTCAGTAGTTAATTTGGTATAAACCTTTTCGTTTGTTTTTCCAAAATTAATTTTGAGATATCCACCATTGTTTACAGGCTGTTTTTGTTTAATAATATCAGCTTCGATGGTAACACCTAAATAATTTGCCTGCCCTGTTAAATCAGCAGAAAGATGGTAATCTGCTTCCTTTGTTTTAAAAGCAATGTTGCGTAAATATGCCCATAAAACAGTCACAAGTCCCAATTGATGTGCATATTTAAAAACCTTTGATATTTCCTGAATTTGCCTGTCACTATTTTCTGAACCAAAAAATATAGTTGCGCCAATACCGACAGCTCCCATATTAAAAGCCTGGTCAACATCCGCAAATAAAATCTGGTCAAAACTTTCAGGATAAGTTAATAACTCATTATGATTTAATTTAACGATAAAAGGTATTTTGTGTGCATATTTTCGTGCTACCGAACCAAGAACTCCTAATGTAGAAACAACAGCATTACATCCTCCATTGATTGCTAATTTTACAATATTTCCCGGATCAAAATATATTGGGTTAGGAGCAAATGACGCCCCTGCACTATGTTCAACTCCCTGATCTACCGGAAGTATTGAAAGATAACCCGTGTTTGCGAGACGTCCATGATTATAGATCGTTTGCAAATTCCGCAGAACAGTTATTGATCTGTCAGATTGACTTAATACCTCGTCAATAAAGTTTGAATTTGGCAAATACAAATTCTCTTTTGATGCGATACATTTATGCTGAAGAAGACCTTCAGCTTCATTTTCTAAAATTTTTATTACTTCTGCCAACATAATTATTCCTCCTGTTTTTTATTAATTGTTTTAATTTGATTTCCCCTGATTTTTCACCGAACTTATGGCTTTATTAATTGTTTCCTCATCTTCGAGATAGCCTTTGGATTTAACCTGCAGGTTTTCATCCAGATCATAAACCAGTGGAATACCTGTCGGGATGTTTATTTTCAATATTTCTTCATCCGACAAATTGTCTAAATACTTAACCAAAGCCCTTAAGCTATTTCCATGTGCCACAATTAAAACTTTTTGCTGATCAATTATAGCCGGCTTAATGGTTTCGTGTCAATAGGGTAAAAACCGTTCAACAGTGTCTTTTAAACATTCGGTTGCAGGCAACAATTCTTTATCTATTTTATTGTACTTCAATTCGTTGGATGGGTGTCTTTCATCTTTAATATCCAATCCCGGAGGCCTGACATCAAAACTTCTGCGCCAGAGCAATACCTGATCCTCACCATATTTTTGTGCTGTTTCTGCTTTATTCAACCCTTGCAAATCGCCATAACTTTTTTCGTTTAGCCTCCATGAACGATAAACAGGTATCCAGGCAAGATCCATTTCATCCAATACGATCCAAAGGGTATGGATTGCCCTTTTCAATACCGAAGTGTAGACTACATCGAAGGTAAAACCTTCTTTTTTAAGAAGTTTGCCTGCACTTTTAGCTTCTTCTATTCCTTTCTCTGTTAAATCAATATCTGTCCAGCCGGTAAAACGGTTTTCTTTGTTCCATTGACTTTCTCCGTGCCGTAATAAAACTAATTGCATTCTCTATCTATTTAAAATTGAAATTATTTATATTTTAATTCATAAGAAACACCTCGCTCAAGGTTAACCGTCTCAATTATATTATTCGCTTCCAAAGTTCCTAAATATTTATTTATTATCAGCATAAAACCACTATTAAGACTACTTTTGAAAGAGATATATTTTTAAATAGAAATGATAAAAATTGAAATCCCCGGGCAGAAAACAATTAATGCAAAACATCTGGTTCTGGATTATAACGGAACAATTGCAATTTATGGTCTGGTTATGAAGGATGTACCTGAAATGCTGGCTAAATTAAGTGTACATCTAAATTTACATGTACTTACCGCTGATACTTTCGGAACGGCACAAAAAGAACTAAAAGAGCTGCCCATAACCATTAAGATACTTGAACCGGCAAAACAGGATAAACAGAAATTGAATTACGTGAAGAATTTAGGCTAAGGGAGCCTGCTCCCCGATTTTAAATGCAACTAATGTTATATGCACAAATATCATTGAAGCCCTTTCTTTACTTATTAATCCCAAAAGATTATCAGCAACTTTACGAAGCTAAATCACAATCTGGAAACTCCTGATAATTTCCATGCAAAAACATCAAGATTACACCAGGCATGGTGGATCTATGACATAAACTTTAAACCAACGTTTGAGTCTATTAAAAACCAGCTATATATTGAAATAATCAGGGAGTCTCTGCCAAAATCCAAAGAAACTGGTCAGATTTTTGATGTCGTCAATTTTCACCTTATTGAATTAAATAATAAAAAGATTTTTATTATTCACTGTGCCATGTGTTGTCAAATCTTATAAGGTGGCTTACGACCGCAGCAGTTCTTATATTTCTTTCCGCTGCCGCACGGACAAAGATCATTCCTTTCAGGAATTCCGTTGAATTTTACAACTTGTTTTTCCTTATTCCTGATCCAACTCATCACATTTGCCGGTGCTCTTTTATTTTTAAGTTCTTTAGCCATGTATTCCATATATGGTTCAATATGATGAAAGAACATTTTATAACCTTCGCAAAGATAATTTAAACCAGGCTCACCATCCGGGGTCTTTAAAATCCTGTGTTTGGGACATTCCCCATGACAGGCAAACCGCACGTCACATTTCAGACAATAACGGGGAAGTTTATTCCTTTTATTTATTCCGAAGTCAAACTGTTGCTGCGATTTAACCATATCAATCAATGGAGTCTTTGAAATATTCCCAAGAAAATACTCGGGAAAGACGAAATGATCGCAAGAGAATACATCCCCGTTGTGTTCCATAACAAGACTATCCCCACAGGTCTCCGCAAATACACAGAGACCGGGCATCTCACCAACCCAATTGGCAAGAGTGGCATCGAATATCTGAACATAATACCTGGCAACATCATTTCTTATCCACTCATCAAAAATTGTGACAAGAAATTTCCCATAATCCTTGCCGTTCACCGACCATTCGGTCGCTTCAGCATCTCCCGGGTAATCATTTGCAACCAGAGAGAGCATATTATCGGACTTACCGGTCGCTCTTCTTTCAACTATGGGAAGAAACTGGAGAAATACGCTTCCTATACTCTTCAGAAAACGGTAAGTTTCTGAAGCAAAATGAACGTTATAATCATTAACACAACTCAGGGTATTAAATTCTACTTTGTTTTTCTGCAACAATTCAATTCCTTTCATTACCCTCTTAAAAGTAGGTTTGCCCGAGGCAGTTACCCTGTAATGATCATGGTTATGTTCTGCACCATCAATTGAAATACCAACCAACATATTGTTGTCAGCAAAAAACTTACACCAGTCATCATTCAGTCGCGTACCATTTGTCTGGAAAGAATTTTCAATAGTTTTTCCGGCAGCGTATTTCTTTTGAAGTTCCATGGCCCTCTTATAAAAATCAAGTCCCATAAGAGTTGGTTCCCCTCCCTGCCAGACAAACGTAACAACAGGCACCTGATTTGCTTCTATATATTGTTTTGTAAAATTCTCCAGTAACTCATCCGAAATCCGGAAATCATTTTTCCCGGGATACAGATTTTTCTTTTCAAGATAATAGCAATAAGCACAGTTGAGATTACACGATGGACCTGCAGGCTTCAGCATTACATTAAAGGCATTGGGCCTTTTAAATTTTAGTGCATCTGTATAGAGGATATCCATTGTTGGCGTTTATATTGTAGTATATAAAAATACTATTATTATAGTTTGAAAATTGAAAAAGTTTAAATAGTTGAACTCAATAAAAAATGTAATTTTACGATCAACAAAATACCATAACCGTCCTTCATTGCTCCGTGAAGAAACAGAAACACGCCTCTTTTATTCCGGACTAATCCGTGATGCTGATTAACTGGATAAATTGAGAGTGGTCCCCGATTATTATCACAGAAAAAAACGGCCGCAGAAACGTTGCTCTCGAACTTGAATTACCTGACACACCGGGAATCTCTCAAGAAGTTTATAAGGCACTTATGAACAAACAAATAGTTGATATGAGACACGTTAAAAATTTGAATGATATCAAATTGCTTCAGGCAGGGTGTATTTCAGGTAAATTCCCTTGAAGGGAATGATAGTGTATTTTTTTGAATAACCAAAATCGATTGCAATCTTATCAGCGTATAGCCCGGCAACATTGATAATCTTTCCGGCTTGAATGGTTTGCCCTTTGGTTGTTTTAATTATATTGTTTTTCAGCCTTTGTTGAAATCCTTCATCAAAAATAAACCGTACTTCCTTTTCAGACAATTCATTTTTAATGGCATTGCATATTTCAATGGGATCAACAGTTGCTGTTGTTGGTGAGAATAGGGCATGTTGAAATGTTTTGGCATATGGAATGTAATGCTATTTCAGGTTCTTTCTCAAGAATTATTATGGAACTCTTTGGTTACTTTTTCTTTATTTCCCGGGCTACAGACAGCCCGATAATGCCCGTTCCGATAATCAGAAAATCGCTTGTTCGCATGTGTTATATTAGAAAAATATTATTTCTTCAAAATTAGTCTAAATAATTTTTAAATGAACAAATGTTCACTTAAATTTGTTTGTTATTTTAAAAAAGATTACAACACATCGCATTAACCGTTAACGATTCGGAAGAAATTGAAATTTTATGTTCCTGATTTAAAAGAATACAAAATGATGCAATTATTTGGCAGATGGAACAGGGTTCGCGTCCGTGGCGCTGATAAAGAGTGCAAATGGCACCCGGTATGTCTGACGGAAGTATAGATTACAGCTTATAATTATGAACCATACAAAATAAATTTTTAATAATAATGACTCCAATACTTTTACATATAAATATTAACCGAAGAATATTTGGAAAACAGTTAATTATCAAGTAACTAAAGGAGGAATTTAAAATGGAAACCCCTATCAATTTATTCGATGATTCAGGCTGGCAGGATGCTGGAGAGTATCCGGCCGGGACAAGAAAAAAACTTTTGCGCGCTGAACAAGGGATAAAAACCGTTTTACTTAAATTACCGGAAGGATTTTACATAAAAATACATGCTCATATTACTGCCGAGCAACATATAATACTTAAAGGTGAATATATAAGTGAGGGGAAATTATACAAGGAAGGAACTTATCAAAGTTTTAAGGCTCATGAAAACCATGGACCTTTCGAATCAAAGCAAGGAGCCCTTGTACTTGTTATCTGGGATCCGTATGAATCTGAATAATAGAATTGACAGTTACGTTATTTTAATAAAATATAAATTAGTATCAGGAATCATGCATAAAAGCCCATTGATTTTCAATCGATTTACTAATTCTTATTCATGATTGCCGATAGTCATAAAATATAAAAAGGAGGTGAATTATGGCTTTAATGATAAATGATTCATGTATTTCCTGTGGTCTTTGTGAGACCGAGTGTCCAAATAATGCTATTTCAGAAGGAAATCTGTTTTATGAAATTGATCCTGATTTATGCACCGAATGTGTGGGTTTTCACGATAAACCCCAATGTGTTGAAGTCTGCCCCGTAGAGGCAATAGTGCATGATCCGAATCATATAGAAAGTAAAGAAAAATTACTGGAGAAGAAAATACGTATTCATGGGGAGTAAAACATTCCAGGCAAGTAATGAGCAATTATTATTTAAGCACAATCAAAACAAACGTAACGGGAAAATACCCTGTGTTGAAATGCACTATCTTTCAATGGGGATGAGCAATAGTTACAAAATTGCCATTGAAGAAGGCGCTAATATTGTCCTGATCGGTACAGTATTATTCGATGAAAGATATTCTTAAGCAACTGGCAGGTAAGTTCAGAAACTATTAAAGCAAAACAACAGAAATGGCAACCGGCAGAGAACTTACAGAATCTATTAAAAAACTTAAAAAGGAAAGAAATGCAATTATTCTGGCTCATGTTTACCAACGGGGTGAAGTACAGGATATCGCCGATTATGTTGGAGATTCATTAGACCTGAGCAGGCAAGCAGTTGCCACAAAAGCCGATGTAATCGTTTTTTGCGGGGTACAATTTATGGCAGAAACTGCCGCTATCCTGAATCCCTATAAAACGGTCCTATTGCCTGATAAAAATGCAGGATGCGGTTTAGCCGATATGGCTACAGATGAACAAATTATCAAGAAAAAAAACAAGATCCTGAAATGTCAGTTGTCAGTTACGTGAATAGTTCGGCAAGAGTGAAAGCAGTATCCGATATCTGTTGCACTTCAGCTAATGCCGTAAATGTGGTGAATTCTTTATCCTTTAATCCTGTTTTATTCGTCCCTGACAGAAATCTAGGCTCATATGTAGCTGAACATACGAACAAAGATATTCGATTATGGAAAGGGTATTGCTATGTACATGAGCAAATTACAGCCGATAAATTAAACTATTTAAAAGAAAAAAATCCTAACGCTGAAATTATTGTTCACCCCGAATGCACTGCATCGGTAAGACATATGGCCGATTTTACAGGCAGCACCTCACAAATGTCGTATTATGTAAAACATTCACAGAAAAAAGAATTTATTGTAGGTACAGAAGATAATTTTATATACAGGTTAAAATCCGATAATCCCGATAAATTATTTTACCCGGTTAATACATTGTGTGAGGGCATGAACACAATCACCCTCGAAAAAGTAAAATTTGCATTGGAGAAAATGGAATATAAAGTCCATGTTCAGGAAGAAATCAGGGAGAAAGCAGAAATTGCACTGGATAAGATGTTGTCGGTTTTATGAAAGAAGCGCTGTTATATCAAAAACTTGATAAAAATAAAGCTCAATGTAACCTGTGTGCCCATCGTTGTTTGATTGATTCCGGAAAAGCGGGAATATGCATGGTTAGAGAAAATATTGCAGGGTTACTCTATACAAAGGTTTATGGCCGTACCATTGCCCAACATATTGATCCTGTTGAGAAAAAACCTTTGTATCATTTTTATCCCGGGTCCAAAGCCTATTCCATTGCAACTCCGGGTTGCAACTTCCATTGCATTTTTTGCCAGAATTGGGATATATCACAAATAACCAATATTGAAATATTGGAATCAGGACAACAAGCAACACCGGAACAAATTGTATGGAACGCAAAGAACACAGGATGTAAAAGCATAGCTTATACCTATACCGAACCAACAATTTTCTTTGAATACAGTTATGATACTGCGCGTTTGGCACATGAAGCAGGACTTAAGAATATTTATGTGTCAAATGGTTATATGACACATGAGATGCTCGACATGATCAGACCTTACCTCGATGCCGTCAATATCGACCTGAAGGCATTCCGGGAGGAAACATACCGGCGGATTATCGGTGCTCGTTTACAACCTGTTCTGGATAACCTGAAAAATATAAAACAAATGGATATCTGGCTTGAGGTTACCAGTTTAATTATTCCCGGGATTAATGATGACCCTAAAGAAATACGTAATATGGCAGATTTTGTGGCTGGTGAACTGGGAGCGGATGTACCCTGGCATATTAGCAGCTTCTTCCCTGCCTATAAAATGAAAGATGTACCCCAAACCCCCATTCAGACTTTACAGTTGGCAAAGGAAATTGGTCTGGAAGCCGGCCTTAATTATGTTTATATCGGGAATACTTCGAATACGGGTGATATTAATACAAAATGCCCCCAATGTAGTTATGTGTTAATTGAGCGTTTGAATTTCGGGATAATAAAAAACAATATTAAAGAGGGGCATTGTCCGAACTGCGGGACGCAAATAGCCGGTGTGGGATTGTAAAGGATAAAAGTAAAACCTATGCCTTTGCTGTAAGTACAAGTGCACTTGCAGATGAAATTAAAGTATTGGAAGATGTGGCGGATAATTTAATGTTTACTAGAATGGAAAAACCCATGAAGCTTTTTTTAAAAATTACCCGCATGAAAGGCGTTGAATTTTCAGGAGAGGAAACGGAAGTTCCCATACCGGAAGAAACGCTTAAAGAAATAAATGAAATAGCAGAAGCAACCCGAAAGACAAGAATACCGGAGATACAAAAAATTTAGGTTGTAGTAAGGTAAACAGAATCATATAATTGATAATGATTTATTGAATCCAGAGTATGTATTAAAAAATGTGTAATTTGAGTATAAAAGATTGAATGATAATGTATAAGAATAGAAAATGAAAATAACAATACTTTATGATAATACCGTATTTAAAGAAGGTCTTCAACCTGATTGGGGGTTTTCGTGTCTTATTAAGGCTCATAACAGAACTATCCTTTTCGATACCGGGTCAAACGGTTCCATATTGCTTGAAAACATGAAAAAACTTAAAATACAACCGTCTTCAATTGATGATGTGTTCATATCTCATGCCCACTTTGACCATATAGGAGGTCTCTCAGCCTTTCTTAATAAAAATAATCAGGTAAACGTTTATGTCCCGGTTTCATTCAGGGGTGTGCGTAATGCGAAAAAGGTCATTCATATGGATAAACCCTTAGAGCTGTATGAGAATTTTTTTCAACCGGTGAACTTGAAGATATAGAACAATCGATGGTTGTGAAAACATACAAAGGGCTCGTTTTGGTGGTTGGATGTTCACATCCCGAAATGAAAAATATTTTGGAGGCTGCTTCACAATTCGGAAAGATTTACGCCATTGTTGGCGGGTTACACGGATTCGATAAATATGAATTATTTAAAAACCTTGATGTGATCTGCCCAACACATTGTACCCGGCACATGGCGGAAATTAAAACCTTGTATCCCGGAAAATATATTGAAGGTGGCACAGGGAAAATCATCAATCTGTAGCGTAATAGATATTTAATTTTTTAAAATTTATAATATGTGGTATTACAAAGAAGGAGAACTGATTAGCGAAAAATCACAAAAGGAAATGATGGAACGTTTGATAAATGAAGCCGGAGAACGTTTTGGTCGTTCAATCAGGAAAGTGCTGCTACTTCCGCCCGATATTACCCGTTATCATTCGGGAGCAGGTAAAATTACAAACATGTTGTATCATATACTTGGTTCCGATTGCCATATCGATATTATTCCCACTCTTAGGCAGCATGTTCCGCATACACCGAAAGAAAATAAGTGGATGTTTGGGGATATTCCGCAATCGTGTTTTCATGTTCATGACTGGCAGTCTTCCTGCACTATGTTGGGGAAAATAAGTAAAGAGTTTGTTAAATATGTTTCGAATGACTATGCTGATTGGTCAATTCCCATTGAGATTAACAGAGCTGTGGTCGAAGGCAAATATGATCTGATAGTGAATATCGGCCAAATCGTACCTCATGAAGTGCTGGGCTTTGCCAATCACAATAAAAATTATTTTATCGGACTGGGCGGTAAGTCCACGATTTGTGCTTCCCACATAATGGCTGCCGCATGTGGCATCGAAGATAATCTCGGGCAAATCATCACTCCTTTACGCGGGTGTTATATTTCAGCCGAAAGGGATTATCTGAAAGATGTGCCAGGTGTATATATATTGATTATTAAAACTCAAAATGATGAAGGAGAATTACATACAACCGGACTATATGTCGGAGAGGATACCCAAACTTATATTACGGCAGCAAAATATGCACGGGAACATACCATCCATGTATTTGAAAAACCATTGCAAAAAGTAATTTGCGTAATGGATGAAAAAGAATTTAAGAGCACTTGGGTGGCAAATAAAGCCATTTATCGCACCCGTAAAGTTATTGCCGATGGCGGGGAACTCCTTATCATTGCGCCGGGCGTTGAGCGTTTCGGAGAACAAAAAGAGGTTGACTACCTGATTCGTGAGTATGGCTACAACGGAACGCCGCATACATTAAATGCTTATAACAGTGATCCGGAATTACACGAACTTGGCCATGCAGCAGCACATTTGATACATGGCTCTTCCGAAGGACGTTTCAAAATCACCTATGCACCTGGAAAACTTACCCGCGAAGAAATCACAAGAGTTGGTTTTAATTACATCGATATTCAGGAGGCAATAAATAAGTATAAACCCGAAACACTCAAAGATGGCATGAATATCATAAATGGTGAAGAGATTTACTTCATTCCTTCACCAAGCCTTGGCCTGTGGACAGCTAAAGAGAAATTTCTTACTTCCCTGAACACCAATCTCACGTTTGCAAAGCGTATGAAAGAAAAAGAACCTGATGAACTAATCTGGGAGCAGCTCATACAGTCAGATACTCAAGATATAGCAAAATATGAAACCTGATGGACGAATATCGTGTTCATTTATTGATTATTATTTTTTAAACATTTAAAAACAGTGACTAACTATGGAAACTACTTAATGGAAAAATATGATACAAGAGGAACGTGAGCACAAGGATATGTTTTTTTTACGTGATTCTAATTCACCAATTGCCTTTGAACAACGCCGGTTGTTCAAAGGGCTCTATTATTATCCACCAAACCCGGATTTTCGGTTTGTGCTTGAACTTCATGAACACGAAGAGAAAAAAATGTTGAAAATAGAAGACACGAAAGGAAATGAAAGAGAATTCCTCAGATGGGGTGAATTTCGATTTAAAGCAGAAGGTAAGGATTGTACACTCCAGGCATATAAGGGCGATCCGCAGGAGGATCGCTTGTTTGTTCCTTTTCGTGATAAAACCAGCGGCAACGAAACATACGGGGCGGGGCGATATATAGATCTCGATTACAGGGAACATTATACAAGGGAGGGTAAATGGATCCTTGATTTTAATAAGGCATATAATCCCTGGTGTGCATATAGTGAACATTATGCATGCCCTTATATTGATCCGGAAAACTGGCTCGAAGTGTCCATACGTGCCGGGGAGAAGGATTATTCAGCTAAAAAAGAGTAGTTTATGCTTTAAAAAATAAGGATATTGTCAAAAAAATTTATGAATATCATATTAATAATATAAAAAGGAGGCTGATTATGGAAAAATATTTAGTTGCATCATCAGGTGATACTTTAGATTCAAAAGTATCAGGCAGATTTGGCCATTCCCGATATTTCATAATAATTGATCCGCTTACCATGGAGTATGAAGCCTTCACAGGGGTAAGTAAAAATGAAGATCAAAACATTGGGAAATTTATTAACCCGGCTGTAAAAAAGGTACTCGTCGGCAATATTGGTCCTTCATCATTTAATGAGGTAATATCATATGGTTGCAAAGTTTATCTGTGCCGTAATATGACTGTTCCTGAAGCAATAAGGAAGGTCAGGGATGGCGAAGTGCCGGTATTGAAAGAGCCGACATTAAAAGATAGTATTCATTCAGCTCGTAAGGCAGGCGATAGCGAACGTGGAGGAGGCCGTGGAACAGGAGGGAGAATGGGATCAGGACAACGAGATGGCAGAGGCATGGGTGGAGGCCAGGGAAAAGGAATGGGTGGTGGAAGAGGAGGAGGAATGGGTGGTGGAAGAGGCAGGGGAGGAAGAGGGAAATAATAACAAATTACTCCAGGCAGGATGGGTTTATGATATCAACTTTAAACCAACATTATATCTTATTTGAGAACGCCGTTATCTTGAGATGATCAGGGAGGCGTTGCCGGAATCGCCTGAAATTTATGAGATTTTCGATTCTATATATGGCTCTTTATACAGTTACTTTCACTAAAAATGTTAAATGAGAATGAGAAATACGTCAAAATTTAAAAAAATGCCGAATTTTGCTTTCAGAATTATGTCTTTGATACATGATAACCCGTTTCTGTGGATATTCAGAGAACCCTGTAATCGTTTAAAAGCAGCCGGGCTCAAACCCGGACAAAACATATTGGAAATTGGATGCGGTCCCGGATTTTTTACAATACCCGCGGCAAAAATAGCAGGTAAAAAAGGAGTTGTATATGCATTGGACAATCACCCGTTAGCTATAAAAAGTGTTCAGAAAAAGGTAAAAAAAGAAGAAATAGGAAATATTGAAACAATTCTTGCCGATGCAACCAGCACCGGATTGCCGGATAAAAATACAGATGTTACGTTTCTTTTTGGTTTTGTTCATCATACTGAGGGGCTGGAGAATATTTTTTCCGAGATATATCGTGTTTTAAAACCCGAAGGTATGCTTGCTATTGAAAAAACTCCCTGGCTTTCAGAGAAAAAATTGGTTACAGTAGTAGAAAGAAACGGATTTATTTATTCGGGAAATCAAAAGATGGTTTTCCTGTTCACAAAGAAAAAAAGAGAAGAATAACTTAGGCAAACTGGAATTTATGTTGTGTACCAACAAAGTAATAAATCAGTCTGATGTTAAGTAAAAAGTTAAAAGGCAAAAGTAAAAAAACCTGAAATTAAAAATGTTCCGACAAGTATAAAATATTGGTTAATCGTTACTAAAAAGCAAATTGGTTGTAACTGCTACTTTGGCTTAAATTGATAAATAGATTGTATGCCTGTAAAAAATTGTAAGAGAAAACCATAAAAATTCAGTTAATGAGATTCTTAGAAAAAATATTGGAAATTAGTTTTCTTATGTTTTTAATTGGCCCTCTTAACGGACAGAATACTGATGCCAATGTGTTTGGTGATGTTAAATCAAAGGGAGAGCACTTACCATTTGTAGGTGTCTTTATTGAGGGGACATCCATAGGCACGACCACCGATGCTACAGGGCATTATATGCTGGTAAATCTGCCGGAAGGGACTCACGTTCTGGTTGCAAGATACCTGGGTTATGCAATTGCGAAGAAAAGCATCACCGTTATCAAAGGCAAAACGCAGGAGGTAAATTTTGAACTTGAGGAGCAGGTGATGACGCTAAAGGATGTAGTGATTACAGGGACAAAAACTATCAAAAGACAAACTGATTCACCAGTAATAGTAAATATTCTGGAGGCTAAAATTCTCGATTTTGTTGAAGCCAGCAATATATCTGAAGGTCTTCGTTTTCAGCCTGGTCTGAGAGTTGAAACGGATTGTCAAACATGCAATTATACCCAGCTTCGAATTAATGGACTGGGAGGATCATATTCTCAGATTTTGATTAACGGAAGGGCTATATTCAGCCCCCTTGTAGGCCTTTATGGCTTGGAGCAGATCCCGGCGAATATGGTAGAAAGGATCGAAGTAGTAAGAGGAGCTGGTTCATCTCTGTATGGGTCAAGTGCTATCGGAGGTACGGTTAATATAATTACTCGAATACCAAAAGAAAACAGCTATGATTTTGATTTGACAACTCAAATTATTAATGGAAAGTCCTCAGACTTTATTATTAACGGTAATGTAAATATGCTTACTCAAAAAAGGAATGGAGGGGCCTCAATATTTGTTAACAGAAGGAACAGAGAGGCATACGATCATAATGATGATCGGTTTTCCGAACTTCCTGAATTACGCAATAACTCTTTCGGCGTTAATTTATTTTTCAGGCCAAATCAAAACCAGAAACTTGAGATGAATATGAGCAGCCTGAATGAGTACAGGTATGGTGGGGAAATTACTCACAGGCCGGCTTTTCTTGCTCTTCAATCCGAGGAAAGAACTCATAATGTCTTAATGGGAGGATTGGATTACCAGTTAAACTTTAATGAAGATAACAGCTCTTTTATAGCATATTTTGCCGGGCAGAATACTAATCGAAAACACTATACAGGCATACTGCCCGATGATCCCGGTGAATTGATGTCTCATGTGAATGAACCGCCCTATGGTTATACCTCGAACCTTACATTACAGGCAGGAACACAGATTAATCACCGTTTTCAGAAATTCCCGGGAGTGACTAATATGATGACATTTGGGTTTGAATATGTATTTGATGATGTTAAAGATACCATTCCAGCGTATAACTACGGCATTGACCAGTTATCAGCAAATGTTGGAAGTTTTGTTCAGAGTGACTGGGAAATAATTCCTGGCTTTATCTTTCTTGCAGGCTTAAGGGCCGATAAGCATAATTTAATAACCGGGGTAATTCTAAGTCCCCGCATGTCATTATTATATAAATTAAAAGATTATACTCAATTCAGGGTAAGCTGGGGAACCGGATTCAGAGCCCCTCAGTCATTTGATACTGATATGCATATTGCTTTTGCAGGAGGCGGTGTTTCACGTATATTATTATCGCCGGATCTTACCGAGGAACATTCAAATAGTATAAGTGGATCGGTAAATTATGATAAAACAACAAAGAACTATATTGCAGGTTTCACTATCGAAGGATTTTACACAAAACTAAATGATGTTTTTTACCTGCAACCCGTGGGAGAAGATAATTTCGGTAACCTGTATGAAAAAAGAAACGGAACAGGTGCAATAGTGAAGGGCATAACTCTTGAGTTGAGAGGTAATTACAAAAAAAAGGTGCAGTTGGAGGCAGGGATGACTATGCAGACAAGCATGTATGATGATGCAGTTGAGAATATTGAAGGACTGGCTGCCAGGCGTATCTTTTTACGTACTCCTGATCAATATGGTTATTTGGTTTTGTCTGTCACTCCCTGTACTAAATTAAGTGTTGCCCTGAGTAGCGTTTATACAGGACCAATGGTGATGGCACATTTTGCCGGAGCTCCCGAATTGTCTGCTGACGAATATAAAATATCTTCCTCATTTGCCGAATTTAATTTAAAAACGGGATACACCATTCCCTTTGAATCAATTAATTCCGGCATTGAGATTTCTTGTGGTATTAAGAACATTACTAATACTTATCAAAATGATTTTGATACGGGCAAAAACAGGGATAGTAATTATATTTATGGACCCTCTGCACCGCAAACAATTTATTTCGGATTAAAATTAGAATCATTGTAGATTGTAGCTGCCAGAATGAATATATCACTGCTGCCTGTTGTGCTGCTTATGTCCAGTAAAAAGTGTAAGATAGACTTTTACACATGGAAAAAGAGAAAACGCTAATCGTAATTTTTTTATACAATTTTAATAAAATTGAACCAATTTATGCTATCAAAACAGAAGGTTCGGCAGAATACGCCAACGCACTCAATATTAACCGATTTGGTAACTTTATACAATAATCTGATATTATTAGTCACTTCACAAACAAAAACCAAACCTGGGTTGTAAAAAAACAAATAATCAGCCCCATCACCAGAGGAAGAAATGTTGAAACAAGTGTCCATTTTACACTCCTGGTTTCTTTGAATATAGTGTATATCGTTGTTGCACATGGGTTATGCAACAAACTGAAAAGCATAAGATTAATACCTGTAAGTAGAGTCCAGCCTCCGGCATGCAGGATATTTCCGGTATCAGCCACAGAATCAAGTTCGAACATAACACCAGCACCTGCACCGACATCGATAAGTCTGCTATTGTACACTGTCAGCATCAGTACTGTGGGGATTATACAATTTCATTTGCAGGGATGGCAATGATATAAGCCAGCAATATTACCCCGTTGAGTCCGATAATGAACGCGAAAGGATTTATCCATTGTATGAAATGTCCGGCAAGGGTAAGTTCCCCAATGTGTATATTGGCTACGAGCCAGATTACAACTCCTGCAGGAATGGCAAAAACAATAGCCCGCCACAGCACAAAAAGAGTACGGTCGATTAAAGAAGTATATAAGGTTTGTAATATGCGTGGCTGACGGTAGGGGGGCAATTCAAGACTGAAGGCAGAGGCTTCTCCCCGTAAAACAGATTTACTCAGACCCCATGAAACTATAAGGCTGAACATTATTCCAAGTACCGCTACCCCCACTACAGATCCTGCAGAAACCAATCCTGCCCAATGTGCAGGAACAATACCCCCGATAAAAATGGTCGCTATGAGTATCTGGGTGGGCCAACGTCCATTACATAACGAGAAATTGTTGGTGATAATAGCAATTAACCTTTCGCGCGGACTGTCAATGACCCGTGCGGCAATAACTCCTGCAGCATTGCAACCAAACCCCATGCTGAGAGTCAATGCCTGTTTCCCGTGTGCCCCGGCTTTACGAAACAAACTGTCCATGTTAAATGCCACCCTGGGCAGGTATCCTAAATCCTCAAGCAATGTAAAAAGCGGAAAGAAAATAGCCATTGGCGGCAACATAACCGAGATAACCCAGGCCATGGCCAGATAGGCCCCATCTATAAGAACTCCGTCGAGCCACAAGGGTATACCAATAAAAGCAGCAGCATTTTTTAAAACAGGATGCATGGTATCGATTAAAAAAGATGACAGCATTCTTGAAGGATAATTTGCTCCTGTAACCGTGATCCAAAAGACTACTGCCAGTAAAATAAACATAAGAGGAAAGCCCAGCCACCGGCTTGTGACAATTTTGTCAATTTTCAAATCCATACTGTATGCCGGTTTCTCTCCCTTCATCCGGACAGTTTTACGGGCAATCCGTGAAGCATCTTCATAAATTGATTCAATGACTGTATCGTGAAAATTAACGCCAAGGTCCCACCGCGTGGTGTTGACCATGGATAAGATATTTTCTCTTTTTTTGGAAGGACTAATTTCCATCATTTCCGTTTTTAAGGCTGAACAGAAGAAACACTTACATGCAAGTTCCCCAGTTCACCGGAACGTACTGCCTCAACAATGCTGTTATCACCTTCCAATAATCGCAAAGCCACCCATGTAAGGTTGGGAAGATTTGGAAATTGCTCATCGAGTTTCTCAACCAGGGTTGAAATAGCATAGTTAAGCTTCGACGAACGATATTTAATTCTGTGGGGCCTGCAAATGGTTTTTCCTGTAGCCACTTCATCTATGGCAGTAATGAGTTCTTTCATACCTTCTTTTCTACGCGCTGCAGTTGCAATAACAGGAATACCCAATTCCTTTGATAATGCCCTTTCGTCAATTTCGATATGATTACGACGGGCTTCATCCATCAGGTTAAGGCATAGAACCGCACGATTGGTAATTTCCAATATTTGCAGTGCCAGATTAAGGTTACGTTCCAGGCAGGTTGCGTCAACAACAATTACCGTCACGTCCGGCTGTCCGAACAAGATGAAATTTCGTGCCACCTCCTCATCGGTACTGGTAGACAAGAGGGAATAGGTACCTGGCAAATCCACCACTTTATACCGTTTACTTTTGTACGAAAAACCACCTTCGGCACGGGTTACTGTCTTTCCCGGCCAATTACCGGTATGTTGCCGCAATCCTGTGAGATTATTGAAAACTGTACTTTTCCCGGTATTTGGATTACCGACCATGGCAACCACGTAATCCACGTTTTCCATGTTCAGGCCCAGTCGAACAAGGTTTTCATTATGGTGAAACCGGCTATTATCATAATTGTGCTGGCTAGTCATAGATTTGTTCATTTTTTTTATGAATAAATATTAAGTCGGCCTGATTTTCCCGTATGCCAATAGTGGCCCCCATCACGCGGTAACCCATGGGATCTCCTGAAGCACTTTTTATTTCGGCCGACACCAGACTTCCAGGAACGATGCCAAGGTCCATCAACCTTCTTCGTTGTTGTCTCCCGCAATTTTGGGAAATACCTGCAATCTCAGCCTTTTCTCCTATCCTGAGTGTAGAAAGCACCGCATATTTTGGAGTTAAAGGGACTTTTTCAGAAAACAATTCCACTGTAATTTGAGAAGCGAAGAGCGGGGTTAACACACATTCTTCTCCATCGGCAGCAAAAGTGATTTTACCTTCACTAACATCCGTTATATAAACTTGCATACCGGGATAAATCCCCAGGACAACCAATTGCTCATAGATACTTCGCGGTTCATCTTCGACATGAATTATCCGGGCAATTTCACCTTCTTTCAGACAACTTAGCGGTTGCCCTTTAAATGCCGGCAATTTACCATCGATAGTAGGAATTGGATCGCCATGCGGATCAAATACAGGATTGTCCATATGAGCTGCCAACTTCCCCATTTCCTCTGCCGATACGCGGTGTTCCATCCAATCTGCTTCAGTGTGCCAGTCTGCTTGTGCCACTCCTGTTTCATCGGCCAGATACCGTTCCAAAATTCGATGCACCCTTATGACCCGCAAAGAATAGGAATTCCCCGTATCCGTTAAAGAGAAGGTGTTGTCTTTCATCGAAATCAACCCCATGGAATGCAAACGGTCTATTAATTTGGTTGCATTATCACCCGAAATATTCAAGTTTCCCGCGATACTGTTCAAATCGCATGAAATCTTTTTATACTCACAGTCAAACATGAATTTAAGGGCATCTTCCAACAAAACCCTTTGGCTCATTATCTTTATCCTGAGCAATCGGGCAAGCAGTCCCTTTTCAGGCCAGAAGACCAAAAAAAGTATCACAAGAATCACACTACCGATTAACAGCATAAATTCCGGCTGTATCTTTAAAGACGATATTGTGTTCATCTGGTAAGTACTATCATTTTAATTTTAACTTTTTTACATATATCGTATGAGCTATTTCTGCATTCAACAATAGATTGGTATTGTTAATCTCGATTTCAGTCATCTTGTTTTTATCGTATTGTTTTTTTACTAAAATAGAGGAACCGACTGTAATATGGTTCGAATAGCAAAAATCAAAAAATTCTTTGTCCGAACTTGACAAACGGCTTATTTTATATTGCTTGCCGGGCGCTGCAATAGAAAGCACCATACTGTCTTTGTCTGAAGAAATCATCCCCTGCTCATCAGGAATGGGATCCCCGTGTGGATCAAACAAAGGATTTCCCAGAAACATGCTTAATTTTTCAGCCAGAAAATCAGAAGTTAAATGTTCAAGTAATTCGGCCTCACGGTGTATTTCGTGTAAAGATAAACAAAACACCTGATGCAGAAATGTTTCCCATAACCGGTGTTTACGAATTATACTTAATGCCATTTTTTCCCTGAGGGTGTAAGTTTTAGTTTCCTGTATCTTTTATAGTCGATTAGCTTTTTTATTGCCAGTTTACGCGCCATATCAGTTGCAGCAGCATTTGTAATTCCGAGCGCCCTGGCAATGGAACCTGGTTTTGTATCTCCTCCTTCTCCCTGTTCAAATTTATAGATAACCTTAATAAAATTTTCAGTAGCAACTGAAACTATATTACCCATTTCAAAATATATTTTTAAATATACTTAAATTAAAAAACAAATATACTTAAAATAGTCTGTTGTGATGTAAAATTTTATCTAACCTGAATTATACTTTACCACAAACACCTGTTCAGACTTTACAGTTGGCAAAGGAAACCGGAATTAAAGCCGGGCATTGTCCGAATTGCGGAACGAAAATAGCCGGTGTGGATTTTGATAAGCGACCCCGGAGGAACAGGGAAACCGCTGGAATGTTGCCCTCGAACCTGATTTACCAGACACTAGTAGAATTTAGAAATATTACCTTTTTAAAAAAATGTAATACTTTTTCTTCGATTAGATTTTATTTTTGATATTTTTGGCTGTTACTAATTTCAAATTGATAACACCAAAAGAATGACTAATAAAATATTGTTGATTGTAATATGTTTATCAGGTTTTGCTGATTTTGCCCGGTCGCAGGTAATACATGGGAAAATAACCGATGCAGCTACAGGCGCTACATTACCCGGAGCAAATATCCTAGTCAACATTGAAAATAAGGGCGCCACATCAGCCTCAGACGGAACCTATCAATTAACTGTTCCTGAAACCGGTAAATATACCCTTAACTGTTCTTTCACAGGATACATAACTGTTAAAAAATCTATTATCGTTTCAGACAGTGCAGCCATGGCCAATTTTGAACTGGACGAGAACCAGAAACAATTAGAAGAAGTGATTGTACATGGAGAGATTACCGGTCCGGTTAAACGTACCGGCGATGCGTTATATACAGGTTCTGCAATTACCTCGAAAGGAATATCACTTATGGGGGTATCGGCAAGCAGCAGTGTATATAACGCCCTCGATATAATACCGGGTATTTCAGTTGAAGGACAGGATGCTTACGGATTGTCAGAGAAATCGGTACTTATCCGCAGTATAAACAGCAAATTCAGCGGCATGACTATTGAAGGTTTTCCGAATTACGGGATAATGCCCATAGGCTCCCGCGATGATATATATGATATGGAAAATATGCAAAGTGTCTCTGTATTTAAAGGAGCATCACCTGCTGATTTAGGTACGGCAACAGGCAGTAAGGGAGGAGTTATAGAATTACAATATAAACGTCCGTCCGATTCGTCTTCTGTACATTTCAGACAATCTGCCGGTACCGAAAACTATCTTCGTTCATTTATCCGGATCGACATAGGAAAACTAAAAACAAACACTAATGCTTTTGTTTCATATTCTTACACAACGGCTGAAAAATGGAAAGGCACAGGGAAACTTGGTCCAAGGCATAATGCCACACTGGGAATAACACAAACAATTAATAAAAAATTAAATATAGAATTATTTGGAAATTATAATACTATCAACCGGCATGCTTTTAAGAAATTAATATATGCAGAAGCTTCAGACATTGATAATACGTTCAATAATGATTATAATGAAACCTTAACCGGAAATCCGGCAGAAGATCTTAATTATTATGATTATAACAAAGGAATGTATACTAACCGCGACTTCATGGGGATCACTAATTATAACATTACCCAAACAGCAAAAATTACTTTAAAAATATATTATTCAAGTGAAGATGCTGATTATGATGAAACAATAAAAAAAGGGGCAAATAATCTGGTCAACAAAAAGATACGAAATATTAACAGGATGGGGTTTATTCCTGAATTAAGTGGTTCAATGATGAATATTCATTATACAGTGGGATATTGGTTTGAATCGAGTGATAATAATGCCAATGTATATAATTCGCGTATAGTTGATAATGGATTGAACCCTGTTGGTTACAGTTTCTACACGGTAAATAAAAATCGGGGGGAAATACACAGTCCGTATTTAAAACTAGCCTGCACAAAAAATAAATTTAAAATACAGGCAGGGTTGAAATATTTTTACTATGAAGAGCCTGAAAGTGATCGATACACTTCTTTATCGCCAACAGAACTTTCTTTAAATCCGGATGCTGATTTACATACCAAAGCAATGAAATACAACGCTTTATTGCCAACCATAGGTATAGGGTATAATTTTTCAAATAGTATACAGGCATATATTAATTATGGCAGGAACTATATGCGTCCATACAGTTACGTCCCAATTATAAGTTTATACGTAACTAATATGCAGACTTTTAAAAACAATGGTATGAACCTGCAGGATATTTTCGATTCGTGGACAATGGAAACATCAGATAATATTGACATAGGGGTACACTATACTTCAAAAAAGCTGACACTTTCACCTTCAGTATTTTACGCGAAATATCACAATGAACTGGCCTCGGCTTACGACTCAAAAGTACAGCTCGATTATTATCAGAATATTGGAGAATTAACTGCTTTTGGTTTTGATTTGGAATGTTATATCCGTCCTGTTCAATCGTTGATTATTTTTATTAATCCTGCCTTTAATTCAATGAGCTACGATAATAACCTTGTCCGCAAATCAGGAACAGACACCGATACAATAAGCATAAAAGGGAACCAGTCTCCCGCTGTACCCAGAATTAGTTTAAAATCGGGGATATTTTATTCGATTAAGAATTTTGATTTTTCACTATTCGTGAAACATACCGGCGAACGTTTTGGCGATGCTACAAATAAAGAAAAAATTGATGCCTACACCCTGGTTGATATGGGAATAAAATATTCGCGTAGCAATGTTTTTTTCATTAAGAATTTTCAGGTTGGGTTTGAAATTAAAAACCTGTTCTACACAAAATATGTTGGTTCAATCAATACATCGGACGACAGTAACCAGGGGAGTGCCACTTATTTTGCAGGAATTCCGCGTAGTATAATCGGTTCTGTTGCCTTAACCTTTTAATACCAGGCATTATGTTAAAAATTCAAAATATTACATTCATACTGATTTTCTTTATCCTTTTATCATGTACCCCAAAAAAGCTAAAACATGAAGGGAGAAAGATAAACGATATGCTGGGTCGAACTGTGGAACTACCTGACAGTATTACAGGGATAATAGGAATAAGTCCCGGTACAGTGCGCCTGCTGGCATATCTTAATGCGGTTCCAATGTTAAAAGGAGTTGAAGAAACTGAAACACGCGGTAACAGACCCTACAATATGGCATATCCCGAAATCGCCACAATGCCTGTTATCGGGCCAATGTTCGGGGGCGATGCAGAACTTATCGCCGGGCAAAAACCGGATGTTATTTTTTCCACATATATAACAACTTCAGAAGCCGATGAACTTCAGACTAAAACAGGAATCCCTGTTATTGCATTACAATATGGCGATCCGGGGAAAAAGAAAGAATTATTTTATAATTCACTTTCACTTATAGGAAATATTATTGGTAAGAAACAAAGGACAGACTCTGTAATCGCCTATATTGAGCATGTTATAGAAGACCTTGATGCCAGGACAAAAGATATCCCTGAAAATAAAAAGCCTGAAATTTATATAGGCGGGGTGTCAAACAGAGGCGCTCACGGAATAACATCGACGGATCCTTCCTATGGACCCTTTCCCTTTATCAACACTAAGAATATTGCCCAGGAATATACTACAAATGATCATTCAATATATATTGATATTGAGCAGCTTATAAAATGGGACCCCGATATTATTTTTCTCGATTGTGCAGGTATCGAAATTATAAAAAAAGAAATTGATGACAATAAAAAAACATATAACACATTAAAGGCTTTTCGCGACAGCATGATATATTTAGTGCAGCCCTATAACTCTTATACAACAAATTTTGCCACTGAACTGGTGAATTCATATTACATTGGCAAAACAATTTACCCTGAACAATTTTCGGATATCAGAGTTGAAAATATTGCCGGATCGATATATACAACTTTGCTTGGAAGCAACGTATATAAGCAAATGTTATACTATTACGGAGGATATTCAAAATATACAAGTTACTGATGACAGAACTTTTAATTAACAAACAATATACGGTTACCCAGGGTTTTATCGGCTATATTAGCAGGGATGGCACTGGCAGTTTCAGGTACGGCTATGCAAAGTATTTTACGCAATCCGCTTGCTTCTCCCGTATCCTTGGGGATATCACACGGCGCAGCGTTTGGGGCGGCATTTGCTATTATTATTTTAAGCAGTGCACCTTCGGGTAACAACACAATCTCAGCCACTACACCTTACATAATAAGCTTATCAGCTTTCCTGTGGAGCATGATAAATACGATAATTATCTTATCCATTGCCAAACTAAAAGGTGCAGGACCAGAAACCATAATACTTTCCGGCATCATAAGCGGTTCGCTGTTTACTGCCGCCACTTCGGCCCTTCAGTATTTTGGCGACGACATACAAGTGTCATCAATAGTATTCTGGATGTTCGGTGATTTAGGCAAAGCATCATGGAACAAGTTATGGGTGCTTCTTGCTGTTACATTTCCTGCAACCCTGTTTTTTATAAGAAACAGGTGGAATTATAACGCACTGCATACAGGAGATGAAACGGCAAAAAGCCTGGGTGTAAAAACAGAACAGACACGCGTGATGGGAATGATTGTTGCCTCATTAGCATCTGCCGTAACAGTTTCATTTTTTGGCATAATAGCCTTTGTGGGTCTGGTAGTGCCACATATAGTCCGCAGATTTATAGGAACTGACGAACGGTTCTTAATACTGGCCTCTGCCCTGTTTGGCGGGATGTTTTTACTATTAGCCGATACCATTGCACGCACTATATTTTCACCTGTTGTATTACCAGTTGGCATACTGACTTCATTTTTAGGCGCACCATTATTCATTTACCTCTTAATAAAAAATACAGGGAGGGGTATGTGATGATTGAAATAAAAAATCTCGACTTTGCCTATAAAAAAGAACTCGTTCTTAAAAATGTTTCTGCTGCAATTAAAAAGGGAGAGTTTGTCGGGATAGTAGGACCTAATGGTTCGGGTAAAAGTACACTTATAAAATGCATAGCCGGTATTTTATCGTGCAAAGCGGAAACCATTTTTATAAACAATCGTAACATTCAATCTTTTCACCGTCAGGAACTTGCAAAAACAATAGCCTATGTACCGCAATCCGAATACGGATTATACCCTGTAAAAGTATTTGATGCTGTATTAATGGGCCGTAAACCTTATATTGATTGGAGCCCTGCAAAGAAAGATCATGCTGCTGTTATTAAAGCATTAAAAATTCTTGATCTTGAAGATATTGCCTTGTCATACCTCACTGAACTAAGCGGAGGGCAGCGGCAAAGGGTATTTATTGCCAGGGCGCTGGCACAGGAAGCTGAGATACTACTCATGGATGAACCTACTGCCAACATGGACATACGACATGCACTGGATGTTCTTCAATTATTAAAAGATTTATCGGAAAGAGGCATTACCGTTATCATTGCCATTCACGACCTTAATTTCGCTGTAAGATATTGCAACCATATAATGATGTTGCAAAATGGGTCTCTCTTTTCCGATGGAGGCCGGGAAATAATGACCCCTGAAAATATTAAAAGATTATATAAGATCAATGTTGAGGTAATTCAAAAAAATAACCATCTGTTTTTTATACCTGAATAATAATAAAGAGTTATGATCACAATTAAACCTATAGGAATAGTCAGGAATGATTTTGTTGAACCTGCCGACCCTTTTGAAATGGTAAAACATCAAAGCCGCATAGTTATTTATCCTGAATTTTCAGAAGGCTTATATAAAATTGAACAATCGGAATTTATCGATATTACTTTTCATTTTCACAAATCAGAAGGCTACAGGCTTAAGGGCCCCATTTATGATGGAGAATTTAAAGGTGTATTTGCCTCACGCAGCCCCAGGCGGCCAAACGCTTTGGGAAATACCACGGTAAAATTAATTGCCCGCGAAGGCAATGAACTTATCGTAAAAGGGCTCGATGCAATTAACGATACCCCTGTTCTCGACATAAAACCCTGTAATATTTCTTTTTATAAAGAGCATGGCGAAACGATTGACATCAACAGGTTGAAATTCAGTCCGCGGTGGAACATTACCCGGTGTATAAGAACCAACGATCTCGATACGCTGCTGCTAAAAGCCGCTATGTTGCACGGACATTTTTGTCCCGGACTCACCATGGGGGTTATGGTGGCAACTTATGCCATGCAAAAAATAAGGAAACTTTCTGATGGCATGGAAGATTTAATTGCCATTACCGAGACCAACAATTGTTTTTCCGATGGCATACAGTTTGTCACCGGCTGCACTTTTGGCAACAATGCTCTCATTTTTAATGACCTGGGGAAAAATGCCTTTACCCTTACTACAAGGAACAGAAAAGGTATCAGGATTGTTGCCCGCAACGATTCAGGCGATTATTTGCGCCAACAACACCCCCTGTTTTATTCGTATTTCCAAAAAGTAGTTGTTGAGCGCAACCACGATCCGGAATTGCTAACCAAATTCCGTAAATATGGTATAGAAACATCATTTGCCATGCTTCATTTCGATTTCAGCAAAATATTCAATGTTAAGGAAGTAACAACTGAGTTACCCCAATATGCACCTATCCACGATAGTATTATCTGCTCTGTTTGTGGCGAAAATGCTATGGACACGCGAATTCTGGAGCAGGATCACTCACCTGTGTGCCTTGCCTGCGCAAAAAAACCCTTCGGACAATTAACAGGGCATGGAATATTGATCGAAGAAATGAACAATTAACCGGTTAATTTATTCATAACTATCCTTTTCGCTATTGTAGTATTTCTCTTTGAAAAATTTATATTCTTCATCTTCAAAGAAAAATTTTTCGCCAAATGCCGACTTTAAAGTATTCATCCAAATAGCATTTTCATCATATTTAGCAAAAAATGGGCGTACTACCCAATCAGGATTCCGTCCTTGTATAAATCTCAGTACAAATACTTTTTCATTATTAATGTTACTAACTCCTAAAAACTGTACCTTACCGGGAGTACAAGACATACTTGGCCCACGGACAGTACGGCAAACACCACTGACATCCTGATATGCTTTTCTGAAAATTTCCCAGGCCTTAATTAATGATAAGGCAAAATAATGTTGTGCCCCGGTATTTCTGGCAATAAACATATAATATGGTATACAATTCAGGTTCACTTGTTTCCGCCACATTTCGGACCAAATTTCAGGTTTGTCATTAATGTGTTTCACGACAGGAGATTGTGTTCTGATTTGTGCTCCCGTACTTCTTAATCGTTGAATAGCTAGTTTTACAGCTTCCGTATCCAACTCTCGTGGATGAGTAAAGTGAGCCATTAAAGCCAAATTTATTCCTTTTGATGTAATCATTTCAAACAATCTTAAAAAGTCGTCAGCATCATCATCCGAAATAAATTTATAAGGCCAGTAACTTAATGCTTTTGTGCCTATCCTGATGGTTTGAATATTTGTTTTGTTATGTTCAGAAATAAATGGGTCAATATATTTCTTAAAAACTTTATAAGACATAGTCATTGGGTCTCCACCAGTAAATAAAATATCAGTAACTTCCTTATGATTCTCCAAATACTTAATCAGTAATTCTGTTTCTTTCATGGCAAACTTTAATTCATCCATTCCAACGAACTGGGGCCAACGAAAACAGTAGGTACAATAACTATGACATGTTTGTCCTGCACTTGGAAAAAATAATACGGTTTCTCTGTATTTATGTTGGACACCATATAGCTTTACTCCATCAATCATTGGTACATTATAGTCTTTTTGTCCTGCAGGATTGGGGTTAAGCTGTAACCTTATTTTATTACTGACCTCCTTCTGAAATGTCTTATCAGCGGATTGTTCCAATGCTGCTGCCATTTCATCAAAATGATGTGGTAATAACATTTCTTTGTTAGGGAATGTCAAATTAAAAATCGGATCATTATCATAATTAGCCCAGTCGATAAGCTCATCTATAACATAATTGTTTACTTTAAACGGTAATACAGAACCTACTATGTCTATATTGCGTTTACTCTCCCCGGATAATTGTTTAATTTGAGGAATAGTTTTATAGTTACTTAATGAAAATGTTTTGAGTTTCATAGTCTTAATCTCCTTTAATTACCACCTGTTGGCGGGAACAATTAATTGTTACCACGTTTCACACCATTAAAATACAAAAAAATTTCTTAATATCTGAGAAGATCCCGGATAATCTCAGAATCACTATCTATAGTTATTGCAATAACTTACCCTAAATCACTCATTTCCCACAATTAAGATTTTGGAATTGTGAGTGAATATCAAGACATTTTACCGGAAGTGTTTTACATGATATCACATACTCGTAGTCCTGCCGAGCAGCTTATAATACTTAACCAAAGCCCTTAAGCTATTTCCATGTGCCACAATCAAAACTTTTTGCTGATCGAGTATGGCCGGCTTAATGGTTTCGTGCCAGTAGGGTAGAAATCGTTCAACAGTATCTTTTAAACATTCGGTTGCAGGCAATAATTTTTTATCTATTTTATTGTACTTCAATTCGTTGAATGGGTGTCTTTTATCTTTAATATCCAATTCCGGAGGCCTGACATCAAAGCTTCTGCGCCAGAGTAATACCTGATCTTCACCATATTTTTGTGCAGTTTCAGCTTTATTCAACCCTTGCAAATCGCCATAGCTTTTTTCATTTAGCCTCCATGAACGATAAACAGGTATCCAGGCAAGATCCATTTCATCCAATACATTCCAAAGGGTATGTATTGCCCTTTTCAATACTGAAGTATAAACTACATCGAAGGTAAATCCTTCTGCTTTAAGAAGTTTACCTTCGCTTTTAGCTTCTTCTATCCCCTTTTCCGTCAAATCAATGTCGGTCCAACCGGTAAAACGGTTTTCTTTGTTCCATTGACTTTCTCCATGTCGTAATAATACTAATTTCATTTTCTATCTGTATTTAACTTAAAACCTTAATAACAAGCCTATTGCACCTACAATAAAGGCAAAAATCATATTAATGACCTTTACTGCCACAAACCCTTTTTTTGATTCGGCAAGCATGGGCAACATGCCATGGCCGTCTTGTGATATTGAACTGGCCAGCAAAATACTAAACGGAATAGTGCCTGAAGCAAAAAGAGTGACAAATATAAGATGGGGCCCCGACGATATGTTTCCAGATATGATCTTCAGGAAAATGGTTTGGCACACTTATCACCACAAAAAGGGCGAAAGAAAACGACAACATCAGGGTAACTTTAATCCACAGATCGGCTTCCCTCGAAAGTACTCCGGCAGCCACGCCCAGCATAAGCGAGAAGATAATGATTGAACATTTATATATTCAATCATCAGCATCATGATAAATATAAACCCGGTTATCATGATAGATTGTAAAAGCATCTTATAAATTGCTTCCATTATATTTTTTGAGCTTTTATTACAACAAAACTTCCTTGTCCATACCCGGTCAAGACTTCTTGAACTTTATTTATTTCATCTATTTTCCCGAAAACAGTTTGCCATGTATTGCTTATTTTAAAACCTGTTTCCATTAATACCCTGTAAATTTCTTCTGTTCCGTAAAATGTAGCTTCTTGATAAAATATACTTTCTTCTTTGTGTTCCAAATAAATTTTCCCTATCGGACTGTCTTTATCTACAAATCCAATAATAAACAGGCCGTCACGTTTTAAAATACGGTTTACTTCCTGAAAAGATTTATGAAGATCATCAACAAAACAAATTGTTGTAATCATTACTGTCCCATTTTTACTATTATCAGTGTATGGGAGCTTTTCAGCAACGGCATCTATAACTTTAATGCCTCTTTTTTCGGCTTTTTCGCGCATAGCTTTCGAAGGCTCAATGCCCTCTTTAATGCCCAATGGTTCGGCAAAAATGCCACTTCCGACACCAATTTCAACAATTTCTGTATGGCAGGTTAATGCCTTTTTTACTGCATTTAACTCAGACTGAAAAGCATATTTGTTGATTTCAAACCAATTATCATATTCATCTGAATAATTATCAAAAGGTTCTGTTTTAGCCATAATTTGATATCTTTTTTATCATCAAATATTTTTAATCATCGGAATTAAATGAGTTTTCCCTTTTTCGGCTTCATGTTTTATACTGTCGAGTATTTCAGAAGATAAAGGAACTTTTACTTCCTGATCGAAAAACGCTACCTCTTTTGCTTTTTGAACCTGTAGAAATAAGGTCATTGGTTTTCTCATTTCGCTGAACAGCAGGATATCGACTATATTTTCCAATTCTTCCACCAGAGGTTTAAAGGCATCGCTGTTTACACTGAAAAACAGTGTTTTATCGGTATTCTGAATAATGTATTCTTTTATTTTTTTATGAATTAACTGACCGTAAGTTTTTGAAAAAAATAAAAGATTTAAGGCTGCACCCGATACCATCATACCTAACTTATTTTCTTTTTGTGCAAAAAATTGATTTGCCACTGTTAAGGCTTTGTCCCAATTTTCGGGTATTACAAAATTAGCTTTAATATGATTGGCTGATATAATTTGAAGGTCGTTAATTGTTGGATCAAGTTCTATCATATAAACTTGTTCGGGAAAATTATCCGGGTCGACGTCAAGCATTAACATCGATTTTTTAAAATAATCGACCGTTGTGCTTGCAAGTAAAAAAACAACCTGCCCTCCCGCATTCAGCCAGTCTGAAGCAAATATATATCCGATAAGCGGTTTGCCCGACCCCCCGGGGCCACTTATAATTGTAGTTGTTCTTATCGGGAAACCCTGTGGGAATAAGTTATTTGTCCACTGATTGTTAAATTTTACTGTTTCCATAAGATTTTATTTTTAATCTATTTTTAAAATTGTAATGAGTAAATTATCATTTTCATTCGAATTTCCTATCGTAATCCTGTAAAAATCGTTGAAATATATACTTGACAAATCATAAATTAGAATTCCCTTATTTTTGAGTTTCAATGCCAATTCAGGTATTTTACTTTTGATGAGCAGAAAATTGGCTTCACTTGGAAATACTTCGAAGCCCAATTCTTTTAGCTTTATGGAGACCCGCTCTCTTTCATCAACTATTTTAGCAACAACTTGTTTCATCAATTCTATATTTTTAAGCGACTCGATAGCCGCAAATACTGTTGGATTAGACAAAAGTTGAGAATAATCGGTAAAATAATTTTTAAAATAATCGCCTGCCAACAAATATCCCAATCGAAGACCTGCTAATGAAAAGGCTTTATCCATCGTACGGGTTATTGCCAGATTTGGGTGCTTTTTAAGCAGACCTGCAAAGGTTTGGCCCGAGAATTCAAAATAGGCTTCATCAACCAATACGAGCGTTTTTTTATTCTGAAGTATTTTTTCAACTAAATCATAGTTCAATACTATTTTACCTGTCGGGTTATTGGGATTATCGATAAGTAAAAGCGTGGGTTCATTCAGTTCATTTAATAAAAAATCAGTATCGAGTGCAAAATGTGGAGGTGACAGCTGAAATTTCGTGAGTTTGCCGGCTTGCTTAAGGGCGTACTGTGAAACAGAAAAGAAAGAAGGGCTGAGCATCATTATTTTCCTGTTTTTTGAAAAAATGTTGATGATTTCACGCAACAACAAATCGGAACCATGGCTCAAAATAATTTGTTCAGAATGGAAATCGGCATTATATTTACTTAGAAGTTTTTTTAATTCGTTTATATCACTCAATTCCGGATATCTGTTAATATAGTCCAATCCTTTCATAGCTGCCTGATGAATTTTCTCATCCGGCAGATAAGGATTTTCGTTCGTATGCAGATTAATGGTCATCTTACATCAATAATTGTTTCCGTTTTGTAACCTGTAATTACTTTCACGTTCCCTTTTAACTTATTATCTGTTTCGGTATCCCCCGTGTCGACTCTAAGACACTCCAAACGGCTTATTTTATCTTCTGTTGCCACAACAATCACATCTTCTTTATCGATTAATTTTAGCACTTCGGGTGTAAATTGTTTACTTGCACGACCAAAAATAAATCCATTTCCGCCGATTGGGGTTAAAATTATTTTTGCTTTACCGTGTTTTTTAATTATTTCCAATAAACCCTTTTCATTTAAGTCTGAACCAACCAATTGTTCATTAAAAATGGCATCAATACCCAACAAGGTTTTTTGTATATTTAATTTTTCAGCGATTGTTGATAAAGTGGTTCCGGGTCCTAAAATATAGAGTGTGTCCTTTTCACTATTTTCCAAAAGATACTTTGCAATTTCTTCTTTGCTTTGTTCTTCCGGTTTGCTTAAGTTGGACGGTTCTTTTTTCCCTTGCAGCAGCTCAATGTTTTTAGGCACTTTCAGGTAGCCATATAATTTTGCTCCTAATTTTCCGGCTCTAAAAGCATCTTCATCAATATCAAGGACTTCTTTTTCAATGAGTTGATTTGAATTATTATCAATAATTTGTGCAGCAGCTTTTGGCGAAAGTGCAAAAACAGGACTGAACATTTTAACACCGGAAGGGATTCCTACAACAGGCATGGTTAATCCGACAGCATCGTAAATATCTCTGGCGGTGCCGTCGCCACCCACAAACATCAAAAGTTCTATGCCTTTTTCAAGCATTTCAAGAACAATTTTTTTTGTATCGGTAGCATTTGTTTCTGCGCCAATTTTAGATACCACTTCGAACTTAAAATCAAATCTTTTCAGGTAATCTTCGCCCATTTTGCCGGGCGCAACCAGAAAATAAAGATCTTTTCGCTCAATCAGCGAAAGAGTTTCTTCAATTCGACCCGGGGTAGTGGGTTTCGCACCCAATTTTATTGCTTGTTTAACAGTTTCTCCATCAGTACCTTTTAAACCAACACTGCCTCCCATGCCGGCAATTGGATTTACGATTAAACCTATTTTTTTCATTTTAGTTATTTTAAAATTAATTATATCTACATTTTTAAAATGGCCGGCAAAATCTTGCCTCTGCTATGATCGGCCATTCCCTTTATATGGGTTAATATTTCATGGGAAATGGGGACTTGTATTTCATCAGGGTTAAAATACACCCCTTTCAATCTGATAATTTTCATGTATAGCCGGAAAGGGTTTTTCTCGCTACGGGAAAGGATCAGGTTATCAGCCATTTTTTCCAACTGTTCAATTTCATTGATTTTTGCTGATGTACTAACAGAAAACATATAGGTTTTATCAGTATTTGTTATAATTGTCTCTTTTATTTTTTCAAAAATCGTATCCCCATAAGCTGTGGAAAATAGCAAAAGATTTAATGCTGAATATCCAATCCGGTAACACTTTTTATGCTTTCAACAATAAATTCAGAACCAGAATATTGCAGTGACATAAAAATAACACTTCCTCCTTTTTTCAACCATGCGGCAACAAATGTTTCACCAATGAGCGGTTTTCCCGAACCACCCGGACCGGTAATAACAGTTGTTGATTTTAATGGAAGTCCTTCAGGTAGTAACTTGTCCATCCAATCTATTCCGGTTTTTATCGTTTCCATTTCTTCCTCTCGCTTTTGATATTTTTTCACAACAATGATTTTAGTTTTTTATATTTCTCTATTGTTTCCGGTTCAAAAGACGGGTTATATAGAAGTGCTGACGGATGTGTCAGTGGAAATATTTTCATTTCATCTAAAAATAATAATTGGCCATTTACATTTTTAAAACTCATTTCTGCCGTTGAAGGATCAGCGTGATATTTTATTAAAATTGAGCGAGTTGCGTAATAACCTAAAGGTACTATGATTTGAGGTTGAATAATTAAAATTTCGTCATCCAAAAAGGGGCTGCATGACTCAATTTCATTCAATGTTGGCTTACGGTTCTGCGGTAATATACATTTTACCAAATTTGTCATAAAGACCGATTTTCTATCAATTCCGGCTGCTTGTAACAGTTTATCAAAAACCTGACCGGAAGGGCCAATAAACATTCTATTTTCTGAATCTTCTTTAACTCCCGGAGAAAGGGCAACAAATAGGATACTAGCCCCGATGTTTCCTTCACCAATAAGCGCATGTTTTCGGGTAACAGACAAGCGACACCTTTCACAAGCCCTAATCTGGTAATTAAGAACGTCCAGTGATTCTTGTTTTTCTAATAGTGCCTGATTTTTAAGAATCCATGTTTCCATTTTAGTCTTAAATAATGTGAATACTATTATAATGATCTTTTATGATCGAATTAAATTTATCGCGATAAGTTTTCAGTGATGCCGGCAATTGGTCCATAATATCACTGGCGATGAGGCCATCTTCTCCTTTATCGGTTGCTGCAAGGTCACCTGCAAAGCCATGCATAAAAACACCTATTCGCACAGCATCGTTAATCGAAAATCCGAGTCCGTACATGGCAGCAATAGTCCCGGATAAAACATCACCACTTCCGGCAGTTGCCATGCCAGGATTCCCACTAAGGTTGATAAATACCCGCTTGTCAGGATAGCCAATTAACGAATGCGCCCCTTTCAAGACAATTGTGGCATTGAGTTCCTGTGCTGTTTTTTGCAGGATATTGATTTTATCGTTTAAAATATCTTCAATGTCTTGTCCTATAATTCTTGCCATTTCCCCCAAATGCGGTGTTAATATTGTAGGAGCTTTCCGTTTTTTAATGCATTCCAAATCATTTGCAACAGATGTTATTCCATCCCCATCAATAAGTAATGGTTTTTTAATTTCAGCACATAACCCTCTCACCAGGGTTTGTGTTTCTGTATTTAAAGATAATCCTGGTCCAATTACAACCATATCTACATTCTCGGAAAATTGTAAAAGTTGCTGTTTGTTTTCAAGACTGATGCTGCCTGAAGCAGTCTCTTTTTGTGGAACAAATACAATCTCGCTTCCCTTATTCCCAACAACAGAAGCTACATCCAAAGGTGTTGCCAGATAAGAAAGTCCACCGCCTGCCTTTAAAAATGACATGGCTGAAAAATATGGTGCCCCAGTATAATTAGATGATCCTGCTATAAATAATACTTTTCCAAAACTTCCTTTATGCGCATCCTTTCCCCTCAAGGGAATGGGTATATAATCATTGGTGGCTATTTTCAGATTATTGGAATGATACATAACCGGAGGAAAAGAAATATGCGAAACATATAACTTGCCAACATATTCATATCCGGGAAAAAGTAAACTCCCGATTTTAGGCAACCCGAAAGTAGTAGTAAAATTTGCCTTTACAGCCGACCCCATTATTTTCCCGGTATCACCATTAATCCCTGATGGTATATCAATGCTAAAAACAGTTTTGTTACTTTTGTTAATTAAGTTAATTGCTTCTTTATATATACCTGTAACTTCTCTATTGAGACCGGTACCGAAAACAGCATCAATAATGGCATCTGCTTGTTCTATTTTTTTAATTGCCGATGAGATATCATTCAAATAGATTATTTCAATTTGCAATTTTTTGACGATATCGAAATTTTGTTTTGCAGCACCTTGATAATTAGCAGAATCACCGAGAATGAAAACAGTAACCTTTCCTCCATTGGAATAAATTTTCCTGGTTACCACGAACCCATCCCCAGCATTATGTCCAACGCCACAAAAAGCCACAAAAATTTTATCTTTTATTCCAAATTCTTTTAAAATTGTGAAATAAGCAGCTTGGCCAGCATTTTCCATGAGAATTTCTTGAGGAATACCATATTCATCCATGGCTTTCTGATCCATTCCTCTCATTTCTTTCACATTGCTAATTTTCATAGTATTTCCATTATTCAATTACAAAGTATTTTAATCCTATTTAAATTTTATATTTCTATAATTTCCCCAACTCCCCTTCTATATATTTTCCAGGATATAACGATTTAATCCCTGTCATGATTGATTAAAGGAAAGATGGATTTACTTAAGCAATTGTAACTTCTTTTGTCAAATATACATCCTGAATTGTATGCATTAAGTCGATACCTTCTTTCACTGGTCGTTGAAATGTTTTCCTTCCTGTAATTAAACCCATGCCGCCGGCGCGTTTATTAATTACAGCTGTACGTACTGCATCGGCAAAATCATTATCGCCGGAAGCCCCGCCTGAGTTAATTAAGCCAGCACGGCCCATATAACAATTAGCTACCTGGTAACGGGTTAAATCAATGGGATTATCCGATGTAAGCTTGCTATATACTTCTGCATGTGTTTTCCCAAATTTAAGTGCTTTGTAACCTCCATTATTCTCAGGTTGTTTCTGTTTAATAATGTCTGCTTCAATAGTAACGCCAAGATGGTTTGCCTGTCCCGTCAAATCTGCAGCAACATGATAATCCTTGTCTGCTTTAAAAGCCGGATTTCTTAAATAACACCACAATACGGTAACCATACCTAATTCATGTGCCTTTTTAAACGCTTCACTGATTTCCGAAATTTGACGCCGCGATTCATTGGATCCAAAATAAATTGTTGCACCAACAGCTACAGCTCCCATATTAAATGCCTGCTCAACATTAGCAAATAATGTTTGATCGTATATGTTAGGAAACGTCAGTAATTCGTTGTGATTAATTTTTACAATAAAAGGGATTTTATGGGCATATTTCCGGGAAACCGAACCCAAAACACCTAAGGTGGAAGCTACTGCATTACAGCCTCCTTCGATAGCCAGTTTCACTATATTCTCCGGGTCAAAATATAGCGGATTGGGTGCAAACGATGCTCCTGCTGAATGTTCGATACCCTGATCTACCGGTAAAACGGATAAATAGCCAGACCCTGCTAATCGTCCCGTATTAAAAATAAGCTGTAAATTCCTCAAGACTACAGACGACCTGTCTGAGTTAAACATGACACGGTCAACAAAATCCGGACCTGGTAAATGGAGCGACCCTTTTTTTATACCTTCACATTTGTAATCAAGCATATCATTTGCTTCTTCACCAAGAAATTCTCTAATTTTATTAATCATAATATTCCTCCTGATTTTAATTATATAATATATTAATTTGCTTTCATCATAATTCATGAAAATCCCTCGCAAAACTTGAATATTTATTAGATCATGTCTTTCAACTGTTTAACGTATTTAAGCTTCTGCGTTTTCATTGAATATATTTTCGATTTCTTTTACAATGTGATAAATCTCTATGGACATGTCAGCCTCCTTATTTTCAATAATGATAGATTTCCCTTCGTCTGCGAGTTTTCGTGCTTCAAGATTAATTGGGATTGCACCTAAAAAATCTATATTCATTTCTTCAGCTTGTTTTTTGCCACCGCCGGAACCAAATAAATCAATCCGATGACCGCATTTTGGACAAATTAGTCCCGACATGTTTTCTATAAGGGCAATTTTCGGTATATTCATTTTATTTGCCATGTTGATAGCCCGGGAAGAATCTATTAATGATACTTCCTGAGGCGTAGTAACGATAATCGCCATATCGGGTTTCATGTTTTGTACCATTGTAAGAATCTCGTCACCGGTATCAGGAGGCAAATCAGCAATAAGATAATCCAGATTTCCCCAATCAACATTTCCTAAGAATTCATTTATCATTTTGGAACGCATTGGTCCACGCCAAACAACTGCCTGATTGGGCGGAAGTAAATTTGCCATAGAAATAACTTTAACCCCACGACTTATTTGCGGGATAATTTTGCCCTCATTTGTGTGTACATCACCCTTAAGTCCTGTCATTTTTGGAACATTAGGCCCTGTTATGTCCGCATCAAGAATTCCTGTTTCATAACCATGAACCTGTAATCCATAGGCAAGATTTACACTCACGGTTGTTTTGCCTACTCCTCCTTTGCCGCTAAAAACCACAATACAGTGTTTAATATGGCTAATATTATCGGCTATTTTTTTGTTTTCAAGTTCAATTTTTTCTTTTTGTTCTTTTGTAATCATAATAGATTCCTCCGTTTTTTTATGCTAATTCAAAACACCAATTTACATCAAGATTCATCAATTTCTTTCAAAAATCATTCTTTATAAGTGCCTTTAATATTCCCATATTATTTTATTTTTAAACTATTTTCTTAAATCCGCAAGAAATAATCCGGCAAACTAATTTATCAAAATATTCCTGTCATATATTTATCAGCTGTGCCCAAACTTAAATTCTGGCTATATTTATTAAAAAACAAATCCGGGTTGTCATATATACCTAAATCACTGGTTATTGCATCTCTGACAAAATTATAGATTTGCAATATTTTTCCCTTTTTCTTCAAGATCATTCCATCCTTTTGTTCTGATCAAATTTTGTATTCTCTGATCATTAAAGTCAAGCAAAAAAGTTGGTTCCAGATATTTGTCCATTATATCCCCTTTTTCAATATGATAATTCTATTATTCCAATTAATACATAATGCTCCTAATATAAGAAAAATTAGGGGGTATTACCAGGGAAAAACCAATATTAAGACTAATTTTGAAAGACATGGATCTTTAAATAAAAATGATAAAAATTGAAATCCCCGGGCATAAAACAATTAATGCAAAACATCTGGTTCTGGATTATAACGGAACAATTGCAATTGATGGTCTGGTTATGAAGGATGTGCCTGAACTGCTGGTTAAATTAAGTGCACATTTAAACATACATGTACTAACTGCTGATACTTTTGGAACTGTACAGAAAGAACTAAAAGAGCTGCCCGTAACCGTTAAGATACTTGAACCGGCAAAACAGGATAAACAGAAATTAAATTACGTGAAGAATTTAGGCTTGCCCAATGTAATCGCCATAGGAAATGGTAAAAACGATCTCTTAATGTTGAAGAAATCGGCTCTTAGTATTGGAGTAATTCAGGCGGAAGGCGCCTTCTCCCCTATCTTAAATTCAACTAATGTTATATGTACAAACATCATTGATGCCCTTTTTTTACTTATTAATCCAAAAAGACTATCAGCGACTTTACGAAATTAAATCACAAAATATTCCTCATTGATGTGGATATTAGCTGACAAAATCCTCTTTTTCAGGAATAATTCTGGTTAGATAAATTTTTCAACAAAGATTGCATTACTTCAGTAGCTTTACCCTGGAGAAAAATATCTGTAACAGTATTGGTATAATTTGATGGTTCTATATTAATCTCAATTATTCTTTTTTTATTGTTTTTGGCCTTATAAGGAATAAGTGAGGCCGGCATTATTTCACCGGTTGTGCCGATAAGAATAAAAACCTCAGCATCAATAGTCTCCCTGAAGGAATTGGTGTTGGCAGGCTCGGGTATTGGTTCACCAAAAAACACAAAGTCGGGCTTCAATACTGAACCGCATTGTAAACATGTCGGAGGTAAATTTGTGAGATCAATATCTTTAACCTGATAATATTTCGAACATTCCCGGCAAACCAGGTTCCTTGAATTACCGTGAAATTCAAATACCTGCTTACTTCCTGCATCATGGTGGAGATTATCAATATTCTGGGTAATTATTGAATGTAAAACTCCTTTGCTCTCCATCTCTGCAAGCCCATAATGAGCAGCATTGGGTCTTGCCTGTCCGAAAAAATCATAAAATATTTCTTTAATCAATTCCCATGATTTTTTGGGATATTTATTAAAATAATCTATATCAAGAAAGACGGGGTCGAATTTACTCCATAAGCCCTCTTTTCCCCGGAAGGGAGGGATCCCGCTTTCCACGGATATTCCTGCTCCGGTAAATGCAACAGTACGCGATGAATGTCGTATCAATTCTGCTGCCTCGTCCAGCTTATGTGTTAAACTATTCATCGTTGAAAACGCTGTTCAATGCATCACGGATATCACCCTTCCTGAAAGAAAGTTTTATCCCCTTTCCCTGAAGCCTTCCTATTCCTTTTTTACCGATCAATGCAGCTATTACGACCTCACAATCATTAATTACCGTATAAACATCAAGTGTTTTTAAATGTTGCATTGTTGTTTCGAACGGATTGGGCCTTTTTTCAATAAGTGTGAATTGCCTGTCGCCGGTAAGGGTATAAATGTAAAAATATTTTGCCATGCCCAGCATCTTTGGGAAAATAGTTATCCCATCATTGGTGGGGATGGCTATTAACACACCTTTCTCTGAATTATTAACGATTTTATTTGGCATTTAATAAACTGGCTAAATCATGTATGACAGCAATTTGTTCGACGGGTGTTTGTGAAATCATTTTTATTAATTTATTTCAAATGGTATCTTCAAAGATACTGAAACATTTCTGCCCTGATTGTAAAAATTCAAAGGCTTTAGTGTGGAAAGATGGTCATAATATTTGGTATCAAATAGATTATTTGCTGAAATGCCAAAAACAAGTGTTTGTTTAAAAACATTTATATCAGTATTGATACTCAGGTTTATAAGTGTGTATCCGTCCGTTTCTGTCTCATAAGGTGATGGATCATCCTGTTTTAACGCGGTCAGTGCAGATAGTTTTATGGCAGAATGGTTTAAGAATCCTAATTTTTTGTAATCGGCTCTTATTTCATAACGAAACTTATGGGCCGGAATAAAAGGAAGATAATTCCCATTTTCCTGTCTGCCGATAACAGAAGAATATGTCCCTTGTATATGCAACCATGGTAATGATCTGGGATGAAAATGAATACCTGCTTCACCTCCAAAAAGATTTGCATTGGTTTGTGAAAACCTGTAAATATTCACTCCTGCTGATGTTGTATCAGAAGTTGGCGAAATATATATGTAGTTATTAATATGGTTGTAAAACCCTGCTATATCGAATGAAAGATACTCTCCATGATAGTGCACGCTCGCATCAGATTCATATGCATCTTCGGGTTTCAGATTTTCATTACCTGTTTCATACCTGTTCCCGTGCGTTCCATTTGATGTCAACTCTGATAAATTAGGTACACGAAATGCTTTAGCAAGATTTGTCCTGAAAATCCACTTTTCGTTTATGCTGTAAGTTGCGCCTAAAGAACCACTAAGGCTCGAAAAATTCTTTAATACTGGTGCATGATAACTTTCCGTTCCTTCTATCCCAAGTGCATATGTTTCAGTTTTATATACATCATAACGCAAGCCCCCCTGCAATGTTATTTTTTCAGGAAAAGTATATTTAGCCAGAGCTACTCCCCCAATATTATTTACATCTGCATCGGGTAAAAATTGAGATGCACGGTTATTTTTATTGCGGTTAGTCTGATCCATTCCCTGTATGCCTATAATAAACTCCGAATTCTTACCGGAAGGCAAATACAGTTTTGATTCATAGGTAATTGTGCTCAGGTTCATTTCGACAAAGGGAACTTCCAGAAATGTTTGCAGCTTCCTTAAAGCACTTTGATATGCAATATTGGTTTCCCATTTAAATTTGCCGAGGTACAATTTGTTTTGAGAAGAAACCAGATGATGCCCCAGATCCTGGTACCAGAAATCATTGTTTCTGCCTTGTTCCATGATTAAAGGTATTACATCCGGAACAGTCATCCCTAAATCTTGTTTGAAATAGTCGTAGAATATTTTAAATGTCCCTATTTCCCCGGTATATCCTGAATTTGCATTAACGGACCATTCCTTAAACCTTGAATTGGGAACATATTCACTGCCACCCTGTTTATAGTCGGCATGGGTTTTATTACCAATTCTCAGGCCTCCGAACAAATGTTCGGAAGAACCTTTTAATCCAAGACTATTGTTCATGCCGAGTGTATTAGAGTGTAGTTGCATCCGGTAATCGCCAATTATCTTACCTGTTGGCGCAGGATTCTCCTTTATAAAGTTTAAAACCCCGCCAATAGCATCGGAACCGTAAAGTAAGGATGCAGGTCCTTTTATAACTTCAACCCTGTCCACATCATTATCGTCAATCCCCAGCGGGTGGTTTTCACTAAACTGATAATTTTCAATGCGAACACCATTATTTAACACCACGATATCGTTCATTGAAAGTCCTCTGATAACAGGTTTTGAAACGCCCTGTCCTTTTGAAATCATGTCAACACCCGGGACTAAGGTAAGAGATTCCATAAAATTTGGTGTTCCGGAAAGCGAAATATCTTTGCTTCTCAAAATGTCAATTTTTACGGCATTTTCATGTTGAGAACTCACGTATCCGCCTGAAATTACTACCTCCTGAGATTGGATTACAGAAGTGGTTAATTGAACATTCACGATATTGTCGCCCGGTAAAACGTCAATTGTTTTTATCTGGGTATTGTATCCCATAAAGGAAAACTGAATTTTAACTTTACCGATTGGTAAATTGGTAATGAAAAACTCTCCTGCATGGTTGGCTGTTGTTCCCTTATTGAGTTCGGGAAGAAAAATTGTTGTGCCCGGTAATGGTTGTTTATCTGAATCGGTTACAATTCCTTTAATCTGATTTTGAGCATTTACTCTTAAAAAAAGAAACAACACGATGAAAATTAAAACGATTTTCTTCATTTTATTACAATCTTAAGCTTTTTAGTCATTCTATTTACCTGTCAGTTGTCTTTCTTTAAATATGCCCGGGGGTATGTGATTACACTCTGAAATTAACTTAAAATCGCGACTTTACTTTATAAGTTCATTCCTCTTCCTCTTCCTCTTCCTCTTCCTCTTCCTCTTCCAAGTCCACGACCTCTTCCCCGCCCCTTGTTCGGGTTTGAGTTTTGATATCCCGATCGCGTAAGGCGGGATTGTTCATTCCCGATTTTAATGCCGAAATAAATGGTTCTGGGCGATACCGGGCCATAAATATATGCCGGATCACGGTCAATACCTGAATCAAAATCTGACTGGAAAGAATTGAAAATGTTTTTTATTCCGGTAAAGAGCTGTAAAGAAGCTCCATTAAGTTTTATATCGTAGTGAATTTTACTTCCCAGATCGAAAAACGGATCAGATTTTCTTAATTCTCCGATATCCGGATCAGTTAAAGGACCGAAATATGGTACCAGCATCCTACCGGTATAAGTTCCTGTAGCAGAAAGACCTGCATTGTTAACAAAATTCCAGTCAATGCTAAAGTAACCATAATCGGAAGGAGTACGGAAGAATTCTTTCCTGGCAAATTGCTGAGGAACATCATACATACTGGACTGAACCGTAAAACCTGATGTCAAAGAAAAATCCTTTAAAGGTCTAAGCTTCAGTTCCATGTTTATGCCTTTGACGACGGCCCCATTTTCTGCATTTATTCTGGTATATAAAACTTTACCATTCTCATCCGGCACTCCGATCTCATTAACAAAAGGATCATCCAGTCTGGTATAAAAACCCTCAATCAATAGTCCTGTTGAAACAGTACCTATAAGTTTATTGAAATCGAGGGATGCCATAATACTATGGCTGGTTTCCTGCCTTAGATCCGGATCATTTACATTAATGACCTGTCGTGAACCGGATGTTTCGATATGAAGATCCTCATCAAAAATCTGTGGGGCCCTGTAACCCTGAGAATAGCTGACTCGGGACTGGAGTGAATTGAGAACTTCATACATAAGACTTATACGTGGACTAAAAACATTCCCGTCTTTTACTTCATTGTTTTTTGCATGGTCAGTTATGCTGTAATGATCAAATCTCCCCCCTATCCCTACTTTTAACCTGTTTATTTTCAGGTCATACTGAAGAAAGGCGCCTGTTGAAACAGATGACTGGTCAGAAATCAAGGTGTTATCAGTATGCGGGACACTGATTATTGAGTCATTGACAATCACAGCATTGGTATAGTCGGGGTATCCCAGCTTCTCGTCTTTCAGATAATCTCCTGTATTTTCAATGCCTGCAATAACGGAAGAAATTCCAAGGAAAGCTTTATATTGTATGCCGGTATTATATGTCAGCCCTTCGGACCTGCCATAATCTTTAAGTGACCTGTTGGCCCCATAGTACGAATTACGCATGATATGCTGTGTAGAAAAGAATGCAGAGAAAAGATCATAATCCTGAAAATATTTCTCATAAGTTATCGCACCGGTTTTGAGGTCGTGCTTTATAGTTTCTGACACGTCTCTTTCGTGCAATGGATACTCCTGTCTGTTTCCACCGTTCCTTTCCTCTTTAATATTGAAAAAATCGATGGCTACTTTACTTCTGAACCCGAACCTGTGAAAAAAACGCGTCCCTATTGTCTGATTATTCATTGGCGATATTTCAGAATAACCATCATTATTTGTATCGAACATTTTTCTTTCACGCGTAAATCCATAAAGAGCCATGCCGGTTTTGCTGTCGTCAGAAACAATCGATGTATTGAGGTCCACTGAGTAATCGGGGGCAATTCCTCCCGACCCATTTAGTCCAACCCCGGTCAATCCTGTATTAATTCCGGCCTCATAAGAGTTCGAGGTCGGTTCTTTCAAAATAATATTTATTGTCCCGGCAATTGCATTGCTGCCATAAAGAGCAGAACCACCTCCTCTTACCACTTCAATCCTCTCTATCATGTTGGTGGGAATAAGTTCAAGACCATAAACACCGGCAAGACCGCTGAATATCGGATGACTATTTATGAGTATCTGTGAATAGGAACCTTCCATCCCGTTCATCCTGACCTGTGAAAAACCACAATTCTGGCAATCATTTTCAATTCTGATCCCCGGAGAAAAGGAGAGCCCTTCGCTTAATGTTACTGATTGGGCAGAAGAAAACAATTTAGGAGAAAGAGTATTCACTATTGTGACAGATTCTGTTCTTTTCATCTCGCTTCTGTCAGCAGTTACAACAACCTCCTCAAGACCGAGAATGTCCTGCTCAAGATCAAAGTTGATTTCCAATGTTTCCCCTGATTTGATCGTAATCTCTTTTTCTGAAGGTTTAAAACCCACATATCGGGCTACGAGCGTATGAGTTCCTGCAGGTAAATTAATTAGTTGATAATGTCCCGTTTCGTCTGTATTCACGCCCATTGTCGTTCCCTTTATGCTGACCGTTGCAAAAGGGATATGGGTATTGTTGCCTGTTACATGGCCAAAAATATTTGCATCTGTTTTTTTCTGAGAGTAAAGTATTGGTGTATTAAGAACAAGGACACATAACATCCATATATATATTTTCATTATAATAAGTTTAAATATTACACAATATGATTAATATGCAGGGAATCACTGCCTGCATACAAAGAAGAATCTGTAATTCTCTGAAAAAGCCTGATTGTGTAATTATGAAGTCGGCGCTCGCGCGAGATTATGGCTGCAGAGATATAAATTAAGGTAAAGATTTTCATACTTGATGGAACACCTACTATTTAAAGTCGTTTGAATAATTGTAAAACCAATAAGTATTATGGGAGCAGAGGCAATAAAATGCGAAATGAAATGTATCAGAAGAAATCCATCTTTTGAATGGTTGTGATTAACCGGAACATCTCCTGAATGTGATTTATAGGGGTGTGAATGAACAATAGTAACCCCGTCAACTATATGAGTATGAGAAAAGAATGTAATACTCCCGATATACCCCAAAAAAAGTATTAAAAGGAAATAACCTGTTATTTTCTTATATATCCGTTTTAAGCCGTCTGACTTCATTTTTAATAATGAAAACCTGCCGTAAATATAACATTTTTTTCTCTAACAAGAATTTTTTATTGCCAGCGTATCATCTGAAGGGCTTTTTTAAAGTAAATGCCATTTCGAGCATTTTCATGCCACGACCAATTTCGTCAAGCATCTCGAGTATGATGACCTTATTTTTTCTGTCAATTAATTTTGATGTCATTTCAAGGGCTATTATGAATTTATTTATTAAGCTTTTCATATTTGTCAATTTTTAATAACAGCTATTTGAAAAAAGTTGAATCGTTGACAAAATCTTCGTCATGATGTCCCAGTTCTTTTTCCATATATTCGTTTTGCATGCTTTTCACACAATCTACTGTTGGTTTGTACATTTAATAAAATTCATATTTAACGCGAACTCCATAATGAATTCATCTACATTGGACAACTCTATATATTGAGTATTTTTTAAAATTTTATCAATTTTTTCGTCAAAGTCATCAGACTTTAAATATTGCAGGGCGCCAATCCCGGCGCTGTTACCTACCGGATAAATTTTATCCCTCAACTGAAATGGTAATAACCCAATCTGTATCGCCGATTTAATATTTATATAATTCCCGAAGCCCCCTGCCAGATATAAAGCATCAATATCGATGAAAGATAATCCGGCCAGATTTAATAAAATTTTTATACCTGAATAAATAGCAGATTTGGCTAATTGAATTTCGCGTATATCCTGCTGAACTATTTGTATATTTTTTTCAGCACTGATGATAAATGGCTCTTTCAACAAACCTGTTTCATCAATTAGATCGTTAACCAGCAAATATGCAATAATGTCAACTATACCTGAACCACATATACCAAGCGGTTTAGAATTACCGATGACCTGGTATTTTCCTGGATTGGAGAAAACTGATATTGCGCCAGATACTGCTCCAATTCCGCATGAAATATTTGCACCTTCAAATGCAGGTCCCGCTGCCGTGGCACATGTAAATATTTTTTCACCTTTAACGAGGGCTATTTCACCATTTGTCCCGATATCAAGAAAAATATAATTCTTCTGTGGTACTTTTAATGCAGCCAACCCGGCAACAATATCAGCTCCTACAAAAGCCGAGATACAAGGCAAAGTAATAACCTCCGCATCAGCGTTTATAGTTAGTCCTGTTGAATGGCCCTTTTTTACCTGTTTTTCTATAAACTTCGGTTTAAACGGCGCCAGTGCAATTGAGAGGGGTTCTACTCCCAATATGATGTGCAACATTGTTGTATTGCCGACAATTATAATTTTTTCAAAATTCGGGGAAATAAGCTCTTTTTTAATTCTGAAAGCATCAAGTTCATAATTGATAGCGCCAATAATTGACATTTGTAATTCTGACAAACCATCCTCATGTTCCTGGCAATAATTGATTCTTGTGATTACATCGGCGCCATATTGCTTCTGGGGATTTAAAAAAGATGATATCTTCTCAATCTCATCATTTAACAGGTTTAAAAAATATAATACCACTGTAGTAGTACCAATATCAATGGCAACCCCAAATGGTTTGGAACTCAGATATCCCGAAGTATTTATTTTGAGAGGTATATCTTCCAGAAATTCAGTCTGATGCACCAGGATATTTGCTTCTTCTTTCCCGGGAAGAATAACTTCAATATCTTTCACAGGGTAATATCGGCAGGCTATTATTTCACCTTCATCTTTTATTTTCACTCTGCATTTTCCGCATGTTCCTTTTCCACCGCAGGGAGCATATATATTATACCCGTTTATTCTTAAAATATCCAGTAATGAATGGCTGGTATCTGATTCTATTATCCTGATATTCTCAGGAGTAACTATCTTAATCTTTATCATAGATACCTAATTCTCCAAAATCGTTATAACTTAATACCACATCAAGTAACATCATCGTTACAAATCCAAGCACTACCCAATTGTTAACAAATTTAATTTATTCATAACTCTCCTTTTCGCTATTGTAGTACTTTTCTCTAAAAAACTTATATTCTTCTTCTTCAAAGAAAAACTTTTTCCCAAATGCCGGTTTCAAAGTATTCATCCAAATGGCATTTTCATCATATTTAGCAAAGAAGGGGCGCGCTACCCAATCAGGATTTCGACCTTGTATAAATCTCAGTACAAATACTTTTTCCCGGTTAATTTCACTAACTCCTAAAAATTGAACCTTACCGGGAGTACAAGACATACTTGGCCCACGGACAGTACGGCCAATGCCACTGACATCCTGATAGGCTTTTCTAAAAATTTCCCAGGCCTTAATTAATGGGATGGCAAAATAATGTTGTGCCCCGGTATTTCTGGCAATAAACATATAATATGGTATACAATTCAGATTCACTTGTTTCCGCCACATTTCAGACCAAATTTCAGGTTTGTCATTAATGTGTTTCACTACAGGAGATTGTGTTCTGATTTGTGCTCCCGTATTTCTTAATCTTTGAATTGAATATTTTACAGCTTCTGTTTCCAACTCCCTTGGATGGGTAAAGTGGGCCATTAAAGCCAAATTTATTCCTTTTGAGGTAATCATTTCAAACAATCTTAAAAAGTCGTCAGCATCATCATCTGAGATAAACTTATAAGGCCAATAACTTAATGCTTTTGTGCCTATCCTGATGGTTTGGATATTTGTTTTGTTATGTTCAGAAATAAATGGATCAATATATTTTTTAAAAACTTTATAAGACATGGTCATTGGGTCGCCACCAGTAAATAAAATATCAGTAACTTCCTGATGATTCTCCAAATATTTAATCAGTAATTCTGTTTCTTTCATGGCAAACTTTAATTCATCCATTCCAACGAACTGGGGCCAACGAAAGCAGTAAGTACAATAACTATGACATGTTTGTCCTGCACTTGGGAAAAACAATACGGTTTCTCTGTATTTATGTTGGATGCCATAAAGCTTTATTCCATCAATCATTGGTACATTAAAGTCTTTTTGTCCTGCAGGATTGGGGTTAAGCTGTAACCTGATTTTATTACTGACCTCCATCTGGGATTTCTTATCCGGTAATTGTTCTAATGCTGCTACCATTTCTTCAAAATGATGTGGCAATAACATCTCTTTTTGAGGGAATGTTAAATTAAAAATTGGGTCATTTTCATAATTAGCCCAGTCAATAAGCTCATCTATAACATAATTATTTACTTTGAAGGGTAAAACAGAACCTACTATATCTATATTGCGCTTACTTTCCCTGGATAATTTACTAATTTGAGGAATAGTTTTATAGTTACTTAATGAAAATGTTTTGTATTTCATTGTCTTAATCTCCTTTCTTATTAATTGCCTCCATACTTACCGAATCTTAGCTGCATCTACTTAAAAAAAGTTGAATCGTTAATAAAATCCTCATCATGATGTCCCAGTTCTTCTTCCATATATTCGTTCTGGATGCTTTTCACACAATCGACTGAAGGCAGGTATGACTTTATATCCAGCACCGGCGTACCCTCAAAAGCATCAACCCCGGATATGTACAGGATACCGTTTTCTATTCTTTCAAGTTTTACAATGGAAAACCCTATTGGATTTGGTCGTTTGGGACTACGTGTAGAAAACAGGCCGAAATCATGATCTTCGGTTGATGCCGGCGGATTTACAGTGGGTTCCCATCGCTCCACTTCGCTGAAATGGAAAAGCACAATAATGTATTCAAAGAAATTCAGGGTTTTTAAAGCGCTTCGATATGGGGGAAAGATTTCAATCGTTCCCCTGGTCTCGGGCATTAATATACCCTGCCTGGGAGCTCCCGTTTTGGGTGTATAAGGAGTGTGGAAAACCCCAATCGGTTTATAAATTATTTGCTTGATTGTATCCTGTCCGTTCATGTTATAAACCATTAAACTATTAACTATAAGGAACAAAAATAAACTTCGAATCATTTGCTACTGCTTTACTGCTTTCAACAACCTGACATATTTTCTTAGATGGAGATGTTCAGTGAAATTTTCGAAACCGTAACTTTTAAGGATATCTTTCCAGTCGCGTTTAATATAATCAAATGCATAAATACACTCTACTTTCTTAAAAATAAACCGGTGAAGTCCAGGCATTTCAGCTATATCGAATTCTGCAAAATCAAGAATAAAAAATGCTCCATCTGGTTTCAGATGATCAAAAGCATTTTTTATGACAGCAGCTCTCACTTCATTTGGGAAGCCATGAATAACAAAACTGATAAAAACTTTATCGTATATTTTCTGCAGATCAATTGGCTGGTCAATACGCTTGTTGACAAATTCAACACGTTTATCATCTTTGAACCTGATGCGGAATTGTTTTTCCATATCCTCTGAAATGTCCAGTCCGGTAATCCCGCCTTTATCGTTTAAATAGGAGCTCATCAGTCCGGCATTTCGTCCTGTACCGCAACCCAGATCAAGTATCTGGTCAGCAGGTTTTATTTCCATTTCATGAATCACCTTATTAATAAAACTCTTATATATTCCAAGAGAGCCTATGTTCATTACTCTATCGTAATTTCTGGCAGTAAAAGGAGTCAGTTCAACGCCTGATTCGGGGTAAATTTTTGCATTCATATAATTAATTTATAATTTTAAATATTTTTAAAAACCCTTGCCAGTGAAAAGCCTGGAGCATCTATCTGTAAATCGAGAAAATACCCAAAAGGTGTTTGAAAAACTTCATAACCGACATTTCTCATACGTTCTTCGACCCTGCTAAATAACAATTTCGTAAAATTCGGGTCAGCTTTGCTTTCCGAGAGATGTGCAAATGAATGCAGGATAACCTTCTTTACCTTATTTTTGCCACATATCCATTTTAAATTTTTCACCAGTTTTGTTATTACATCATTTTCTCTTTCAATATCTACATACTCTGCTTGAATAAATGCAACCTGCACATTTTCAAATTGATAGGAAGCAATAACTTCATCTGCATTATCTACTGTTTTAATCGTAGGGGTATAAGAAAATTCTTTGCAATATATAAACAAGGCTTTCATATGTTTACAAATTATTTTTTAGTTGATTGTGTCATTTCTTACAATCGATTTTATATATGAAGTAAATTGCAAAAGAAATGATGAACATAAACATACCAAAAAAAGCCTGAAACCCAAACCGGTTTATGATCCAACCCCCGGCAAGGGGAAAAACAGCAGGTAAAATATTTCCTGCCCCGGCAAAGCCAGCGTATAATGCACGGTTTTGGTGACCAGATACTTCCAGTAACACGCCATTCATGGTAATAGAATATAGGGAATAAATAATCCCCCCTAAAATAAAGAGATACTTCAATGTAGTAACATTTCCTATATTAATAACGATAAGTGCTAGAAACAATGAAAGCAGAACGTTACTATATAGCAGCCACTTATATTTTATCTTTTTTGCCACAAGTAAAACCATCATGCTAACAATCACAACACCTATTACTTTAAACAATAAAAATGAACCTGTATCACTACTGTTCGTGTCGAATATCTTTTTGGCATACAATATTACAAAGGGTAAGAAAGATATAGCAATTCCTTGTGTATTTACAAATCCAAGGAAGTATATAAGTTTTTTGTTATTAGTCAATTCTGATTTTAATACTTTTAAAAATTCTCTTAATCCTGAAATTTTAAGAACCGATGGCACCTGTTCTTTTACATTCCAAAATCCTCCTGATGCGATTAAGAGTAAAATCCCTCCGATAAGAAACATATATGCATAGTTCACAGGGAAGTTTGAAAGGGTTAATGTTTTTTTTGCCCAAAATGCTGAAAACAAAACTACACTACCTGCGATAATTTGTTTAACTGAAAAAAACTTTTTTCGCTTTTCTTCGTTAATTGTCTTCCCTAAAATATCGGTATAACTAATATTCGCAAAGGCCCCACCAAGAGAGAAGAGCGTTATAAAAAGAAAAATAAACCAGAGAATAAGGTGTGACTGTTGTGATTTAATAAAAAAAAACATTAATCCGAGGGCTAACAATGATAATACCCTTGAATTAATACCAAGCAACAAAAATTTCTTTTTGAAAGGTTTGTTGCTGATATAAGGGGCAAAAATAAGTTGTGTAAAGCTTGATCCCCCCAACATAATAGCTGACATAATGCCTACATGCATTGCATTTCCACCTGATTCTATAAGCATTGCAGGAATGACTGTATCCACATCCATGAAGTTTTGGGCAAGAGCAAGAAAGCCTGCATGCCAAAGGAACGAGTAAAAATTACGCTTAGATATTTGGCTCGGCAGGGTCATATTAGAAATCCTCGCAGGGAATATTTATGTAACCAAATCGGGCTAATTATTCTTTGTTCCATATTATTCTTCCTTTTTGATAGCTGTTTTTAGTATCCCTTTTTTTAATGTAAAAAGTTTAAACTCATCAGGCTTGTTATTAAGCTCGTCCTCAATCCATTTTATATGTTTGGACAAGATTAGGAGAGTCTTCCCGGGAATATCTTCAGAAACAATGACAGGTATAAAGTACTGGTTGACCAACTGAATGTTCTTACCAAATTGTCTTGATACTAGTACGTCTATATTAAACCCTCTTAAAAAATCTATAATTGCTCCTCCTTTTTTCTGTGAACCATGTGTTTGCTCTTCATCGAAATTTTTAATCCTATTGGCTTCCTCCTGCAGGAATATGAAATCATTATTAATCCATTCATAGATCAAATACTTATCGGCATCACCAAAATGTTTGGGCTCAAAAGCATTAGATTTATTTACTGCAAAAGCAAATTTTATTGATTTACTATTCATATTTTTGCAAATTATGGCCATCAGCTTTCAACCTTTCCATGCTTCACCTTCTAGTTGTAAAAACAGGGCCTTTTCTTCCAGATATTTTGCCTGACCTGCCGGGTTGCACGATATACCTTTATAACCAGGAACCAATTCATTAAAGGATACCCGGCCAAACTTACAATGAACTTTTTCTACCTTAAAACCTGCATTCATTAAAATCACTTCTAACTGGTTAGCTTCTTTATTGAAGGCTGTACAATTAGCTATACCAATTTTAGTTATTTGCGCTTCTTTTGCATAAGTATTTACAATTCAATTATTTTAATTTCGGATGTCATTTCTATTACTTTGTTATAAACGGCGCTCACTCCGCAATATCTTTCTTCTGAAAGACTGATAGCCTTCTGCAACTTGTCAATAGGCAGGTTTTTACCTGTGAATTCATAGATTACATTGATTTTGTAAAACTGTTTTGGATGTTCATCTGTAAGGTCACCTTCTACAATTACATTGAATTTTTCAACTTCTACCCGCATTTTTTTCAGGATGGATATAACATCCATAGCGGTACAACCCCCCAATGAAGCTAGCATAAACGGTTTTGGCCGTGGACCGCGGTTTTCTCCCCCCACAGTGGACTCAGCGTCAATAATTATCTTATGCCCGTTAACATCTGCTTCAAAAGCCATGTTGCTGAGCCATTTTGTTGTTACAATTTCTTTACCCATTTTCCACTGTATTAAAACATTGTAAATATAAGGTTAATAAATCTGAAAGCCCCATTACAACCGTATAAGATGTAATGTGTAAAAATTGAAATCTTTCTTCCATTTTCTTTAAACCGAAAATTAAATTTTATCGGTCTCAACAATTTTTGCCAGGATTTCTGCATAGGGAATAAAAAGGTATTTCTTGCCTTCAAATTCAGTCTCGGTACCGATATGTTCTTTGTAGAGCACCCTGTCGCCAACAGCAATCTCTGCATTCTCAACTGTACTTATGGCAACTACTTTCCCAATGGCTTGTTTTTCTATCGCCGAATCGGGAATTATTAGACCCGATAATGTTTTTTGTTCTTTCTTTTCATCAGCTATTTCCAATAGCACATTCTGATTTACCGGTTGTAATTCGTTCATTTTAATTAAGTTTTATTATTAGACAATTTATTGAATTTTATTAATTCACTTAAAGCTACCCGTTTATGCCCAACAACTGGTTTATACGGGCTTTATTAAAGCCGACTATAATCTCACCATTAATATCGGTCTGAGGGACTCCCGTCTGTCCGCTTCGTTTAACCAATGCTTCGGCAGCCCTCTGATCGCGAGAAACATCAATATCGTTATATAAAACATTATGTAATTTAAGATAAGTTTTGAGTGTGTTGCACCACGAACAGGTAGGTGTCGAATATACAGTTACACGCTTTGCCGGTTTCTCTCCATCCTTTCTTTCAGCATGAAAAATTTTATCTTCAAAACAAGCTTTATATTGATTGGCCTCAATACAACCTTTTATTATATTAATGAATACTCCATCTCTGAACTCAAGCAAGGCAGGGACTGTTGAAATATCGTATTTCTCATGTATATCGCGCACGCTGGTTACATCTGCATAAAATATGTTCACATTTTTAATTTTTTCTGAGCCTGACAGAATATTTGAGAAGGCACAGTCGCTTTTTTCATTACCTTTTTTGTAGAGTAAGAGGAAGGCTTTCTCCTTTCCTTTTATTCCGGAAATCAATTCTTGGTATGAATCTACCTTTATCATATATTAAATAGTTTTAATTGAACTTCTTAAGTATTCTATTGCATTTAACGCGGCTATTGTCCCGTCTGCCACAGCAGTAGTTACCTGGCGGTATTTTTTTACAATGCAATCACCCGCAGCGAAAACACCGGGAATATTGGTTTTCATATCAGCATCAACTATTATTTCATTTCTATCGTTGGTTTTTACAATATCCTTCAGAGCATCCGTATTAGGCAGATAACCCACGAAAATAAAGACTCCGTCAATTCTCATTTCTGTTAATTTGCCGGTTTTCAGATTTTCAATACTCACCTTCTCTAATACTTCAGTACCCTTAAACTCCCTTAGTTCAGATTCCATAATAAAACTGATCTTCGGATTCTTTTTTGCTTTCTGTATGGCATGTTCAAAAGCCTGGAAATGATCAAACTGATGAACGATGGTGACCTTCGAGGCGTAGCTGGTAAGGGTTACCGCCTCTTCAAGAGCAGAATTTCCTCCTCCTACCACAATCACTTCCTTGCCGGTAAAAAAATCGCCATCGCAAGTGGCACAATAGGAAACGCCTGTACCTTTAAATTTTTCTTCACCTGGTATGCTTAAAGAGCGGGGTTTCCCTCCTGATGCAAGTATAACTAATTTTGCCCGAAAGCTGCGACCATCTTCAAGTTCAATGGTTTTTATATTACCCTCCAGTTTATATCCGGCTATTTTGATATTCGACTTTATTTTACAGCCAAAATCTTTAGCCTGCTTTTTCATGGTATTGGCCACAATATAACCTTTGGTTGGCTCAACCCCCGGATAGTTAGCAATCTCGTCGGTTAAAACCATTTGTCCCCCGATTGCACCTTCATTCAGGATGAGTGTGTTTAGCTTAGCTCTCGATGAGTAGATGCCTGCAGCTAAACCAGCCGCTCCGGCACCTAAAATCATCACATCAAATATTTCGTCCATATTATTAATAATCTACATTGCAAATCCGAGCCTAATAGTCTATATATAATATAAAATACTATGCAAAAAATTGATCCATAACAGATACAATTTGTTCCTTGTCCTGAATACTTGAAGTAGCTGTCACCATTTTATCGTTTTTATAATACACGTTGAAAGGGAGTCCCATAAACCCCCGACACATTGGGGCATTCCTGATAGGAGAAGCCTCCGGAGTATCAAATCCCATTACATAAAATTTAACATCTGGTCGTTCTTCTTTCAATTCTTCCATTGCATCGTAAACAGGGATACACATGGGCCCCATACGACCACAACTAACCATAACATTTTCATTTTCATTAATTATCTTTTCTAATTCAGATGCTGTTTCAATCTCATGAACTGTGGTTTCTAACATTTTCATACTTTATTCTTTTTAGTTAAACATTGATTTTTGATATACGTTATATATCTATTCTGTAATCTCTTTTATTATCCTTTCATTCGACTTTAAATTACCATTCAAATAATCTTCAATTAATATTGCAGGTGAATTTATGGCAACACCAACAAACAGGTTTATCTTACTCCCTGCAAACAGGGTAATAATTCTTTTATCAATCTTATGAACGACAACATCCGTAATCCCCTGCTGTGCGGCCCATAAAGGCAAGTTCAGTATATCCTGCTCAGGTGGAACTTCAGTTGAACTATTTTTAATATTTCCATCATCAATATCATACATTTTATAATAATTACATTGACCGAAATACTCGCTTAGTTTGTCTTTTACTACCGGAATCGCTACTCGCTTCATTTTATAAAATTTTGATGCAAATTTATCTATAAGCCTTCTCGCGAGCAAGTCACCTGAGGTTGACGATTCCTGTTTAAAGAATGAAATATTTCAGGTTTTTTCCTGTCAAACCTCACCTGCTTAAATTTAGAGTTATGTATTAACAATATTGTACATATTTATTGGAAAGTCTCCGGTTATTCAGATTCATTTGATATTTTTGTGATATTTTTATTGAAATAATCCGGTAAGCGTGTCAGAAAAGAAAAATATAATAAGTTGCAGGGATTGTGAAATTTCATCTTTGTGTTTTCAGAGCCTATTCCCTGATGAGCTTGAGTTCTTAAATGAAAAAAAAATACAACTCACCTATCTGAAGGGAGAAAATATATTCAAACAGGGCGCTTTCACACCTTACGTAATGCATGTTGTGGAAGGTATTATTTTAATCTATCTTCAAACAGGGTTTGATAAACAGGTTAATATACGACTGGCCAAGACCGGTGATTTCCTTGCATTTTCTTCGGTTTTTGGCGTAAATATTTATGCTTGTTCGGCGATTGCCTTAAAAAATTCCAGAATATGCATGATCGATAAAGGTGCTTTAAAACAACTGCTGCTTAAGAACCCTGATTTTGCCATGAGAATTACATCAGAAAATTACAGGAACGAAGCTTTACTGCTTGAAATCATTAAAAACGTCGTTTTTAAGCAGATGCGCGGCAAACTGGCGACTGCTTTAATATATCTGTTCAGTAATGAATTTTCTCATGAGGATATTTTTCATTATTTAACCCGCCAGGACATTGCGGACTTTGCTTCAATCTCTACAGAAAGTGCAATAAAGTTTTTAAAAGAGTTTGAAAAGGAAGGAATATTGAAACTTAAGGGCAAAGAGATAAAAATAGTTGATAAGGATAAGCTGGAAGAAATTGCGAGAAGGGGATAAATTATGGTCCGTTTGTCTAGGGGTCAGGACGGTAGATTCTCAGTCTACAGACGACGGTTCGATTCCGTCACGGACTACAAATAACAGAAATGAGTTATAAGTTTGGGTGTATGTTTGCCTGAAAGACCGTAAATGGTCAGATTGGCAACATCAGGATTGGCTATGTTTTATTTTATTAGTGAAGCAAAGAGGAAAAGCAACGCTTCAATTGATTTTACCAGTCATTTATAACCTGTACCGTCATGCAAAACCGTCGCAGATTTATCAAAAACAGCCTGCTTGCAGTTACCGGAGCAGGATTTGCAGGTAGTTTATATTTTCCGGAAGAACAACTTACCCGTAATTTGGAAAATAAGTTCATTTACCGGACTCTCGGAAAAACAGGCATTAAGCTGCCTGTCGTTAGCATGGGGACCAATAATACCAGTAATCCAGCTCTGATAAGAACAGCTCTTGAAAAAGGAATAAAATTACTGGCCACGGCCGGAGCTTATCAAAACGGAAATAATGAAAAAATGATTGGGAGCGTCATAAAGGATTTGCCGAGGGATTCATATTTGATTTTGACAAACTCGTTTGATATAAACTGGATTGAGACAAAAACCGGAATTATGAATTCTGCCTTTACATATGACAAATTGCTGAAAAATGTAAAAGAAAGTCTGTCAAGGCTGGGTGTTAATTATGTTGATATTTTCACTCAGCCATTTGCTGCCACTCGTGAGTCTGTTTTTCATGAACCGGTAATTAAGGCAATGGAAGCTTTGAAAAAGGAAGGACTAACCAGATTTATAGGAATCGCAACTCACAGAAGTGAACCGGAGACTGTAAGGGCAGCAGCGGATGCCGGGATACACGATGTTATAATGACAAGTTATAACTTCCTGAAAACAAACAGGGAAGATCTGGATGATGCAATCCGTTATGCGGCTAATACCGGACTTGGAATTATTGCAATGAAAACAATGGCAGGAGCTTACTGGGATAAGGAACGAGCCAGTCCCATAAATACAAGGGCAGCTCTCAAATGGGTACTTCATAATACAAATATTCATACATCTGTTCCTGATTGCGGTGACTTTAATCAATTGAATCAGGATCTGGAAATAATGTCTGATCTTCAGCTCACAGAGGATGAAATAAAAGACCTTAAGCCACCTTCAGGCGCAAATGTTTCCGGGCTATATTGCCAACAATGCGGGGAGTGTCTCGCCAAGTGCCCACATGGAGTCGATATTCCCACTTTCATGCGGAGCTATATGTATGCCTTTGGATATAATAATGTTCCCTACGCACAACAGACCATTTCAGATGCCGGGTTTAACACAAATCCATGTTCGGGATGTACAACATGCAATGTCAGTTGTACAATGGGATTTAACATAAAGAAAAAAATCATGGATATTTTTAAAGTTACTAATGAACCGTATAATTGTTAAACTTCTTGAAACTCATCAATAATGATTTTCATGTGAGGTCTGATCATTAAGCTGGGTTATATTGTCTGAATCACACTCCTTGCATTGATTGACCGGATGATCTGACACAATTGTTTCGTGGCATTCATCGCATCTGTACCAGTAATCCTCTGTCTGGTAAGTCCCGCCATGGATGATGATTGCTTTTCCTTCGACAAAAGCTTTTGCAATATTTTTGCGGGCCTTATCATAAAGCCTGGTAAAAGTCGGACGCGAAATATCCATTTTTTTTGCTGCCTCTTCCTGTGTGAGATTTTCATAATCGGCAAGCCTCAAAGCTTCATACTCTTCGTACAATAAATCAACAGATTCCAGTTCACGCATGGGAACACCAAATGGTTTATATCCTTCCATTACCGGAGGCATTTCTATTCTTCTGTTTCGTATTCGGTTCGGCATTCTCTTAATATTTTTGTTTTGTTAAATATAATTATACAAATTTAATCCGTAAACGCACATATGTTCGTTTTAATTTTATTTTTTTAACCTTGCACCGCATCTGGTCCGTAACTCATCCCTATAGCTATCTGGAGGCAGAGCACGTGACTCTTAATCATGGGGTCGAGGGTTCGATTCCCTCCAGTCCGACATTTTTAACATCATCACCCGTTTGTACTGATCAGTAATAAGGATTTTTTGTTAATAATTTCAACCTTTTTCCCGGAAAGACTTATTATCCCATCCTTTTCGAATTCATTTAATACCCTGCTTACGCTCTCTCTGCTCGAGTCAACAAGATTTCCTAAATCTTCCTGAGTGATAGGGATAATAAAGTTGTCTGATTTGTAAATTTGGTCAGCCAATTCCAGTAAGACATCTGCAATTTTTCCTCTCAGCTGCTTTTGTGTCCGGTTTGCGCATCTATGGAACACTTCCAACTCATTCCTGCACACCTCTAACATGATTTCATAAGAAAAATCAGAATTCCCTTTTAATAAATATCGAAATGCATTAACGTCAATAAAACAAACTTCGGCAGCCTCAATAACCGTAACAGAATATTGATTTATTTTATCACCAAAAGTTGTTGGCAATCCTAAGTAACTGGGAGCCTTAACGATACGGACAATTTGCTCATAATAAGGACCTGCAATATGAATCTTAGCCAATCCGGTCCGCAAATAGGCAATATTTGTAGAGAAAGTACCTTGTCTTATCAAAGAGTCACCTTTACGGAATTTCACCAACGCACAACTAAAGGAGAGCTTTTCAATTTCAGCATCGCTTAATTTTGATGCCGCTTTCGACTTAATTGCACATAATTTACATTCATTTCGCATTCCGCAAAGTTAGAAAATTGTGAGGTATATCACAAATTAAAATAAGCAACCTCACAGTTAAACTAATCATTAAGAAAAAAGCATTGTTTTCCTTTGTGAATTAATTAACAATAAAAATTTAATGCTATGGAAAACAAAAAATTATGCCTTGCGCTATATACTGGTAGCGTAGATAAATTAACTGCTGCCGGCGTTATTTTGGGTGGCGCTGCTGCTGAAGATATGGATGTCGACATCTTTGTACTTTTACAGGCTGCTTTTGCATTTAAAAAAGAAAATGCAATGACAAACGACCGTGTTGCTGAAATTACTGATAAAAAAGATGATTTTTTAGCATCGCTACAGCGCCTGAATACTCCTCACTGGACTCAAGCTTTTAAAACAGCAAAAGAGATGACCAATGTTAAAATCCATATTTGTGGTTTTGCCGGGAAAGTTTGGCATGGTGAAAAATTAGATGACTTTATCGACCTCGCCGATGATATCTGCGGTATAGGTGAATATATATCTTCCGCAGAAACAGCTGATATTAACCTGTTTATTTGATTATATCATTTATCCGGATGTATTTAAACGTCAACCATTTCCGAAACCATCGATTATTACAATTCAGGATATAGTGGCATGGTTATTTTTTTTGCTGATGCTGGTAAAAGCAGTATTAAGCTAATTATTCAACTAAAGAGAATTATAAATTTTAAAATTTAAAATCATGAATGCAGAAGAATTAACACAAGTAAAAATTGATAAGTCAGTTGATGCTCGCGGAACCTCCTGTCCGGGACCATTATTAGCAGCCAAAAAGGCCATTGGCCAGATAGAAAAAGGAGAAGTAATGGAAGTCCTTTCTGCTGATGAAGGGACCAGACGCGACATCCCTAAATGGTGTACCAAAAAAGGTTTTGAATACCTGGGAACCATTGAGGAAGCAGGCTTTTTTAAAATCCTGTTAAGAAAATAATTATGACTGGTGGAAAAGTAAATAATAGCCCGAGGATTTTGGTGTTTTCTACCGAAAAAATCTCCGATCCGGCTATTGATATGGCGGGCTTAATGAAGTTACATTATCCGCCCTCTGTTTATACCATTCCGGTGCCTTGCTCAAGCGCTGTTAAGCCCCGCTGGATATTGCATGCCCTTGAGCAGGGCTTCGACGGAGTATTTATCGCTGCCGACGGCACCGATTGCCCATACGGAGAATCGTGTACCGAAAAAACCGGACAACTGATGAGTGTCACTCAGAAAATGCTAAAGGAGAAAGGGATGGATCCTGCTCGTCTGAAAATGGCAGCCATTTGCTCCGTATGCAGTGAGTCCTTTGTAAAACATGTAAAAAGTTTTACCGAATATTTAAGTAAATCTTCAAATTAATGAGAATGCAGGAACCAGAGAAAATATTAGAATACGATGTTCTTGTGGTTGGTGCAGGCATTGCAGGTGGAGAATCGGCGTTGAACCTGGCCAATCTGGGCTACAAGGTGCTGTTAGTGGAAAGAGAACTTTCTATTGGCGGAAAAATGATTTTACTCAGTAAAGTGTTTCCTACCCTTGATTGTTCAGCTTGTATTACCACACCAAAAGTTTCCGAAATTGCACGACACCCCAATATCACTATTTTTACAGGTGCCGAAACCCGGAAAATAACAAAAAAAGGAGAACACCTTTTTGAAGCAATTGTCTTGCAAAAACCGCGCTATGTTAAGGTTGAAGATTGTACCGGATGTCAGCTTTGTGAAGAAGCCTGTCCCGTAAGCGTAACTGACGAATATCAGTATGGGCTTGTGGGACGAAAGGCTGCTTATATCCCTTTTAGTATTGCTAGCCCGCGTGCCGCTGCTATCGATATAGAAAACTGCACTTTATGTGGTGCTTGTGAGCGGGCATGTCCTACCAAATGCATCGATTTTACGCAAACCGAAGAAGAGTTTTTGGTGAAAATAAAGTCGGTAGTAGTAGCAACGGGATTTGACCTGTTCGACCCATTGAAAATTCCGCGTTACGGATACGATAAATTCAAAAATATAATTACCTCAATGCAGATGGAGCGGCAGTTAGCACCTACACGTCCGTTTAATACTATTTTACGACCGGGTGACGGCAAAATGCCTGATAATATAGCTTATGTGCTGTGTGCCGGATCGCGCGACAAATCGGTAGGAAATCCAATTTGCTCTCAAATTTGCTGTATGTATTCCATCAAACAGGCTCAATTGCTAATGGGAGCATTGCCTATGGCTGATGTTACCATATATTACCTGCATATAAGGGCTTTTGGCAAAGGCTTTAACGAGTTTTATGGTCAGGCGCAGGATATGGGGGTGGAATTTATCAAAGGGAAAATCGGTAAAATAACCGAACAAGATAACGGGAACCTGATTTTACGTTACGAAGATATTAAAACTGGAACGGTAAAAGAAGCTGAACACGATATGGTTGTTCTTTCGGTTGGTATTTTGCCTAATCAGGGTATTTCTGATGTGTTTGATAAAGAAGCGCTCGAATTGGACCCTTTTAATTTTATCAATCAATCAGATATTCTGGCAAGTCCTGCAAAAACAAGTATTGATGGTGTATTTGTGTCTGGAACCGCTTCCGGGCCCATGGATATTCCCGATTCTATTTTGTCAGGAGGTGCAGCTTCCGCAGAAACAACCAGCTATTTAAGGAGGGCCCTGTTATGAAAAAGAAAATAGGCGTATATGTTTGTCATTGTGGAGGAAATATCTCCGATTATGTGGATGTGGAAAAAGTACGTCAGGCTGTTGAAAGAGATGAAGGCGTTTTTCTTGCCAAAACCACGATGTTTGCCTGTGCCGATTCTAACCAAAAAGAGATGGTGGACGATATTACAGACCAGGAACTCGATGGAGTTGTGGTTGCCTCCTGTTCGCCTAAATTACACCTCTTAACTTTCAGAGCCGTCACAGAAAGAGCCGGTTTAAACAAGTATAATTATGTTCACGCCAATATACGTGAACAGGTTTCATGGGCACATTCCGATAACAAAGAGGGAGCAACTGAAAAAGCCATTCAAATAGTAAAGGCGGCAATCGCCAAAGTACAGAACACGGAATCCCTGGAACCGATAAAAGTAAAAGCAACAAAAGCAGTTGCTGTAATTGGAGCCGGGATAGCTGGAATGCGTGCCGCCATCGATTTAGCCGAAGCAGGCTCAGAAGTCTTCCTTATTGAAAGAGAATTTTTTGTAGGAGGCCGTGTTTCACAATGGGAGGAACTTTGGTCCACTGACGAAAGCGGAAAAGATTTGGTAACTCGTTTGTATGATGAGGTAATGAAGCACAAAAATGTGACTCTTTTTACTGGTGCTGAAGTGTCAGAAAATAAGGGGAGTGTTGGCAACTTTAATCTGAAAGTTAAAGTAGAACCACGCCTTATTAAATTCCAATGCAATAGTGGAGAATTGAAAAAAGCCATTGATGTTTGTCCGGTCACTGTGCCTGATGAGTTTAACTTTAACATTACCAACCGGAAGGCTATTTATCATAACTATCCAAGTGAATACCCACAATTGCCGGCTATCGACATCGAAAATTGTACACGCTGTGGGGAATGTGAAAAAGTGTGTAAAAGCATCGACTTTAGTCAAAAAACGGAGTACCTCAATTTTAAAGTAGGTTCCATTTTACTGGCCACCGGTTTCGACCCGTACGAACCGAAAAAGGGAGAATTTGGATATGGTGAAATCGATAATGTGGTTACATTTCCTCAGTTCAAAAGAATTATACACTATTGCGACGATAAATTGACCTATAAAGGTAAAAAAATTAAACATATTGCATATATCTATTGTGTAGGTAGCCGTCAGGTAGATGGTCCCAATAAATACTGTTCGCGCTATTGCTGCACCTCCAATATCTACCAGGCCATTACGGTTAAGAAGAAATATAAAAATATTTATAACTACCACTTTAACAGAGGAATAAGAACTTATGGAAAAGCGGAGATATGGTATGATGAATCATCGCGTCTCGGGGATATTTACCTTCAATCTTTCGAAAACGATCCGCCCGTAGTGGAAAAAAGAGGTGAACAGACTGTTGTGAAAATCAAGGATATTCTCACTATTGATAAAGAGTTGGAAATGGTCGCCGATTTAGTGGTACTTGTTACCGGAATGGTTCCCCGGAAAGATAATTCCATTGCTAATCTGTTAAAGGTACCCAAAGGAAGGGACAATTTCTTTAACGAAATACATATGAAATTACGCCCGGTTGAAACGGTTATTGATGGAGTAACCATTGCAGGAGCCTGCCAGGGTCCAAAAAATATTATGGAATCTATGAATTCGGCACTGGCCGCTGCCACCAAATCGTTCTCATTGATTAATTCGGGAGAACTGGCACTGGAACCTACTATAGCCAGGGTTGATGAAAAAGCTTGTGAATGGTGTGGAAAATGTGAAGAAGCATGTCCGTACAGTGCATTTGAGAAAGTTGAAAATAATGGAAAATTTATTGCAAAAGTCAATTCATCTGTATGTAAAGGATGTGGCATGTGTCTGCCAGTTTGTCCCGAGAATGCCCTCAACCTCATTGGTCTTACTGATGTGGATGTTGAAAGCATGATTGAGGCTTTAGTACCTAATACTTAAAAGAAAAATCATGGAAGTCGAAAAAGGTAAAACGGCAAAATATCTTAAAGAAAAACGCCCTGTTCCAAAGGAAGTAACCGAACAGTTAAAATATTTTACCAGAACAAAGAAACAATTGCTCAATGCCTTAAAAGAAGGAGATAAAACAATACCACAACTTTCTGAGGAGCTGAAGCTTCCCGGGAATGAAGTAGTGTTTCAATTAATGAGCTTACTGAAATACGGCTTTGTGGAACCCGGTGAAATAGATGATATGGACGAGTATTTTTATTATAAAATAAAGAGTAATGGCAAGGATAAATCCTGAGTTTACTGATGAACTAAAAAAATATGGGGCATTTGATCTCAATGCCTGCTACAATTGTGGTAATTGCACAGCCGTTTGTAGTTTATCGGATGAAAATAATTCATTTCCGCGAAAGATGCTTCGTTATAGCGTATTGGGTTTGGAAGGCGAAATAAAAGCCTCTCTTGACCCCTGGCTCTGCTACTATTGCGGTGAATGTAGTACTACATGTCCCCGGGAGGCGGATCCCGGAGAATTGATGATGTCCCTTCGCAGGTGGCTTACTGCGAAATATGATTGGACAAGTCTGGCAGGGCTTCTCTATAAATCTTTTACATTATCCCTGATAGCATTTATTTTATTAGCATTTGGTGTGGTATGGTTTGCTGCCTTTGAACATTTTCATTTAGAGACTATACTCCATTATGGACATTATTTCGAGATGTTCGCTATTGCTGCTGTTTTTGCCGTAATCCTCGTGCCGAATATTATTCATATGTGGTGGTTAACCATTTTGAAACCTAAAATTAAAACTTCTTTCTTCTCCTATCTTAAGGCTTTATGGGATTTAGTCGTTCATATGTTTACCCAAAAAAGAGCGCTGGGATGCGATAACAATATTTTTCGCTGGTTTGAACATTTTATTCTTGTGTTAGGTTATCTCTCTTTACTCTTTACTACAGTATTTCTTGATTGGTTTTCAACCACCAGCGGTTTTGTGATCATACTTGGCTATGTAGAGAGTGCAGTAATATTTGTTGTAACATTCGACTTTGTACTTAGTCGTATCAAAAAGAACAAAGAGATCAGTAAACACTCGCATCCGAGTGACTGGTTTTTTGTTATCTGGCTATTTTTAATGGGTCTTACGGCTTTTGCTGTTCGTCTTTTTATTGATACGGGTCTAATTGAAAATAATATCTGGCTGTATCTTTTTCATTTAATTATCCTTGTACAATGGGCTTTGATAATTGTCCCTTTTGGTAAGTGGACTCATTTTTTATATCGCTCATTCGCAATGTATTTCGCAAAATTAAAAAGTTAAATTTTTCCTAAAGTACTTGACTTTATGAAATAATATTCGTATCTTTACTTATTCTTATATGAGAATTATTCTCAACAAATAACGGTTGTATTGAATAAGGATTACATAATTAAAACATTAATTAGCTGTAGGTTAAAAGTTACTCCACAAAGGATAGCTGTTCTTGATGCAGTTATTAATCTGAAAAATCATCCCATAGCAGAAAATGTAATCGATTTCATTAAGGAAAATCACCCTAATATTGCCACAGGTACAGTTTATAAAACATTGGACACTTTTGTAAAAAAGAATATAATTCATAAAGTTAAAACAGATGATGATATAATGAGATACGATGCTGTCCATGAAAAACACCATCATCTATACTGTTCAGATTCCGAACGAATTGAGGATTTTGTTGACGTTGCTTTGGATAAAATCATTGATGATTATCTGAAAAGCAAGAAGATACCTAATTTTAAGATTGAAGATGTTAAGCTTCAGATAGTAGGGAAGTTTACTGATAAAAATCTAACTAAAAAAAATTCTAAATTATGAAAAGCAAAAAACTAACAAGCAGTTCAGGTGCTCCGATAGCCGACAACCAGAACATTATGACTGCCGGTAAAAGAGGCCCTGCTCTATTGCAAAGTATATGGTTCCTGGAAAAACTGGCTCATTTTGACAGGGAAGTTATTCCGGAAAGACGTATGCACGCCAAAGGTTCAGGAGCTTTTGGCACATTCACTGTTACTAACGACATTTCAAAGTATACCAAAGCAAAAATCTTTTCAAAAGTCGGGAAAAAAACTGAAGTTTTTGTACGGTTCTCTACAGTAGCTGGGGAACGTGGAGCTGCAGATGCTGAGAGAGATATTCGCGGGTTCGCAATGAAATTTTATACCGAAGAAGGAAACTGGGATCTTGTTGGAAACAATACCCCCGTATTTTTCCTGAAAGACCCCCTGAAATTCCCTGATTTAAACCATGCCGTAAAACGCGACCCTCGCACAAATTTGCGCAGTGCATTAAATAATTGGGATTTCTGGACAAATTTACCCGAAGCCATACATCAGGTAACAATAACAATGAGCGAGCGAGGCATCCCGCTTTCTTATCGTCACATGAATGGTTATGGAAGTCATACTTACAGCCTCATTAATGGTAACAATGAACGTATCTGGGTTAAATTTCATTTTAAAACCCAACAAGGTATTAAGTGCCTTACTGACCAGGAAGCCGAAGCCATAATAGGTAAATGCAGGGAAAGTCATCAGCGCGATTTATTAGAAAGTATCGACAAGGGCGAGTTCCCAAAATGGAATTTAAAAATTCAGGTAATGACCGATGAGCAGGCAAAAAAATGTAGTTTCAATCCATTTGATCTTACTAAAGTATGGTCTCATAAAGAATATCCGCTTATTGATGTAGGGGTAATGGAGTTAAATAAAAATCCGGAAAATTATTTTGCCGATGTGGAACAAGCGGCATTTAATCCTACCAATATTGTACCTGGCATTGGATTCTCACCTGACAAAATGTTACAAGGCAGGTTGTTTTCTTATGGTGACGCACAACGTTATCGGCTTGGGGTTAACCACCATCAGATCCCGGTTAATAAATCACGTTGCCCATTCCTTAATATGTTTCATCGCGATGGTCCAATGCGAATTGACGGTAACTATGGTTCAACTTTGGGATACGAACCAAATAGCTTTGGTGAATGGCAGGAACAACCAGAGTTTAAAGAGCCACCTCTTGAAATTGATGGAGCTGCTGATTACTGGAACCACCGGGAAGATGATGATTATTACACACAGGCAGGAGATCTTTTCAGATTAATGAACAAAAACCAGCAACAGGTATTGTTTGATAATACAGTCCGGGCTATGGGCGATGCTCCCAAAAAGATTAAAGTCCGTCACATCGGGAATTGTTTAAAGTCTGACAAAGCTTATGGAGCAGGGGTAGCGAAGGCTTTAGGAATTTCCTTAAATGATGTAAAAAGTTAAAAACAGAAAATTAAATAGAAAAATGTAATCAAATTTCAAATTATTATGGGACAAAAAGGAAGATCAATAGTTAAAATGGATGTTGATAAATTAATCAACCTGTTAAATAAAGCATTAGCTGATGAATGGCTCGCATATTATCAGTATTGGATAGGCGCTAAAGTTGTAAAAGGACCTATGAAGGATGCTGTTATAGCTGAGTTAACACTACATGCAACAGAAGAACTGGGTCATGCCGAATTACTATCTACAAGAATTCTTCAGCTTGGTGGCACACCTGTATTATCACCTGAAGAATGGTCTAAATTGACTAATTGCGGGTACGACATACCGAGTGATCCCTATGTTGAAGAAATACTAAACCAGAATATTAAAGGGGAACAATGCGCAATACGTGTTTACAGCGACCTGCTTGACATTACCCGTGAAGGAGACCCTGTAACCTATAACATCATATTACAGATACTAACTGATGAAGTTGAACATGAAGAAGACTTGTCATCTTTAAAAGAAGACCTGGACTTAATGCTTGAAAGAAGAAGGTAAAAAATAATTCAAAATGAAAAATGCAATCCTCTTTCGCCAAGGCTTCGGAGGACAAAGAAATGTAAAGTGCAAAACGAAAAACAAATAATTTAATAACTAACAAATTAAAAACATGGAAGAAAATGAAGTAGTATCGATGCCACGTATTGGCGACAAAGCACCTGAATTTAAGGCTGTTACAACACAGGGCAATATTAATTTTCCATCTGATTATAAAGATAGCTGGGTAATTTTATTCAGTCACCCTGCCGATTTTACACCGGTTTGTACATCCGAATTTATGACCTTTGCAAGTATGGAAAAACAGTTTACAGAAGCTAACTGCAAACTTGTAGGTCTTTCAGTTGATGGTCTCTACAGCCATATTGCATGGCTGCGTACCATCAAAGAGAAGATCGAGTATAAGGGGATGAAAAATGTTGAAGTAAATTTCCCTTTGATTGAAGATATCACAATGGAAGTTGCGAAAAAGTATGGTATGATGCAGCCAGGGGAAAGTTCCACCAAAGCAGTAAGAGCAGTATTCTTCATTGATCCCAAAGGCATTATCAGAGCAGTTATCTACTACCCTCTGAGCATGGGACGAAATTTTGACGAACTATACAGGGCTCTCATTGCAATGCAAACTGCTGACGCCTTTTCAGTTGCCACACCTGCTGACTGGCGCCCGGGCGATGATGTAATAGTACCAACTGCAGGATCTTGCGGAGTAGCAAAAGAAAGGATGGAAAGCAAAGAAGAGATGAATTGTTACGACTGGTTCTTCTGCACTAAAAAACTCGATAAAGAGACAGTACTCAAAACAGTATTGAAGAAGTGAAACAACCCTGTTGTTAAAAAATTAAATATTGAACTCTTAGTATCTCTGAAATTTCTCTGAATTACTTTTTTGAGTAACACTGAGAAAAACAGAAGTAGTCTTGATTACCAGGCTGATACAAAGCAAGGGATTAACCATTTTAATCCCTTGATGTTTTTTGGAAGAATGGTGAAATTATAATATTATTTATTTACTATAATATGAACGAATTTGATATTAAAGCAACAGGATGGGATAGTAACCCCATGCATTGGAATAGATCTGAAACTATTGCTAAAGAGATTATTAAACTCATGCCTATAAAAAAGGAGATGACAGCTCTGGAATATGGTGCGGGTACCGGTATAACCAGTTTCCTGCTCAAAGATCATTTAAAAGAGATCACCCTGATGGATAACTCATCTGAAATGGTAAAAGTGATGGATGGAAAGATCAAAACAACTAAAGTGAAAAATCTCAAAACACTGAACTTCGATCTCGAACATAATGATTATGAAGCAGGAAAATTTGATCTTATTTTCACCCAGATGGTACTGCATCATGTCAAAGATATTGAGAATATTATTGCTAAATTCCATACCCTCCTCAATCGTGGAGGTTTTCTGGCTATAGCCGACCTTTATCCCGAAGACGGATCATTTCATAGTGGCAAGTTTTCAGGTCATAAAGGATTTGATCCTGACAAACTTTCCAATATAATCAGAAAGAACTATTTTCAAAAAGTCTCTTACTCCCCTTGCTATACCATCAACAAGAAGATATCAGAAAACGAAACCAAAATATTTGATCTGTTTCTTCTGATTGCAACCCGGATTTAAAGCAATAGTTTGATTTGATTGTTGTAGTTATGGAAACAATAATCTTTAAACCTCTAAATTCTATTTGGCTTAAAGCTTCTGTAATTGGTAGCTTCTGGGCATCTGTGGAAATAATACTGGGGAGTTTTCTTCATAACCTGAAGATCCCTCTGTCAGGTACAATCTTATCGTTCTTAAGTGTCTATCTGATCATAGCCTTCATACAGATATGGAAGGAAAATGGTTTGATTCTTCGGGCAGGATTAGTTTGTGCCCTGATGAAATCGATCTCCCCAAGTGCAATCATACTGGGGCCAATGATTGGTATTTTCACTGAAGCACTAATACTTGAATTTTTTATCTGGTTAGCTGGCAGAAATGTTTTTGGATATCTGATTGGCGGAGCTTTTGCAGTCCTAAGTGCTTTATTACATAAATTATTCAGCCTTATAATATTATACGGATTGAATTTCATTAAAATACTCTCTGACCTTTATCAGTTTGCAGTTAAACAAATTCATCTCAGCAACCTTGATCCACTACACCTTATAATCGTTATTATTGTTGTATATATGGTTGCCGGCTTAACTGCTGCAACAGCTGGATATATAACTGGTAAAAAATACCTTAAGAACAGAAACTTGATAACTGATCGGACCAGCATTGAAATTCAAACTAAAAACCAGTTATTCTCAGAATCTACAAAACAACAATATTCCGTCTATTATCTGATATTGAATATCAGCGCTGTAGTAATAAGCCTTCTTCTGATAAACCTTGAATTCACTTTACTGTCTCTCCTTTTTCCACTTCTTTATATCGGATTCTGTATATATCATTATAAATCTTCATTGAATCGATTAAAAAAGATCTCAATCTGGTTACAATTTGCCTTTATCACGATAATTGCTGCATTTCTGTGGAATGGTATTTCAGAAAAAAGTTTTTTCACTGTCAGCGGATTATTGATCGGGATTAAAATGGTTTCCAGGGCAGTTATTATTATTATTGGTTTTGCCACCATAAGCATTGAGCTGAAAAACCCTTTAATAAAATCGGTACTATATAAAAAAGGACTTGCAAACCTCTATCAATCAGTTAATCTGGCATTTTCTGCCCTCCCCGGAATTATTTCAGGTCTACCAGAGTCTAAATCTATATTTAAGAAACCTAACATGTTCTTCCCTGGCATTATCCACCAGGCTGAGACCTTACTTACACAGTTTGAAAAAACAGATTCGCTTAAACCTGAGATAATAATTATAAGCGGTGAGAAAAGAGAGGGGAAAACAACTTTTGTCGGCAGGTTAGTTGATAATCTGAAGGATCAAAACATACAAATTACCGGTTTTCTCTCAATTGGGATTCACGAAAATGGTGAGCGAACTGGTTTTAATATTGTTGACCTGCAAACATTTCATGAAGCTATATTGTGCACCAGAACCAGGCATGAAGGATGGCTGAACTATGGAGATTACTATTTTAACCCGGTAGGTATTTCTAAAGGAAATGAAATCCTCAATATTAATAATTTAGAAAATAAACAGCTTATAGTAATAGACGAGATTGGTCCTGTTGAACTGAACGAACAAGGATGGAGTGGTGCTATTGAAACTTTATGCCACACAAGCAGACTCCCTCAGCTTTGGGTTGTGAGGAAATCACTCGTTAAGAAGATTATCAGAAAATGGAATACCGGTAATGTATATATTTTCAATATCAGTGAAGATACTCCCACAGATGTTGAAAACAAGATACTTGAAATTATTCCTTCTTCTTGGTACTAAGACCAAAAGTATCCACCCTACCAAACCCATCTTTAAACTCCGCTTAGGCTGAGATAACTTTGCGACCAAAAGATTATGGATAAGAAGAGTAAAATGTTTACTTTGGTTGGGCAGTGGAGGGAATCAGGTTTGT
>Ga0307376_10000205_pt1 | contig 80815 bp, 69 predicted proteins | sample TR2MG_FD_202536 | JGI IMG/M metagenome (GOLD analysis project Ga0307376, IMG submission 202536) | Soil microbial communities from Risofladan, Vaasa, Finland - TR-2 | ecosystem: Environmental > Terrestrial > Soil > Coastal area > Acid sulfate soil | place: Finland: Risofladan, Vaasa | collected...
ACGATCTCAGCTTTCATTATTGTTCTCCCTTGCTTCGACAGGATTTACAGGATGGACAGGATATGAGGCAAAAGGGGCTTGGGCTTTATCCTGAAAATCCTGTTCATCCTGTCCTGCTTTTTTTGGGTATGTGCGTGCGCTTCAAAGGTGTCGGTAAGTGTACGAACGATCTCAGCTTTCATTATTGTTCTCCCTTGCTTCGACAGGATTTACAGGATGGACAGGATATGAGGCAAAAGGGGCTTGGGCTTTATCCTGAAAATCCTGTTCATCCTGTCCTGCTTTTTTTGGGCGGTAGATGCGAGTCTTCCGTTTGAACTCTAGTCGTTCGGCACCGAAGTTTAGCAGCAAGCCAATGTTGATTCCTGTGGCAGTCAGATAGTTGACCAATTGCACCTCGTGAGCGGTGGCAAGCACTTGGACTGCCTTATTCTCAATCAGGACATGATCGTTGACCAGCATGTCCGCGACGAAATCGCCGACGACCACGCCATCATAAGTAACCTGTATTCTTTTCTCGCACTCCACTTTCATTCCAGCTTTGCGCAACTCAAGCGCAAGAGCATTCTGATAAACAGACTCCAGAAAGCCGGTCCCAAGGGTGCCATGCACCTTCATCGCACAGCCAATGATTTTTTGGGTGACTTCACTGTGTTCCATCATGTCCCAATCTTTCGATCATTTTTCTGAACTCGGCTGATATTCGGTAAAGCTCGCGGCAAGCCCGGCGAAATTCTTCGGCGGGTTGCGCTCGTAACCTTGCTGATCCACGTATACAAAACAATACGCTGGCCCACCCTCGGCTTGGCTCGCGCTGGTCGCGTCCGCGCACCACTGGCGCAGGCGGGCCATCTTCTGCGGCAGGTCGAGTTCTGCGCGGCCTTTGGTCTCGACGATCCATACCGTGCCATCGGTAGTTTTCACAAAAAAGTCTGTGACATAGCTCGATAGATCGCCGTCGGCCTTGACGTAGTCTATCTTGAAGCCCACGGCGAGGTAGTTCTTGGCGAAGGCGGCGACATCGGGCGCGTTGTCGAGAAAAGTCGCGAAAATTAATTCAAACCCACCGGCATGCGGTTCACCGACAATCTTGCTGAATAGTGATTTCTTTGGCGCAAGGTAGGGGCGGTTCTCGGTGCGGAAGGGTCGCGTGTCGCGCAAGTGGATGTGGTCTTCGATGCGCACCGAGCCGATGTCCTGGATGGTGAGCGCGTTGATGGCGGTTTTGAATGCATCGAACAATATCTTTCCGGCCTCTGGCTCGGAGAGATTGCGCAGTACCACCGGGTCTTCGAGATTGACTGGCGGTGCAGCGAAGAGATACCCGCCCATGAATGCCTTCACCTTGGGATAAAGAATGTCGTAGCCACCGACGAGGCGCAGCTCCTTTAATAATTGGCGCGCAAAAAATCCGACAACGGAACGGTAGTCGGCAGGGCCGGCACCATCAAGCTGGATGGTGTGATGCACTTCGGCGTCGAGCATGGTTTTGAACACGATCTCGCGCGTTTGCTCGGGCGTAAAGTGCTTGAGCGGAAGTTTGGCATTGCCGAATTTTGCGGGGTCAAGAGCTTCGAGGTCTTTGTACTCGCGGTTGAAGCGCCGCGTGAGCCGGGGCAGCTCGATGTCCAGCGCGTCGATGTCCTTATCGGTGTCCTGCGTGTCCACCTCGACGATAAGCGAATCCTTGCGGTCGGTTCCCGGCCCCATCGGCACCCGCTCGAAAGTAACGCCCTCGCTCTGGATGGATTCGACAAATTCCATGAAGGCGGGCGTGCCCATAACCGAGACAGTCTCCGGCATGTCCGAGCCGAAGTACATGCGGCGCAGACCGCGCCCCAGCGTTTGTTCAGGAAGGATGTTGCTCTTGGCCACATATGCGCGCAGGCCGACTATGGTTGTTACGTTGCGCACGTCCCAGCCTTCCTTGAGCATCAGGACGGAAACGATGGCCTTGTGCGGGCTTTGCCATGTATCAATGCTGTTGGCTTCTTTACGAAGTATTTCAAGTTCCTCCTTGTTTTTGCCCGAGGCGGCCTCTGAAATTTCGCCGTTGTTCTTGGTGTGGATGACGAGCACTGCGCCTTCCAGCTCGGGGCAGATTTTTTCAAGATGCGCGCCGACCTCGTCACAGTTGCGGGTGTCGTCCACCATGACGAAGAGCACGGCTTTCTTGCCAAGCGCTTCGTGTTCGGCGTAACTCTTGCGCCACTCTTCTACGCCGAGTTGCAGATAGTCCTCGTAGCGCTCGGTGAAAATTGCGCTCGTGTTCTCATGCAACCGGGTTCGGCTTGCAACATCCGGTAGCACCGGATGCTTGACGACATTCTGATGTATGGCCTCAACCAGCGGGTAGTCCGATACGGTTTGCACAAAGATCGCGCCATTGTCGTGCCGCGGGGTGGCAGTCACATCAACTTGCAACGCGAGGCGTGCGTCTTTCTGCAACATGCGGTGATGAATGTCCTGAATGCTTTTGAACCAGGCCATCTTCGGGTCATGGATGTGATGCGCTTCGTCGTTGAACACCGCCAGTTCATCTATTTCGCGCACGACCTCGCCGAGATCGGTCTTGCTGTCAGTGGTCTTGCCCACCGGCTTGGGGCCGAATGGATCGAGGAAATAGTCGCGCAAATCTTCGTCGTCCAGCGACGGCTCGCGCACGTCACCGAGATAGACGCGGTGGATGTTGGTAAGGAACAGGTTTCCCGTCTCCCGCACCACGCGCACGTCATCCTGAATATGCAAGGTGAGCTGGAAGTCGTCGCGCCAGTTGCGTCCTTGGTGGCCGTTGTCCGGAAGAATGGGGTCGTTGAAAAAAATGCGCAGGCCATCAAAGTCAGCGCGCAGACGGTCAAGGACAATGATGTTCGGCGCAATCAGCAAAAAGTTTCGCGCGAGCGTCGAATCAGTTTCGTAGAGCTTGTGGAAAAAACTCCAGGCGATGAGCAGCGACAACACCTTGGTCTTGCCCGCACCGGTCGCCATTTTCACGACATAACGCGGCCAGTCTTCGTCGAACATATTCGTTGAAACGGCGCCAGAGGCGTCGAAGCGCAGCAGATCGAACTTGTCGCGCACCTTGCGCACGTCATGGAGCCAGATCACCGTCTCAACTGCCTCGCGCTGCGCGAAGTAATAACGGAACGGCGACAGTGCGCCGTCAGCCTGCTCGACCAAGTGCCCGGTCTCGAACCACCAGTTCAGCAGCGCACGTGATGTGTCCGAGGCGCCCGAGTAAGCCGCGTCCCGCCACGCAGTGACCTCGCTGCGAATCTTGGTAACTAGCGGCGGCAGCAGCTTTTCATAGGCTGTGCTGCGAAGCTCTTCTGCAGCCGGAAACCAGCGCTGATCTGGCAGCAACTCGGCATAGGGCGATTTCGGGAATTCAGGATGTAGCGCCATGGGTCACCACTTCATAATAAGTTTCGTGTCGAGAACAACGCATATGCCGGGCTGTTTCTTGCCCGTGGCCAATTCTCCCGCAAACTATTTCGTTCTCACTGTCTCGGGCGCCTCACTGATCGGTAACGCCTTGATCGTCCAACGAATTAAGTCTTCTATAACGCATCTGGAATTGCCAGTAAAAGCGAATGAATGTCCGCGTGTTCATAATACTGCTACCCGGTCAAAATTCCTATAAGACAGAATGGGCCAGTATTTTATTGGAAGCCACAGCCGCTATTCGCGAATTGTGGATACATCTGAATGCGTGGCAACACCTGGAAAAAAGCACACCAAAAATATCACTGGCTTTTATTTTCATTATCAGTAAAATGCGCGCCTTGCCGCAGTTAAGGAAATTCCATTGCGGCATTGGTTCATCGTTTTCTAGCCTATCTCTCGCGCGAATTAAATCGCGCCTGTCTAAAGAAACTCAAATCACTTCTGGGTTTTCCGGTTAGCAACGATGTTATATGCGCCGGTTAATCGTCTGTCCGTCCAACGTGCAGTTAATACCACCAGCGCCCACATAAGGGAACACGCCACAAATTTGTCATGCCGGACTTGCTCCGGCATCCGGTTTATTTGACCGGATGCCGACCTGCGCCAGGATGACGAAGTGAATTCCCTTTGATTATAAAAAAGGAAACACAATGTCATTCGAAGATCTGAAACTGAACACCATCATTCTCAAGGCGATTGCCGAGACCGGTTACACCGAACCCACTGCCATTCAGGCGCAGGCTATTCCGGAAGTTATGGCCGGCCATGACCTGATGGCCTCCGCACAGACCGGCACCGGCAAGACTGCCGCGTTCATCCTGCCGGCGCTGCACCGTCTGGCCACGCCTTCCGCACTGCCCGGCAAAGGCCCACGCGTGCTGGTATTGACCCCGACCCGCGAACTGGCACAGCAGGTTTGCGATGCCGCCACCACATACGGCAAAAACATGCGCTTCAAAATCATCAGCATCCTGGGCGGCATGCCTTATCCGGTACAGAATCGTTTGCTATCCAGTCACGTGGATATTCTGGTCGCCACGCCGGGTCGTCTGATCGACCATCTGGAACGCGGTCGTATCGATTTTTCACGCCTGGAAATGCTGATTCTCGACGAAGCGGATCGCATGCTGGACATGGGTTTTGTCGATGATGTGGAGCGCATTGCCAGCGCCACACCCAAGACACGCCAGACCCTGCTGTTTTCCGCGACACTGGACGGTGTGGTCGGCAATCTCGCTTCACGCCTGCTCAAGGAACCAAAGCGCATTTCGGTTTCGGCCGCCAAGGATAAGCATGAAAACATCGAGCAACGCATGATGTTTGCGGATGATGTGGCGCACAAAAATAAAATGCTCAGCCATTTACTGACCGATGTCGAAATGAATCAGGCGCTGGTATTCACCGCCACCAAGCGCGATGCCGATGGCCTCGCCGATCAGTTGTCTGCGCAAGGCCATTCGGTTGCGGCATTGCATGGCGACATGAGCCAGCGCGAACGTAACCGCACCCTGCTTAACCTGCGCAACGGCAATGTACGCGTACTGGTCGCCACCGATGTGGCAGCACGCGGTATCGATGTACGCGGTATTTCGCACGTGATCAATTTCGACCTGCCCAAATTTGCCGAAGACTATGTGCACCGCATCGGCCGTACCGGTCGCGGCGGCTCGTCGGGCATTGCCATCTCGTTCGCATCGAACCGTGACGCGCAATTACTGAAACGCATCGAACGCTACACCGAGCAAAGTATCAAGATGCACACCATCGAAGGTTTGGAGCCAAAATTCAAACTGCGCACCGGCCCCGCTGCGGATCGTCCGCGTAGCAACAGCGGCCCGCGCCGTAGCGGGGGTGGATTTGGCAACAATGCCGGGTTCGGCAGCGGTAACAGTAATAGCAGCAGCCGCAACGGCGGGTTTGGCGGTAATCGCAGTAGTGCTTTTGCCCGGAGCGGCAATCCTTCGACGGGCTCAGGGCAGACTCACGGCACGGGTTTTCACCACAGCGCGCCGGACAGCCGCCACAGTCATGCCGGACGCAAGGAAGGCCATGGTCAGTGGCACGGTGAAGCTAACGGCAATACCGCTCAAGGCAATAACCGGGGGTTTGGCGGGCAGACTCGCAGCCCGGGTGCCGGACAAGGCTTCGGTGGAAACACACGCAGTCCGGACCGCAGTTTTAGCAATCGTGGCGGCAGCAGCACCCCACGTCGCGACGGTGATCGTCCGAGCAATACGCTGGGGCGCGGTCACAACAGCAACGGCAACAAGTGGTAACGCGTTAGACAGCCTGTAAACAAAAAAGGCACGCATGGCGTGCCTTTTTTATTATTCTGAAATCCGTAGTTGAAACAGTAGTACGCATGGCCTGCCCAAAGAAGCACGCAATTCGCACGAATTGCACCCATGTGGCGCTCCGACATCCAAAAATTTGGCAATTCAGGCAATCACCTACTGTCCCGCCATCGTCATGAAAGATAGTTTACTCACGCCGGCATGTTGCGCGATGGCCATGATCTGCGCCACGCGGCCATAAGGAACCGCCTCATCAGCGTGTACATGCAGCTCATAATCGTCCCTGTCCATTGCCGCCTCGGTGAGCTGTTTCGCCAGGTCATTGTCACTGATGGAAATATTTTCCAGACTGATTTCTCCCTGCGCGCTGATCGTGACGGTCTGCTGCTTGGTATCCATACGCGCCGCTACCGCAGCTGTTTTGGGTAGCTTTACTTCCAGTGACTGCGATAGCAGCGGCGCGGTGACAATGAACACCACCAGCAGCACCAGCATCACGTCCACCAGCGGCGTGACATTTATGTCGCTCATCATGTCCTGATCGGATTGGGTCTGGAAAGCCATGTCACACCTTGTAGTCGTATTTGCGCGCCAGCCGGGCAAAGTCGTCGGAAAAATTTTCCAGTTCCGTGAGATTCAGTCGCAAACGGCGCAGATAATAGTTGTACGCCAGTACCGCAGGAAGCGCAGTGGCAATGCCAAAAGCGGTGGCAATTAATGCTTCGCCGATCGGTCCCGCCACCACATCCAAGCTGGCCGAACCGGTTTTGCCGATTTCCTGTAGCGCATGCATGATGCCCCACACCGTACCGAACAATCCGATAAAAGGAGCGGTAGAGCCGATCCCGGCCAGCTCGGCCAGGCCGCTTTCCGCTTTACGTTGCAGGTTACGTATCTGCTGGCGCAAGGCATTTTCCATCATTTCCTGCGGCTCACCGGCATGTTTGAGATCAGTTTTGCCGCTGGCTATTTCTTTCAGGGCGGTAAAAGCATTGCGTGCCAGACTCGCAAGCTGCCCTTCATGCTGCTCACTCACCAGCATGGCTTTTTTCCAGTCCGGTGAATCCCAGAATTGCTGCCCAAAGATTTTATTCATTCTGGCGTTGCGCCTTTGTTGCAATAATTTGTAGAGCACGATTGACCAGGTAAATACTGAACAAAATATCAGCACAAAAAGTGTGATGCTGACAACCATCGAGCCACCGTCAAATAAAGTCATCATTACTCCTCTTTCAAAATAAACGGGATTGGAACTAAAAACCACTTGGTGACTTCCTGCCCACGCTGGCGCGCTGCGATAAACCGCCAGCCGCTCACTGCCCGCATCGCTGCCTTGTCGAGCACATCATGCCCGCTGCTCTGGTACAGCTCAATTCGGCCGGGCATGCCGCTCGCCAGCACCTCGACATTCAGCACGACTCTGCCCTGCCAGCCCATGCGCCGTGCCACCATCGGGTAAGCAGGCACAGGGTTTCTGAGATAGGCCGCCTGATAATCCGGTTCGCGATCCGGCAGACCCGGCGATGAATTCACAGGCTCAGAAGGCGCGCTGGAAGCTTCAGCCGGTACGGAAGTTTCAGCCGTCGCAACAGGCGTCACGGTTTCCGGCGCAGTTTCTGCTTGTGGTGTATCAACAGGTATTGGTTCTGCCACCGGCTGCGGTTTTGGTTCCGGTTTTGGCTTTGGCTTCGGTTTTACCAGCGGTTTCGGTTCGGGTACGGGTTCCGGCACAGGCGCTACCGGAGCGGCTTGCGGCGGGCTCGGCAATACCACGCTGACCGACATTTCGTGATGCTTTGAACTGGGAAGGTCAGGTACTACCGCCATTAACCACAGCAGTGAAACATGCGCGAGCACCACCAGTGTCACAATTAGTATGCGGTCACGCAACGGCAAATCAACAGAATTCTGAATAGCCAACATCGGTAGTTCCGGGAAAATCGGTTATCTGTGAATTAATGCAGGCAAGCCCGAGGCTGGCAGTTGGCAAAAAACTTCCGTCGCTTCATGACACTGAGTTGCAGCGATGGAATGAATCCATTCGCACCCGCAATCACGCCAACTGCTTTTCTCAGGGCTACCGGAAACCGCATTACTCTTTGATCCACTGTTCCACATCTTTCTGTTCAAATCTGCCGCCCAATGCATCTGTCAATTGGGCGGATGACAAGCTGGTCATGGCAACGCCACACGATTACAAATCACATTAAGGAAATACCTCCATGGCAAACATGGGGACTATCATCGACAATGGCGCGGTGGCCGCACCAGGAGCGGGACATGTCAAACCGTTATTTTCTCGCACTCCTTGTAGCAGGCGTCACAGGCATCCGCTGCCTGTTTGCATTGCACGTGCTCCTTCTCGAACTTGCGGCATTCCTTTTCGCAATCCTTGCAAATATCCATCACCACCCTGGCCATTTTGACGAGATGCGCCGACTCGTAGTTGGCAAGCTGCCCGATTCCATCGCACGCGGCAATCATCTCACTGGTGCGCATGGCGCAGATAGCCATCCCCTTGTTCTCACCCTGGGTCCACAGATGAAGGCCATGGCTGAGGCAGGCGTGGCCTTTTTTTACACAGTCGGCAGCGGCATCAATCAGGCTCTGGTTCTTGTTCATGTTCATGCCCTGCATATGCTGGTGATCGGCTGAGTGGCCGGCATGTTCAGCGGCAAATACCGAATTGCCCGCGGCAGCAAGCATCAGGCCTCCGACTGTCCCTTTAAGCATTTCTCTTCTGTCCATGATCATTCTCCTTGGATGGTAAGCTCAACTGGTAAAACAGGTGCAAGCCCGCTGCCATTTTATTCTGTTTCCACATCAAAAGTTGCTTTATTAAAAATGTAAACAAATTTCACAACACCAGCAGCAATCTTCTCAACCCAAGCAAAATCAGCACCACCGCCGCACCCCAGCGTATCCAGCGCGTGATCCATTCGCGGTTGTCGCGTAAATTTTTGCTGAGGAGGCTGATCAGCGGCAACAGGATCAGCAACGGCGTCAACGCCGCACCCAGACCGAACATCATGCCGTTGGTCATGCCCAGCCTGATACTGCCGGCTGCGGCACATACTGCCAGCAATGATGCCAGTGGTGCACAGGGTGTCAGGCTCAGCGAGAAGCCCATCAGCAGTGGCGGCGTGCTCCCTGCCCCGCGCACCGCGCTGCAGGGAGAATGCGGTTTTTCGCCGCGCAGCAACCAGATACCGGCCGCAATAGAGGCCAGGCCGATCACTATGTTGCCGGTTCCGCCGCGCATCGCTTCCGACAGCCACACCCCTGCTCCTCCGGCAATCGCGCCAAGCATGGAGTAAGCGATGATGCGACCCGCCACGAACATGGCCGTATCATACAGTGCCTGTTTTTGCGAGCCGCCGCGTCCCAACACCCAAGTGCCCATGAACGGCAGGCAGGTAACGGTACAAGCTGTCAGACCCAGCGACAGGCCGAGCAGCCAGACGGCGAACAGCGTGGTTTCCTGCGGGATCAGTGCCGGATTAAAAAACTCACCCACGCGGGTTCTCCTTCGCCTGTGTCAGCCAGATCACCTTGTTCTTCAGCAGACCTTCCGGCGTCTCCAGCTTGATGCGCTGCTTGTAATACTCGCGTGAAGAGCCGAACAGTTTGACGCCGAAGAACTTGATCTGGATCACGTCGTCATCCGGGCAATATTCCACACAACGGCCACACATGGTGCAGTCTTCGTGGAACGCTTTTTTACCGTGTTCCCGGCCAATCTCATGGATATCCATCGGACAGGCTTTTTCGCACACGCTGCACTTGTCGCATTTGTCATGCTGCTTCTTCACCAGTTGCATCGGTGAGAACCGCTGGAACAGCGCATTCCAGGACAGCAGCGGGCAGATACGGCAGAATGGCTGGCGCACCGCAAGCGCGGCGATGATGATGAAGCCGAACAGCGTATTGCCCAATGCACCAAAGAAGAAGGTGACACCTGACGACGTACGCAGCGCGATCTGCTCGGTGTCGGCGGTCAGCAATGTGGTCACCAGGCGCGACGGGCATACCTGGCAATAAGGATCGCCAAAGTCGTTGGATACGGTCCCCATTCCGGCCAGCAACGGCAAGCCAAGCACCAGCACCAATAGCATCAGCCACTTCACCGGACGCACCTTACCGACGTTGCCCGGGCCAAAGCGGTTCAGCGGCCTGCCCAATTTCCTGCCGATGCGATAGACGATTTCCTGCACCGTACCCATCGGACATACCCAGCCGCAGAACGCCTTATTGAGGAAAAAGAAGAATGCAAAAAACACCGCTACGGAGATCAGCGTCGGGATAAACACCTGGTAGGTGATCTCCTGCGCCTTGACCAGTGCCTCGCCGATACGATGATGCAACTGGTGCTGGTTAACGATCAGAATGCAGTGGTCGCCAGTCTGCTTATCGAAGGCACAGGCCAGTGAAGGCAGTGCCTGCGAGACGCGGTCACTGACATAACTGCCCAGCAACACGCCGCCATACACCGTAGTGAACAGCATGATGAGTTGAATGGTGAAACGGAAACGCGTCAGCGTCGGAAAAATGGCCTTTAACATGTCAGGCACCTCCATTTGGGGTAGTTTTTGCCACCGGCTTTGCCGGTTTGCGCTGGCGCAACAGCGGCACGGCGCCGATCATGCCCAACAAGGTAAAACCCAGCCCCAGCCCAAGGTTGCGCTGGTAGAACGCATCCGTGCCGTAGCTACTGTTGAATGCGGTCAGATAAGTTTTCCCATCCTCGGCATGCTCGGTTGCCAGCACGAAATCCGCACTGCGTCGCCCGTGACTATGTTCAGCCGATGCTTTCTGCACAGCCTCGGACGCAAAGTCGTCCGGGACATGCCACGTGACCACGCCCTGTGCGTCGCTGACCAGCCCGGTTTTGGTACCGTTCGCAGTTTCCAGATTAACCTTCTGACCGGGTAACGGCTTGCCGTTGAAATGCACCAGAAACTTCCAGTCCTCGTTGGCGCGGTAGCGTGAATGCTCGCGCGGATAGGGCTGCGGGATGATTTCCAGTTTGTATTTCTGCTGCATGAACAGGACGGTCGGATTTTTTGCGCCGCGCTCGCTGAATAAGTGCACCGTGGAGGCTACGCGCACCTGCCCATCCTGCTCCTCGCGCGCCGCCAGCCAGTGAAAGCCGCCGGACTCCGGCTTATCCAGCCTGGCGCCCGCCATTTGCAACGGAAGCTGGCGGTGTCCTTTGCTGTCCTCCGGGTTGTTGGAATAGGCATCGATGCTGCTTGCCACCAAGCCATACGGGACTACGGTAGCCACCCTGCGCTCGCCACCTTCTCCGCCTCTTCTGATTTTCAGCATGGGAAAGGCCGTCCACGCCGTGGATTGGCCCGCGCCACTCCTCCCGGACATTGCACCCGTACCGGCGTGTTCGCCATGGCCGGTATGATCTGTTGCAGCCATGCCCTGCTGAACCGGCGCCGCCACCATTGCGCTTTCAGCGGCGAATACGGATGGTGTACACGCCAATGCAATTACACCCAGTACAACTGCCCAATTATTTTTCATTTTTATCTCAAAGATAGTGCCAGCAATCGGTATCCGCCTCATCAAAGCGCCTGACCCTTTACAGCGCATTTTTGCCGCCAGGCGCCCATCTCATCGCTGTCAATTTTGCCATCACCGTTGCTATCCATCATCTTGAAATACTTGTCATGAGAGGCGTCAAATTCATTCCTTTCAACTATGCCATCGCCATTGGCATCCATATCTTTGAGCATTATTCCACCCATCTGCCCGTGCATTTTTCCGCCCATCTGCGGGCACATTTTTTTATCTGCCTGCCCTTGCATCTCCCCGCTATTCATGTTCGGACAGGCTTGCGCCAATGTCGCGCCGAAGGCAAAACAGGAAATAACAGCGAGGTGCTTAACGATATTTTTCATGACTCTCTCCTTTTATTGGGTGCCGAAAATTTCGACTGCAAACATTATAGGCACTGAATTTTTGTTGGGAATGCGGCATTTTGTCGCACAAGATGACTTTGCAATTGTGCATGCAGACACGTATCCAGAGAAGCCACGCCAGCTCTAACGGTCGGTGCCGAGGTGAACCACGCTCCCATTGTTTTCCGGCAGCGGGATCACCCCGGCAATAACCATTTATCGACAGGCTCACCAGCTTGGCAATGGCATCGGGATTCAGTTTTGAGATTACCGGCATCGTATCTTCAGTGCCAAAATGTTGGAAAATTTATCAACAAGATTTTTTTAAAGTTCCTTTTCAAATCAAAATGCCACCGACAGGCCTGCCGTCCAGCTTCTCGGCTTGCCGACGACAATAGACAGGTCTTCGCTGTTATAGACTCCATCGTAAGTGCCGGTGAGGTAGTTGGATGCATCGTTGGTGCCGCGTGCCGCAGACCAGTAATGCTTGTCGAGCAGGTTATTTACCCGCGCGAACAGTGACCACTTGGCACCCAGCGGGCCATTTTCGCGGATGTCATAATTGGCAGCCAAATTGAATAGCGTGCGGCCGGCCCATTTTTCCTGGTTGATTTCGTCGGCCCAAGACCATGATTTCGTGTCCATTTCCAACGCCATGCGCAATTGATCGTCCGGTTGCCAGCCGAAGGTCATGTTCATCTGATGGTGCGGTACACGCGGTACGTCGTTGCCAGTGTTGTTGTAAGCGACCAGTGTTGGTGGCGGGACAAAGGGGCTGCCAAGTGCCAGGTTGAAGTTGTCATACTGCGTGAATTTTGCCTGAATGTAGCTATAGGCTGTATCGAACGTAAAAGTGCGCTGGCGGTCCGTTTTAAAGGACAGCTCGAAGCCGCGATTCCGGACGCCGCCGATATTGTCGTACATCTCCTGCACGGTTGCCGTGCTGGCGCTGTATTGACCATTGGTTGCCAGAATGAAATTCTTGCGATCAATCTGGTAGACGGCCGTCTCAATGTCGGCGGATACACCGAAAAACTCACTCCTTGTCCGTATTCCCAGCTCGTAGTTCAGCGCCTCCTCAGGCTTCAGATTCTCATTATTGAGTGTCTTGCCACCGGTAGGCGATATGCTGCCGTTGTAGAGCTGTTCGGCGGTAGGTGCACGAAAGCCGGTCGAAATATTGCCGAACAGGTTGGTGTTGTCGCTGTACGCATAATTCGCGCCGCCACGCCATGACGTGACGCCGAAGCTCTTGCTGCGGGTGAAGGGCGTAAGAATTGCATTTGTTTTGCCGGTAGTGTAATCCAGCTTGATATCGTCGTAGCGGCCGTTCGCAGTCAGTGTCCATTGCGGTGCTGGCAGGAACTTCAATTCGCCATAAAACGCATTGATGGCTTCGTCGGTGGTACTGTCAGTGAGTATTGTTCCCGCCGCGACAAGATTGCTTGCAGGAGGTGGACAAGCATAAGGCGGCACAAAATCGGCGCGTGCGCAATAAGCAGCCTTTACCGTATCGTAGTTATCGTAACGGTTACGGCGCAGATCAAGACCACCGAGCCAACCGAAGCTGCCGGCGTTGGCGCGCCATTCGCCCTTTACCCCACGCTGCACCTGATCGTAATTGTTGAGATTGTTGTATAACTCCTGCGCGCCCGGCGACGAATCGCTGATTGATTGTCCATTTGCAGCCACCCGCTGTGGCGACGACCAGTAGGCGGTCTGGTCACGATATTCGTAAGCAGTTGCCAGGATGTTACTGGTCTCGGTCAGGTAGTTCGAGTAGGTCGCATGCAGCTTCTGGAGTCCCACGTCGTACTTGCGCGTGTAATCGCGACCAACCGTACCCTGCGGATCGAGCTCCGCCTGTGTGGCACCCTTGACCGAGCCATGTTTATCCTTCATCCGGTCCGACTTTTCGAAGCCAAGCGTCAAATCCGAAGCGCCTCCAAGAAAGATACGGGCATTGCCGTCAATGTGATCTGTCTGGTAGCCAGATTGCCAATAATAATCGTCGCCGGCCCGATGCGTGACCTGCACGTGGCCGCTGCCCCAGTCGCCCGCGAAACCGGCACGCGCCAGTTGGCGCTGGTAGTTCCAGGCACCCATGTCGGCGGCAAGGGTGAAGCCTTTGTATTTTGGACCGCGCTTGGTGGTAATGATGACCGCGCCGGAAAGCGCGTCATCGCCGAACAGATAAGAAGCACCTCCCTTGATCACCTTGATCGATTCAATGTTGTCGAGATCAATGTTTACCTTACCGGTGCGTTCGAATACCGGCACGCCGTCGATGACGATGGCCACGCCGGGTTTCTCGCCCATGTAGCGTTGGTTCTCGATGCCGCGCAACTTGATCTTGATTTCGTCGCCGGAGGAAAGGTCTGCCGTAACACCGGGAATCGCCCGGAGAATTTCGATTATGTTCTCGGGACGTTTTTCGTCCACCACCTGGCCTTTGATGTCATGAACGCTTGATGGCTCGCCCTGTTTACTGATGAAGCGGTCATCAATTGTCGTAGAAGTCACGTTGACTTCTGGCAGCATACCCACCTCGGAATACGCCGCCTGACTTACCGCCAGCATGATCACGCTTGACACAACAGCCTTATTACCTCTCATCCCCATCCCTCCTGGTACTGATTATTTTAAAATCATCGGTGTATGAAAATCACACCTTGAAATATTCTGGAAACATCTTGAAACATCGAAGCGGGCCGGATTATAAAATTGACTAACATGCATTGGGAATGTGACATGATGTCGCGCGACAATTTGTCGCACCACTGTATTTATTGGTGCCACTTGCAGTGAAAAATATTTTCTTACAAATGAAACTATTGCCGGATAATCGCGGGCGGCTATACTGCGCAAGTCAAAAAATAATGTTGCTTATGTACCCTTATCCGATGCGTTCCGTTCTTTGCGCCCTACTCTGTCTCTGGAGCAGTGTGGCGCTAACAGCAGAAACCTCCGATCCGTTCAGCACCGAGGAAGCGCTGCCGCTCAGGCCTGCGCTGCACCTGGGTGCGGCAATCGGCGATCCCTGCGCGGATGCCATGCCAACTGGCGCGCTCAATCTACCGGATGTAATCAATATTGCGCTGTGCGATAACCCGCAAACCCGCGAAGCATGGGCAAGTGCGCGCGTACAGGCCGCGCAGGTCGGCGTGGCCCAGGCAGGTTTTCTGCCCAACGCCAGCCTGAGCGCATCCGGTAGCCGCATTTCACCCGGCACCAGCCAGCGCAACATCGGACTGACGCTTTCGTATCTGCTATATGACTTCGGTGCGCGCGCTGCCAGCCTGGAAAATGCCCGTCAACTGCTGGCGGCAGCGAGCGCGACTCAGGACAGCACGGTGCAAACCGTCTTTCTGCTGGCCGTACAATCTTTTTATCAGGTGCAGGCCACGCAGGCGGCGCTGGATGCCGCGCATGAATCGGAACGTGCGGCAAAGGAAAGTTTTACTGCCGCCGAGGTGCGCTATACCATCGGCAGCGGGACACCTGCCGACAAGTTACAGGCACAGACTGCTTACTCACAGGCCACGCTGAATCGCATCAGTGCCGATGGCAGCATGAAGAATGTACAGGGCACCCTGGCAAACATGCTCGGGCTGGATGCAAACCGGAAGGTGACGCTGGCGTCCGCAAATGCCACAATTATTCCGGCAGATTTCGAGCGTGATGTGAGCATGCTGATTGAGGAAGCCAAACAACGGCGCCCCGATTTAGTGGCCGCCGCCGCACAGGTAAAAGCTGCCGAAGCCAGTGCAGATGCCGCACGTGCCGCAGGCAAGCCTTCCATTTCGCTGAATGCTTCGACTAACCAGGCCCGCACGGCGGGCGTTACTTCACACGGCTCATCGGTCGGCGTCAACCTGAGTGTGCCGCTATTTTCCGGTTATGCGACCACCTACCGAATCCGTGCCGCCGAAGCGCAAGTGGAAACCCGGAATATCCAACTGGAACGCTTGCGTCTGCAGGTGGCACTGGATGTATGGACGGCTTACCAGAACCTCACCACCGCCACGCAATCATTACGCACCAGCGCCGACCTGTTGAGCAGCGCGGAACAATCGGAACGCGTCGCACTCGGCCGCTACAAGGCCGGCGTGGGTAGTATCCTGGATGTGCTGAATGCACAAAGTGCGCTGGCCAGTGCGCGCCAGCAACGCATTCAATCCGCATTCAACTGGAATATCAGCCGCGCCACCCTCGCCCAGTCAATGGGCAGCCTGGATGAAAGCCTGTTGCAGGAATTGCCGGGCAACAGCCAACAATCCGGCGAAGGCTACCAACGGGAAAAAAATCGGCCATGAAAAAATTGCTGCGCTCTCCGGTTATCTTGTTTCTTGTTGTTGTTGCCGCTATCGCAGCAGGTATCGCCGTGTACTGGCAGCTCCACATAGCCACACCGGAACTGCAATACCGTTTACAAGCTGTGAAAAAAGGCGATATTGCACAGACCGTGTCCGCCAATGGCACGATTAATCCGGTAACGCTGGTCAGTGTTGGCACGCAGGTTTCCGGCACGGTAAAAAAACTCTATGTGGATTTCAACAGTAAAGTTGAGAAAGGGCAGATTTTGCTGGAGCTGGACGATGCTTTGCTCGCCGCACAGCAGAAACAAAGTCTGGCCAATGTGCAAAGCGCCTCGGCCTCACTGGAATTGGCCGACGCCAACGAAACACGGATGCGCGGTTTGTTTGCGCAGGAATATGTCTCGCGCCAGGAGCTGGACACCGCAGTGCAAGCCAGAAAAACCGCCGCAGCCCAGTTGCAACTGGCGCGCGCCGCCGTGGAAAAAGATCGCGCCAACCTCAATTATTCGATAATCCGCTCACCGGTATCCGGCGTGGTAGTGGATCGTGCAGTGGATATCGGCCAGACTGTCGCCGCCAGTCTGCAGACGCCGACGCTGTTTAAAATCGCGCAGGACTTGTCCAAGATGCAGATTCATGCGAATTTTGCCGAGGCCGACATCGGCAGCATCCGCATCGGCCAGGCAGTGCACTTCACCGTGGATGCATTTGCGGAGCGGCATTTCCAGGGTGAAGTGATGCAGGTGCGCCTCAATCCGACCACGCAGCAAAATGTGGTTACTTATGACGTGGTGGTCAACGTGGACAACCCCGAAAAAATTCTGCTGCCCGGTATGACCGCGTACGTCAGCATCGCGGTGGCCGAACGCAAAAATGTACTGCTGGTTCCCAACGCCGCATTGCGCTTCAAACCGGCCGGTACTGCGGGCGGTGATACCCCAAAACCCCGGCATGACGCTTTTTCCGGCAAGGTCTACGTGCAGGCAAAAGAAGGGCTCAAACCAGTCGACGTGTCACTCGGAATCACCGATAACCGCGATACCGAAATCACTGCAGGAGAGCTCAAGGAAGGAAATCAGGTCGTAATCGGTGAAGCATTGGCGTCAGGCAACTCGCCATCAGGAAGCTCGTCGCCGCTGCGCATGAGAATGTTCTGATGACCGCCCCCTTTATCCGCATCGAGGATCTGCACAAATCATACAAGACTTCTGCCGGGTTATTTCCGGTGTTGAAGGACGTCAACCTTGACATCGCCGCCGGCGAATTCGTCGCGATCATGGGGCCGTCCGGCTCCGGCAAATCCACCTTCATGAATCTTCTTGGCTGTCTCGACAAGCCCAGTGCCGGGCGCTATATGCTGGACGGCCGCGACATTGCAAAATTTGGCAAAAATGAGCTGGCCTTGCTGCGCAACCGCACCATCGGTTTTGTGTTTCAGGGCTTCAATCTGCTGCCGCGCATGACGCTGCTGGAAAACGTGGCACTGCCGCTGATTTATTGCGGGGTGGGGCACGAAGAGCGCCAGCGGCGCGCCCACGATCTGCTCGGCAAAGTCGGGTTGGAAGGCTACGCGGCCTCCATGCCCAACAAGATTTCCGGAGGACAACAACAGCGCGTATCAATTGCGCGCGCACTGGTCAACCATCCGCGCCTGCTACTGGCCGACGAGCCGACCGGCAACCTCGACAGCCATACCAGCGAAGAAATCATGACGATATTCGAAGACCTCAACCGTGAGGGCATCACCATTATGTTGGTGACCCACGAAGCGGACATCGCGCAGCATGCCAAACGCCAGGTACGATTCCATGACGGGCGCATTGTCAGCGACCACCCCACCCTGCATGAGGAAGTGACCGCATGAGCGTGAGCTTCGCGATGCTCGGCGAGGCCTGGCGCGCGATGGGTGCCAACCGCTTGCGCACCTTACTGACCATGCTCGGCATGGTGATCGGCGTCGGCGCGGTGGTGTTGATGATGTCTGTCGGGCAAGGCGCGCAATATGCCATCAAGCAAAGCATCGCTGCAATGGGCAGTAACCTGTTCATCCTGCTTTCCGGCAGCACAACTGCGGGAGGTGTTCGCTCCGGTGGCGGCGGCGGATATACATTAAACGTCAGCGATGCGGAGGCCATCGCAGAGCTGCCCGGCGTGCAGGCTGTCGCGCCCATCCATCCCGGCAGTGCGCAGGTCGTATACGCATCGAACAACTGGAATACCTCGGTCATCGGCACCACACCAGATTATCTGGTTGCGCGATCCTGGCCGATAGCTTCCGGCAATGCCTTTACCGACTCGGATGTGCGCTCCGCCACACGCGTCGCACTGATCGGCAAGACTGCCGCAGAAAACCTGTTCGGTAATGAAGATCCGGTCGGCAAAACCTTCCGCATCCGGCAAAGCCCATTCATTATTCTCGGCACCCTCGCCGCCAAGGGACAGGGTATGGATGGGCGCGACCAGGATGACACCATCATCATTCCAATCACCACCGCGCAGCGTCAGGTGTTTGGCAGTCAGTTCCAGGGCTCGGTGCGCATGGTCATGGTACAGACCACTACCCAGGAAATCATGCCTGCCGTAGAAAAATCCATAACCGGTCTGTTGCGCCAACGGCACCGCATACGCGAAGGCATGGATGACGATTTTTTTCTGCGCAACCTGACCGCTGTCGCCGACTCCGCCGAGGAAAGCACGCGCACCATGTCACTGCTGCTCGGCGCAATCGCCTCGGTTTCGCTGCTGGTGGGTGGCATCGGCATCATGAACATCATGCTGGTTTCGGTGACCGAACGCACCCGCGAGATCGGCATCCGCATGGCCGTCGGTGCGCGCGAAAACGATATCCTGCTGCAATTCCTGCTGGAAGCCATCATCATTTCGGTGATCGGTTGTTTCATCGGACTATTATTGGGAATCGGTGGCGCACTACTGGTTAACACACTGACCGGCACAATGGTCATCATCTCGGCCAGCTCGGCAGTTGTAGCGTTTAGCGTAGCCGCGATTGTGGGTATTTTCTTCGGCTTTTACCCGGCGCGCAAAGCTGCACAGCTTGACCCGATAGAAGCGTTGCGCTACCAATAAAATATGCCATCAACAAACCGGGCGCTCATCAGTCCACAGTAAAAAAACAAGCTTGGATAAGGTCTTTATGGAAGGTATGCCTCAAACCAAATCATCGGCACACATCAGACGGCACAGTCGGATCGCGTCGGCCGCTACCCTGTTGGTTGCGTTGGCCGCAGGTATCTGGTTATGGCGCACCTATAACACCGTAGCCAAGCCCAAGGAAACAGGCGTTGTCCCGGTGGTGAGTGCCATTGTGACGCAGGCCGATGTACCGGCAAAACTCACCACCAGCGGCACAGTAGCGGCGCTGCAAACGGTTGATGTGCGCCCACAAATTAGTGCCACGGTCAAAGCCGTGCATATCAGGGAAGGCCAATTCGTGCGCAAGGGCGACCGCTTGTTCACGCTGGATACACGCACCGAGGATGCCAATCTTGGTAAAGCCGAAGCGCAGGTGACCAGGGATCGCGCCGACCTGTTGAACTCAGAGCGCAATCTGGAACGCCAACACGAATTATTCAAGCTGGAATATATTTCGCGCGCCGAACTTGAGAGCGCGCAAAACCAGACAGATATCGCGCGCGGCCAGCTTGAAGTCGATCTGGCATCCCTGGAGGCGAGCCGTGTGGCACGCAGCTTCAACGAAATCTTCGCACCGATTGGCGGGCGCACCGGCACCATTTCCGTCTATCCCGGAAGTCTGGTACAACCCGGCACATCAACCGCGAGCGGTGCAGCGCTGGTAAGTATTACGCAGATCGATCCGATCAACGTCAGTTTCACCTTGCCGGAACGCGAGCTGGCAGGATTACAGCAGGCTTTTGCAAAAGGTGAAGTGCCGGTCGGTGCGAAGCCGGATTTGCCGGGCCAGACGGACTTGAAAGGCCATCTGGTATTTATCGACAACTCGGTGGATGCCGCAAGCGGAACCATTCATCTCAAGGCGGAGTTTTCCAATGCCGAGCATCACCTCTGGCCGGGCATGTTCGTCACGGTGACGCTTGCGCCGCGCACCTTGATCGGCGCTCTCACGGTTCCGGTGCAAGCGGTACAAACCGGGCCGGAAAAGAAATTTCTATACGTGATCGGAAGCGATCACAAGGCAGAGCCGCACCCGGTTGACGTGCGCCTGATCCAGGACGGCATTGCCGTTATCGAAGGGGTCGCGCCGGGCACACATGTCATCGTGGAAGGGGCGCAGAACCTCAGGCCGGGCAGTGTGGTGGCTGAAGCAGAAGACAAAGGACAGAAGGCAGAAGACAGACAAAACAAAAGCGGCGCAAAACCCGACAACGCAGGCAAGGAATGAATCTCTCCGAGCTTTGTATCCGCCGCCCGGTCATGACGGTGCTGCTGTCAGCCTCCGCCGTGGTGGCCGGCGTGCTTGCCTATGGCAGCTTGCCCATTGCCGCGCTACCGAGCTACGACACTCCGACCATTTCGGTGTATGCATCGCTGCCCGGTGCCAGTCCGGAAACCATGGCTTCATCGGTGGCCACACAACTCGAACGCCAGTTCTCCACCATTTCCGGCCTGGATGTAATCAGTTCGACGAGCACACTGGGTAACACCTCGATCACGCTGGAATTCAATCAGGAATGCAATATCGACAGCGCGGCCATCGACGTGCAGGCGGCATTACTGCGCGCACAACGCTCGCTACCGGTCGAAATGACCACACCGCCATCCTATCGCAAGATCAATCCCGCCGATGCGCCGATCATTTACCTGGCGTTGTCATCTCCCTCGATGCCGCTTTCGGACCTGAACGGCTTCGCCAGTGACCTGATTGCGCCGACTCTCTCCACGCTTCTCGGAGTGGCGCAGGTAGACATCTACGGAAAGAAAAAATATGCCGTGCGGGTGCGCGTAAATCCGGGAGCGCTTGCAGCGCGCAATCTGACTGTCGATGACATCGCAACCGCACTGCGTAGTGCCAACACCAATTCACCGGTCGGCACGCTCGACGGGCCGCGCCAGACGCTCATCATCCAGGCCAACCGTCAGCTCGACAATGCGGCCCTGTTTGCCAATCTGATTGTAGCCACCTCGCCGGGTGGCAACCCGGTACGACTTTCCGATGTGGCGCTGGTTGAAGATAGCGTGGAATCAGTCAAGACCGCCAGTTGGACCAATGGTGAACGCTCCATCACACTTTCGGTGCAGCGCCAGCCGGGCGCCAACACCATATCAACGGTGGACGCGATCAGGGCAGCCATGCCCGCGCTGGTCGCACAGATGCCGTCGTCGGTACAGCTCAGGTTGCGCAGTGACCGCTCGGTATCGATCCGCAACTCCATCCATGACGTGCAAATTACACTGGCGATCACCGTCGCCCTGGTCGTGCTGGTGATTTTTCTGTTCCTGCGCAAAGCCAGTGCCACCTTCATTCCGGCGCTGTCGCTGCCGATTTCGCTGCTGGGCACGGTGGCGCTGATGAAAGCTCTCGGCTACAGCATGGACAACATTTCATTGCTCGCCATCACCCTCGCGGTCGGGCTGGTGGTGGATGATGCTATCGTGGTGCTCGAGAATATCGTGCGCCATATCGAAAAAGGCGAGCCGCCGCTGCGGGCTGCGCTGCTGGGATCGAAGGAAGTGAGTTTTACCATCGTCTCGATTTCCCTGTCGCTGGTTGCGGTATTTATCCCGATTTTCTTCATGCCCGGCGTGATCGGGTTGTTGTTCCATGAGTTTGCTGCCGTGGTGGGAATCGCCGTGCTGATGTCGGCGCTGGTATCCCTCACACTGATCCCGATGCTGGCAAGCCGCTACCTGACCCGGCAGGAAACCGAGGGACGCGGCCGGCAATGGACGGCATGGTTCGAGCACGGATTTACCTGGGCGCTGGCAACCTATGAACGCGTGCTCGACTGGTCGCTACGCCACATGCGCACGGTGCTCGCTATCGCGGTCGGCACGCTGGTCGCCAGCGCCGTATTGTTCATGGTTTCACCCAAGGGGTTTTTCCCCAATGAGGATACCGGCCTGGCATTGGTCACGGTAGAGGCGGTTGAGGATATTTCCTTTCCGGCGATGACCGAACTGTTGCTGCGCGCCGACAAGGTAATCCGCGCTCATCCGGCTGTCGACACACTGATCGTCAACGCCAGCGACAGCAATAGCGGACGCCTGTTCATGAATCTCAAGCCGCACAACACCCGCCCGCCGATGGACAAAGTAATCGAAGACCTGCGGCGCGAGGTGCGCACGATTCCCGGCATCAATGTGTTTATCAACCCAGTCCAGAATCTCAGGCTCGGCGGCCGCCTCAGCAAGAGCCGCTATCAATACGTGATGCGCAGCGTGCGTGCCGAAGAACTGCGCGCGGCATCCGAAGGTCTGATGGCACACATGCGCGAGGATCCGATCTTCCGCGACGTCACCAGCGATTCGCAACTGAAGGGTTTGCAGGCGCGACTCGACATCAACCGTGACAAAGCCAACCTGCTGGGTGTGCAGATTGCCGACATTCGTTCCGCGCTGTATAGCGCCTTCGGTGAGCGCCAGGTTTCGACGATCTACACTTCCAGCGACAGCTACCAGGTCATCCTGCAGGCCGCCGACGAGGATCGCGCCGACGAAAATGCCTTCGGCAAAATCTATGTGCGCGCCAAAAACGGCACACTGGTTTCTCTGGCCAGCGTCGCGACCATCGAGCGCGAGGTGGGGCCGCTTGCGGTCAATCATACCGGGCAGCTTGAGGCAGTGACGGTCTCCTTCAACCTTGCGTCGGGCGCGGCGCTGGGCGATGCTTCCAAAAAAATCGACCAGTTCAAACGCGAGCTCAACTTGCCGGTAAGTATCCTGACCAGCTACGGCGGCGACGCGGCCGCGTTCCAGTCATCGCAAACGAGCCAGATCGTGCTGATCGTCGCCGCACTGCTGGTCATCTATGTGCTGCTCGGCGTGTTGTACGAGAGCTATATCCATCCGATCACAATTCTTTCCGGCCTGCCCTCGGCCGCGGTCGGCGCGCTGGCGATGTTGTGGCTGTTCCGCATCGACCTGTCGATTATCGCCATGATCGGCATTCTGATGCTGATCGGTATCGTCAAGAAAAATGCCATCATGATGGTCGACTTCGCACTCGACGCGCAGCGTAACGGCGGTATGGCACCGCGACAAGCAATTCGCACCGCCTGTCTGCTGCGCTTTCGCCCGATCATGATGACTACCGCGGCGGCGCTGATGGGCGCGCTACCCATTGCACTGGGACTCGGCGAAGGATCTGAATTGCGCCAGCCACTGGGTCTTGCGGTGGTCGGCGGATTACTGTTCTCACAGGTCATCACGCTCCTTATCACGCCGGTGATCTATCTCTACCTCGACCGTTTTTCCGGCAGCGGGCCGCTCAAGCTCGCAGGTGACAACCAGAAAACTGCTCAATAAACGCGATTGTCGGCAATCGGAATCGCGTGATACTCTCGGGCATCCTGAAATAATTCATCTGAAACAACGCGAACCAAATGTCAGTTTCCATCAAGACCCCGCAGGAAATCGAAAAAATGCGCATTGCCGGTCGCCTGACCGGCGAAGTGCTCGACTACATCACGCCGTTCGTCAAGGCGGGCGTGACCACCAATGAGCTGGACAGGCTGTGTCACGACTTCATTGTCGATGTGCAACATGGCATTCCCGCACCGCTCCATTACGCGCCCGGCGGACATCCGCCGTACCCGAAGTCGATCTGTACCTCGATCAATCACCAGGTCTGTCACGGCGTACCCAACAATAAGACACTCAAGAGTGGCGACACCTTGAATCTGGACGTCACTGTCATCAAGGATGGCTACCACGGCGACAGCAGTCGAATGTTCTATATCGGCGAACCGTCGATTCTGGCCAGACGCCTGTGTGAAGCCACGTGGCAGGCGCTATGGCGCGGCATTTATGCGGTCAGACCGGGTGCCTATCTGGGCGATATCGGCCATGCTATCCAGAGTTTCGTCGAGCCGTTGGGCTACAGTGTGGTGCGTGAATTTTGCGGGCACGGTATCGGCCGGAAATTTCATGAGGAGCCACAGGTGCTGCATTACGGCCGCCCGAAGACGGGGATACGGCTCGAACCCGGCATGACCTTCACCATCGAACCGATGATCAATGCCGGCAAGGCAGCCATCAAGCACCTCAATGATGGCTGGACTGTGGTCACCAAGGATCACAGTCTGTCGGCGCAATATGAGCATACTATTCTCGTCACCGATACCGGCTTTGAAGTATTGACCGTTTCCGATGGCAGCCCTCCCCCTCCAAACCCGTGAAGATGTAGCCACGCTGCGTGAATCATTGCGCGATGATCGTGCGAAGCTCGAACAGAGCTTCCTGAAGCATAACAATGCCGCGCGTTTACTCGCTGCGCACAGCCGGCTGGTAGACAAATATCTGCGCCGTGTCTGGCGCCAGCTCGCCATGCCCGGCCGCATCGCATTGGTGGCGGTGGGTGGCTATGGACGTGGAAAACTGTATCCGAAATCGGATGTCGATCTGCTGATCCTGCTGGATGCCGGATCCGAAAAGTTCCTGGCCGGACACCCGCCAGATGAAGCCCTGCGGCAACAATTGCACCAGCTCATCAGGATGTTATGGGATATCGGACTGGAGGTCGGCCATAGCGTCCGTACCGTCGAACAATGCATGAAGGAGTCCGCCGATATCACTGTGCAGACCAATCTCATTGAAGCGCGCCTGCTGTGCGGCAATAAAGAGCTGTTCAATGAGCTGTGTGATAACGTGCAACAACACCTCGACTTGCGGGCCTTTTATCTTGCCAAGCTGCAAGAACAGCAGCGACGTCACGCGCGCTACACCGAGTCAGATTACAATCTCGAACCAAACCTCAAGGAAAGCCCGGGCGGCCAACGTGATTTGCAGACCGTTACCTGGATCGCGCGTGCGGCTGGCCTCGGGACACACTGGAGTGAACTGGCGCAAATCGGGCTGCTCACGACTGCCGAGGCGCGCCAGGTTGCCCGTCACAGCACGCTGCTGGCAACACTGCGCATTCATTTGCATTACCTTGCAAAACGGCGCGAAGATCGCCTGCTGTTTGATTTTCAAACGCTGCTTGCCGGACAAATGGGTATCAATGCCTCGGCCAACCGCCGCGCCAGCGAGCATTTGATGCAGCGCTATTACCGCACCAAACTGGCAGTGCGCCAGTTCAACGCCATCATGCTGCAAAACCTGCATGACTACTTATTCCACGAAACACCGGCGCAACGTATCTTGAACGAACGATTCATGGTTACCGGTACGCTGCTGGATATCCGCGACGAGCAGTTATTCGAACACACCCCCGAAGCGATTTTTGAGTTGTTTCTGCTGATGGCACAACATGGCGAGCTGAACGATCTCAGCGCCACCACACTACGCGCACTGTGGCGCGCGCCGCGCCGGGTCGATGTGGCGTTCCGCCGCAACCCGCTGAACCGGGCACGCTTCGTGGAAATTCTGCGCCAACCACAGGGTGTCTTCCATGCGCTGCGACGTATGAACCAGTACGGCATACTCGGCCGTTATATTCCCGCCTTCGGGCGCATCGTCGGGCAGATGCAGCATGACCTGTTTCACGTCTATACCGTGGATGAGCATATCCTGATGGTGGTGCGCAACCTGCGCCGCTTCGCCGTACCGGAACACGCGCAGGAAATTCCGCTGTGCAGCAAATTGATGGGTGAATTCGCCCGCCCCGAAGTGCTGTATATCGCCGGGCTGTTCCATGACATCGCCAAGGGGCGCGGCGGCGATCATTCGCAACTTGGCAGGAAAGACGCGCGCGCTTTTTGCGTTCAACACCAGCTCGGCGACGTCGACACCGAATTGATCGTGTGGCTGGTCGAACACCATCTAACTCTCTCCAGCACTGCGCAAAAGCAGGACCTGTCAGACCCGGAGGTGATTGCGGCTTTTGCCAAAAAACTCAAGAATGACCGCTATCTGGTCGCGCTGTATCTGTTGACTGTCGCGGATATACGCGGTACCAACCCGCAAATATGGAATGCCTGGAAAGCCAACCTGCTTGAAGACCTGTTCTGGCAGACACGCCGCTACCTGGGCGACGGCAAGATTGCCGACCGGCTCGGAAAAATTCGCCACGCGGCAGCGGCCGCACTCAACCTTTATGCGCTGTCGCCAGGTTCTTATCAGCTATTATGGGCGCAGCTCGATGACAGTTATTTTCTGGATTACGACCCGCAGGAAATCGCCTGGCATACCCGCCTGCTGGCATTCAAGGTAAATGCTGCCGCACCTGTCGTGAAGACGCGCATCAGCCATGCCGGAGCAGGTTTACAGGTCATGGTGTATTGCCCCGACCAGCGCGGCCTGTTTGCACGTATTTGTAATTTTTTTGCACGCATGAATTACACCATCGCCGAGGCCAAGATTCACACCACCCAGCACGGCTATGCGCTGGACAGTTTTCAGATTATGGAGGCTGCACACGGCGACACGGCATACCGCGACATCATGACCCACATCGAATTCGAACTGGCGCGGCAGATTAAACAGGCCAAACCAATTGTGCTCTCCGCGTCGAAGCGTGTCAGCCGGCAGCTCAAACACTTCCCGATCAGTACCGAAATCGAGATCAAGCCGGACAACAAGGGAATGTATGTACTGTCGCTGGTCACCGGAGACCGCCCCGGCCTGCTGGCACATATCGCGCTGATTCTGGATCGGCATAACATCCGCCTGCACCGCGCCAAAATCAACACGCTGGGTAGCCGCGTCGAGGATGTATTCTGGATCAGCGGTGCAGTGCTCGCGCAGCCAGAGCAGGTTCAGGCATTGCACAACGCACTGGTGGCAGGATATTAGCCGACTGCTGAAAAACTACTGTACAGGCGAACGCGGGACGGGAAGAGTTTTAGTGCAAGTGTCCGCCCTCACCGTCATGCACATGGCCATGCACCAATTCTTCCGGGGTGGCGGGGCGCACGTTCGTCACCGTGCAATTGAAGGTAAGCGTCTTGCCTGCCAGTGGATGATTGCCGTCCACGGTTACTTCGTCGTCACCCACCTCCACTACCGTGTAGAGCAAATAATCATCCTCATCCTCATCATCAGCGCCTTCCGGCCCGCCTTCAAATTGCATGCCAACTTCGATTTCTTCAGGAAAGGCATTGCGCGGCTCAACCATTACCAATGCGTGGTCATATTCGCCAAAGGCATCATCGGGCTGCAGGGTAACGCGGCTTTGGTCACCCACTGCCTTGCCATGCAGCGCTTCCTCGACCAGCGGAAAAATACCATCATAACCGCCATGCAGATAACTGACCGGTTCTTCGGTTTTCTCCAGCAACTCGCCTTCAGAACCAAATAATTCATAGCGCAACGAAACAACTGTATCTTTGGCAATTTTCATTTCAACCCCTTTATTAGATTATAAATTTCCTGTGCGTGACCGTGAGCATGAACACCGTACATAACGTGACGCAATTTGCCGCATTTGTCGATGATGAAAGTGGAACGCTGAATGACATGTTGTTTGTGCCCGTCAGCTTCCTTCTCGATCATTACACCATAGCGCTTGCAGACGCGCGCATCGGGGTCGGAGAGGAGCAACACCGACAGTCCGTGTTTGTCGCGAAACGATGCATGGCTCAGGCAATCATCGCGGCTGATACCGACCACAACGGTATCAAGTTTCGCTAAATCATCATCAAGCCCGGTAAATTCGTTGGCCTCAAGAGTGCAGCCGGGTGTGTCATCTTTCGGGTAGAAATATAACACGACATTTTTTTTGCCCTGCAACGCGGTGAGCGCAAAAGTATTCATGTCGGCATCCGGCAATTCAAAATGCGGTGCCTCCACTCCAATCGTCAACTGCACAGGCTGCATAAAACATCTCCCTTGCGCAACATTCTAAACATTTTTTCGGCCGGGTTATAAAATTTTTTGTCCGCACGTGGATAAGGGCATGAGACGACTATAATCTATAGCGAAAAACAATCGCCCATTTGAAATGCAAGGAGCAAATCATGGACAACGACACGCTGCAACACATCAAACTGAACGGCATTGCCGACTATAGCGCCGCGCTTGATACCTTGTGCAAACTGGCGCGGCATAATTTATTTCTGTTTGAAAGAAATTATGAAGGTCTGGGTTTCAACACCGAAGCACGCTATCAGACATTACATCATTTCCTGCTTACCAACCCCGCCAACCGTCTGCTGGTACTGACGCATGATACGCATTATTTGTCCACGCTATGCCCGCGCATGATGATGTTACTGCGCCGGTTCGGCAACAGCATGTTTATTCATCAAGCACCTGTCAGCCTTCGTCATGTCAGCGAACCATTTGCTGTCGCGGATGATGCCCATTATGTACGCCGCTTTCATTTTGATGACCCGCGCGGCATTCTGGCGCAGCATGACCCGGAAAATACGCGAGCCCTGAAATCACGTTTCATGGAAATGTGGTCAGCTTCTCATCCAGCGGTATCTGCCACAAAACTGGGGCTGTAGCTACAAAAAGCCGAAAAAAATAGTTGCAAAATCACTGGATTTTCTTTAGGCGAGTGCTAGAATGCGCCGCCTTCCGTCCCGAATCCACTCTGGATGAGGCAACTATCTGTATTTATTAAATAAATATTTAAGGAAATTAAATGAAACGCTCTGCCCTTGTTGCAACTCTACTGGCTCTTGCTTTGGCTGCTTGCGGCGAAAAACCTGCCGAATCTCCTGCTGTTGAAGCTCCTGCTGCTGAATCTCCTGCTGTTGAATCTCCTGCTGTTGAATCTCCTGCTGTTGAATCTCCTGCTGTTGAATCTCCTGCTGTTGAAGCTCCTGCTGCTGAAGCCCCTTCTGATGCTGAGTAAATGATTTACGCATCACATAACAAGTAAAAAGGCCGGCTTGCGTCGGCTTTTTTATTTACGGTTTACCGGCAACAACTATTTGCAAAATGGTTGAAAGCTTGTCGTGCGCTCTTTGTGCCCCGGCGGTTTCAGGCGGCCGTTTCCAGCAGATGTATGATTAGCGATCTGAGTTTGGCGGGCCTGACGGGTTTGTGCAATAAATGGTGTCCGCTTACGCTGGCCAGCTTTACCAGGGCCGGCCCGGTGTCTCCGCTGATCAAGATGCAAGGAATTTGTCTGTGTTGATGATGGCGTACCATCACAATAACATCGATGCCGCTTTCGTTACTCCCCAGTTGGTAATCACTGATAATGAAATCCCAAATTTCTCCATCCCGCAAAAGCTGCTTTGCCTGCGTTAATGAAGTTGCCGTGCTGACGACGCAACCCCATGAAACGAGGATGCTGGCTGTGCTCGATAACACCATCGGATCATCGTCAACAACCAGCAATTTTTTGCCGGTCAGGGGCGATTTCTTTACCTGTTGCCCCGCGTCAACCGGCATCCCGGAAACAGAAGATAACTTGTCGGGGTGCCGCGTGACAGGAAGTTCAAGGGCAAATACAGAACCTTTGCCGGGTGCGGAGCGTAGCTCGATACGATAGCCGAGCAATTTCACCAGACGATCTACAATAGCCAGCCCCAAACCCAGCCCACTGCTCGTATCCGTCTGTTGCTGTGACACCTGAAAAAACTCGCGGAATATATTGCCCTGATTGGTATTGGAAATACCCATACCATTATCGCGCACCTCAATGCGCAAAAAATTCCCGCGACGGCGGCAGGCAACCATGACACAGCCATTTGGATAGGTATAGCGTATCGCATTACCCACCAGATTCATCAGAATACGCTCCAGAAGCTGCGGGTCGCTGATGACATATCCGCGATATGGCCGGATAACCAGACGAATATTCTTGATCCCGGCCAACATTAGATAATCTGCCGCAACACGATCCAGCATGGCGCTTACAGCGCAGGCTTGCAGTCGCGGAACAATTGCCCCCGCATCCAGCCTGGAAATATCGAGCAAGGCGTTTAGCAGTGTGGAAAGCGCTTCGACAGACTGCTCCACCCGCCCGACCAGATGTTGTTGTTCGGCGCCAGACACTTTGTACTGCAATTCGGCGATATATAAACCCAGTGCATGCAGCGGTTGGCGCAAGTCATGGCTGGCCACTGCCAGAAAGTGGCTCTTGCTCTCGCTGGCACGTTCCGCCTCTTCTTTTTGGGTGCGCAGTGCCTGTGTCGCCTCTTCCACGCGTTGCTGCAAAATTGCGCGCTCCTGTTGCAACTGTGCAGCCATCTCATTCATGCCTTGCGCCAACGTGTTCAGCTCGTTGATATGGGTTTGCGGCAGGACGCGCGTAGCAAAGTCGCCTGCTCCGATTGCCTCTACCGCATCACTGAGTTTGCGGATGGGTAAAATAATGCTGTGGCCGGCGAGATACGTCAGATAGCCTGATAAGGCCAGAAACAGAACGGTTGCAACCACCGTAATCCAGAGCATCCGCATCTTGAGCCCTTCAGTCCGGAGCCTGCTCATTTCCACGATGACGGAGCCAACCTGCGGTATGTTAAATCGTGCTCCGGCCTCCCCCAGCTCTACCTGGGCCGGAATAATCGGCTGAAAAATCTGTAAGCCTTCCCGGTTAAATCGTACCGGGTTCAGTAAAGCCACCTTTTTGTTGAGGTCGAAAAATTCCCCTGCACCAACCAGAGTCTCGGAGGCGGAATTTAATATAGCCACGCCGCGTACATCCGTCTGTGCTAATACTCCTTCGGCAACATCCTGTAAAAACGCCTGATTATTCGAGAACACACCGTATTCGCTGCTTGCGGCAAGCTGATGCGCAATCAATTTCCCGCGCTCCAGCAAACTCTGGTCCAGATCGGAAAAGCGGTTGAACAGAAAAAAAGCTTCCAGACTAACCGCCATGACAAACAAGGGAGCAAGTGTCAGCCAGGTGACCTGCTGACGAATACTGAACTGCCTGGTCATTTCCCCTGCTCCATTTTTTCCATGCGTATGTGTATTTCTTCGGGCGAACTCAACACGATTCCCAGCGAGCGTGCAACCTGTTGGTTTAACGCGACACTGAACGACACGGGATACTGCGGTTCGGGCAGCCGCCTGTTTCTTGCAAATGAAGCAATTACCCGTGCAGTTTGTTCAGCCAGTTGCTCAGGTGTGGAGAAGACGGCGCCCAGCGCGCCGGCATTTACATAGGCTTGCGAAATGCCGATTAGCGGGACCTTGTGCCGGTAGCTGGTCAACAAAATATTACGCACATTGTTGCTGTTGTAAATTCCGCTGTCGGAAACAACCAGTAGCACATCGCTGTCGTTCAAAATGCTTTCCAGTTTGGTGAACAGGTCTTCGGATGATCTGGCCGACTGTGCGTTAAGCGACATTCCGGGAGGCAAGCGAGGAAGAGTGATATTGGCATCCGGCGAATACAGCAGACCGACTATTTTGTGCCCGGGAAGCGCCGTCTGAATAAAATTTAGCCGCCGTTCCCAAGGCTGATCAAGATAAATGGCCGATGTTGTCTTGGTCTGATGGTGAACAGGATGGCTTTCGAGCATCATTTCGTAACTCATCCTGGGAATCATTACGCTCAGCACCGGCACGTCGAATTCAGCAATGGCAAGTTGCGTTGCTTTCATGCCAGCAGCAATAACCAGGTCAGGTTTGGCACCATTTTCACCGGCCAGTGATTCAACCAGCACCACATCAACCTTGCTTGCAGCAAGAGCCTGTTTGAGTGTGGTTGAGAATTGCTGATATGGCGGTGTACTGCCGCTTACAACCAGACGCACATTCAGTGTTTCTGCCTGAGCCACAGCTGCCAGAAGCCCTATTGCGCTCAACAACAAAAAGGTGGTGCATTGATGAAACATGACTCTCTCAGAGCCCCAGTGCCACAGTCAACCAGGCACGCCGCTGCTGTCTGGTTTCAACGCTGTAGGTGAAGTAATGGTCGCTCAGCGCATTTTGTACTGTCAGGGCAATCTCGCCCCCTCCCGATTTGGCCTTTTCGCTATGCCACGTCCCGAAGCGCCGGGCTATTCTGAAATCAACATAGCGCGTTAGTGGTTGCATCGGTACCGTAGCTCCCGCATCCAAAGATTGGACCGGGTCTATATGGTAGAACCCCACCCCAAGTTGCAACCCACCGGAAAAGTCATGTGAGAACAGCAGGCTGCCGCTATTCAGCGGCACAGTTCTGGAAAATTTATTTGCATAGCTTGCCAGTGCGGCATTGAGCGACGCATTGAGTCCCGCATTGATCGCCGCGCTGTATCCCGAATACGCGTAATTTGAAGCGCGCGATGGGGTTGCCCCGGCAATTTGGTGCGAGTAATTTAGAGTCAGCTTGCTGCGCGCCCCCGGCTTGTAATTGAGCGTTCCTTCCAGCCCGCTGTAATAGGCATTAAAATCGCTCTTGAAGCTTTTGGGAGTTATGATCGAAGTGGGGAAAATAGCGGGGTCATAAACGGGGTCTACCCAGATGATGTCGCTGATCTGGTCGTGATAAATCCGGACATCCAGGGTTGAGCCGGATTTGTCCAGCTGTCCGATATAGCCGATTTCCCTGGAAATTGCTTTTTCAGGGCTCAGTCTGCCAACCGCCGAAACGTTGTACCATTTCCATGGCGCGTTTAACAAAACAGATTGATCCCCCAATTCCTCGAGCATTTCCGGGTTGCGGTAGGCGACCGAAACGCTGGCACGCAGCGTATCTCGAGAAGTGAGGTGATGGTTATATGAAATACGCGGCGAAATGCGTGATTGCCCCAATGCGTTCTTTTCTGCCATCGCTCCAATGTTGACAATGCTCGCCGGAGTGATGCGCCATTCGTCGTGCGCGAACAGGCGATACTCCCGCCACGTTGGAGAATATCTTAAAGCACTGGGGGCGTTTACCGAGTCATGGCGCGCTCCCATTCCCCATACCACCCGATTAACAGGGGAGGCATGCAGTGTGTGCTGCAATTCAATGTCGTGGCGATGAACGACAGCATTATCGGAGAACAGGTAGCTTCCCGGAGCTTTTGCACCACCAAGTGGAACACTATACCGCTCGTCCTTCATATCCCGGCCCAGGTGATAGTAATTGAGTTTAAGATCACCGTTTGTACCGAGAGTTCGCAGCCAGATAATTTGTTCAAAATCAGAACTGGTCTTCTGATCGCGCACTGGTGTATTAAAAACCGGCACCTTATCTCCAAGCATCCGTGAAGAATTGCTGTAACCGAAATGAATATCAAGGTTGTCGCTGTCAGTCGGACGATAATTGATTCTGGTGTTGATCAACTGCGTTTGACTGTTATCGTTCAGCGGAATCTTACTGATGCCCGGCAAAGGATCAAAACCGCTGTCACGGCGGGAAGCCAACGTCATCCGGTAATCCCAGCTTTCTCCCGCCCCACCGAAACGAGCTGAAATATCCGAGATACCGGCATCTCCCTGCCTGAATGAAACCTCCGGCTTGCGAACATCCTGAGCCTGGCGCGTATAAATGCTAATCACGCCCTGCACGGAGTTAGAGCCATGTGAAGCAGCTGCCGGGCCGCGTATGACCTCGACCCGCTCTATATCGTTGATATCCAGTGGCAGCTCAGCCCAGTCCACTTGCCCGAATGGCGGCAGGTAAATCGATCTGCCATCGACCAGCACCTGCATTCTGCGCGCATATTCATCGGTAATACCGCGATATGCCACAATCGGCGAGTGTCCGCTTGAATACCCCACATACATCGACGGCACCAGCTTGAACAGATCGGCAACATGGCGGGCACCGGAAGCCGTAATCATGTCACGGTCAATTACTGTCATTGCATTGGGGGTTTCAGAAATCGGCTGGGACAACCGCGAGGCGCTGAGTACCACAGGAATTTCCTGAAAATATTCCTGCTCGCTGGGATAGTCAGCCGCCAAGGCATTTACGTAACCCATACCAACCAATAACACAGCCATGAACGGCTGATGTCGAAGCTGCCTCATGCCCTATACTCCCTGTCTTGTTATTTCGCACAGCCAGTGCAGCCAGCGTTTGTGCGTAATTATACTGGGGGAATAATGAAAGGGGCGGTGTGAGATGGGGTGGCTGATGGGACTCGAACCCACGACAACTGGAATCACAATCCAGGACTCTACCAACTGAGCTACAGCCACCACTGAACCTGACTGCTTGTCCGACACTGGCGTGCCCGACAGGAATCGAACCTGTAACCCCCAGCTTAGAAGGCTGGTGCTCTATCCGGTTGAGCTACGGGCACAATTCTTTCGATGCTACTTACTGGAACCTGGTCGGGGTGGAGAGATTCGAACTCCCGACATCCTGCTCCCAAAGCAGGCGCGCTACCAGGCTACGCTACACCCCGAAGGCTGCGCATTATACAGACGCAGGCTTATAAATCAATTGAGTTTTGGTGTTTTTTCAGCATGGGTGATGCCAACGTCAAATAGTAGCCCATCGACCACAGGGTAAGTAGCGCGGCGAGATACAGCAACAGTGAGCCTACCAACTGGCAATCAATTCCAAGCAGATGCTCATGATACAGCAACAGCAAAATCGCAATCATCTGAAAAGCGGTTTTGATCTTGCCCAACATGGAAACCGCGATGCTTCTGCTTTCACCAAGCTTGGCCATCCACTCGCGCAACGCGGAAATGGTGATTTCGCGCCCGATGATGATGAAAGCGATGATTGCGTCGGCACGCCCAAGTTTGACCAGCACAATCAGCGCTGCGGCCACCATCAGCTTGTCAGCTACCGGATCGAGGAACGCACCGAAGGCGGAAGACTGGTTCAATTTGCGCGCCAAATAGCCGTCCAGCCAGTCGGTGATCGCCGCCAGCAGAAATACGCCGGTGCTAATAAGATTCTTCAGATGCGATGCCAACGTGGCATCCGGCAAATACAGAATCACGACAAAGACCGGAATAAGCAGAATCCTGAGCCAGGTAAGCAGATTGGGAATGTTGAACGGCATGGCTGACACAATCAATAGATGCGCTAGTGTAGCCGCTGGTAAATCTTTTCAGCAAGCGCTTTGCTGATTCCCTCGACCTGACATAGCTGTTCGACGCTGGCTTGCGCCACTTCGCGTAGCCCGCCGAAATGGGTCAATAGACTACGCCGCCGCTTGCTCCCTACTCCGCTGATCTCTTCCAGGCTGGAGATGGTGCGTGCCCTGCTGCGCCTGGCTCGGTGGCCGGTAATAGCAAAGCGGTGTGCCTCGTCACGGATCTGCTGAATCAGATGCAGTGCGGGGTCGTCACCGCGCAACTGCCGCACCGTCCCGTCAGGAAAGATCAATCGTTCCAGGCCGGCCTTGCGTTCTTCGCCCTTAGCCACTCCTATCAGCACTAGCTCGTTCAGGCCCAGTTCGTGCATCACCTTCATGGCAATGTGTAACTGCCCGAGACCACCATCAATCAGAATCAGATCCGGTCTTGCGCCCTCTCCCGCCGAAAGTTTCTGGTAACGGCGCGTCAGCACCTGGCGCATTGCCGCATAATCGTCGCCTGCCGTGACATCCGTAATGTTGTAGCGACGGTACTGTGCCGGGCGCATATCGAGATTTTCATACACCACGCACGAAGCCACGGTTGCCTCGCCCATGGTGTGGCTGATATCGAAGCATTCGATACGTTGCAAATCCGGCATTTCCAGCCACCCGCGCAATTTGTCCAGACGCAGCTTCTGCCCGCCCTGCTGCATTTTGCGCTGTTGCAGCGCCAGCAACGCATTGCGCTGTGCCATTTCCAGCCATTGCCGACGCTCACCACTCGTGGCCTGGCTAATTTTCACCAGGTGCCCGGCCTGCTCGCTGAGCAATTGCGCCAGCATTTCGCCATCACATGCGGCATTCATCACCAGCAACGGCGGCACGCTGCGCTCCAGATAATGTTGCGCGATGAAGGCCTGCACGATCTCACCCGCACTCAGATCTTCGGCATGCTGCGGGAAAAAACTCTTGTCGCCCAGATGCCGCCCACCGCGTACCATCGCCAGGTTCACGCAGACCAGGCCGTCTTGCTGTGCCAGCGCAATGATGTCGGCATCGGTGGCGCTGCCGGTGGATTCAACGAACTGTTTCTGCTGCACCGTATGCAATGCGCGCAACTGATCGCGCAAGGCAGCGGCCTGCTCGTAATGCTGCGCCTCCGCAGCCTGTTCCATCGCCGTGCGCAAAGTTTGTTCAACCTCCTGATGTTTGCCTTGCAGCAACAACACCGCGTTGTGGATATCGGCCTGATAATCTTTTTCCGAAACCAGTTTCACGCAGGGCGCGGTGCAGCGGTGAATCTGGTACAACAGGCAGGGGCGGGTGCGATTACTGAACACGCTGTCCTCACAGGTGCGGATACGGAAAATCTTCTGCAGCAGCTGAATGCTCTCTTTCGTGGCAAAGGAATTCGGGTAGGGGCCGAAGTATTGGTGACGGCGATCAGGTGCACCGCGATAGTAAGTCAAACGCGGGAAGCGGTGCCCAGTCAGCACAATATATGGATATGATTTATCGTCTCTAAACAATATATTATAGCGTGGTCTTAAAGATTTTATCAGGTTATTTTCCAGCAGTAACGCTTCGGCTTCGGAGCGCGTGACCGTGGTTTCAATGCGTGCAATATGCGTCACCATCAGGCTGATGCGCGGCGAAACATTGGTTTTCTGGAAGTAGGAAGAGACGCGCTTTTTCAGCTCTTTGGCCTTGCCGACGTACAGCACTTCACCCTTGGTATCGAAGAAGCGATACACCCCCGGCAATAACGGCAAGCTGCCGATTATCGGTTTCGGGTCAAATTTCCTTGCTTCTGACATGACTGGCTATATCGCCGACCACGGCTTCGAACATCACCGCAGTCAGGCGTTTGGTCTGGGTATTATAGCGACTGCAATGATAGCTATCGAATAGCGTCAGATTGCCCGGCAACGCATGCCGCGCACCGTGTGCAAAGGCAAAACTGCTCTTGCGTAGCTGCAAAGCCATCAATACCGCCTGGTGGGCGATGGTACCGAGCGCCATAATTGCCGCACCCGGCGGCAATGCCGCCAGCTCTTCCGCTAGATAACTGTTGCAGTTGCGAATCTCGGCGGGTTCCGGTTTGTTCTGCGGTGGCAGGCAGCGCACCGCATTGGTGATACGGCAACCTTGCAAGCTCAGGGCTGGATTGGCGATACTTGCCGCATCCAGAGGTTCTGCACAGCTGGCAAAACCATATTTGTGCAGTGTGCCGTACAACAGGTTGCCCGCATAATCACCGGAAAAAGGCCGTCCGGTGCGATTCGCGCCATGCATACCTGGTGCCAGCCCGACAATGAGAAAGCGACCACCAATCTTCCCGAATGAATCGACCGGCAGTGCATGATAGCCCGGTTGCTCTTTGCGTACCTGAGCCAGAAATCCGGCAAGACGCGCGCAACGACGGCAATCAACAGAAAAAAACATCACCCGAAATAACCTGTTTTCCAAAACACCAGCAGCGCAACCAGGCACGCCACGATTACCAGATAGTAGGGCCATAACACCCTCTTCTCGGCAAACGGATCGGCCAGAGTACGGCTGGCTCCATTGGGCAGGCTGGCCAATGCGGTCAGCGAGGTGCCAAACGGAATGTTAATGAACACGCGCGAATTGATGGCCCAGCCGCAGGCATCCAGAATGGGCCCGAGGCTGCGCTGTTTCAGCTTGAACCAGGCCAGTACCATGGAAGGCAGGGAGATCAGCAGCATCAGACCGACCAGTGCCAATGGTATCTGCCAGAATTTCAACGACATCATACCGCCGACCACAGAGACAAGAATGCCGCCAATCGCACCTATAGCCAGACCGATAGCAGCAAAGATACCGGCAAATTTGGCGACATCAAATGCCGGCTTCGGTGCGGCGGCAGGTGCACCAGCCAGCGGCTTACCGCCGTCCACCACTGCCTTGATCATTTTGCTCTCGGCAGAGCTGGCCTTGGATGCGGCAAGTTTCTGTAATTGCGCGCTGATCGCCTTGATCAATTTTTTGTAAGGAGACCAGAATGCCTGACGAATGCTGATCGGATGGTCGATGATATGCACGATGCTGGCGTTCCAGTCCTGCCCCTTGCGATCATAGAAAACGCCGTTGCGTCCGACCAGCAGAAAATCCGAATCGCCCGCCGTAAACGCAGCGGCGATATTCATTTTTTCTGCACCGCCGTTACGCACACACTCGCAATAGGCCAGGCAAACACCGCTCATATTGGCAAAGGTGGCATGCTTGTTTACATCATCCACCCTGACGCACAGCTCACAACTGCGTCCATCCAGATACAAGGTGCCAACCTGGAACACCGCCTTGTCTTTCTTGGTGTAGAAATCGCGGAACGACACAAAATTATTCAGCAGCTTGAACAGGTCACGGTTATAACGCAGTAATTTTTCAACCGAGCGAATTGTATTTACCTCGGTCTCGACCGCCTTGTCCCGGCGGATCAACTCGCTGATTTTTTCCTTGTGCCCGCCACCAACAATCTCGCGCAAGCGCGTGATGCCGAGCTGTTCCACATTGTTTACCGGTTTATCGGTCTGCCACGCGTTGAATGCGGCAAACCTGGCACACAACCCGCTCCATTCCGCTATCGTCAGACTGTTCTTGTTGCCAAGCAGTGGTACGATCACGTCAGTGCGCAAGGCCGCCATGGCTTCCTGCCAGGCCGGGTTGATGCCGGAGGTCAAAGGCAGGCTCTTGTCTGCAGCCACTGTTGCCAGCGGGAAGTCCGCCACTCCCGTACTCTTAACCGACAGGCAGTGTGCTGCCAGTTGCCGATAGTCTTCGACGGCGCGACTCAGTGGCTCCGCCGCACGGGCATCGTAAGCCGCCAGCTGGCAACGGGTGAAATAATCATCCACTTTATTCCTGATGGCATAAAACGAAGTTGCAGCCACTTGCGTTTGTTCACCCAGCATCAGTACTGCCGGATCGCTTTCGCCCTGCTCACGCCATGCCGTATAGGCTTCCGCCTCGGCAAAAAAATTGTCGGCTATATCCTGGTTAATACCTGGCTCACCGCTCAGATCTGATGCCGTTCCCGCACATTTTGCGATGTCTTCCACCATCACGCGCAACCCGGCATCATGAATCTGACCGGCGCATATCACACCGTCACCATTGAGTTCCAGCCCGGCGACGAGCTTGCCTATATTGCCCATATCCGCCAGCGCAATTTCTGACGCACCGGGCTTATCCAGGCTTCTTAGAATGTGCCGTGCAGAAGCCAATAACTGTTTGCCTTCTTCGCCAGAATCATTGATCTCGTCCAACGCCAGACTGCCCGCCCCTTTGACCAACAGGTCGGCATTCTTCAACAATCCGCTCACCCATGCGACCGCCGCCAGCACCTCACTGGCGCGGACCTGGCCATCGCCATCCGCATCAATCATGGCGAGTGTTTTGTCGTCGAATTCGATGCCGCGTGCCGGGCAGCTTAGAGCGACCCACAGTTTCTGGTCCAGCTCATGCAAGGCCAGCAAGTCGGCACCGCTGTCGATTAGTACCTGATCAAAGCCGCCAGCCCGAAAAAACTTCCAAGTGTGCGATGCTGTCATACGCCCTCCGTTTGTGAAGTATTCTGCAACAATTATAGGTCGGATTCGTGCCGCTCAAGAATGAAATTGGCCCGAGTATCCTGCGCTAACTGATTGACCAGGCAGGGCATCACTTCCTGCAATGCCGCATGCAGCGTCCACGGCGGATTGACGATAAACATGCCGCTGCCGTGCATACCGAAACCGTCCTCGCCTGGTGCTTGCACACTGAGCGCGACGTGCAGCCAGCCTTTTACCGGCAGTTGTTTAAGTTGTTCCGGCAACTGCCGCGCCTCGACGCGCTGCAACTGCGGATACCACACTGCATAAATTCCATTGGCGAAGCGTTTCAAGCCCTCGCGCAATGCCTCTATCACGCGCCGGTAATCCTGCTTTTCTTCATACGGCGGATCGATCAGCACCAGTGCACGGCGTGGCGGAGGCGGCAGCAAGGCTTTCAGCGCGCCGAAACCGTCGGCGGCCTGAATCAGCACCTGCGTGGCGTAACCGGCAAAATTCTCCCGCAAGATTTCGCTGTCGCTGGGATGCAACTCGAACAGGCGCATCCGGTCCTGTTCACGCAACAGCGCCAGCGCAACTAGTGGCGAACCGGGATACAGCTTCATCTGTCCATCGGGATTGATGCGTTTCACCAACGCCACGTATTCAGCCAGCGGCACGGGCAGATCATCGCGCTGCCACAATCGTGCAATGCCACTCTCGAATTCTGCATTCTGCGTGGCATAGCCGCTATCCAGCGCGTAGCAACCTGCCCCGGCATGTGTGTCGATATACCAGAACGGTTTATCCTTCTGCGCCAGATAGCGCAGCAATTGTATTTCGATGAAGTGCTTCAGCACATCGGCATGATTGCCGGCGTGAAAGGCATGGCGGTAGCTCAGCATGAATCTTGAATCCCCAAAACGATATTTCCCACCGCTTGCGGCGAATGCATCAATTACCGGTTTGAACGGCTTGATGAATCATCGCACTCAGGCATTTTATTACACGGCTTCAAACAACACGGCGTGACGCTACTTGCGCAATCGCAGCGCATTGGCAATCACCGATACCGAGCTGAAACTCATCGCAGCTGCGGCAATCATCGGCGACAGCAGCAGCCCGAAGAACGGATACAGCACACCCGCCGCAATCGGAATCCCCAGCACGTTGTAGATGAAGGCAAAAAACAAATTCTGGCGGATGTTACGCATGGTGGCGCGAGAGAGGAGCACAGCGCGCACGATGCCTTGCAGGTCGCCCTTGACCAGGGTGATGCCCGCGCTTTCCATCGCCACGTCGGTGCCGGTGCCCATGGCGATGCCGACTTGCGCCTGCGCCAGTGCCGGCGCGTCGTTGATGCCGTCACCCGCCATCGCCACGATGCGGCCCTGCGCCTGCAATTGCTTGACGATGGAGACCTTCTGCTCGGGCAGCACTTCCGCCTCGACGCTGTCAATACCCAATTTTTTCGCAACCGCTTCCGCCGTGATGCGGTTATCACCGGTCAGCATGATGACTTGGATGCCTTCCTTGTGCAGTGCGCGGATCGCATCCGGTGCAGAGGGTTTAACCGGATCGGCGACGCCAATCAGCCCGGCGGCTTTGCCGTCAATCGCCAGCAGCATCACGGTCTGGCCGTCGCTGCGCAACGCCCCGGCACGTTCGGGCAGTTCGCCTGCCCCGATATTCAACTCTTCGAATAATTTGAGATTGCCGAGCACGACTGCCCTGCCCTCGACCGTTCCCGTCACGCCCTTGCCGGTGATCGAGCGAAACTCACTGACTACTGCAAGTGTGGCCCCTTTTTCCTGTGCGCCATTCACGATGGCTGCAGCCAGTGGATGTTCGCTGGCGCGCTCCAGGCTGGCACCCAGCCGCAGCACTTCGCCTTCGTCGAATCCGGCCAGCGGAATAACCGAAATCAGTTTCGGTTTGCCCTCAGTCAGCGTGCCGGTCTTGTCCACCACCAGCGTATTCACCTTTTCCATGGTCTCCAGCGCCTCGGCATTCTTGATCAACACGCCCTCCGTTGCGCCGCGCCCGGTGCCCACCATGATGGACATCGGTGTGGCCAGCCCCAGCGCGCACGGGCAGGCGATGATCAACACCGCCACCGCGTTGACCACAGCGTGCGCCAGGCGCGGCTCCGGTCCCCAGATACCCCACACTACCAGCGTAGCGAGCGCGGCCAGCACCACCGCCGGTACAAAGTAACCTGCAACGACATCGGCCATGCGCTGGATCGGCGCGCGCGAACGCTGCGCCGCACTCACCATGTGCACGATCTGCGCCAGCAAGGTATCGGCACCAACCCGCTCGGCGCGCATCAACAGGCTGCCGGTGCCATTTATCGTGGCACCGATCAGCCGTACACCCGCAGTTTTTTCCACCGGAATGGATTCGCCGGTTACCATTGATTCATCCAGCGCGCTGACACCTTCCAGCACCACCCCATCCACCGGCACTTTTTCGCCGGGGCGCACGCGCAGCACGTCGCCCGGTTGTACCTGCTCCAGCGGAATATCCTGTTCGTTGCCATCGCTACGTACGATGCGTGCAGTCTTGGGCGCGAGTCCCAACAGCAATTTGATCGCGGTGCTGGTCTGGCTGCGCGCGCGCAACTCCATCACCTGCCCGAGCAGCACCAGCGCCATAATGACCGCCGCCGCCTCGAAATAAACCGGCACCGTACCGCCCATGCTGCGCATCGCAGGCGGGAAGACTTCCGGCAACAATATCGCTACCACACTGTATGTCCAGGCCACACCGACGCCCAATGCTATCAGGGTGAACATATTGAGACTGCGGTTAACCAGCGACGCCCAGCCGCGTTGGAAAATCGGCCAGCCGCCCCACAGCACCACCGGGGTCGCCAATGCAAATTGCAGCCATTGCAGGACAATCATCGAAACAAAATCCGGGATGAATTGCGGAGCAAGATCGGCCACCATCGCGATTACAAACACCGGAAAAGCCAGGACGGTGCTGAACCAGAAGCGTCGCGTCATATCGCGCAATTCGGCATTATCTTCCGCCGGGGCATTACGCGGCTCCAGCACCATACCGCAGATCGGACAATTTCCGGGTTCGTAGCGCACGATTTCCGGGTGCATCGGGCAGGTGTATTCGATCACTCCCGCTGCTACCGGTGTTTCCGGTTCCAGTGCCATACCGCATTTGGGGCAACTTCCGGGCGCCGGCTGCCGAACTTCGGGGTGCATCGGACAGGTGTACATTACACCCGGCTTGGCTGTAGGAGGCACTTCTGGGCGTGGCTTGAGATAGGTCTCCGGCGATGCTTGGAATTTGGCTACGCATTTCGCGCTGCAGAACAGATACTCATGGTCATCATGCTTATGACGAAACAGACTGTCTGACTCTACTGTCATGCCGCATACGGGATCAATTGCCATTTCACGTTCCTCTCAACATGTGCAGGACATACAACCTGACAGGTAGCAGCTGGAATATGGAGTCACACATCGTTACGGGTGACTCACCATCATGCCTCGCCCACTTGCTCCTTGATTACCTGCGCTCGATTCTAAAAATTATCCAGATCAAATCATCCGGGTCGGATTGCCCCAGTTCAAACTGCACTGCATCACCCGCCTTGAGGCCCTCCAGCATTGAAGCATCTGCCACAATGAAGTCCATCTTCATGCTCGACCAGCCGAGTGATTTGATCGGCTCATGCGCCAGCTTGATACGTAATTTTGCACGATCAATAGATACTACCTTGCCGATGCCTTGATGCCTGGTCTGCACAATTTCCTGTTGTGCCTCCATACCCGCCATCGGCTCGGCAGCCAGCGATCCCACTCCGGCCAACAACAGCGCAATTACTCCAACGTGTTTCTTCATTGTATTCTCCAATTATTCACCTCCGGGTATTTTGCATAATGCTGCAACTGCTAGCCGGCTGCAGCCAAGGCACACTATAACTTGTGCAACTCGGTTTTCTTTACCAGCGCATAAATCACCGGGATCACCAGCAATGTCAGCAGCGCCGACGACACCATGCCACCCACCATCGGTGCGGCGATACGGCGCATCACTTCCGAGCCGGTGCCGCTGCTCCACAGGATCGGCAGCAGTCCCGCCATGATCGCTACCACAGTCATCATCTTGGGGCGCACGCGCTCCGCTGCACCCTCCATAATGGCAGCGTAAAGGTCGCCATGCGTCGGCGAGCGCCCTTCGCTGACGCAGAGAGCCTGTGTTTCCTGCCATGCCTTGTCCAGATAGATCAGCATTACCACGCCGGTCTCCGCCGCCACCCCGGCCAGTGCGATAAAGCCGACTGCCACCGCAACCGACAGGTTGTAGTCGAGCAACCACAGCAGCCACACGCCGCCAACCAATGCAAACGGCACCGACAGCATCACGATCAGCGATTCGGTGACGCGCCCGAAATTGAGATACAGCAACAGAAAAATCAGCAGCAGCGTAATGGGAATCACGATTTTCATCTTTGCTGCAGCACGCTCCATATATTCGAACTGGCCGCTCCAAGTGGCATAGTAGCCGGGCGGGAATTTCACCTGCTCGCGTACCGCCTGTTGGGCATCCGCCACATAGCCACCGATATCGCGATCACGGATGTCCACGTAGATATAGGCAGACAGCAGCGCGTTCTCGGTGCGGATGGAAGGCGCTCCCTTGCTGATGTGCACGGTAGCCAACTGCCCGAGCGGGATCATCGCGCCGTCCATCGTGGTCACCAATACTTCGCGCGCGATCTGCTCGGGCGAACTGCGCAACCCGCGCGGATAACGCACGTTCACACTGAAACGTTGCAGCCCTTCAACCGTGGTAGTGACGGTCTCGCCGCCGAGCGCGGCGGCGATCACGTCCTGAACTTCGCCGATGCTCAACCCGTAACGTGCCAGCCTGGCGCGGTCCGGCTCGATATCCAGATAAAAGCCGCCGGTGATGCGCTCGGCAAAAGCTGATGTTGTGCCGGGCACCTGTTTCACTACCGCCTCAATCTGTTTGGCAAGTTTTTCCATCTCGTCGAGATTATTACCAAACACCTTGATGCCGATGGGCGTGCGGATGCCGGTAGAGAGCATGTCGGTGCGGTTCTTGATCGGCATGGTCCACGAGTTCGCCACACCGGGGAATTGCAAGGCTTGATCCAACTCGGCAACCAGTTTGTCGATGGTCATACCTTTGCGCCATTCACTTTCCGGCTTGAGGTTGATCGTGGTCTCGAACATTTCCAGCGGCGCCGGGTCGGTGGCAGTCTGCGCGCGCCCCGCCTTGCCGTACACCAGGTCCACCTCGGGAAAGCTCTTGATGATTTTGTCCTGAGTCTGCAACAGTTCGGCCGCCTTGGTCACCGACATGCCGGGCAGGGATACCGGCATATACAGCAGTGCACCTTCGTTCAGGGTTGGCATAAATTCGCTACCCAGCTTCATTGCCGGATAGGCGGACAATCCCAGCACCAGCAGCGCGACCGCAAGGGTGGTTTTCCTGCGGCGCAGCACGGCAGCTACCATTGGGCGATAGATCGCAATCATCCAGCGATTCAGCGGATTTTGCGCTTCCGGCATGATCTTGCCACGAATGAACAGCAGCATCAGCACCGGCACCAGGGTTATGGAAAGCAAGGCAGCGCCCGCCATCGCGAAGGTCTTGGTGAAGGCAAGCGGCGCGAATAAGCGCCCCTCCTGCGCCTCCAATGTAAACACCGGCAGGAACGAAACGGTGATGATCAGCAGCGAGAAGAACAGTGCTGGGCCGACCTCCTTGCAAGCGGCGAGAATGGCGGTGGCTCGCTCGTCAAATGCAAACCCCTCCCGACCTCCCCTTGTCAGGGGAGAAGTTGCAGCAGCTCCTTCCCTGATAAGGGAGGGTTGGGGAGGGTTCGGGTTACTTTCCAGCCGTTCCAGGTGCTTGTGTGCATTCTCGATCATCACGATGGCCGCATCCACCATTGCACCGATGGCAATTGCAATCCCGCCCAGGCTCATGATGTTGGAATTCAACCCCAGCACGCGCATCGCGATGAAAGCAATCAACACACCGATGGGCAACATCACGATGGCGACCAGCGCGCTGCGCGCGTGCATCAGAAACACCATGCACACCAGTGCCACGATCAGACCCTCTTCGAACAGCGCCGTCTTGAGTGTCTGAATGGCGCGCTGGATCAGTTCGGAACGGTCATACACCGTCTGAATCGTCACGCCGTCCGGCAGGCCGGCAGACACCTCGGCAATTTTCTGCTTGACGTTGTCGATCACCTCCAGCGCATTCTGTCCGAAGCGCGCCATCGCGATACCGGACACCACTTCGCCCTCGCCGTTGAATTCGGTCAGGCCGCGCCGCTCGTCCGGACCCAGTTCGACACGTGCGATATCACGCAACAGCACCGGAGTGCCGCGCTCTGCTTTCACCACCAAATTCTCGATATCGCCTTTGCCGCGCAGATAGCCCTTGCCGCGCACCATATATTCCGTCTCGGCCATCTCGAGCACGCGGCCGCCGACGTCCCGATTCCCATCCCGGATCACCTGGGAGATTTTGGCAAGCGGTATGCCATAGGCACGTAACTTCACCGGATCGACTGTCACCTGATACTGCTGCACGAAGCCGCCGACAGAAGCAACCTCGGCGACACCGTGCGCCTTGGTGAGCTGATAGCGCAGATACCAGTCCTGCAGGGTGCGCAGTTCGGCCAGATTGTGTTTTTCGCTCAGCACGGCGTACTGATAGACCCAACCCACACCGGTTGCATCCGGCCCCAGTTGCGGCGAGACATTTTTCGGCAAACTCCCCGCGATACTGTTGAGATATTCCAGCACGCGCGAGCGCGCCCAGTAAATATCGGTGCCGTCCTCAAAGATCACATACACGAACGATGCGCCGAAAAACGAAAAGCCGCGCACCACCTTGGACCTGGGCACGGCCAGCATCGCGGTGGTGAGTGGATAAGTGACCTGATCCTCCACCACCTGTGGCGCCTGCCCTGAGTATTCGGTATAGACGATTACCTGCACATCGGACAGGTCCGGCAGCGCATCCAGTGGTGTCTTGACGACCGCGTAAACGCCTGCCAGCGTAACGAACAGGGTGGCGAGCAGCACCAGGAAACGGTTGCGTGCCGACCAGTCGATGATGGCGTTCAGCATATCAGTGCCCCTTGTGCTGAGGCGCTGAATCTGCTTGCGGTGAGGATTGCATCTTGACGATCACCCATTCACCCGGATTACCTTCGACGATCTCGAAAGTAATCGCACTGCCCGGTTGAACTCCCTGAATCAGCGAGGAGCTTGCCAGAGCAAAATCCATTGTCATACCCGGCCAACCAAGTGTTTTGATCGGTCCATGCGTAATGCTCACACTGCCGTCAGCATTGATCGCATCCAGTTTGCCTTGCCCACGATGTACCGCACCTCCGCTCTTTTCCCCATACGGTTTCTGCTCGGCCTTTGCCGACGTATAATCACCATGTCCCGCATGTCCGCCGAAGCTGCCCAGCGCCGCCCTTAGATTGCTCTCCGCATCGATGAGGAAGTTGGCCGAAGTCACTACCTGCTCGCCTTCCGCAACACCTTCCAACACCTCGACATAATTCTCACTACGGCTACCCAGCCTGACCTCGCGTGGCTCGAAACGCCCTTCGCCCAGCAGCACCAGCACCACCTGACGGGTGCCGCTGTCGATCACGGCGGAGGTCGGCACGGTTAACACCTGGCTACCGTCACCAACCGGCAGATCAACCTGCACAAACATGGCAGGCTTGAGCAAACCTTGCGGGTTGGCGATGACAATGCGTACCGGCACAGTACGCGTCGCACTGCTCAATGTTGGATAAATGAAATCCACCTTGCCGTCAAAATACTTGCCCGGGTAAGCCTCGACGCCAACCTGCGCCATGCCGCCAACCTTAAGTGCGGCAATTTCCTGTTCAGATACATCGGCAATGACCCATACCGAAGACAGATCGGCAATCTGGTAGAGCGCCTCGCCGGGCATGAAGCGCATACCCTGCACCGCGTTCTTTTCCAGCACGATGCCGCTGACCGGCGCGCGAAAGAGTACACGGTTTTTATCGAGCTGCCGTGCTGCAATATCCCAATTTTTCAGGCGTGTAGCACTGGCTTCGGCAAGACGCTTCATGCTGTTCCTGGTATCTTCGTCCGCATCCTGCAACGCTGCAATACCTTGCTCGGCAAGTGTCTGCTCGCGCAGCACCGATATCAGTTCCGGACTGTATACCTCGAACAGTGGCTGATCTTTGGCGATGATCTGCCCGGTAGTATTCACATGCAGACGTTCAATCCAGCCCTCGAATTTGGGCGCGATGGTGTAGGTGCGCCGCTCGTCGATTTCGATCCGCCCCATCACCCGCAGTTTTTTGTCCAGTACGCGCTTTGTCGCCGCTTCACTTTTCACGCCAAGTTTTTGCACCTTATCGATACTGATGCTGAGTTGATTGCCGGATGACACATCTTCCTCATACACCGGCAGGTAGTCCATGCCCATCGAATCCTTCTTCGGCACTGGCGAGGTATCCGGCAAACCCATCGGGTCACGGTAGTACAACACCTTTCGTTCGGTCTGCGCAGCATTGTCTTTGTGGGCGTTCTCCGATATGACGTGTGTGCCCAGCCAGTAGCCTGTTGCAGCGACACCGGCCAGTACCAGTGCCATCAAGATGATTCTGGCATTCATAGTTCTTCTCCCAGGAGTCTTTCGATGTCGGCCAACTGCAACTGAATATCAAGCTGTGATTTCAATCGTTGCTGGCGGGTACGCAATATCTGCTGTTGCGCGGCTATCAGTGTGGCGAAATCCACCTTGCCGGTTTCATATCCTGCAAGCGCAGACTGGTAAGTCAGTTCGCTTTGCGGCAGCAGGCGTGTGGCAAGCAGCTTTTCAGTGCGCCGCGCGGCATTCAGTTCAGAAAGGCCGGCCGACAACGTGGCTGCCAGCTGATCGTGAATGGATTGTTTGCGCGCGTCGGCAGCAGCCAGCACTGCCTCGGCCTCGCGTTCCTGCGAACGCCGCGATGACTGTTGTAGCGGGATATTGAGTTCGATCATCAGATCCCAGCTTCTGATCGCGCTGCCGGATTGAGTTGGCGCGATACCAAGCATGAAGCCGGGGTAGCGGTCGATGTATGTGAGGTCGCGATTCTTTTCAGCAGACTGAATTTGTGCCTCGGCAATCTGCAACTGCGGATTGCGTGCACGCAACTTTTCCTGCAGCATTTCCTCATCCAGTTGTGCCGAAGCCGGTAGTGGGCGCAGCTGCACAGGTTCTGCCAGCGGCGCATAAGCTGGTCGCGACAGCAGGCTGTTCAGCCGAACATGAGCGTGGTGATGTTTATTACCGAGCGGGATGAGTTCACCATGCAGATTGGTTATCTCGATCTGTACGCGAATCACTTCCTGCTGTGAACCCAGGCCGTTGGCGTAACGCGTCCTGGCGATCCGCTCCAGATTTTCCAGCAATGACAGCGTTTGGCGCGTCAACCGCTCGCTGGCGGAAAGGTAGTAGTACATCGCATAGGTGGATTTGATCCGGCTCGACAGATCGGCCCAGCTTGCCGCTATTTGTCCGCCGGCCTGATCTGCCTGCGCGGTCGCGAGATCGCGCTGCAAGTCGCGTTTGCCAAACCACGGCAAACTCTGCGTCACCAGATAACGCGTACCGCCAACCTGTGAAGGCAGCAAACTTGCGGCTTTATTGGTACCCTGATTGGTAATGTCCATCAGTTCAGCACGCAGCACCGGATCCGGTAGCGCGCCGGCGGGCTCGATGCGTTGCAATGATGCCTCTGCCTCAAAGCGTGACGCAGCCAGTTCCGGGTTGTGCTCGCGCGCATATTCCAGCAATCCGGCAAGGCTGTAACCCAATTCGCGGTCTTCGGACGCATGGGCGGGCAACAGCCACATGCCGATCAACCCGCAAATCACCCATCTGACAATAAGCCATGTATTTATGATTTGCTCCTTGAATCCCGTTGCAAGGCAACCGCCTCAGGATTGCTTATCCAAGCGGTTGCGCCAGTTTAATGACGCGCAAAAACTTTGGCGTTACCGTCTTTCCCGACCAATAAGGTGTCATAGGGAACGGGGCGGTCGCTTTCCATGCCGGGTGAACCCGGCGGCATCGCGGGTACAGCCAGGCCAATGGCCTTGGGTCGCTCCTTGAGCAAGCGCTTGATATCCGCTGCAGGCACATGCCCTTCAACCAGATATTGCCCGGCTCTGGCGGTATGGCATGAGCCGTACTGATCTGGCATACCCAGTTTTTTGCGCACTGCAGGGATATCGTCCACATCGTGCAGAATCACCTTGAACCCGTTTCTCTGCAGATGTTCCGCCCATAGTTTGCAACAGCCGCACTGCGCGCTCTTGTATATTTCCACAACAGGTAAGACCTGCCCTGAATTTGTCGAAGCGGCTTGTCTTGAGCCTTGCAGAAGTGGCTGTGCAATGCTGGGCCACGCCACACCGAGTACGGCACACAGCACCAGGTTGCACAGGACGGTACGGTTCTTGCGGAAAGGTTTGGCGAAACTCATTTCATTCGTTTTCATATTCTGAATCCTCGGAAAATTTTAAACAGGCAGACGCAATACGCCCGCCAAACGATTCGGGACGAGCTTGAAATCAGATCAGTTTACGAAACCGGCAGACACACTCGTCCCGTGTTAAGCGCGGGCGAGAGGCGGAGGATCAAGCGGAATTAGAGTGATGGATTGAAACTGCGACGAAGGAGATGTGAACAGCCGGGCCAATGGTTGAGCTTCCATCACTTTGGCGGATGCGGTAGCCATATATCCGCTGCAGGCAAAATGGCAGGTGCCGCAATCTTCGCCAGCAGAATTTTGCTGGTCCTGATGGCCGACAGACTGATCCTGATCTGCGGCAAGCTGGACGTGTTGCGTGTGCTGCTGCGCGGTTGCGGGGCAGTGCATATGAGGTTCGCCCTGTTGCGCAACGGCGCCATGGTGGCCGCCGCCCATCGCCTGCATGACCATTGAAACAGCCAGCGCGTTGCTGCTGAACAGCGGCAGCCACAGCAGCATCAGGATGGCAACGAATTTTCTGGGCAAGTTAAACATGGGCGCAGTCTGGCAAAACGGGAGAAGCGTGTCAATCCGACAATTACCCGAAATAAGGTTCCGTACATATTATCGCCTGCAAACGCAACGCCACAGCTGCACTGCCAATTTGAAAGAAACCTGCTGATTATTTGGCTTTTTACTTTACGGCAATCGCGTTATCATGCGCGAAATTCGACAATGTCATGCCGCACCCATGAGCACATTCAAAGTCCTTCAGTTCAATATGCAGTTCGGCCAAAGTTGGGATGATGCCGACCCCGACCGCGCTCCTGCCAATCTCGAACTGACCATCTCGGAAATTCTCAGCCAGGACGCCGATATTGTACTGCTGCAGGAGGTGGAACATGCCCAGCCTGACGGTGAGCAACCCGATCCACCGCCCAATTACACCCGGCTGAAAACGGCGCTCAGTGGTTATCACAGTTATTTTTCATATCCCAAGGCCGACCCGCGCGAATTGCCTTTTGGCATAGGGTTGGCGATTTTTTCAAAGACGCCATTGCGCGACGCCTTCCACTACGACCTGCCGTCACCGCCAATTGTTTTTGAATTTGAAGGCGAGGAGAAAACCCCGACTGATCGCCTTCTTATTGGCGCAAAAACCACGCTCGCGGGCCAGGAACTTCAGCTTTTCAATACCCATCTTCTGGCGTACTTCATGCTTAATTCATCAAGTGAGGAACACAATGAACAGCGCCGCCTCGTCGCCAAACAATTGCAATGCTCGAATGGCCCGGTATTGCTCGGGGGAGATTTCAATGTCAGCAACCACATCTCGTTGATTCAACAGTTTGCCGAAGCCGGTTATCAGGCCGTACAAACCGAAGAAATCACCTGGCGTCGCCGCCCCTATGTGCTTGACCACATTTTCTACAACCGGCACCTGCATCCTGTGCATTACGCCGTGACGCCGACACTGGCTTCGGATCACCACATGCTGGTGGCGGAGTTTGAATTCCTGGCAACATAAATTCGCCACATTACATTTGGCGTGTCCGGTTTCTGCCGGCTTCAGTCCGGCAACGGTGCCAGCAATGCGGCAATATCGGCTGCGCCGAATTTAACCAGGCTGCTGGCATCCTCGGACAAGATACCGGCGGCTAGTTCGGCTTTTTTCTCCTGCAACGCCAGTATTTTTTCTTCGATGCTACCCGCCACAACCAGTTTGTAGACGAACACATTTTTCGTCTGTCCGATACGGTGTGCGCGGTCTGTAGCCTGATTTTCCACTGCCGGATTCCACCATGGGTCGAAATGAATCACCGTGTCGGCGGCGGTCAGGTTCAGCCCCACTCCACCCGCCTTGAGGCTGATCAGGAAAACCGGCACTTCGCCATCCTGAAAACGGCGCACCACCTCCTCGCGATTTTGCGTATCGCCGGTAAGTTTTACATAGTCGAGTTTTTCACGCGTCAACTCCATCTCGATCAACTCGAGCATGGAGGTGAATTGCGAGAACACCAGGATGTGCCGCCCTTCGCTGACCAGTTCCGGCAGCATCTCCATCAACAAATCCAGTTTGGCGTGTTCCTTTACCTTTTTGGCACTGGCCAATTTCACCAGGCGCGGGTCGCAACATACCTGGCGCAACTTGAGTAGCGCGTCGAGAATAATGATGTGACTGCGCGCAAGGCCCTTGGCAGCGATTTCTTCGCGCACCCGCTGATCCATGGCGGTGCGTACTGTTTCGTAGAGATCGCGTTGCGCTCCTTCCAGTTCGGTACTGCAAATAATCTGGGTTTTATCGGGTAATTCCTGCGCGACATCTTCCTTGCGCCTGCGCAATATGAAGGGCTTGATACGTCTGGCCAACAGATCACGGCGCAATGTGTTGCCCTGCTTTTCAATCGGGGTACGCCAGGTTTTGGTGAACTCTCTGGAGGTGCCCAGCAAACCGGGTAGCAGGAAATCAAACTGTGCCCATAACTCGCCCAGGTGATTCTCCAGCGGTGTACCGGTAAGACACAAACGATGTCGTGCGTTCAGTTTACGCACCACTTGTGCCGCCTGACTAGAAACATTCTTCACCGTCTGCGCCTCATCCAGAATCAGCAGGTGGTAGTCATGCTCCGCCAGCGCCTTTTCATCGCGCCACAGTAGTGGATAAGTGGTGAGAATGACATCATGCTCGGAAATTGTCGGAAAATGCTCCGCACGCTCCTTGCCATGCAGGGAAAGTAGCCTGAGTTGCGGGGCAAACCGTTCTGCCTCACGCTTCCAGTTGAAGATCAGCGAGGTGGGCAGCACCACCAGCGAAGGCTTATCCATCCGTCCACTTTGTTTTTCGAGCAACAGGTGCGCCAGTGCCTGCGCGGTTTTTCCCAGCCCCATATCGTCGGCCAGTATTCCGGCCAAGCCTTGTTCACGCAGATATTGCAACCACGACAACCCTTCCATCTGGTAGGGGCGCAGTTGCAGGGCAAAACCCTCCGGTACAGTTGCCGGCTTGATCCCGGAGGTGTTCCTGAGTTTATTGGCAAGGTCGGTTACGGCAGCCACACCCTTGAACTGCCAGCGCTCCATTCCGGCCAGCTCATCGATGCGCACCACATCATAGCGGGACAGACGGATTTCTCCTCCCGCCTTGCCGTCGAACAGCTCGATCAGGATGCGCGCCAGCGGCTTGATGCGCCCGGCGGGAACATGCACCCTGCCCCCTTGCCCGAGCAACAGCTCGATGGGGTCATCATCATTCATTTTTTCCAGATGCAGAGTATCCAGCCAGCGTAAGTCGGTTTTGAATAATTCATGTAGCAGGGGCGCCAATGGCAGCCGCTGGCCGTTAACCACGATACCCATGTTCAGGCTGAACCAGCCACCTGCTTGTTCGTCGAATTCCGCTTCCCACGCTTCCACCTCCAGAACATGGTGGCGGAAATTCTGTGGAATGATGATTTCCCATCCCGCCGCACGCAGTTGCGGAACCGTTTGCTGCATGAAGAGCGTCCAGGCCTGTTCGCTTTCCAACCCGAAAACCGGACGGTCGCCAATACTGCCGGACAGCACGAAGCTTGGAACTTCTTCCAACCCGCATCCGCCCAATGACTTGAGCAAACGCTTTTCCGCCTTCTGGTCGCGAGTCACGCGCACCGTTTCGCCATTTTTAAGCGTGATGTATTCACCCGGATGATCGGGTGACAGAATTGCCTCGCCATAACGAAATTTGATACGTGCAAAATCCAGCTGTTGGGTTCCATAACGATAGCTGCGGTATCGACCCATCCAGGACGGCCCGGAAGTATCCAGCAACAGCATCGGTGCCAGCGGGTCGGCAAGAGTACGCAACCGTGCGGTGCTGGGCGGCGGCAGATCGGGAACCAGTTCGCGTAATACCTCGGATACCACTGGCACATCAATTTCGGCAAGAGGTGGCATATCCAGTAACTGCACAATCTGGGCGGGTGCCTGAGCCATTTTCAACTGGCCGATTTCACCCGCATCAGTATCGACGTACCAGGTTGCCTCATTAAATGGAAACACGATCATTGCCACACTGCCCGCAACTCTGGGGACTTTCCGGGCGGACTCGTCGATGCCCCATTCCAGATGAGCTTTGCGTGTCTTGCCGGCCCTGAGTCGAACCGGTTCGGATTCCAGATAGCGGCTGCCCGCCAAGTCTTCCATAAAGAATAAGCGCCCGCTTTCCAGCAAATGCGCCAGAATCTCGTTGCCATGCGTACCCCTGACCGGAAAGCAGTCGTGTCTGTCGCGCTGCTGCCACAACAGACGCAGAATAGGCAGGTCTTCTTCGGCAACAAACTGCGGTGGCTTTATCAGAGCGCGCTCCACATTACTCCATTCTTCCAGCCGACCTGTCAGTTGTCCTTCGGCATCCAGCTTGCCCTTATACAGGCCAAAAGTGTAACCGTCCGCAGAGTCCGACGTGCTGATGGCGTAGCATAGTTTCTCGGGCTTTACTGCTGATTTAGCCGCCTTTTTTGGTGGCGTCTTGGCTGCACGCTTGAATGATTCAATCCATTCCAGCACGGCATGATTGACGGCGGGCATACGCGGTACGGACAAGGCGGACAGCAATATTGCCGCAGTGTGTTTGCATTTCCACTTTACCGGGCAACTGCATGCCGTATCGATATACAGATCGCCTTTGGCGTCGGCCTCAAAAGATACCTCTGTAAAATAAGGGGTGGACGAGGTTCCCTGGACCTGCGCGGTAATTTTATCAGGCTGAATCTCAAGTTGGCTAATCGAATTCAGGTAAGCCTTGGCCTTGCGAATTTCGTCCGGGTTGAACCAGTGAATGACATTCTTGACGGTGTAGGACTGTGAAAGTGACATCTCCAGAAGTTTTCCAGGTTATCCGTACAGTTTGCGCCCGCGAATCCGTGCCCGGTGCGCCTTGCGCTGTTCGGCCTCGGTTAGCGGCCTGGGCTTTTTGCCCTCGAACGGATTCTTGCTGGAATTGAATTGAATCCTGAGCGGCGTACCTTGCAGTTTAAAGGCCTCGCAGAAGGTGCGCTCCAGATAGCGCGTGTAGCTGGCTGCCACATCGTCCAGCCCGCTACCGTGGATCACGATCAGCGGCGGATTGCTGCCACCCTGATGGGCGTAGCGCATTTTGGGGCGGAAACGTGAGCCTTTTGGCGGCGGCTGCTTTTCGATAGCGGCGATCAGCACACGGGTAAGCTTCGGCGTCGACAGTTTAGCCATTGCTGCCGCGTATGCTTCATCCACTGACTTCAGCACTTTGTCCACGCCGCTACCGTTCAGCGCGGAAATATAATGCAGCTTGGCGAAGCTCAGGAAATGCAATTTGCGCTCGATATCGCGCTTGACGGTATCGCGCTGGTGCGTATCCAGCCCGTCCCACTTGTTGACCGCCAGCACCAGTGCGCGCCCCGCCTGCAGCACGAAGTCTGCGACGTGCGCATCCTGCTCGGTAATCTGATCGTGAGCGTCCACCACCAGCACCACCACGTTGGCGTCTTCGATGGCCTGCATGGTCTTGATCACGGAAAATTTTTCCACCGCCTCATCTACCTTGCCGCGCCTTCTCACCCCGGCAGTGTCGATGATGGTGTATTGCTTGCCGTCGCGCTCAAAATCAATGTAGATGGAGTCGCGCGTAGTGCCGGGCTGGTCGAACGCAATCACACGCTGCTCGCCGAGAATGGCGTTCACCAGCGTGGATTTTCCGACGTTGGGGCGACCGACAATAGCAAGTTTGGGGGGCTGCTCTGGTTCGGGTTCTTCTTCACTATCGAGCGGGAAATTTTCCAGTGCGAGCTCGACCACTTCATTCACATTATCGCCATGCGCCGAGGAAATCGGCAACGGCTCACCCAGCCCCAGCTCGAAAAAATCAGCGGTGACCTTGGTGCGCTGCATACCTTCCGCCTTGTTAACCAGCAGCAGGATCGGCTTGCCGGTCTTGCGCAATTGCCCGGCAATGATCGTGTCCTGGGGCGTACACCCCGCCCGGCCATCCACCAGGAACAGCACCACATCGGCCTCGTCCACCGCCTGCCGGCTTTGCTTGGCCATTTCGTACAGGATGCCGTCTTTGGCAACCGGCTCCAGGCCGCCGGTGTCCACCACCAGATGGGGTCTGTCTCCGAGCCTGCCGCGCCCGTAATGACGGTCGCGCGTCAACCCCGGCTGGTCGGCAACCAGCGCGTCACGGCTGCGCGTGAGGCGGTTGAACAGGGTGGATTTACCCACATTCGGACGACCAACCAAAACCAGTGTGGGCAACATCTAAAATACCTTCTTTATTGAACGGACAATGAATACAACCCACCGCCGCGCGTCTGCACCAGCAAGCCGTCATCCAGCCCGATCGGTGCGACTTGAATCGCACTGCCGTCCAGCTTGAGACGCGCGGCAAAGCTGCCGTTTTCGCGGTTCATGCCATGCAAATAACCCTCAAAATCGCCCACCACCACGAAATCACCCAACACATAGGGTGTAGATGTATCCCGCATGAATAGCTGCTCGTTCTTCCACAGTGTGCTGCCGCTGGTTTTATCCAGTGCCATGACCGATCCGCGCGCATCACTGAGATACAGATATTTGCGCAGCAGCATCATGCCTTTGTCGCTGCCGATGTCGCGATTCCATAACGGGCTGCCCTGTGCCACATCAAAACAGGCGATGCGCCCCTGAAAAGCGATGGCGCAGACCTGCTCATCGTCGACCACCGGATTACTGGTAATGTCGCTGATACGCTCCAGTTCGGTGCTGCCGCGTGGTTGCGACACCGATGCTTCCCACAATATCGAGCCGTCGGCTATTTTCATCGCTGCCAGTTTACCGCCCGCAAATCCGGCGAAAGCCACGCCGCGCTGCAGCGTCACCCCCGCATGACTGCGCACCACCAGCGCCGGTGTGCTGCGCTCATATAACCAGATACGCTTGCCATCCGCCGCGTCCAGACCGGCTATCCGTCCGTCACCACTGCGCACGATCACCACACCTTGCGTCGCCTGCGGCGCGCTCAGCACTTCGCTGGACACTTTGCTCTTCCAGCGCAACTTGCCATCTTCGCCGTAAGCCAGCACATCACCCTTGTCGCTGCCGATCAGCACCAGCCCTTCGCCGCTGCCCACGCCGCCACTCGCGGCAATTCCGCTTTCGACGCGCCATACCTGCTTGCCGGTGGTGCGGTCAACCCGCGTCAACATGCCCTTACCGGACGCACCATAAATCGCAGTTGCGGTCAGCGCGGGTTGCAGCAAACTTGCGCCGGAATCACCCAGATCGATATGCCAGCGCACCTTGAATTTTGTAATCTCGGCAAACTCCACCAGTTTCGCGGATTCCACACCTTGCGTTTTGCCGAACCAGTCTTTTACGGTTGAGCAACCTCCCAGCACGAGCAAGGCAAACAGAATCGACAGGCGTGCCAGTTTCATTTTTCTCCCCCGATTGCGTCCATCTTCATCTCGATCAGGTCACGATACGCACTTCCCGCATCAGTTTTTTCATAGGCCAGTTTGTACGCGGATTTGGCTTCCGTATTCTTGCCCTGCGCGCTCAATACATCTCCTTTCAGATCGGCATACAAACCATCGAACGAGATCGGGTGTTTGGCTTCCAGTAACTGCTGTGTATCGTCATATTTCTTTTCGTCCAGCAGCACCGCAACCAGGCGCAGGCGTGCAACATCTTTCAGGCCTGCCTCTTCGGCGTGGTCGATAACCCAATGCAATTGGGTCTTGGCACGGGCCTGCTCACCAACCTGTTCATTCACCTGCGCTGCCAGCAATGCGGCGCGTGGAGCATACCCGCTGCCGGCGTTTTGCCCCATCACGATGCCCGCAAAATCGTTGACACGCTTGACATCACCGCTGTCCAGTTGCCTGGTAAATTCCGCATACAATGTCGCCGCCTCGTTGGACTGCTGGTGCTGGTAATATTGCCAGCCGCGCCAGCCACCAATCGCGACCATTACCACCAGCAATGCGCCGAGCAACTGGTTGCCGTTTTCTTTCCACCACGCCTTGAGTGCGTCGATCTGTTCCTGCTCCTGCAAATCCAATGCCGCCATGATTACTCCTGCTTGATAATTTGATTAATTGCCGCCGTGAGGTTTTGCAAGCTCACCCGTACCTGTTCGCCACCCTGCATCGGCTTCACACTGACTTCATCCGCCTGCGCCTCATCATCGCCAATCACCAGCGCCACGGCTGCGCCGCTGGCATCGGCCTTCTTCATTTGCGACTTGAAACTGCCGCCGCCGCAGTGCAACAGCACGCGCAGCCGGTCGTCGCGCAACTGCTCCGCCACCCGGCTGGCCATCCGGCCAGCCAGTTCACCCTGATGTACCACAAACGCATCCACCTGTGCTTTTGGCAGTGCCATACCGTCTTCCTGCAACAACGCCAGCAGCCGTTCCACGCCCATCGCAAAACCGGTTGCCGGAGTCGGCTTGCCGCCAATCTGCTCGACCAGCCCGTCGTAGCGTCCACCGGCGCAAATGGTACCCTGCGCGCCAAGACGCGTGGTTACCCACTCAAACACGGTGCGGTTGTAATAATCCAGCCCGCGCACCAGGCGCGAATTGATTTCAAACGCCACATCGTGGTGCCTGAGTAGCGCCTGCACTTCATCAAAATGTCGTAGCGCATCGTCTTCCAGTTCATCTGCCAACTTCGGCGCGGCGACGATCAATTCCTGCATCGCCGGGTTCTTGCTATCCAGAATGCGCAGCGGGTTGCTGTGCAGGCGGCGCGTGGCATCCGCGTCCAGCATGTCCCGGTGTTGTTCGAAGTGCCCAATCAGTTTCGCGCGATGGCGATGCCGTGCCGCCGCGTCGCCGAGGGTATTCAGTTGCAGCGTGACATCACGCAGCCCGAGCCTACGCCACAACCGCGCACACATCAGAATCTGTTCGGCATCGATATCCGGTCCGGCGAAGCCAAGCGCCTCCACACCAACCTGATGAAACTGGCGATAACGCCCCTTCTGCGGCCGCTCGTGGCGAAACATCGGTCCGCTGTAATACAGGCGCTGCGGCGCGTTATACAGCAAATTGTGCTGCAATACGGCGCGCACGCAGGAAGCGGTGCCTTCCGGACGCAGCGTCAAATTGTCGCCATTCAGTGCGTCCTCGAAGCTGTACATCTCCTTCTCGACGATATCGGTGACTTCGCCGATAGCGCGCTTGAACAACGCGGTCGGCTCGACCAGCGGCATGCGGATGTTTCGGTAGCCGTAGCCGTTCAGCCAGTCGCGCACCACATCCTCGAACCACAGCCACAGTTCCGCCTCATCCGGCAGAATGTCGTTCATGCCGCGTACGGCTTGTAATGTTTCGTTGCTCATAAGATAACTTTCGTGAGTGGGAAGTGGTAACTAGTAAGTGGGGAAACCCACTTCCTGCTTCCTGCTTCCTGCTTCCTGCTTCCTGCTTCCTGCTTCCTGCTTCCTGCTTCCTGCTTCCTGCTTCCTGCTTCCTGCTTCCTGCTTCCTGCTTCCTGCTTCCTGCTTCCTGCTTCCTGCTTCCTACTTCCTACTTCCTACTTCCTACTTCCTACTTCCTACTTCCTACTTCCTACTTTCCATATTTTCTTGCCACATACTCGTCCACGATCCGGGTAAATTCAGCCGCGATATTGTCGCCGCGCAGAGTCATTGCCTTTTCACCATCGATATAGACCGGAGCGGCGGGACTCTCGCCGGTACCCGGCAGGCTGATACCAATGTTGGCCAGTTTGCTTTCACCGGGGCCATTGACGATGCATCCCATCACCGCGACGGTCATGTTTTCCACGCCATCGTGCCGGGTGCGCCACAGCGGCATCTGTTTGCGCAGATGCGCCTGGATGCTCTGCGCCAGCTCCTGGAACACGGTACTGGTGGTGCGCCCGCAGCCGGGACAGGCGGTGACCATTGGCGCGAACGCGCGCAAGCCCATGGTCTGTAAAATCTCCTGCGCTACTACTACTTCCTGAGTGCGTGAACCGCCCGGCTCCGGCGTCAGTGACACGCGTATCGTGTCGCCGATGCCTTCCTGCAACAATACCGCGAGCGCCGCCGTGGAAGCGACGATTCCCTTTGAACCCATACCCGCTTCGGTCAGGCCAAGATGTAGCGCGTAGTCGCATTGCTGTGCCAGCGCGCGGTACACCGCGATCAGATCCTGCACCTCGCTGACTTTGCAGGACAGCACGATGCGGTCATGTGCCAGACCAAGTTGTTCGGCGCGCTGCGCGCTTTGCAACGCGGAAACGATCAGCGCGGCGCGTGTCACTTCGCGCGCATCCTTCGGCTCGGCCAGACGCGAATTCTCGTCCATCATACGCACCACCAGGCTCTGGTCGAGGCTGCCCCAGTTCACCCCGATGCGCACCGGCTTGCCATAGCGCACGGCCGTTGTGATCATGATCGAAAACGGGTCGTCCTCCTCGCGGCTGCGTCCAACGTTGCCGGGATTAATGCGGTATTTCGCCAGTGCCTGAGCGCAATCCGGAAATTCGGTGAGCAGGCGGTGGCCGTTGTAATGAAAATCACCGATTAGCGGCACATCACAACCCATACTGTCCAGATTCGCGCGTATGCGCGGCACTGCTGCGGCGGCCTCCGCAGTATTTACGGTAATACGCACCAGTTCCGAACCGGCCTGCGCCAGTTCGAATACCTGCCGCGTGGTCGTATCGACATTGGCTGTGTCGGTATTGGTCATGGACTGCACCACCACCGGCGCACCGCCGCCGAGCACCACCTTGTCAATCATTACCCTGCAAGTCATATAACTTCGCTCATGCCTATTCAAGCGTCAGGCGCGCCACTTCGCTTGTCGAGCTGATATAGGGCGTCAAATCAATCTGCTTGCCTTTATAAAAGAGCCGCACTGAAGCTGCCTGGCCAATCACCAGTGAAAATGGTGCAAACCCATCAAGGCGCAACTCACTGCCTTGAGAATTGACCTGTGACGACAAGACAATGTCATCTTTATCCTTAATTTCCACCCAGGATTCCCTGTCAAACGTCAAACGCAACGTGGCAGTCTGTGCTGACACGCCGGATGGTTTTTTGGGCTGTATTTTGGGTACCTCCTGAAAAACTTGGGGCGGCACCGCTTCCGGCACAGGCATTACTGTTGGTGCGATAGTCATGCTGGATACAGCATCGACCACTTCGGGAACGACTTCGATCATTTCGGGAACGACTCGAGTTTGGATCTCCGGTGTTTCCACAGGTAATACGGCTGGTGCCTTGATCCGGGCCGTTGCTACCGGAGTTTTCGGTGTTGTGAACTGCCACACCGCAAAGGCGACAACCAGCACCGCCAGCAGCAACGCCGCACCCAGCAGGATGACATTCTGTCTTTGCGCCGAATGTGCAACAGGAAACGGCACCTCGACTGAAACCGGCTCCAGGCGTGTTGAAATTGTTTCTGTTTGAGGCAAGGCAGCCAGCAGGGTTTGTGCATCCAGGTGCAGAATTTTGGCATAGCTGCGCACGAAACCACGCACGAAAGGCATTTCCGGCAAACGTTGGAAATCATCAGCCTCAAGCGCCTCGATCTGGCGCTGCGCAAACTTGGTCTGGCCGGCCACATCTGCGATGCTCAGGCCGAGACGGCCGCGCGCCTCGCGCAGCATTCTTCCCACTGAAGGCTTCGGTGCAGCGCTGGAGCTATCATCCTGTCCGGGGTTGTTTGCGGGAAACTGTTCCATCATTCACCCTGCATAAGCAATCGGGTTTCGCGCGCATCCGGAAAGTGCTTGCGCAACTGCATGCCATAACTGGCCTCGGAATTTCGGTCACCCACCTTGCGCTCAATGCGTACTGCCAGCCATAGTTGCTCCGCGGTCAGGTTGTCAGATTTATCTGAAAATTTTGCGAAGTATTTTTTGGCGCCGGCGTAATCACCATTAACAAAATCGAGCTCGGCCATTTCCAGCAGTGCCTGCGGCAAATCGGGCTGCACCAACAAGGCACGTTGCAGAAATTCTTCGGCATCCTGCAGGTTGCCTGCTTTTCTGGAACACAACCCCGCATTCAGATAAGCGCGCTCCGGCGTGGTATAGAGCGGATTTTTCAACGCCGTCATGAAATGTGGAATGGACTCTTTCTCTCTGCCGCGCTGACACAGAAACCAGCCGTAGTTGTTGTGCGTTTCTGAATCATTCTTGTCGAGGCGCAGGCTTTGCTTGAAATCCAGTTCGGCATCCTTGTATTCGCGCAATGTCATGTGGATCAGGCCGCGCACATTGTAGGCCGGCGCATAGTTCCGGTCAGCCTGCAAAGCCTTGTCTATCTCGCCCAGCGCAATCCCCATCTGCGCGCGATCGTAATACATGCCCGCCAGTTCGGTATGCGCTTTGGCGCTGGCAGTGGCGCGTGCTTCGTACTGATCCGGCATGGACTGTGCGCCACCGGAAGGCGTGCCGCAGCCCGACAATACGGTCAACAAGAATGGCAGAAAAGCTAATTTTTTCATCAGTGCACCTCGGTTATTCATCCATGCAGCGCCACCATGCGTGGCACGGTTCGACTGGTTTTGTCCTGTACCTGCCCGGCCAGTTGCCCGCATGCCGCAGCAATGTCGTCACCGCGCGTCTTGCGCGTGGTAGTGACAATATCCGCCTGCATCAGCACGTCGCGAAAGCGGTGAATTGCCTGCGGATTCGAGCACCGGTACTGTGTCTGTGGAAACGGATTGAACGGAATCAGGTTGAACTTGCACGGCACGTCGCGTACCAGCCGCACCAGCTCGTGCGCCTGCCGCTCGCTGTCATTCACGCCGTCCAGCAGCACATACTCGAAGGTGATGAAATCGCGTGGTGCTTTTTCCAGATAACGCCGGCACGCCGCCAATAATTCCTTGAGCGGATACTTGCTGTTGATCGGCACCAGCGCATTGCGTAACTGGTCGTCCGGTGCGTGCAGCGACACCGCCAGCGCTACCGGGCATTCGTCACGCAGCCGGTCCATCGCCGGCACGATTCCGGAAGTGGATACCGTCACGCGGCGGCGCGACAAACCGTAGGCATGATCATCCAGCATCAGGTGCAACGCACACACGGTATTGTCAAAATTCAGCAGCGGCTCACCCATGCCCATCAACACCACGTTACTGATCCGCCAGTTGTTCTCTGTATCCCTGCCGAGCTGATGGTTTGCCCACCACAATTGGCCGATGATTTCAGCCGTCGTAAGGTTGCGGCTGAAGCCCTGCTTGCCGGTTGAACAGAACGCACAGTCCAACGCGCAACCCGCCTGTGTCGAGACGCACAAAGTTCCGCGTGACTGCTCCGGAATAAATACTGTTTCCACCGCATTGCCAGCGCCCACGTCAAACAGCCACTTGCGCGTACCATCGTCGGACAGTTCCTCGCGTATCATTTTGGGCGCCTCGACACAGGCGATTTGCTTGAGCTTTTCGCGCAGTGACACCGCAAGGTCACTCATCGCATCGAAATCGGACTCCCCGGCCTGATAAATCCAGCGTAGCACCTGCCGGGCGCGGAACGGCTTTTCACCGTGTTCCGCAAACCAGGCAGCAAGTCCGGCAGGATCGAAGTCGAGGAGATTTTGCTTCATCAGTCTTGGTGTGGATTAGCGCGAATAGACATTCAGCGCCGGGAAGAAATAGGCGATTTCCACTGCCGCTGTTTCGGCGGCATCGGAGCCATGCACCGCATTTGCATCAATACTGTCGGCAAAATCGGCACGGATCGTACCTTTGTCAGCTTTCTTCGGATCGGTCGCGCCCATCAGGTCACGATGCTTCAGCACCGCATTCTCGCCTTCCAGTGCCTGCACCATCACCGGGCCGGAAATCATGAAATTGACCAGATCATTGAAGAACGGGCGGGCGCTGTGTACCGCATAAAAACCTTCCGCTTCGGCGCGCGACAAATGCATCATGCGTGCCGCCACAATTTTCAGGCCGGCATTCTCGAAACGGGTGTAAATCTGGCCAATGACATTCTTGGCAACTGCATCGGGTTTGATAATCGACAGGGTACGTTCAACAGCCATGCTACGTTCTCCAAATGGTTAAAGTTAATCAGGAAATTTCGGGAGCGCAATTCTAACAGGCTTTGCCTGCCGTGTCGCAGCCGGCAAGCCGTTGAAATGCCCTGCTCAGCGCAATAAATTCACCAGCATACCCGCCTCATTTGCGTTCGCGTGATACGCTGCCGCAACCGCCACATCCGGCACACAAACCAGTACCTCACCGCAATACAACAGCGGCAGGCGGTCGCGCAGCCAGGGCGGAACATGGTGCTCTTGCAACAGATTTTTCAGGGTATGCGTTACGGCATTCTGGTGCGGACGCAGGGTTTCACTGCCCTGCCGCAGGCGCAACGTGACCGGCGCGGCGGTGAGTTTTTTCAGGCTTATTCCCTCTCCGACGCCGCGTACAAAATGTAGCGTGCCGCGCAATTGCGGCACGGCCAATTCCGCTTCACCATGCCACGCTACACGCCAACCCGCATTTACTTCAGGCAATGCGCGGCAGGCATACACCCGGCCGCGATAGCATCGTACTTCCCAGTCTTGCCATGCCACGCAAACTTGCGCATCCGCGCGCATCAAGCAAAACTGGCGCAGCATTTCTTCCAGCCGTGTGTGATCCGGCATCGGCGCACCGTGCTGATGCAGGAACCAGCGCAACAGGTTTTTGGCACGCGTGACATCGAGTTCCCTCAGACGCGTCACAGCAAGGGTTGCACCATCAAAATAATTCTGTGCATCCTGCCCGGCCAGCACATTCATCAGTTCGGCAGCCTCGGCGAAATGCCGCGCGCTGCGTGCCAAAGTAACGCGGTAAGCGGGAAACTTCGCTTCCAGCAGCGGCAGCAAGCGATGGCGCAGAAAATTGCGCGGATAGCTATCGTCGGCATTGCTCTCATCCTCGATCCAGCGCAAGTTATGCGCTGCGGCATAATCGAGGATTTCCCGGCGCGTGCAGTGCAACAGCGGGCGGACGATTGATCCCGCACAAACATTTTCAGATTCCGTTCGGGCTGATCCTTCGACACGGCTCAGCGTTGGCATGGCGCTCGCGCCGCGCACTCCTGCGCCGCGCAGCAGTTGCAACAACAGCGTCTCAGCCTGGTCGTCGGCATGATGCGCGAGTGCGACGAAATCACTCTTCTGCCTGGCGAACGCTGCATGGCGCAGTTTGCGCGCTGCGGCTTCGATGCCGTGCTCGCGTAGCGGGGCAATATCAACGTGCTCGATATGCAGTGGAATAGCATATTGCGCGCACAGTCCGGTACAAAAATCCGCCCATGCATCGGCGTTGGGGCTAATGCCGTGATGGACGTGCAATGCGGAGAGTTGCCAGGAAAAACGTGACGCAAGATTGTTTAGCAGGTGCAGCAATACGACGGAATCAACTCCGCCGCTCAGGCCAACCAGGATGGAACAGTGCGCCGGAAGCAGTAGGCCAATCTGTGCTGCAAGGCGTTCGGAAAGGTCAGTTAAGCTCAACTTCCTTGAACCTGCCATAACTCATCAGACGGTTGAAACGATCCTGTAGCAGGTTGGCGAGTGGTTTGTTCTGTGCTGTTTTCAACGCGTCCTGCAATGCTTTTTTCACGTTCTGCATGGCCATTGTGTAATCGCGGTGCGCGCCGCCGGATGGTTCGCTAATGATTTTATCCACCAGCCCGAGTGTCTTCAAGCGTGTCGCGGTGATACCCATGGTTTCTGCGGCATCCGGCGCTCTTTCCGCACTCTTCCATAGAATTGAAGCGCAGCCTTCCGGCGAGATCACCGAGTAGGTGCTGTATTGCAGCATCAGCAGCGCATCACCCACCGCGATTGCCAGTGCGCCACCGGAGCCGCCTTCACCGATTACGGTGCAGATAATCGGCACACGCAGCTCGGTCATCTCATACAGGTTGCGCCCGATTGCCTCGGACTGGCCGCGCTCTTCCGCACCCACGCCCGGGTAGGCGCCGGGAGTGTCGATGAAGGTCAGGATGGGAATGCCGAATTTTTCCGCCAGACGCATCAGCCGCAGCGCCTTGCGGTATCCCTCGGGGCGCGGCATACCGAAATTACGCACAATTTTTTCCTTGGTGTCGCGACCCTTCTGGTGTCCGATCACCATTACGCTCTGACCGTTAAAACGCGCTAAACCGCCAACGATGGCCTTGTCATCGGCAAAGCAGCGGTCCCCATGCAGTTCCACAAAGTCGGTAAACAGATGTTCGACGTAATCCAGCGTATAGGGTCGTTGCGGATGGCGCGCTACCTGCGAGATTTGCCAGGGCGTGAGCTTGGCGTAAATATCCTTGGTCAACACCGCACTTTTTTTCGATAGCAGCGAAATTTCATCCATGATATCGAGTGCCGAATCATCCTGCACATAGCGCAGTTGCTCGATTTTATCTTCCAGCTCAGCGATTGGACTTTCAAAATCCAGAAAAGTGACTTTCATAGCTTGCAGTCTTGGTTTGTCTGGGCGGCATGATACAGGATTAGCAGGATGTTGAAAAACGCGGCGAACACGGCAATTTTCATGAATTCCATCAAGAGGCTAGCCCGAAAAAACGTTTGATGGTGGTAAGCATCTCGCCGGAGCGCTGGGTAGCATCACGGGATATATTTTCCGCATCCAGTCCCTGTGTCAAGCTGTCCCGTTCAGCCTTGCGCACCGCCAACATCTGTGACATTTCCTCGGCGATGCCCGGGCGTTTGCGCAAAATTTCCTCGAACATTTCCTTGTCCAGCCGGTAACACTCCACATCGGTTTTTGCCATCACCGAAGCGGAGCGCGGCGCGCCGGTCATCAGCCCCATTTCACCGAAGAAATTGCCCTGACCCAGACTTCGGATGATGTGTCTGCCGCCACCCGGTGCCTCCAGATAGACCTCGGCTTCCCCGCTGATGACAATATATAGCCAATGGGCAGTGGCTCCCTGTCTGGAAATGATCTCGCCCCTGGCGAATGGCGAAAATCGCAAACGTTCGGCCAGTTCCTCCAGCTCCTCTTCCGTCATTTGCGAGAACAGTTCCACCCGCTTCAGTGTCTTCATGCGCAACAGGATTTCGCGGCGATGCAGCGCCTCTTCGTATTTTTCATTCTCCTTGGTGATGAAAATACCATGCTCCTCCATCGCCACCTTGATGTTTGAACGCTGTAACGCCGTCAGAATATGCCAGCGTACCGCCGAATCGGTTGGATCATCCGGCGCCAGGTCGGTCAGCCAGTAGCGCATGGCATAACGGCCATAGCCGGTGCTGCCGATCTCCATCAACACGCAATTCGGCGCCGGTTCCTTTGCCACATTGGCGATATTGGATTGTCGGACGGCTTCCTCGACGATGAGGATCACCCTCGGCTGCGAAATGTCCATCTTCACGTTAAACCACACCCAGCGCCGTAGTTGCACCGGCTGTCCGGTGCGCCGCCCCAGCACCAGAAATTTGTTCTTCATCAACTGGCTGTTGGGGAATACCACGGTTTCCCAGTTGCGCGTCTCGACCAGCGTGGAGCGCCAGCGAATATCCACCACACGGCCGGAAATGTCATCCACCTTGATCCAGTCGCCGATCTGGATGGAATTATCCAGTTGCAATGCCAGACCACCGAGGATATTGCCGAGCGTATCCTGCATGGCGAATGCCACCACGGCGGTAATCATCGCCGAAGTAGCAACGATGCTGCCCAGATCCAGCCCGGCGTAGCGCAATCGCACCAACCCCCAGGCGAGGTAACCGATGATGACGAAAATATCTTCGGCGATGCGCGGCGACGTGGTACGCATCAGTGGCAGGATAATGCGGAACACCAGTAACCCCCACAGGCGAATCACCGCAATGCCGGTACCGATCAATCCCGCTTCATGGAGTATTGCTGCGGCAGAAACGAATTGCAGCGCGTGCAGCAGGCCGCTGACAAATTGCAGCAGCAGACAGACAAGGAAGAAAATCAGCGTGTTCAAAACGCTTTTGCGCTCTTCATTGAGGAAATGAAACAGCAGGAATGCGATACCCAGTGCCATCAACAGCACCGGCAACGATTCCTCGCGCCAGAACATCTGCATTGCGGTATTCCAGAAATGCATGCTCATTCCCTGATTTTTATCGTGGTCATTCTACACCATCGCGTATTCCGCAAGCGGCCTGGCGCGCCGCCAGAATGCCCAGGTATCGGTACGGGTCAGCAACAAATGCCGGTCATACTCCCCGCCCAGAATATCCAACTGCAACCGCGCAATCTTTCCTGCACGCAACGCCTGCCATAACGGCTGCATATAACCTGTTTCGAATTCCTGCAACGCGCTACGCCAGGCATCCAGGTCGCCGCGCCGCAAGGCAGAACGCAAGCCCGTCCAGACCAGCAACTGCGCGCCACGCTCCTCTTCAGCATGCCATTGCTGCGGCCATTCTTCGAACGAAATCTCCGCAGCTACTGCAAACATCCCGGCCAACTCTTCGTCCGAACCGACCTGTTCGTAATTTTTTTGTGGAAGCACATTTGCGCCGCAACCGCCCCCCCACAGCCACAGGCTGTTGATCGGCAACTCACCGCGTGCTTCACGCGCTTCATTCACGGGATGGTCAAACAGTAGCATCTGGATTTCGTTGAACACCCTATGCCAGTGTGCCGCTTCCCTGCCCCTGGGTAGCAAGTCGCGCACATTCCGTCCCGCAGCCTGCGACAACGGCACGGTTTCGATATCCGGCAACCTGCCCACGCGCACATACCAGCGCTGCGGATGTGGCGCAAAAAATTCCATGCCCTGCCCGGCAAAATGCTCGTTCAGTGCGGCGCACAATTGTCCGGCCTCGTCCGTACCGACCTTCACATCCGGCAACAACACCAATTGATCGCGCTGCAAGCGCAGATGCACCGGATCGGCGCGCAGCCAGCAGCCCTCTTCCAGTCCGTCGAAAGCTGCAGAAAGCGGTGCAATTGGCGCACCCGACTGGCACGCTACGTCAAACAACTCACACAACACTTCTTCCAGCGCCATGGCTTCCGTTCGCCCTGAGCCAGCCGAATGATTGTTACCGGCCGAACTAGCGCGTACCAATATTTTTTCCAATGCGGGTAGACGTAAATCCGCACAAACCTCGGCGGCAAAATCCTTCGGCAAGAACAGATCACAAATTACCAGATGAACATTTTTCATGGCGGCGAGTTTAGCATCCCCTTGTGCGGCGCTTACCCCCACATGCGTGGAGATGATTCGAGTTCCCTTGGGAGCAGCAGACATGCGATAGTGTGCTCCCCACGGGCGTGGGGATAAATCGTAAATTGAAAATATTTTGGCAGCAGGCTGCCGCCGCAGTCTGTGACTGCTGTTGCTTGGCTTGTGCAGCACGTGTGAAGATGAACATGACAGCGCTTGGTAGCACTTTGCGGTCAGCTCTGGACTCAACAAGATCCGTCGGCAACTGTTTCCGCCGAAGTGCTGACCGCTTTCTGCGGGATATTATCGGCCGGCTACTGCATCAGTTTTTTTGCTGCCCTGTTGCAGCGCAAGGAAGTCGCGCGCCTGCTGGATACCGTTGCGTAGCATGTTCAATTCCTGATTGTCCGGCGGCAACAAATCGACCAGTTTGGTCCAGTGCGTAATGGCCGCAGCATAATCACCGCGTTCCATAGCCGCCGAACCGGACAGTGCCAGTGCCAGCAAATTATTACCATCCAGCACCAGCGCCTTGTTAAGAAATATGGTCGGTTCACCCAGCAGCGATTGGTTATTGTTCATCGCGTAGACATCGGCATAGTCCGCCCACAGTTGCGCCGCATCAGGCACGAGTTTGACCAGTTGCTCATAGGCGCGCGCCGCGTCAGCAAAGCGCTGCATCTCGCTGTAAGAGCGCGCCAACTGAAACCAGCCATCCGGATCTTCCGGCTGTTGCTGCAACTTTTTTTCCAGCTCTTGCAGTTGGGCTTCGGAATGGATCATGCCGGAACCTCCAGCGAATTCCTGATGCTCCTGCGGCAACAGCGCGCTGGTATTACCTATCACAAGATAGAGTGACACGCTGAATAATGGCAACAACACGGCCAGCACGATTGCCAGTGCCTTGGCGGGATTGCGTGGTTTTCTGGCAGGCTGCTCGGTACTTTTCACTTCCTCCAGCAGGCGCGCCTGCAATTCACGCTTGCCTTGCTCGTAGGCTTCCTGGGTCAACAGGCCGTTACGCAAGTCCGCTTCAAGTTCCGTCGACTGGTCGCGCAAAATTTCCAGATTGGCCGCATCGCGCAGAACCTCGTCATTACCGTTGTCAATATTGCCTTTACCGGCACCGCGCCACAGGGGCAGCACCACAAATGGCAGTGCCACCAGCAGCAGCACAGCACAAACTATCCAGAATAATAAGGTCATGCTTGTGAATCCTTCGGTTGATTTGGCAACGCCGCCGTCTCGTTCAACAATTCAGCGGCACGCTGTGTTTCTTCGGTGGACAGCTCGGGCTCCACGATTAAAGTCTTGCGCTTGCGCAATTGATAAATCAGCACACTGGCGCCAATCAGCAGCAACGCAAATGGCCCGTACCAAAGTACCAGTGTGGTTTTTTTCACCGGCGGATCAAACAACACAAAATCACCATAGCGTGACACCAGATAGTCAATAATTTCCTGGTCACTCAAGCCTTTTTGCATCTGCTCACGCACTTCGCGGCGCAGGTCTTCGGCAAGCCCGGAATGTGAGCTGGCCAGCGATTCGTTCTGGCAAACCAGGCAACGCAAATTCTCGGCCAGTCCGATCATGCGCTTTTCCAGCACCGGATCGGCCGCCATGTCGGTTGCCTCACCGGCACCGGCAAAAACCGGCAGTAGGCACAACAGCGCTATCAATAGATATTTCATTTCGCCTGCAACTCCTTAACCAAGGGGAGAATTTTTTCACTCAGAACCTGCTCCGTCACCCCGCCGATATGTTTGTACTGGATGACACCCTGCTTATCAATCACATAAGTTTCCGGCACACCGTATACGCCGTAATCAATACCGACGCGGCCCTCCGTATCAGACACAACCAGAGTGTAGGGGTTGCCATGCCTGCGCAGCCACGCCTCGGCGTCTTCCCGTTTATCCTTGTAGTCCATCCCGTAAATCGGCACGATATTCTGACGCGACAACTCCATAAACAACGGATGCTCATATTCACAAGCCGTACACCATGATGCCCATACGTTAAACAACCACACTTTGCCCTGCATATCCTGCAGCGAAAATTGTTTTTCCGGCTCATACAGTTGCGGCAGCGTGAATGCGGGAGCCGGCTTACCGACCAGCGGTGAAGGCACTTCGTGCGGATTGAGACCCAAACCGACGAACAGAAAAGCTGCCAAAATTGCGAAAATGACAAACGGAAGTATGAAGCGCGCCATGATTATTTGCCCTCTGTCGCCACTATTTTGGATAGTGTCCTGCGGCGCATACGATAACGGCGGTCGCTGACAGCCAGCACGCCACCCAGCCCCATCAACAAACATCCTGCCCAGATCCAGTCTATAAAAGGCTTGATATAAACACGCACTGCCCATGCGCCGGCGCTGTCCGGTATCGGCTCGCCCAGCGACACATACAAATCCCCCAGCAGGCTGGCTTTGATGGCCGCTTCGGTCATCGGCATGCCGGATACGTTGTATTGGCGCTTTTCCGGAAACATCTCGGTGACCAGTTTGCCATTTTTGCTGACCGACACTCGCCCCTCGGCCGCCACATAATTGGGCCCTTCAATATCTGTGACACCGTTGAAACGGAACTCATAACCGCCTTCCCGCAAAACATCGCCAACATCCATGCGCACATCGCGCTCGGTCTCGTAACTGCTCACCATCGTCACACCGATGATGAATATCGCCACGCCCAAATGCGCGAACTGCATTCCGTAGTAGCTCAGCGACTGGCCGCGTGCGCGCTGCATGAAGTTGCCGTGCCCGCCGAGCCGTTCATGCAGGCTCAATATGGTAGTGGCAATAATCCAGAACGCCATCAACAAGCCCAGAGCGGTCATGGCGCTCCATTCTCCCATCGTCAGTGGCAACAGCAATGCGATCAGCAGCGCACTGGCAAACGCCCAGCGCACCCGCCTGGCCAATTCCGGCAAGGTGAATTTTTTCCAGCGCGCCAGCGGTCCCAGCCCCATCATCAGCACCATCGGTACGATCAGGGGCACAAACACCGCCTCGAAATAAGGCGGGCCGACCGACAGCTTGCCGTAACCGAGCGCATCCATGAACAGCGGGTAAAGCGTGCCAATAAACACCGATGCGGTGGCAACCGACAGCAGCACGTTATTCGACAGCAACAGCGCTTCACGCGACAGCAAATCAAACTTGCCGCCCAATCCGATTTTTGGCGCGCGCCAGGCAAACAGCAATAGTGACACGCCGATTACGATCACCAGAAAAGACAGAATGAAAATGCCGCGCTTGGGGTCGGACGCGAACGAGTGTACCGAAGTCAGCACGCCGGAGCGCACCAGAAACGTACCCAGCAGACTCAGCGAAAAAGCGGCAATCGCCAGCAACACCGTCCAGCTTTTAAATGCGCCGCGCTTTTCTGTTACTGCCAGCGAATGAATCAGTGCGGTGCCGATCAGCCACGGCATGAACGAGGCGTTCTCCACCGGATCCCAGAACCACCACCCGCCCCAGCCCAGTTCGTAGTAAGCCCACCAACTGCCCAGCGCGATACCCCCGGTCATGAACACCCACGCCACGGTCGTCCACGGGCGTGACCAGCGCGCCCAGGTGGCATCCAGCCTGCCGCCCAGCAGCGCGGCAATGGCAAACGCAAAAGCCACCGAAAATCCCACGTAGCCCATGTATAACATCGGCGGATGAAACACCAGTCCGGGGTCCTGCAACAACGGATTCAGGTCGCGTCCGTCTGCTGCAGCGGGTAACAGACGATTGAACGGGTTCGAGGTCAACAGCATGAACAGCAGGAAGCCGACTGAGACCAGTCCCATCACTCCCAGTACGCGCGCCACCATTTCTCCCGGCAGATGTTTGCTGTACATGGCAACAGCCAGTATCCATCCTCCCAGCAGCAAAGCCCACAATAGTAATGACCCCTCGTGCCCGCCCCACACAGCCGATACTTTATAGACAACGGGAAGCTGTGAGTTGGAATGCTGCGCCACATACAGCACGGAAAAATCATCAACCACAAAGGCGTAAACCAGACACAGGAACGCAATGACAATAAACACAAACTGGCTGTATGCCAGTGGGCGCGCCGTATCCGCCAATACGGTGTTATCCCGCGCGGCACCGATAATCGGCAACGACCCCAGACAAAGCGCCAGGAACAACGCAATAATTAACGCGAAATTACCAATCTCTGGAATCATGCTGGAACCTTTAAAAATTATTCGGTGGTAGAAGACATTGCGGGGGTACTTGCCGCTTCAGCAGCTTTAGCGGCCTCGGCTTGTTTCAGCGCATCGGCGGCTTCCGGTGCCATATAATTTTCATCATGCTTGGCGAGCACTTCATCGGCACGCATCACGCCATCCGCCTCCACCTTGCCCTGCGCAACCACACCCTTGCCTTCGGTAAACAGGTCCGGCAGGATGCCCTTGTAAATAACCGGAATACTCTTGTGCATGTCGGTAATCACGAAATTTACCGTCAAACCGTCCGGTTCGCGCTGCACGCTGCCTTCCTCCACCACCCCGCCGATACGGAAACTGCGCCCGTGCGGTGCTTCATTGTTGAACACCTGGGTCGGGGTAAAATACAGACTCACGTTACCTTCCAGCGCATTCAACACCAGACCAACCGCCGCAGCCAATCCGGCAACGGCTGCAACGATGAACATGAATCTTTTCTGGCGCGGTTTCATATCATTCCTCAATTCCGGCGTCGCGCATCATACGCACCTGCCGCAGGGTTATTTTTCTCTTGTGCCTGACCATCGCGATCTCAACCGCAAAAATGACAAAGGCGACGGCATAAGAGCCCAGCCAAACATAAGTGAGCGGATTTTCCCGCATCCAGATATCCAGATTGTTCATCCTTTCACCTCCGGTAATTCAGAAATCCACTGGGTGTGCCGTTCCCGTTCCAGAATAATGCTGCGCACCCGCGTCAGCACAATTGCAATCGCATACAGCCAGCAGGCTGCCAGCACGGTGAACATGGCCTGCTGCATCGCGACATGCATGGAAGTACCACTGAATTTAATGGTCGAGCCCTGGTGCAGGGTGTTCCACCACTGCACCGAGAAGTAAATAATTGGAACGTTTACCGACCCCACAATCGCCAGCAAGGCACTGGCACGGTCGGCGCGGCGCGGATCGTCGATAGAGGCATGCAATGCGATGAAGCCCAGATACAGGAACAGTAAAATGAGTTCGGAAGTCAGGCGCGCATCCCACACCCACCACGCCCCCCACATCGGCTTGCCCCATAACGCCCCGGTCCACAGCGAAATAAAGGCAAACAATGCACCGGTGGGGGCAATGGCGCTAGCCATCATCGCCGACAGGCGGGTATTGAAAATCAGCCCGAGTGCGGCGTAGCCTGCCAGGATCAGGTAAAGAAACATCGACAAAATGGAAGCCGGTACATGAATGAAGATAATGCGATAAAACTCACCCTGTTGATAATCGGCCGGTGCGACCACAAAGCCGATATACAAACCGACGGCAAGCAACAGCGCGGCAGAAACCGCAAACCACGGGATCAACTTTCCGGCCAGGCCGTAAAAGGTAGTAGGGGCAGAATATTTAAACCAGTTTATTGCCAACTTTTTACTCCATCGAAATTCGTAACGCCTGTGCCGTCACCCACGGGGTGGACACCAGAGCCAGCATCAACAACGCGCCCAGCAGGGATAAATGGGATGCCGCGCTTAATCCGGTTGAAACCGCCTCGACTGCACCCGTACCGAAAATCAGCACCGGAATGCACAGTGGCAGCACCAGCAGTGACAACAGTACACCGCCTCCGCGCAAGCCCAATGTCAACGCCGCACCAATCGCACCAACCATGCTCAATATCGGCGTCCCCAGCAACAGCCCGATGATCAGCACGCCCAACGCCTGCGCCGACATGTCAAACTGCACACCCAGCACCGGCGCCATCAGCACCAGCGGCAAACCAGACACCATCCAGTGCGCAATTATCTTGCCCAGCACCAGCATCGACAAGGATTGCGGAGCCAACATCATCTGCTCCAGCGTGCCGTCCAGATAGTCGGCTGAAAACAATCGTCCCAGTGACAGCATCGAGGACAACAAGGCTGCCACCCACAACACGCCTGCAGACATCTTGCGCAACATGTTCATTTCCGGCCCGACTCCCAACGGAAACAGGCTGACCACCATCACGAAAAAAATCAACGTGGTTAGCACGTCGGCGCGGCGGCGCATCGCCAGCAACAAATCACGCCGTATCACCAGCATAACCAGAGCGGGCAGCGAAGATTTTTTCATGACAGACACAAACTGCGCATTTCCATCCCCGCCACTTGCAGCGGCTGATGCGTGGTAAAAATCACCATCCCCTGCTGCGCCAGATGTTCCGCGATCAACTCCTGAATTTGCGCCACAGCTCCGACATCCAGCGCGGTCAAAGGTTCATCCAGTATCCACAATCTGGCATCGCTCACCAGCAACCGCGCCAGTGCCACGCGGCGGCGCTGCCCCTGCGAAAGCACTTTGGTCGGCAGCCTTTCACGGCCGCGCAAGCCCATGCGCCGCAGGGCGGTGATTGCCTCTTTTTCATCGAGTTCAATTCCGGACAGACCCGCCGAAATACGTAAATTCTCCAGCGCGCTCAACTCATCCTTGATCGCGTTCAAATGCCCGAGGTACAACATCTCGGCATGAAAATCTTCATCCAGATCGCGGATATTTTCGCCGCGCCACGCAATGACTCCCTCATCCGGCATCAAAAAGCCGCACAGGGTACGCAACAGGCTGGTTTTACCGCTACCGTTCGCACCCTGCACCTGCATGATTTGCCCGGGATGCAAGGTGAAACTCAATCCTGAAAATAAACGATGATCACCGCGACTACAGGCAAGATTGCTGACTTCCAGCATGAAAGGGACATCCAGAATAAACAACGGCGGATTATATACGATTGCGCACGCGGAATGCGCACCAACCATTACCTACCCCGCTCCGGCGAGAAACCGAACCATACCAAAGCATGCAGCTGAATTCGACAAATCAGCCTGGCATCGAGTGGCGTGGGCGGCTATTTCTTTTCCGGCGCAATGCTGTCCACAAAAACGATGGAATCAAAAGTGCGATCCAAAGACTTGCTGTAAAACTTGGACATTGCCACACCGCTGGAATATTTGACAGTTGCCCCTTTGGCGACATCTATCTTGAGAGACGCAAGCCACAACGGCTCCTTGTCGCCGGTGACTCGCAGATAAGTGTAGTCGGGCGACTGGATTACTTCCAGCACCTTGCCGCTGTTGGCGAGATTGGTGTCGGCAGGAATCGCGGCGGGATGACCGGGTGGCATGACGGCATCCGGCTTGATTGCCGGTGCGGTACCGTGCGGTGATGCGGCACTACCCGGTTTAACCGACATGGCACCATGCGGCGATGCGGCAGCCGGTTTGGCGCTATCGGCATCCCGGGTCGAGGCCGCAACGGCGAAGCCGGCGATGCTCGCCAGTACTGTCAGCGCAATAATTTTTTTCTTCAAAACGATCTCCTGAAAAACGATTTGATAGGGTCTGGAATGAATAGTTGCATATCCGGCATCAGACGGCAACCGCAAAAAAAGAGGGCCAGAACCTGGCCCTCCAGCACTCTTTGTTTAAACGTTTACAGCTTGTAGTTCAGGAATACGCCAATACTATGAACCCTAAACTTCTCCGGTCCAAAATCTGATGCGGCGGCAGCACTCGTTGCAAGTACGCTTGGGAGGTAGTGCCAATCGTCAAAAGTACCTTGCTCGTAGTTATACATCAAACGGGTAGAGAATTGCTTGGTCACCGGAATCAACAGATTCACGTCCAGCGAATTGGTGCGGGTTACCATATCAGGATAAACCTCAAAGCCGGCAAGTACCGGAGCACCAGCCTGGGAGATTTTTCCAACACTCAGGCTGTGCGAGAAATCCACGCCCAACTGCATGGTGCCGATGGCTTGATTCAGCGAAACGCCAAACAAGCTATTCTCGTTTTTGGTTGTGGTTGCCATATCCGTGAGCGGATTTCTCAGATTGTTCAACATACACTGCACGTCTGCAATTGTAGAGCCAACAATCAGTGGGCCGCCACACGCTGCGGTTATTGTTGCCGTGGCTTGAATTCCTCCAGTGTTGGCAACCTGCTCGGTCTTGCCGCGCTGCATAGTGGCATAACCAGACAGTTGTGTGGCAGTCGAGGGCTGCCAGTTGGCGTCCACGCTCAGCGTGTTGAGGTTATCGACGGTTACCCCACGGACATTGGCAGGATACTTGGCGTCTTTGATTTGCCCCATGAAGCCGATGTCCAGGTTATCGGCCGCGGCGACGTTGACACGCAGATTAAGTGTCTGCTGGTCGCGATCTGCCTGATCGGTCTTTTGCCAGTCACCACCCGGCTTCATGCCGGTAACAGAAAGTAACAAAGCCTGGATCTGAGCCGGCGTTTGTGTGACGCCCAGAACAGCTCCCCCGGCCAGCCAGGTTTGTATGGCGGTCATTGGCGTACCGGCATAGCCTTGCCGATACAGCCAGGCGCCTACACCCCGCTCTGTACCCAAGGGATCGTAATAGCTGCCACGCTTTCTGGCATCTTCATAAGAAGTCCTTACCGTCATGATATCCATGACTGTATTGACATAGCCCAGCTTGTAGCGGTTTTCGGTGGTCTCGTCACGTTCGCGATAGTTGTGGGTAAACTTCTCCGCCTCCCAACCGGCTTCAATACTTCCCGCCGCCTCCAGATCAAAATCGGCACTGATGCCATAGATATCCTGCTCATAATCGCGTGGCGCAGTTCCTTCCCTATTGGTATTTGCGGCAGGAGTAGCAGGAAAGGCAGGTAACGCAGTGTAAGCGAAACCAGACTTGTTTTTGGTCTCATAGTGGCGATAGCTTGCCTTTACGCCCAGCATTTCGAGCGGATTCAGGGTCATGCTGATATCGTACAAACCGGTATCGATACGCAAACCGGAAGTTGTACGCCCGTCAGCCAGCGTGGCAGGCGTTGGGATGCCTCCTGTCATCGCCATCAACCCTGCATCCTGAGTGGAACTACCCGTGGAGGCCGATGCATTGATGCGACCATTCATCACCCCCAGTTTCTGCGAAAACTGGCCCTTGAGGTTCCAGGCCTCGTTGTCGGGCGCCAGTACATAACCATTACCCACCGTTAAATATGAGACCTGGTTGGTGAAGCTGGACAGGCTGTAAGTCACGTTCGCCATGGTTCCGCCGTCACGATATTGCGTACCGGCAATAAAGTCCTTGGTGTTGTAATACACCGGCTCTATGCCCTCACCTCCGCCTTGCAAACCAAACGGTCGCGCTCCTTCACGCTTTTCTTCGGCGGCACTGACAAACACCAGCCAATTTTCGCTCAGATTAACATCGGCGCGCGCCCCACCTTTCTTGCGCACCAAACCAACCTCTATCATTGGATCGGTTAAAACTCCGGCGACAGGGGTAATAGTGCCGTTATCGATCCAACGCGGTATGAAGGTATCCGAGAATACATGCGGTGTTTCAGAGTAAAACGCCTTCACCTTCCAGCTGTTATATATACCGACCGACGCATTGTAGAACTGATCTTTCTGACCCACGGCACCGCCATCCATGGTATAGAACAGCGCGCTGTCCGCCGCATCCAGGGACAGGCCGAAGTTGTTCAGATACAGGCCGTCTTTCTCCGGATCGGAGTACTCATTCAGCTTGGAATAACGCTTGCTGTCATCGGCATGTATATAACCGATTTCTACATTACCGGTCACGCTGCCACCGGCTGCCACTTCACCACGATCAGGTGGAAAATTGTACATTTGCCCGGACGGTGTGCGCTTGACAAACGGCACATCGCTATCCATCTGCACCGGACCACGTGCATAGCCCGGATTCATTGCGTTACCGATCATGGTATCCACACCCACCCCGGAATCCGCCAGCGCCGAGCCTGCCATCTGCGCCAGTGCGGCGCCGACACAGATCGATACAACTTTCATACGTGGACTATTCTTCATAAACCCTCCCTTGTCGTGCTTATTTTCGACTTGTTCGATATATTGCTTGTTCATGTCTTTATCTCCTCTTACTGACGCAAGCGACGGGCACTTCCACCAGCAGTATTGCTGCCGTGGATTTGCGCGTGGCAGTTCTGACAGGAGCGGCCGCCCAGGCGACTGTCCGGCCCTGCGGTAAGCGGATGACGGAAGGTTGTGCCCATAGCACCAGCGCCACCGTGGCAGGTCGTGCACAGATTGGGGCGGGACATCTTGAGCAGCTTGTCATTCACCGAGCCGTGCGGCAGGTGACAGTTCAGGCAGTTCTCACGTACCGGAGCATGCTCAAACAGGAACGGACCGCGCTTCTCGGCGTGGCAGGTGTAACACGTGTCGTTAACCGTTTCACCTTTGAGCAGACGTGGATTACCGGAGCCGTGCGGGTTGTGGCAATCGGTGCAGGTCATCTTGCCTTCCGGTACCGGCATGTGCGATTTTCTCCTGAATTCCGCGCGCTGTTGCTGGTGGCAAGTCTGGCAGGTTTCGGTGATGCTGCCTTTTTTCAACAACCCGTTATTGGAGAACTTCGCCATCGGATTATGGCAATCGCTACAGGCCAGCTTCTTGGACTGGTGCATCGATCCTTGCCAATTGATGCGATTGCCGCCATCGTGACAAGTCAGGCACTTTTCGTTCATTTTTGCGAGCGGAGTACCCCAGCCTTTGGTAAAGCTGATGAGCGCTTTTTTGTCTGTGGGATTGGCGACGTGATTGGAACCCGGGCCATGACAGGCTTCGCACACCTGCTTTTCCATCTGGTTTTTCGGATTTTTCCGGAATACCTTGGCGTGCAGCGTATGCCCAAAGTTTTTGTTTTCAGTTACGTGACAACCGGCACAGGCTTCTTCACCCACGTAGGTAGCCGTATCTTGCGCTGTGATAGTGGCTTCGGCCTCAGCCGCAACCGACTGTCCGGCCGAAAAAGCCAGCAACAATGCGGCAAATATCCCCATTATTGCACTTTTGTAATTGAATCGCTCCCTGATCATTTCATCCCCTTACTGGTTTTGGATTAAAAACTCATGGCGGAATTTCAAGCATTCCAGTAAAGCCGGAAAAGTTCCCACGGAAAGCCGAAAAGCCACACTGGATGGCATGCTATACAACTCGCCTGCCAATTGGCTGACCTGCGCTGACAAATGCTGACAAATGCTGACAATTCGGGGCAAGCTAAATAAGCATTGAACAAATTCAGTATCGTCATTGCGGGCGGGTAAGTCACTGGCGATCACGATGACGTGACTTGTTCAGCATTTTCTGAACAAGCTCGTGCTCGGCAACTGCACGAATTTCCCTCCCCCATGCAGGGAGAGGAAATACCGAATCAGCCCGTATCGGGGATTTGGAGATAGCTGCACAAATCCCCTCCCCCATGCAGGGGGAGGGTTAGGGTGGGGGTAGAAGCGCCATGGCTCCACCTTATCCACCCCCATCCCAGCCTTCCCCTTGCCAGGGGGAAGGAGTGGAACCCACCGGTTTTATTGATGTGGCACGAGTTGGTTTTATTGATGTGGCGCGAGTTAAGGAAACACCGAATCAGCCCGTATCGGGGATTTGGAGATAGCTGCACAAATCCCCTCCCCCATGCAGGGGGAGGGTTAGGGTGGGGGTAGAAGC